>Ga0335077_10004222_pt1 | contig 17516 bp, 15 predicted proteins | sample Lox_Sample_31_FD_207151 | JGI IMG/M metagenome (GOLD analysis project Ga0335077, IMG submission 207151) | Soil microbial communities from Loxahatchee National Wildlife Refuge, Florida, United States - Lox_Sample_3.1 | ecosystem: Environmental > Terrestrial > Soil > Wetlands | place: USA... | reverse complement strand
GGGGAACGTCCGGGAACTCCAAAACGTCATTGAGCGCGGGGTCGTCATGACAGCGGGTCGCGTTCTAAGCCGGCACACCACAAAGTGTCTGGAGTTCGAGGGCGCGCAGCCGCATCGTGCATCGAGCATCTCCGGTCCAATCGTCTTGAAGACTGCACGTATCCGGACGCTGGCCGATGCCGAGCGCGCGCATATCACTACGATCCTGCACGAAACAAATGGGATTATCGGGGGACCGCGTGGCGCCGCCGCTCAACTTGGCGTCCCGAGGACGACGCTCATGGGGAAAATGCAAAGACTGGGAATATCGATCGGAGCTGTCAAAGATCGCTCGGCGCAATCAACGCGAGGAGTCGTGGGAGTTTCTGAAGGCGTCTCACCCGGTCCCGGAGAAGACGCCGGCGATAGTCTACATGTGATGGAAATGGCGGCTGGCTAACCGTAGCGCGGAGGGTCTTGTCGTAACCGTACAAACCGTGGGAATACGTTCCCGAATGAATCAAGGTCAATTCATCGTGAGGAGGGAAATATGCCAGTGAGGGGTATCAGATTGGTCCTATGTTTTGTGGCGGCACTAATAGCTGTGGCCCAAATACGGCCTGTGAGCTCACAATTCATGCAAGAGATGAATGGAAGCATGGAGCGCATGGATCGTCGGATGGCCAAGGCGTCGATGAACGGAAATGTCGATCATGATTTCGCATCCATGATGATCCCGCATCATCAAGGTGCAATCGATATGGCGAAAGCCGAACTGACCTTCGGAAAGGACCCAGTGATGCGCCGGTTGGCTCAGGAGATCCTCATCGATCAACAATCCGAGATCGATGCCATGCGGCGATGGCTCGGAAAACCTGCCGCGGGCAATCCCCAAGAGGAGAAGTGACTCGTATGAAGCTCTGCGTAATTGCATTTTCACTCGCGGGTGCGATGATCGCCACGGCAGCGGGAGACCGAGTGTACACCGCCGACCAGATCTCGAATACAGTTTCGGTGATCGATCCTGCTACGAACAAGCTCCTCGGTTCGATTCATCTGGGCGAAGAGATTCCTGCGGCGCTGAGTCCGCTGTATCGTGGCGAACTGCTGGTCCACGGTCTCGGCTTTTCGCCGGATCACCGGACGCTTGCGGTTGTTTCGATAGGCTCGAACTGCGTGACGTTGATCGACACCGAGACGAACACGGTGAAGGGTAAGATCTACGTGGGCCGTTCTCCTCACGAGGCGTTCTTCCGTCCGGATGGCCGCGAACTGTGGGTGGCCGTCCGCGGCGAGAACTATGTCAGCGTGATCGACCCGGTACGGAAAAAGGAGCTGCGGCGGATCGAAACCGCAAATGGCCCGGGCATGGTTCTATTTCGTCCGGACGGTAAGTTCGCGTTTGTGCCATCCAGTTTTACTCCAGAGTTGGATGTGATCGAGACAGCCACTTACAAAGTCATCGCGCGAGTGCCGCAAGCGAGTCCATTTTCGCCGAATCTTGCTGTCGATCAGGATGAGGTCTGGTTCACTTTGAAGGACTCGGGCAAGACACAGGTGGTCAGCGCCAAGCCGCCATTTCGCACGCTCGCCGTGCTCGAAACCGGACCGATAACGAATCACGTCACCCTGGTAGCGAATGCGGCGGGACGGTTTGCGTACGTGACGGTCGGCGGCAGGAACGAAGTGCTGGCCTACCGGCGCGAGCCCGGCTCATCGCCGAAGCTGGTCGCGAGAATCAAGACCGGCGATCTGCCGCATGGCATCTGGGGCTCCGGCGATGGCAGCCGCGTTTATGCGGGTCTGGAAAACGGCGACAGCGTACAGGCGGTCGATACGGCCACGAATCAAGTTGTTGCCACAATTCCCGTAGGGCAAGCGCCACAGGCGCTGGTGTATGTGCCGAATGCAGTCGCCTCAGACAAGGGCACGGCGAACCTAAGGCCTCTCGGCCTGCCGGCGCCGGCGCTGCATCTGGAGTTGACCCCGCCGCCGGGATTAACTTCGGCCGCGCATGCCAGCGTTGCGATCAACTCATTGGGGCCAATCGATAACCTCCAGATCGCTGCGACCGGCCTGGAGCCCGGCAAGAAATACCGGGTGATGCTGGCAGGCGGCGCGGCACCGCAGGAGCTTGTCACGTTCACGGCTGGGATCGGGGGGGCCGCCATCGCGCAAGCCCTCGGACCGTTGAAGCGCGCTCTGGCGCCGCCGCAGGTGGAGCAAGCGATGAAATTGGAGGTTCGACTCGAAGAGAAAGGCGGAGCCCTGGTTCTTCAGCAGCGATAGGGGCCGTGTTCGCGTGAGACCACCTGCGGGCGCTCGCGCGGAAGACACACTTAGAAGCCACAGTTAAAGGAGAAAAGAGAAATGAACACGTTCACCACCAAAGATGGAACCACCATCTACTACAAGGACTGGGGCTCTGGACCGGTCGTCACCTTCTCGCATGGGTGGCCTTTGAGCGCCGATGCCTGGGACCCGCAAATGTTGTTTCTGGCGCAGCGAGGATATCGCGTGATTGCCCACGACCGGCGTGGCCATGGACGTTCGGGCCAGAGTTGGCAAGGCAACAACATGGATCAATACGCCGACGACCTCGCCGAGCTAATGAACCATCTGGATGTGGAAGATGCAACGATGGTCGGCCATTCCACTGGTGGTGGCGAGGTAGTCCGCTACATCGCGCGGCATGGGCAGAAGCGAGTGGTCAAGTGCGTTCTCATCGCCGCGGTGCCGCCGCTGATGCTCAAGACGGAGAAGAATCCGGGCGGCCTGCCGCTCTCGGTTTTTGACGATATTCGCGCTCACGTCGTCAACGACCGCTCGCAGTTCTTCAAAGATCTGACTCTTCCTTTTTATGGCTATAACCAATCGGGAGCGAAAGTCTCCGATGGGGTTCGCGAGTCCTTCTGGTTGCAGGGGATGATGGTCTCCATCGCCGGCGCATACGACTGCATCAAGGCATTCTCCGAGACGGATCAAACTGAGGATCTGAAAATGATCGACGTCCCGACTCTTGTGATTCAAGGGGACGCCGATCAGATCGTGCCCATCGACAACTCCGGGAGACTCAGCGCAAAGCTCGTTAAGAATGCGACTCTGAAAGTGATCGCGGGCGCCCCCCATGGGCTGTGCACGACGCACGCGGACACCATCAATCAGGAACTGCTCGAATTTCTCCAAAAGTAGGTTGGGCGAACGGGATGCATGGCGAACGGAGCCGCTGCCGCGAGAATACGCTTCGCTCAGGCGGTCGGCACGACAAGGAGACGAACTGAAGAGGAGGGACAGATCAATGACGTATGCAACACGGACCATGGTTGATCCCAGGGGAGAGATCGCATTGAAAGTTGCTGGCGCCGGGGAATGGGTGATTCGTTGTGCTTTGGCGCTCGTAATCTGGTGGATTGGAATGATGAAGTTCACTGGATACGAGGCAAACGGTATCCAGCCACTGGTCGCACATCGGGCGCCGCAGGTCGAACACGCTGTCCCACGCGATGATGTTCAGGTTCCACGCCTCGCGGATTCCGCTGGGGGTGCGCCGCGACCGCTGGTGCAGCGGAGAACCAGCGGAGGAGACCCGGGGTGACATTTAAGGTCTTCGCCTGTCAAAAACTAAAGATTTCGACACCCCGAAGAAGTTGCCAATACAGGGACGGTTCCTCCGCTGCTCCTCCGCTGCACCAGCGGTCGAATCCGCAGACTTCCGGGGGCAGACGAGAGCTACATCGTGCGCGCTCTGGACGCCAGCGCCCGTGGTTATCTCCTCAAGGACAACGCCGATGACGATATCGAGCGCGCGATCCGCTCGGTCGCACTCGGGAGACCGTTTTTCTCCCCTTCGATCGCGCAGGCGTTGCTGGAGGACTACGTACGGCTGATGAGGGAGCGCCACATCCAGGACTCTTACGACTTGTTGACCGAACGTGAACGCGAGGTTCTGCAACTCCTGGCGGAGGGGAAATCGAACAAAGAGGCGGCTACAATCCTAGACCTGAGCCCGTACACCATCGAAACTCACAGACAGAATCTCATGCAGAAGCTCGGATTACACAACACGGCTGAAATCGTCTTGTACGCGGTGCGCAAGTCGATCATCTCCGCGTAGTCATGCGTCTGCCGGGGAGCCCAATGAGGGACTATGAAATCCGAAGAGGTGCTTCGCGTCCTCCAATCGAAAGACGAGACACGCGCATTTTACGACAAGATCAGTGGCGTCTATGACCTGCTCGCCGAACGTAGCGAAGAGCCGATTCGTCAGGCCGGCCTTGACATGTTGGGGCCCGTGGCAGGGAATCGCGTCCTTGAGATCGGCTACGGAACCGGTCACTGCCTGGCGCAACTCGCGGAAGCCGTGGGGCCTGCAGGAAAGGTGTTTGGCATCGACCTTTCTGAGGGAATGCGGGCTCGTGCGCGAGAGCGACTAGGCAAGGAACAACTCATTGCCAGGGTGGAGTTGATCTGCGGCGACGCCGCTCGCCTTCCTTATCCGGACTGCAGCATGGAAGCTGTGTTCACAAGCTTCACGCTGGAATTGTTCGACACGCCGGACATTCCACAGGTGCTGGCCGAGTGCAGGCGCGTACTAGTCCCGGGTGGACGAATAGGAGTGGTCGCGATCACCAAGGAGGGTAAAGAGGGGTTCGCCGTTGAAGCTTACGAATGGACACACCAGCACTTTCCGAACCTCCTCGACTGCCGGCCGATCTTCGTGCGCCGAGCGCTGGAGGACGCCGGCTTTTCGATCCGAGCCGCGAGAATCGCGAATATGTGGGTGCCGGTCGAGATCATCGTCGCTGAGAAGGCATAAGGGGCCGGCTCGACGCCCGCGTACGGGAGCGTTCTTAGATCCATATGGAACTGACGTTCGGAAAAGGCGCACTTCTGCTGCTGCTGGTTGCCGCGGTGGTCGCAATGCTGAGCAGAGTTGCGGTACTTGTCAATAGGCGCCGATCCTCTTGGCGACTGGGAGCATCTAATCATCTCAGAAATCAGTCCGTGCAAGCGAGCGTTGAGCCGCATCGCTCCAGGCCGTCCGCGGAGCCCCGTGTCTCTGGGCGACTGCTCCAATGCGCCTTTAAGCGTTGTGTATCATCGCTACCGGGTTCAGGCGAACATCCAACTTCGGGGAGGCAATCACTATTTCAAGACGGCGGAACTCCCTCACGACAGCCCTGTGCAGTTCATCCAATAGCACCGGACGGCCGTAGGAGTACAATCCGAAGACTCGCAGCTCGAACAGAATTGCGCTTTCGCCGAATTCGGTCAACAGCACCTGCGGGGCCGGGTCCTTAAGGACGGCTGGATGTTCTTCCGCCAGCTGCATGAGGACCTCCCGCACCTGTTCGAGGTTGGACCCATAGTCGACTGCCACCTTGAGGTCGACTCGCGTCTCTGGATGCGAAAGCGTCCAATTGACCAGCTTCGAAGTGATGAACTCCTTGTTCGGTACGACCATGTCGCTGTGGTCCCACAGAGTGACCGTCGTGGCGCGCATCTGGATTCGCGCCACGACCCCGCTCAGCGTTCCCACGCTTACCGCGTCACCGACGCGAATGGATCGATCCAGCAACAGTATTAAGCCGGACGCGAAATTGGCGAAAATCTCCTGCAGACCGAAGCCGATCCCAAACGTCAGTGCCGCGGCCAGCCACTGGACCTTGCTCCAATTCACTCCCAGAATTCCGCTGACCGCGATCATTCCCGCCATGACTACTAAGTACCTTGTGATTGTGGTGACTGCGTATTGTCCTCCCTCATCGAGGCGGAGGCGGCGCAATACCGTGAAATAGAGCAAGCCAGGGATGTTTCTCACCAGCATGATTGCCATCGATCCGACGAAAATCGCGAGCAGCAGGTCGGAGAGATAGAGCGGTTGGCCAGCCTGCACAGGCTGGTCAGGCCGAGTGCCAGGAGTTGGCACGGTTGCCGGTGAAGGTGTAGACTCCTGTTTCTCGGCGTTCGAACGTTCCTGAGAGACAGGCCGGGTTGCGACGGTCGCCAGCGTCCTGTCCACCGTTGTTTTAAATTCCGGCAGTAACTCGACGTTCCTCACTAGCGAGAGCGTCGGAAGGGCCACAGACCAGATGATCAGTGCGCCGACGATCCAGACTAGTGTCAGCCCAAAGCGACTCAAGCGGCGCACTTGCTCATCTGCCTTCCGGTTTCTTTCCTCTGCTTCACTCGACGTCGTTACAGCCGTAAGCCTACCCTCCTGGGAAAGCCTCCATTCCCGGATCAGGGCAGATATAAGCGCAAGGATCACTGTCAATATGGCGGTCCTCACCAGGTTCTGAATCAGCAGGTACGCCGTAGTGTAGAAACCGAACAAGGCGAGCAGAAATGCGCTCAACAGGACCAAATTGCACGTAAACCGTGCCATACGCATACGCATGATCCCAGGCTTGCCGAGACGATTTCCAATTGCTTTGGCCACGGCTCCGCTCCGCTTTAGGACCGTTCGCCAAACGACGAACGCATGAAGCGCGGCGATCATGAAGCACAACCGCCCCAGCGAGTCGTGGTATGACTGCAGCGCCGGCTCTCCGCCGAAGAACATGCCATCATGAGCCAAGGCCGCAGCAATGAAAAATAGAGGAGTACAAACCAACGACAGCATTCTGGCGCCCCAGTCCAAAGTCCGCCGCACCTCAGCAGACCAGCCGAGAAGCCGGTCCGTTACGGCTCCGTTGGCGAGCATGCCGCTAACCAGAACTGTGAGATAAAGAAACCTCGCCGTATACCGCGCACCCGCGGCGATCGCGCGGCCCAGATCGACGTTGTCGCCTGCCGCCCCAATCATCCAGCCAACGTACGCGAGGAGAAGCGGCGCCGGGAGTGCCGACACTAGGGAAGCCACGATGCTGAATAGCAGTTCCCGTGTACGTCCGGGCTGCGCATGCTCCAGGAAAGAGCGCTCTAAGCGGGTTCTCAGCGACCGCCGAAATAAAAATAGCAGGCAAACGGCGATGAACCCGCCGCACCAAAGAAAGCGATGAACGCCCGGGGCATTGAACCCGGCAATGATCTGAGCCCAGTTGCGATACGAAAAGAACCATAGCAGAGCGTTTCCGCAAGCCTTTGCGGACGGGAGGATCGGTCCGCTGACGCTGCGCGCCCACAGCACATGCTGAAGCGCGAATAGCTGTAAGCCCTGTATCGAGAGCAGGAGTTCCTTACCAACGCGGCTGGCCTCGCCCAGGCGGGTTACGTACGCGCGCGATTCCGTCAGAAGATCGATCTTCAGTCCCCGTCTCAGCTCCAGAATCGATCTCGCGCGAGTCTTAAGGTCGTCAAACTCCGCGTCGCCCGGATTTCTTGCCGAAATCGCCAGCAGTTGCTGAACCTGCCTTTCGAGAGGAGTAGACTCCGCGCGGTCCTCCTCCATCCTGAACACGTCCCTGCGAGCGGCAACTTCTGCAGTGTAAAGGTTGAGCAAAGCGAGTCGCACTTCCGACAGGCTTCCGAACTTCTCGACCGGCGCCGGCCACCATTCACTCGCCGGCGAGAACAGACCTGCATTCTGGTAGCGCCGCACTGTATTGGCCGTGATCTCTTTGAACCGCGCGAATGAGGCGCTCATCTCCTCGGTCTGGAGGGCAGCCCTATCGCTCTTCGCTTGGGCGCCATCCTCGCCCCACAGCGCAGTCGCGAGTGTAGCAATATCGCCGGCAATCGCCGACAATTCGGAGAAGCGGCCAGAGATCGCTCGGGCTTGAGCAAGTGTGCGGTCTATCGACTCCCTCGCATCCTTGATGCGCGCCCTGGCCTTCCGAAGCGTGAGTTCGGACAGCAACTGGTCGTCAGCCTCCAATCCAAGCAGGTGGGCTTCCTTCTGCAGAGGGATCAGGCGCCGACGCAGGTCGATCGCCTCGTGCTCCGTCGCGAGGGTTTGGAATTCCTGTTCTAGCGCCTGCCGGCGTGCCTGGAGTGCGGTGCGGCTGGCTTTCTCCCAGTAGAGTGAAGGCGAAGCGAGCGGCAAAACTGCAATCTCATCCTCGATCGACTGGATGCTCTCGCGTATCGACGCCCTGGCAATCGTGATCTCCTCACTTCGAATCCGCAGGTTTGTCTGTAGCTTCGACAACTCATCTCGCATCCTGACATGGGACGCGCGGTCGTTCCGAACTCGCGCCGTTTCTTCCTCGACTTCTTGAGAGGTCTCTGACGGTGGGAGTGGTGAGGATGACGATAATCTCAGCGTAGAGGCCGACTGCGCTTTGGTCAACTCCGCCTGGATTACTCTTTTGGTGCGAGTATGCCCGATCTGCTGCGCTTTGAATCGTATCTCCTGCTGCAACGACTGCCCGGCCTGCTCGTACAAACCCGAAATCTCCCGCTTTTCGGAGTCCGTCAGACCCTTTACCCGGCTGAGTGCTTCCCGCGCTCGCGACAAATCGGACATCGTGATGGGCTGGCCAACCGCATCGATACAGAATGTCAGCAGAAATGCAATCCAACAGGACGTCCTCATGCCACTTCTCACGAACCCGGGGTTCTTCCGGCCCCACCCGATGTCCTTACCGGCGATCTTTGCGCCAGTGCTCGAACCTTCTTTGAAACTGTCGGGGCGGAAAGGCATCGTAATTCCCTTCTTGACTTCGAGGCAAGCCCGGGCCCTTGCCATCTGAAAAGCAGGTGAGGAGAGTGGATCATCCGCTTGCCCAGCAGCGTCTGCGCAGAATGGCGTGCGGCGCCGACACACTCTCTCCAAAGCGGCCGCCTATTAAGGTAAAGAGCGACAGGCGAGCGATCGCATTTTTCTGCGTCAGCCGGTTTCGCAGCTCCAACCTGGCTCGCATTAGGCGAGATCTTGCCGCCGGCGCCGTAATCCCCAACTTTTCGGCCGCACGGTCCAACGGCAACTGCTCGAGATCGCGGAGGACCAGGACGTTCCGCAGCAAGGGCGGCAGTCGCCGGATCTCGGACCGGACGAAGCCATTCAGCTCCGCGACCACGACGGCGCTCTCCGTATCAGCCCAGCTCGATGAGATCTCCATCTTTCTGGATGCCTCCTCATCTGAACACTCGTCCAGGCACTTTAGCCGCCTGCGATACCTCACCCGGATCGCCATCAGACACTGGTTCACCACGATACGTGCGAGCCAGGTAGAGAATTGCGCTTCCTCACGAAACTGCTCCAGGTGCATATAGGCGTGCAGGAAAGCATTCTGAGCCTCGTCTTCGGCATCGGCATAGTTCCGTAGCAAGCCCACGGCTAGTTTCAGGCACTTTGGGCGATGCCGTTGCAGCAGGCACCCGAATGCGCACCCGTGGCCCTGTCGCGCCAGTGCGACCAGCTGCTCGTCCGTGAAGCAATCGAGCTCATCGCGCCTTGCGCTGCTCATGGTGAACCTCTCCTTCTGATATGACCCATCTCAAGGCACCCGAATGAGTGTGCCTGCGTATTGCAACGCACTCGTTCCGAACGACATCGAGTACTCAGCTCATGGCTGCTGAACCGGAGCTCGAGGCGCAACCTGGCGCGCGCGGCGGTCTTGTGCCGGCTCGCCGGCAACGAGCTCTGCGGAAGGCCTATTTCATCTCCGGTTGCGAACCGTATGGGCGGTAAGACTCGTCGGCGCGCCTGACGTCATCGCCTTTGAGTTCATGAGCCCGGTCCAGGAATGTCCTAAGACGCGAAGCCCACTCGTCGAAAGCTTGGCGCGCCGCCAGCGACTTCTCGTGCCGGGTGATGTTGCCGGCCGCGATTTCCGCGCCGTTGCCCAGAGGCTCGCGGTCGACGGCCGCGGCGACCACTTCCCCTGTAACGGAGTCCACGAGTTCCGCCTCGACAGCGACTTTACCGATGTTGGCCGCGGTATCAACGGCTTCATCGGCGTCAAGTGGCCTGTCCGCGGCAGCAACGGTTCCGCCCACATCCACGCCGATAATCGCAGTACGCAATCGCAGGACGAGAGGGCCCGGTTCGTCGACTGCCGGAAAGGCATCGGAGACGGCGTGTATCAGTGCAGCGCGGAAATAGTTGGCAGCAGCGGCGCGGGTCTTCTCCGGCAGTTTGGCCTCATCGGTGTTCGATGCAAGATAGACCTCGACCGGATCGACGATCACCGCGACATACTTGTGCAAGTTCTTCTGTGCATCGGTATTGACGTATGTCTTGACGGCTCCATCAAGGTCTGAATTTGGTACGAGCTTGGAGTAATCCTTCAAGAATCCCGAATACTCCTGATTAGCCGGCATCCTCTTGACGCGCGGCGTTGCCGGTTTGGTGCAGGCCACTGTCAGTACTATGAGCAGTGCGGCTGAAGGAATCAATAGGGCGTTGAGTGAGAACTTGTTGTTGTTCGACATAATGCCTCTCTGAAGCGGAAGTTACGGACCTCAGCTTCTTTTTTCCTTTTCGGCCGTCCCAATCACACGCAGCAGATTGACAACCTTGAAAGCGCCCGGGACACCGTTGCACTGCATGGAGGCGACGTCGGAGTCTGCCTTGGTCGCAACCGAGCCGAGCAGGATGATGTTTCCGTCCTTGACGATGATCTTGATGTCCGATCCGCTCCCCCAGAAATACCGGGATAGATACCGCTGCAGGGCCGCGCGGGCGCCAGCGCGGATGTTCATGTCCGCTCGTCCCATCGGCAAAACTTCAATATTGTTAACGATGCTGGTGACGCCTTCAATGGTCTTGATACGGTTTTGAGCCTCGCCCCGGTTAGTTATCCTTACGGTCCAACCCGTCAGAATCACTTCACCACCGTTCAGCGTGAAGGAGATGAAGTCGAACTCGCTGATGTAGGGCATCATGGCTAGTTCGTGGCGGATCTTCTCGTAGATGGCAGGTCCTCTAGCAGTCCTGTAGGTGCGCACGTCGAGGAGCTGACGCGCCGGATCGCCCGCCGGAATGGATGAATTCTCGATCGATTTTATACTTTGCAGCTTGATCTGCCCGTCTTTGAGCCTCACCTCACCTGTGGCTTCCGCCAACTGTCCGACGTATTCCTTAACCATCTTGGGCTTGTTGACCTCGAAGACAGCGTTGTTGCTGAGCTGGACGAGCGCAGGTTGGTCGCCTTGCTTGATCGCCTTCATACTGCACTCGGTCCGTTCCGTGGTGATAGGCCCAAGGAGAAGGCGCGAGCAGACGCTCGTATCGACGTAGGCCTTGATTGTTGTGATCTCGGCGGCGGTTATGCCGGTAGCAAGGGCCGGCAGGATCAGCGTCGCATAAAGCAATGGCTTCATATTGATCAGCTCCTTTAATCTGACATGTCCCTTCTGGGCTGCCGGCTCGATACAACTGTCGGGCTATAGGGCAGAGTGCGGTCCCTATTGACGTGGTATTCCCGCTGCACCATCAGGACTTGTCCCGTTCTGCGCGGGCCACTCGTCGTCTGTGCGATGCCACGACTTGTCCGGGTTGTAGCGCTCTACGGTTTTCGCGGTCGCAAGGGACTCCGGTCCGAGGTCTTTTTCGTAAACGATGCCGTCATGGCTGACGATAAATGTCTTCACTCCGCTGACGCCGTACTCCGCCGGAACTGCCATCAGAGCGAAGCCACCGATCATCATGCCGTTGATGACGTAGTCGAGTTGGCCCATTGGAGCCGCCGGGCCCTGGCCCTTCAGAACCTTGAAGTAGTATCCGTGATAACCCGAGCTGGCACTGGGAACATAACCTTCTTCGATGGCCTTTGCGATAACTTCGCTGATGGGGCCGCCCGGCTTTCCATCGGCATCCTGCCAGTAAAGTCCGTCTTTCTTTCCCGGAGAGCTGATGATCCGCTGAGCGTATTGGGCGGTGCCTGTATAGTCACGGGCGAGAGATGCATATTCCTTTTGAGCCTCGACGAAACCCCGGCAGACCTGAATTGCATCGAGTTCGTTACTGCCGATACGCCGGTATAGAATCTCTCTGATTCCTGACTTGGAATCGAAGCGCCACTTGCCATTCTGCCTGACCATAGGGACCGGAAAAGGCCAACCCAAAGTCCCAATAGAGAGAATGGCACGGGCGGAGTTTTTCGGATGAATCGAAACTGAGGTTTTCACTTTCGCGTTCGCGGCGAAGGCCGAAATGTAGTTTCTATCCCGCACGTCATCTCCCGAGGATATTAGGTCCTTGCCGTCCGGACCGAAGAGTTCAAGCAATGCGGCGACGTCGTACGCCTCCGCGGCTTTGATCAGGGCACTGGCGGCCTGATCCGGCGTGTCGAACATTTTCTGCTGGGGTGCCGTCGATTGCGCTGATAGCGCACCGACCATGACTATGGCTATTGAGGCAAACGGTGTTTTGGATTTCATGGGTTTCTACCTAGTGGCGAATGCCTATTTCCGCCCTCGTCCTCCGCCTCCCCGTGAACCAGCGCTGAAAGAACCGCGATCGCTGCTGGCCCGCGCGGAGCCGCCTCCTCTGCCTGTGGCGGCGCCGCTGAAGGCATTGCGATCACCGGCGGACGGCCTGGACACCTCTCGGTTTCCTATCCGGTCGCCACCACCTCGATCTCCGCGCATGCTGTTTGCACTGTCCGAAACTCCGCCACGGTCCGCTACTCCGGCGCCGGCTTTGTTATTTGCGCGTCGGTCCATCGTCCCGGCTTGTGGTCTATTGCTGAGTTGCGAACCTCTCTGCCCTGGCCCGCCATACCTGTTCGCCGTAGCCCTATCCGCATAGGGGGCGCCACCGCGATGTTGCGGATTGTGTTGCCACTTGTTGCCGGCATTGGCGATGTTGGTGTTCCGGTTGATATTCGCACTCCGATTGAAATTGTTGTTGATATTCACGTTGATGTCGTTGTGGCCCCAGCCGCAACCGTATCCCCAGCCCCCGTGCCACATGGCGCCCATCGCTACGCCGACGCCGAACGAGATCGCCATGCCAGCGGCCACGGCGCCCGGCGGGGGAGGCGGCGGGTACACGATCGCAGGGTACGGATATACGGGCGCTCCGTACACCACCACCGGGTTATAGGCGGGGACGTAGACCACCTGTGGGTTGGCTTGTTGGATAACGACTACGGTCTTCGTCTCGACGACCTTCGTCTCAACTTGTTGCTGCGTTGTCGTTTTCAGATTGCCGGCATCCAGCGCCTTCTTGCGCATTCTTTGAACCGCCTCCATGACATCTTCCTGTTGCGCAAGGAAGGCATTCCCCAGGTCAGACGTCCACTTGATATTGTCGGCAAGCTGTTTCACCACGTCAGGGAGTGCTGCCATCGACTGGATGCTCGGATCCCAACTCTGCTTTTTCACGGCATCCGCTAGCGCCTGGTCCTTCAACCCCTTGTTCTTTTCCAGCCACTGCTGCAACTGAACGATCTCCAGGGGGTACGTCGAGGCAATCAGTGTTTGGCTCAGCATCGGATCAGGGTAGAGCGCAACGGGCGCCACAAGCGAGTCAAGCTGCGCGGGCGGCAGCTTAGCGGCTGGCTCCTGCGGAGGTCCCGCGGCCGCTTGCGCCTGCTCTGCGAACAAGGTGGGTCTCGCAGGCAAAATCAGTAGCACGCAAAGGATCGCGACCCCGGTCCTGAGCGGTTGACCCGGAGCCAGAGCATCAAAGGGTCTGTTGGTCATTTTCGTTCACCACTCTTTGGTTGTCCGCGGCTGAGTTCACTTCTTCACTGACGGTGGGTAGTTCTTCAGCAGCTTCTGGGAAGCCTTAGCCAAGTTCTTCGCGCGCTTATCCGGTTTGGCCTTTGCATCGAGCGTTTTCGATGCAATCCCTCTCCAGACCAACTGCTTGGCGTTCGGGTCATACATGTCGAGAACCAAAGTTCCGACATGGATAGTGGAGGTTGTAGCTGTCGTCGTCGACATCCCGCCCCATCGGGCGCCATAGCCCCAGCCAGCACCACCGGTGCTGTAAGAATCTACTTGTTTCTCCTGGCCAATGGCGAGCTGGTATCCGACGTAGAGGTTTGCGTTATCGCCGTCGGTTTTGGATAACCCCTTTCTCGCCATCTCCGTCTCCAGGGCTGACTTGATCTGCTGGTCAACCATCTGATCCGGGTGAGTACTCCCTTTGATCTCGACCCACTTGAAGCTCCGGAACTTCGAAAAGTCAGCCCCGCGGTCGTAGTTGTAAGTCACGTCCTGCGCTTTCAGAGAAAAGCTGCAGATCAGCGTCAGAATTCCGATCATCATCTTGTGCATGGTGCTCTCCTTGTTCATGATGTGGGTCTCAGCCCCGGGTGTCGCCTACCGCACCCCACCGTCATAGCGGAAGCGTCCTGCTGGATGCCCCCGATTCCCTTGCTCTGGATAACCTTCAAGATCATGCCGCGATGTTTCCGTCTCGTTGTCGGCAGTTTCGTCGATGGTTACCTGCGATGCCTTACGTGCACGATTCACACCACACACGGCGTTGTGAGGGGGGACGCGCCATAACTCGTGCAGAATACTCGACCTCTATTTCGACGAATCTGTGATGCCACCAGGCAATTGAAACTTCCGAAATACGAAAAGCCTCGTCCCGAGGTCGATATTTCGTCCTAAGAGCGATCTGGCGTGACGACGGGGTTGCGGAGCGGCATTCAGTCTTGCTCAATCCTTCGTTAGCCCCGCAAAATCTGGTGAACTTCTTTCATTCAGTCGGTTCGGCTGAAGGCTATGGACAGCGGGGAAGTGACGACGCGTGCCATTATCCTCCTCCAGCGCACCATACGTGAGCGAGGATCGCAGCGCCAGCGAACGCAACAGAAGATGAATTGTGGGCCGTCGGGGTTACGCTACGCTGTGCCAAATCGTTTCAGGCCCGTTTGCAGCAGAACGTTTACTGGGCGATGTGGAGTTGCGATCGAAGGCGCTGGATCAGTTCCATTCCTTCGTTGGCGCAAACGTGTTCGACGCAGACGTCGGGCTGCCCACAGGAGAGGTCAAGCGCGTTGAGGATCAGCCGAAAGAGCTTCGAGCGAATATGATCCTCGAGCGCAGCCATCGAGTCCCATCGTTCAATTAAGACAAGTACAGGTTCGGAGCACTGCTCTTCGTAGATGTGAAACCCCTTGCAGCCCGGCTGAGCCAGAACCGGTTCTTGAATAGATTGCAGCATTTCTAGCAGGTCGGCACGGCGATCCGGTGATAGTGGCATGCTAAACGTCCCGATGACCATAACATCTCCGCAGGCATGCTACTGGCCAATATTTCTCTCAGCAGGATGCCCCGCCTCTAAATGGTTGACGGACCTCGAAAGACACTTCCGCACTGCCATTGCGGAAAACGGCGGCCTGAGGTTTCGGAGGCGATAATTCGTCTGGCTGGCAGTCCGGGCGCGCCGACCGGAGGATGCGTTCAGCCGTCCGAAGGCATGCTCGTGTGCGGCCGAATGCCGAGCTTCTTCATCCGGCTGTAGAGGGTCGCGGGATTCAGCCCGAGTGCTTTGGCGGCTCCCCTTGGACCTTTGATGTGCCAGTTTGTCCGCTTGAGAGTGGTCAGGATGATCTCGCGCTCGGCTTCGGCCAGGGTCCGTGCATCGGCTTCTTCCGCCTCAAGCTTCGGAACCATCAATGTGTTCCCCGGCGTAATGATGGCACCGTGCTCGATCACGTTTCGTAACTCGCGAACGTTACCCGGCCAGGGATACCGCTGCAGTGCCTCCATGGTCTTCCGCGGCACCCTCGTGATCTTCTTTCCCATTCGGGCGGAGAGCTCCTCGAGAAAGGCCCAGACCAACGACGGAATGTCCTCAGCCCGCTCGCGCAGAGGCGGCAAGCGGATCGGAAACACGTTGAGGCGGTAATAAAGATCCTCCCGGAATCGCCCCTGCCGGATGTATTCGGCGAGATCGCGATTGGTAGCGGCTATCAATCGAACATCTACCTTAATCGTCTTGGTACTACCCAGCCGCTCGAACTCGCCAGACTCGAGAACCCGTAAGAGCTTCGCTTGAAGATCCAGCGACAACTCGCCCACCTCGTCGAGAAACAGAGTCGAGCCGTCAGCGACCTCGAAGCGCCCGGTCTGCCGTGTCAACGCGCCTGTATAGGCGCCCTTCTCGCGTCCGAACAGTTCACTTTCCACGAGGCCAGATGGCAAGGCCGCGCAGTTGACCTTGACCATCAACTCCCGCCGCCGCGGACTGAGCCGGTGGATCTCCGCGGCGACAAGTTCCTTGCCGGTACCCGTTTCGCCGGACAGGAGGGCCGTGGAGTTCGTGGGCGCCACTTGCTCGACCTGTCGCAGAAGCTTGGTAATGGCAGCGCTCTGTCCAACAATCGGGCCGTGAGCCTGAGTCAACTTCATCTCGGCCTTGAGGTACTCGCCCTCGGCCTGGAGCCGGTCCTTTAAGCGCTCGATCTCGGCGTAGGACTGCCGAAGGGACTCCTCGGCCTGCTTCCATTCGGTAATGTCGCGAAGAACACCATGGGCCTGGACCGCACGGCCGCTGGCATCGCGCGCCACAATGCGGGCGAGATGATGAATCCACTTCTGTCCGGCGGGGTGCAGAAATCGGTATTGGACTGAGATTCTGTCCAGCTTGCCGGAGAGCATCCTCTCGTTTACGTCCAGGAGCGATTGAAGGTCGTCGGGATGAATATGGGCAAGCCAGAAGGAGGTCACAGATCTCTCATCCTGGCAGTCCGGGGGAAGGCCGACCAGTTTGCGAACCCGGGCATCCGTGTAGGAGCTAGCATCTGTGAAATCGACTTCGTAGAACCCAAGCCCGCTAAGGTCGGCCGCGGCCTCGAGCCGCTCATTGCTGGTGTGCAGAGCGTCTTCGACCTGCTTGCTCTCCGTGATTTCGATGGATACGCCCATCACGGTCTCGGGTTCGCCGCTGACGGCGCAATGCGGCTGCCCGTGCGATACGAGCCATCTCACCAGTCCATCGGGCCGCACGATGCGGTGCTTCACTCGGAACGGAAGCGCCTCTCGAACGCACTGCTCGATAGCACTCTGAAACACCTCCTGGTCGTCTGGATGAGCCAACTCTTCCACACGGTCTAAGGTAATGGATTCGTCCTGCGAAATCCCAAAGATGCCGCGGGTTGGCTCGGGCATCCAATACTCCCCGGTTCGGCAATCCAGCGCCCAAAGCCCAGCTCCCAAGGAGCGCGCCGCCAGCTCCATGCGTTCCTCGAAGGCGCGCGGGGTGATGTACACCCTGTGCCGCTCCATGGCACTGACGATCAGTTCTCCGAGCAAGCGTAGCCGCGTTACCACGATGTCGGACCACTCGTATTCGCGGCACACGTTGTTTAGGAGGACAGTGTAGGTAACGCGACCGTCCGTTTCGATCGGAATGTGCAACACGGAGCGAATCGACATCTGCATCCAGGTCTCCCGCTCCATGTCGGCATCTGGAGGGAGATCGGCAATTCTCGAGATGCGGATTGGCTGACGCTCCACAAACAGTCTGTGGGCCGACCATCGAAACGTGGGGGCCAGGATCGCCTCCGGAGCTAGCGGCGCTACTCCTTCGCCGACGGAAGCCAGACAAGTTCTAACGGCCTGCCGGTCCGCACTGACCGACAGAATCGCGCAACAGTCCATCTGGAAGAACAGTCGGACGCGCTCCAGGGAACGTTGAATCGCGGCCTCGTGCTGTCCAAAAGGGACCGCCAGGAGGTCCC
>Ga0335077_10004221_pt1 | contig 17518 bp, 11 predicted proteins | sample Lox_Sample_31_FD_207151 | JGI IMG/M metagenome (GOLD analysis project Ga0335077, IMG submission 207151) | Soil microbial communities from Loxahatchee National Wildlife Refuge, Florida, United States - Lox_Sample_3.1 | ecosystem: Environmental > Terrestrial > Soil > Wetlands | place: USA... | reverse complement strand
ACCGGTTCCAATGAGCGTAGAACCGATGAAATCGCGGCGGGTGATCTGGCGACCGAGTGCGCCGATCTGGCCCGCCTTTCGTCCGTTGCTCCCGCTCATGCGCTGGCTTCAGCGCCCATCATCAGCGCAGCTCTTAGTCACGAGCGATCATCGCGATGTACGGCATCGGGACAACCATTCCCGGTCCATTTACGGCAGAGACTGTTCGCCGCGCCCCAATCATCGGCGGGATGAGTCTCAGTACACGGGAAGTTAGTGCTGCGTAGCGCCCTTTCCGAGCTCAAACGCCAACACGACATTTCCCTTCATCCCTTCCACAGCATAGACCCCAGTGCCGCTTGAAATGTACATCATGTCATCCACGACAGCGACGCCGCCCATCCCGAAGCCGCCACCCTTGCCCGTGTACCCGTTGACCCCCACGAGGTCCTGAACGGCATCAAACGTCCAGACTTGCTGACCTGTTTTCTTGTCATACCCCCTGAGAACACCATCCATGGATCCGTCGATTACCACGTCGCCAATCACGACCGGGGGTGAGGCAAGGCCATTTACGCAGTGCTCCTTGTTCTTGCAGCCATCTCGCGGAACTGGCGTTCGCCAAATTCGCGTTCCGGTCTCAAGGTTCACCGCGTTCAGTGCTCCATCGCTTGTCTGCGTTCCAACATCCATATCCGTCACAGGCGCGTATATGACCTTTCCGTCAGATGCCATGCCGTAAACAATCCCGCCAAAATCGCTACCCTTGCCGACACGAAGTTCCCACATGAGTTTGCCATCGGAGTCCGGGTCAAGCGCGTAGACCATCCCGTCCTTACTCCCTGCGATGAGAACCTCTCGCCCATCAGCTTCCCGAAGCAACATCGCGGGTGCGTCGAATTCGCGATCGCCGTGCCCGTCAGGACCGGGATTCTCTGGAGGACATCGCTGGCGAGTGGGATCAAGCCATGTCTCGCACCCGGCGTTGTAGATGTCTTTTCCACCATATTGCTTCGGAGCCAGTGTCTTAACCCACCGCTTGGCACCCGTTGCAAGGTCTAGCGCAATTACGGCATCTGATTCCGGGACGAAGGGGCCCGTGGTCTGATTCGCCGTCGTAACGTAGACGCGGTTTCGGGCGAGATCGATCGTGGGACTCGTAAAGATGCCCACACCTGACGGTCCAAATCGGTTGACTCCGCCCGGTGCCTTGCCCAAGTACTGCAGTGGCTGATCGATCATCTGGGTGCGCCACAATGGCTCGCCACTTCGAATGTCATACGCAAGCGCACTCCCGTTTGACGTGCAGCAGGAGCGATCAGGGTGAATGGTCAAGACCTCCTGCAGATTGGAAACCGGCACGTACACGCGTCCGCCCTCTGCCGTTACGGTCCCGGTTACGCGAGCGAAGGACTGCTGATCGGTCAGATGCCGCCATCGCAGTTGCCCGGTATCCTCATCAAGGCCATAGACATTGCCCCGCACGTCTCCAAAGGCCACGATCCCACTGTCGACTGCGACTCCCGCACGGATGGGAGCATCCGCTCGAAACGTCCAATAGGCGCACCCTGTCTTCGCGTCGAGGGCATACATCCATCGGTTGATGTTTGCCACATAGACGCGGCCATGTGCCACAGCCAATGGATTACCTGCTCCAACCCAAAATTCAGCAGCCTTGTCAGGAATCACGAATGCCCATTTGAGGTGCGCACCGTGCAGATTGGCTTTCGTGAATGGCCGATCCACGAAACGTGTATTCGTTGAACGCGCATCCCACCCGACCCAAGAACCGCCAGTTTTGTCCTGGGGTTCGTGTGCTTTACAGAGTAGCGCCCCTCCATTGGGTGGTCGCTGACTCGCTGCCTGAGGATTGCCAAATGTTTGTGCAAGAGCGTGAAGCGTGCCGTCGTCAAGCCCGGTCGCCGGTTCTTGCATCTGGCCGTGTCGCAGCACGGAATAGAATTCATCTGGAGTCAATCGGCTAAATCCCTCCGTACCAAACAGAGAATGACACTGTATGCAGTGACTGGCGAAGGCTTTCGCAGCCAAGTCCTGCATCGGGTTGCTAGTGACCGCGGAAGTGTTTTGAGTCGCCGAGGCCGGATCGGCCGACTGAGCCGGCCTCACAGCGAGGGAAGTGCTCAGCAAAACCCAAATGCACAACGATGTACTTCGAGCCTTGGTCATCATAGGCTTACAAGCAACTCACGTGGGATGATTGCCCCTGAAATTCGCCTCGTTCATTCGCCAACCTCGCTCAGGGGCCGGGCGATACTGCCGCAACTGCCACGAGTTCGAGCAGGTAGTCGGGCGACGATAGATTCTTGACACCCATGGCTTGAAACGTTGGAGGATTCCCAGCAAACGCTTCTGCAAAGATCCCAAGATTCTTCATGATTGCGTCAAGGTCCGGTGTATACACTGTGGCCACAACTAGATTCGTAAAGGATAGACCCTCTTCCTTCAACAGTCGCTTAAGTATCTCCAGGACAAATCTAACTTGTCCTGCCGCATCCCCCTTCGCGACCGCCTCCCCATTGCCCGTGGCGGCGACGATGCCGGAAAAATAGACCATGTTGTTGGCGCGGACTGTCTGACTAACATTTAGCTGCCGAAAAATTGACGGGCTCACGTAGCCAACGTCCGGTGCACTGCGCTTAATCGCCATACCGTTCTCCCCTTAAATCAGCTGTCGCCGGTACCTGAAGGCGTCGCTGCCGAGCCAGTTCCTCCGAACTCGAACCCTACGCTGCTCGAGCCGGCAAGCACGATGGACGCAACACGACGTCGGGAGGCGTACTTCAGGTATGCACCCGACTTCCGTCGTCTTGCTTGGAGCACCGCATGCCGCCCACATCTAAAAACGGATTTGCCAACGTGCGGGGGAATCTCTCCAACCCAGCGCCTCCTTCGCAGAACGATCGTCAGCCTACACAAATCTTGTGCCGGATCGGATGTGTAAACCTTGTGGTGTCGCAGTATCCGAGCGAATAGTCGCTCATCGTGGGAAGCTAGTCAACCGGCCCTAGGGCGATACGTTGGGCAGCGCCCTGTTTTCGGCCTTGGTATTGCTGTCGGAATCAAGAAGCCCTCGTATCCGCCGCAGCGCCCTTCGCCTGGCGTGGTCTCTCGAGCAACACGCATTGACTGTCGCGCTATCCCTCGAATACCTAGGGAGCGCGCGCCAGCTTGTCAGCCTCGCCTCCATGACGGTCGGCAATCTTCTCAAGCAAGAATGTCGCCGTCACGGGACGTTCTAGAGTCGCGCTAATGGGCATTTGATCCGTACCCGCGCGCCTCTTAAGTTCTGCCAATGTCGCACGCGGATCGTCACACTCCATTTCGTACACGGCAACGTACTGCCATATGGGCGGGCTACCGCCACCCTGTGCCGACAAGAGCACCCGATATCGGCGAGCTGAAATGATGCCAGGTACTGCCAAGACATCCCTCAGGTGTTGGTGATCGTACCATCGATTAAATTCGTCATCTGTGCCCGACACCGGCCGCGTGAGAACCAAATATTCATATCGATTCATTCTGAACTAGGCCTCGCTTCTCGAGATTCTACGTTTCGCCAGCGCAAGCGGCTCTCATGCTGCGAACTCGCGCAAAAGAAACCCCCCACCTCTCAATTGATTACTCCATGCTCGGTTGGCTAAACTGAGATGCTAGCTCTGCGAATCCCACGAGTTGAATCGCCTGCAGCTCAATTAGGCGTGACATAGTTGCATCGTTGATCGCGCCCGTGTCGTCGAAGGGACTCTGTGCTGCGACGTTCGCCGTTATCCCGAGCGGTGTAGGCCAACCGCGCATGGCATGTACAATTGCTCTCATCGCGCTCAGAGTCGTGCCGCACGCTTGCCAGCCCGCCGCCACGACGATCAGGCCTACGGCGCGACCATCAAGATAGCTTCGCCGATCGTGTCGAAGGTCTTCGAGAAGATCTATTGCGTTCTTGACCAACCCGGAAACGCCCCCGTGGTAACCAGGCGAAGCTATCACGATTCCGTCGGCCGCTCGAACCGCCTCGACCAGTTCTATTTGTCCCTTTGTACGTGCACAACTCTCTGGTGCGAAGTGCGGTAGGGCCTGCAACTCCGCACCACCGAACATTTGAGTCAGTGCTCCACGACGCGCGGTTGCCGCCAATACCGCGCGAGTCATCCGCTCACTCGCCGACCCGGTTCTGATCGTGCCCCCGATGCCGACGATAGATAGCGGTCTCATGATCGCTACCGTCGCAGAGGTGAGGAATTCATAGTCAGGAGCAGACGAGCGAGCTGAAGACGGATGGGCACATTTCAAACTTGCACTCTGAGTGCGAACGATTTGGGACGATAGCGGCTGAGTTAACCCTTTCGAGGCCTCTAAGAGAGCGCCCAGAGTTGAGTCAGCTAGTCAGTGACGGTTCTGCCGTCATCCTCTTTGCCTCTCGAGACAGGAACGAAGAATCTTGGCCAGAACCTCATTCGCAGCGCCACGCGCGAAGGGCTTAGGCTGAGAAGCCCACCGATCGCCCCGGTTAGCCGGTTCACATCCTCGTTGTGCCCGCATGGTGGATGCTGACTGCAAGTCCTTACGGCACATTCTTGACATCCGTACCGGCCGTCGAATGAAGCTTCTGCTGAGCATCGTAGGCCGCCCAAGCCTGCCTCGTCAGGAAGGCTTGAATCGCTTCAATGTCGCTCATAGTGAGTTTCGGATAAGCCGGCATGCCCGCTTGTAGAAAAGCACCCCGAACAAGGATATCCGGCATCGCATCGTAAACTTCGCGCGACACGGTTCTTAAGTCCTTCACCGCCGCGCCGCCTTTCTCAGCGTTCATGCCGTGACATGCGAAACAGCGCTGTTCAGAGAACAATTGAGCACCACGCTTGGCAAGGTTGTCGGGCGGTTCTGGGCGAAACGGACGTGGGATCGTCCGCGGCGGAGCAGGCGGAACGGTGCCGCGCCCCCCAAGCCTGAAGGCAAGCAGGCGCGAACGATTCTGCGCCGTAGGTGTGGTGGTCAGTAACGGAAAGACCACGACCGCGCCATTGGCACTCCCGTCGCCGGTCGGGACAAGGATAACTTGCTCGCCATCAACCATTACGCTCGTCGGTGCCGCAACAATTGTACCGTGAGCATCGAAGCTCCACAGACGCTTACCACTGTCCGCCAGGTATGCGTTGAAGGTGCCTTCGGCGGTACCCTCAAAGACAAGATTGCCAGCCGTCGCAAGTACTCCGCCGTTAAGTGCCAGCCGCTGATCAACATGCCACCGCTCGCGCTTTGCTACGGGATCCCACGCGATCAGTTTGCCGGAGGCCTTGATCGTCGCATCCGGCGTGAGCCCGTAGTACATAACGTTCGGCGTAATCCCGTTGAACACGTCGCTGGTGTCGGAAGTTGGCGGAGCATATAACTCAGGCCAGATGAACGCGGGAATGAAGACTAACCGCCGGTCCGGGTCGTAGGCCATGAGGGTCCACGTTCTGGCTCCCATTCCTCCAGGTTGGAAGACCTTCTGCCCCCGTTGCTTCCAGTAGTCTGATTGAAGGATCAAGCTGCCGGTGCGCTCATCCACGTGAGACGCCCAATTGCTTGGAACATACTTGTCCGCCGAGAGCAACTGGCCCGTGTGAGCATCGATTACGTAGAAAAAGCCGTCTTTTGCGGCCTGCATTACTACCCGACGCTCACCCTTCCCTGTTGGCAAGTCACCTATTTGAATATGCGCCACGGCATCGCTGTCAACATCAAGGGAACCTGGCACTTCCTGGTAATACCAGATTAATCGACCAGTCTTGGCATCCAGTGCAATGATTGAGTTGCCGAACAGCATCGGCTTTCCGGCATCTTGGGTTTCTATGGGCGCGGAATTGCCTATGCCCACGTAGAGCTGCTGGAGCCTTTCATCATACGTCATGCCTTCCCAAGGAGCGCCAGCCCCACCGTGATGCCAATAATTCGCTGCCCAGGTGCTCGACGCCATCTTCATAGCTGGATTTTCGAATCCGTCGCTTGGATTCCCAGGCACCGTATAGAAACGCCACACTCGGTGGCCAGTCGCGGCATCGAATGCATCCACATGGCCTCTCACCGTACCCAGTTCACCATTGGTGTTACCAATGAAGACCATACCGACACCAACCCGCGGCGCGGCAACGACTCCGTAATCCTTTCTCGGATCGCACGGTGCGGCCTCCCAAACAAGCTTTCCAGTTAGACGGTTTACCGCGAACAACCGGCAATCGCCCGACGCGATATAGACATTGTGCTGATCGAGAGCGACGCCACGATTCACTTGGAGGGCCCAGAGTGCCACCCAGCTAAGGTTCTTCATCTCCTCCAATGTGCGGGGTGGAGGTTGAAACATCCAAAGAAGTTTCCCGCTACGGGCATCGTTCACGACAATACGACCACCCGGTGCTCCCTGATACACCGTGCCGTCGACCACCAGGGGATTGCCGACAAGCCCCTGCACGACGGGTAGCTCGGCCGACCAGGCTAATCCGAGATCGCCGACGTTTTTGTCGTTAATGAGTTTGAGCGAGCTAAATTGCCATTGCTCAGAATTCCCGCCCAACTGCGGCCAGTCATTTCGTTCCGCTGCATAACTAGCGGCGTTCGTTGAAACGAGCAGTGCAAGCGCGATCAGCGCCCCGGAGCGTACTTTTGGCATGAGGTCCTCGTCGTGCTGACGACTCGATGCTGTTCTCGCAATATCGAACGAGCAGTCGTTCGTAATGATAGGCCAACGCTCGGACGGCCGCAAGGCGGCCAAGAGACGCAGATTGGCTCTCTCAGCCACCGGGACTCAAAGCATCTAATCGCCGGCGCGCCGCGCGTCTCGCGCGGGCGCAGTGCCTTGGTTATGCCCCGATCCAAACGGACTCACCCACGCCCTGAGTTCGTGTGAAGCCACGATCCGCCTAGAATGAGCGAAACTCGCGCTCGGCGTGTTCAGTCAACTTACATCTGGTCAGGCCGCAATCTTGTAAGGTAGTCGCAAAAGACTTTCTACGGTGCCGCTCTCGCCAAATCCCTCCTCCAATGAGCGTCCATGAACGTACGCACCACATTCTCGGTGATGCGGGATACTGAGTTGTCGTAAGAGTTGTATGACAACGTGGAGGACCAGGAGATAGACGAAACAGTAAAGACGGCTCCGCCCTTTGGCGTTTCATAGTAGACGATGTCCGAACAGCAATCCGGGCTCTTGGTACCACCCGTAAACGGGTTCGACATCGCCACTTCCTCGACCACCTTTTGATAAGCATCGGAGAAGCCAGTGGCTCTCGCGAGTACCAATGCGTGCTCAGGCGTTCCCAGCATCTGATCAGCGCGATCGATTTCCATCCCCGCCGCGCCATAGCGCATGACGAGCGCGGGAAAGTCACCGATCAATTCACCTTCGACGCCTTCGAACACGAAAGCAACGCGAGGGTCATGGCTCGCAGGCAACCTCTTGTAGGGACGGCCCGTGTCACAGCCTTGGGCGATGAAGCCGGCGCCGATGTAGCGTTGTGGCGCACGGCCGTGGTCGCGCCATATCCCTCCCTGGGTACCACTCAGGCTGAGTTGAGCCTCATACGGCGCGGCCACCCACGCCCTTGTACCGTTGTCGCGACGCACCTCGCACAGCGTTCCATCATCGCTGAGAGCCGTTGCCCAATAAAGTGAGTTACCAGACAGACAGATAAAGCGACCCCCCTCATCGGTATAAGTTTTGAGCCCGTCTAACATGGCTGAGGTCCAGTACTCGGTATGCGTTCCAGTCAGCACAGCGCGGTAGGGTCTGAGCGCACCATGACCGCGCTCGTGCAACTGATGATCCGTTACTATTTCGTAGGAGATCTTCTTCTGATGCAGCCAGTCGATGAGGCACAAATCCGCGTTGATTAGGTGGGGCCCGCCGATCGGCCGAAAGCTGGTGCCTGGCCGGACGTTGATAACCATGGGCCGCAATATTGTGGCCATGGATACGCCCGATCCATCACTGTGATGGTCATAGCAGCTTAATAATCGATTCTCGCGGGCGTAAGCCTCCTCCGAACTCTCTGGCGACGTACTATCAAAGAGAGGCATGAAATCTGAGCCGAACGCCGCAATCATGTCGGGACGGGATGCCACGTTGGCGTAGACTTGATAACTTAGAGTTGGTATCAAGACTGCAACAGGCGCCCTCTGATGTCCTGGGCGTGCAGTCACGAAGAACGGTACTCGGTCCTCGACACCTTCGCAGATCAGTCGGAAGGCATAAACACCAGAAGCTAGGTCTTCCGGTGGAGTGAAGTTGAAACTCTGTTCCCAGCCTGCATCGCTCAGATCATCCTCGTGAAAGTGCGCAGCATTGAAGAGATCAGGTGCATCGGTCGCCTGTTGTACTTGACCCGCAAAGTTGGGGCCAGCGACGAGACGGGTTGGTCGATTGATCGTCCTGCCAGGTGCGGCGCCGTCAACGACATCAGGTACAAACTCGGTCGCGGCGTTCGCCGCGAAATTCCAAGCCGCAGCGGGAGCTGCCGAACATCCGATTCGCGCTGTCCAGCTCTCTTGCACCGTAAGCGCGTTTCTAGTGCCCGAAAAAAGCCGCAGATTGGCTAACCGTCCCGTAAAGGGCTCGATCACTCTCCGCTGATTGCCGGATCGAACCACACCGCGTGCTGCAAAGGTCAAATCTGCGAGGCGCGCGTCGCGAGCAGGCACGAATGACACCGAGAGCGAGGAATCCCTGACTACCGGGTTAAAGTAGGGAGTACGCCATGAGAAACTCAGAGTGCCGCGGGCAAGGTCAAGCCTCAGCATGAAGATGCGCCAGTAGTTCAGTGGCACCGGCTCGATCGCCTTCGCCGCTCGCTCCTCAGGTTCGGTGAGCAGCGCCAAACCGTCCGGGCCCAAAGTCACTCTGAACGTCCGTCCGATGGAGTCCGTAAGACAGACAAGCGTTTGCAGCGAAGCTTTGGCTAATGTCGCACGGAAGGCACCGGTCAGGGTGATGTCGCTGTGCGCCGGCGGCGTGTCCACTCGCATGCATGAGCCGGTGTGAATCTCTTGTACTCGACCGAGGAACGTCCGGTGATTTAGAGGATGATCTATGACTTCCTCTTTGATACCGGGCCCCTCTGGATTCCGATCGGCGTGGATCAGCCGGCGTAGCTCCACCCGGAACTCCGGAGCCCTGCAGCTAACGAAGAAGCCCAAAGGCTGCCCCGCATAGACGCTCCACCGCTCCGCGTATCCGACGATCTTCAGAGCAACTCCCCGAGCTTACACCTGTGACAAACCCTGATCCATCGCCCGACAACGGTCTTGATGAATGGCCCCGCAGCTGCTCATCCAGGCAGATGTTTTCATCGTAGGCTACTACAAGGTCGCCACACCGGCGACTGATGACCCCTCGAGGTGTTCGACCGACGCCGAAAAGAACTCAGCGATTGGGCAAATCCGGGCCCTCGCTCGTAACCGACCGTAACTCGCCGGTGTCGGTTCGGCGCTGTCACAGCGATGACGGGTGATTTCACGCTCGGCCGTCGTCCTCCTTATTGCATAGAGCAACGCGTCACCGAGGTCTCTTAGCTCCAGGACTCTCGTTCGATCGTCGCTCTCTAAAAGTTCCGTACTATCGTCACGCCGTATGTTCGTGGTGGTTGATAGGCTGCTTCGTCGCCTGTTGCACCGGCACTCATAAAGGCCGTGACCTCAGCATCGGTGAGATTCTTCCCCCAAACTCGGACGTTCCACGCGTTCCTGGGCGAGTTCCAGGCGATTTGCGCGTTCACCCAGTTGTACGCCGGTTGGCGGAGCCGATTGTCGGGTGCTGCAAAGTACCCATCGTTATAGTTATAGGTCGCGCTTAGGATCAGCTCGCCTCGCCCGCTCATCGGTATGACGTACTCGGGACTGAGACTAAATGTCCACGTCGGGGCGTACGGTAGCTGATTCCCCTCCGCGGACCCCTCGGTAAAAGAATTCCCTCCTCCCGGTACCGGCGTTGAGATCACAGCGTTTGGGAAATTCGTAAATTTCGCGTGCAGGTATTCCATCGAGCCGATCACGCTGAGACCCCGGGAGATCTTCCAATCTACATCGAGGTCAAGCCCGTACCCTCTGGCGGCCGCACCGTTATAGATAATCGGCTGCGCCGAGCTCAAGGCATAAGAAATCTGCTGCATATTCTTGTAGTCGTAAAGAAAAGCACTCCAGTTAAACCTAAGACGATTGTCCAATAGGTTCCATTTGCTGCCGAGCTCATACTCGTCGATTGTCTCGGGAAGATAAGAGATGACCGGTATAGTTGTGTCGTTGAATCCGCCGCTCTTGAACCCTCGATTGTAGGAGACATACCCCATTAGATCGGGCGTAAAATGGTGGTCGAGCGCGATCCGCCACGTCGGCTTCTCAAATCTTTCGCTATCCGCGCCTTCCGAAACCGCTGGAGGGCCTCCTCCCGGCGGAAATGTGTAGGTGTTGGAGACGTTGAAGTCGTGCTTCTCTCCTGAGTAGCGAAATCCCAACGTGAGATTGGTCGCCGGTAGTACCTGCATCGTCATTTGACCGTAGGGGGCAATCGAATAGATCTTTGTTTGAGAAACGAACGAAAGTGCCTCGAGCGGAGCCACGAGCCCGCCCGTCACCCAAACACCGGGGTATGCGAATCGATTGTTTGAATACAGTAAGTAGAGTCCGGCGGTCCATTGAATCCGGCTATCCGACGGTGCTAAAAATTGGAACTCCTGCGTGTACTGATCATGCCGTTCGGGTACATCCGCTGAAACGGCAAAGTCCGGATTGAGCGTAAACTGCGGTTCACCTTGCACGTCGTTACTTGTGTATCTGTAGGCCGTGATGCTAACGAACTGGCCAAAACCGAAGTCGTGATGAAGTTGGAAGGAAACGCCACCCAAATGAGTCATGCCATATGGCTGGTAAAATCCGGCAATGTCATGTGGCGCAACGTTGGGATAAGGAGGCTGCCCACCGAGAGGGATCGTTCCGGGGGCTGCTCCTTCAGCCATTACATAGTTGTCCTGCTCGTAGTCGAGAGTCAGCTTGAGTTGTGTGGTGTCGGAGGACGCTAGCAGCCATTTGTTGCGCACCACCAGATTTCGGTATTTGTCTACGTCCAACCCGGTGCCCAGATTGGTCCCGAACCCGTCCATCTGATCACGGAAATACACCGCGAGGTTAGTGGCAAGACTACTTGACACCGGGCCTGTCAGGTAGCCCTCAGCACCCCATGTGGAGTAGTTGCCACCGGTCACATTGGCAAACCCGCCGAAATCCCTTGAGGGGTCTTTGGTGGTGACTTGTATGAGACCACCCGTTGCGTTCCGGCCGAACAGAGTCCCTTGGGGCCCTTTGTCTATTTCAATTTGATCGATGCTCGTGAGCGATAGGATGGCGCCGACGAGGGCTCCGTAGTAGACGCCATCGACGTAGGTGGCGATCGGACTTTCGATGCCCGGGCCCTCGGCCGTGGTGCCGACGCCGCGCAGAAACAATGGGTTCACATATCCAGCGTCCACCCCTATTACCAAGCCCGGGGTGAGGACCGGAAGGGCCATCGTATCCTGTGTTTGTGAGGTCTGAAGCAGATTACTGTCGAGCGCTTGGATGTTGATTGGCACATTTTGGAGGTTTTCCGCACGCCGCTGTGCGCGTACGATGACCTCGGCAAGTCCTCCGTTATCCGAATTTGAAGTGCCCTGATCAGCGGTCGCGCTCGTGTTCGGTGTCTGTGCGAGAGCGCTTGACCCGAGTCCCCACGCCGCGGACAAAAGGATCAACAACGATGCAGCGAAGCCCGGTGCTCGTGATGGCATGGTAAAGATCGCTCCCCTCGTTGACCGACGTTGGACTGCTTTATGATCGGACTTCGTAGGGTTCGCCCACCCGGCGAACATGAACGCTCGCCGTGTGCCGAACGGCGCCGTACCCGACGAATCTGATTGCCTCAAACCCCCAAACTTAAGACTTTCGCACGGTAGCGACCGATTCGTTACTGAGCGTATATTCGTTCGTCCCGGACTACAGCGAACGTATATTCGTTCATTGTGGCGCCGATGTCAATTTAGCGCCAGACAGTTGACGATCCTGACTGACGGGGACTAGAGGCGGCACTTCCATTCGACCATCCCTGTCCGTCGCGTTCCGGATGCCAATGATCCCTTCCGCGCGTCGAGCAATATAAAGCTCGAGGCGTTCATCCAAGCCCACGTCAGAGTTGCCCGGGGCCGAAACCGAGGTGAGCGTCCGCGCCGCGCTCAAACGCTCACGTAATCGGCATCCAATAGTCGTGGTCCATGGTAATCAGTCCCTGCTCGTTAAAGCGCAAGATGAAGACCATGTTTGCAAGGATCGGCTTCTCGGGTTTTCCATTGGGTCCGATCGGTGTGCCGGTCCAGGTGCACTCAAGCACGCCTAGGTTCCCCTCCACGGTGATCTGGCGTACTGCGGGGATTCCGATATTGACGAGCATGCCAGGCTTTGGTGGTACCACGTACTCGCCGCGCTCCTGTTGTTCCTTTGTTATGCCGCGCACGAGTCGAAGGTCATGCATCAGTTGTTCATACCCTGAGCTGGTCCCAACTGGCGCGTCCGTCACCTCCAATTCCGAAATGAAGGCCAAAGACGACTTGGCGACGGCGCCTCCGGAAACTAGAACCCAGTCGAGGTTCCTCGCGTACATCTCATAAACCGGCGAGCCAGGTCTGTTGAACAGTTCGACAAAGCGCTCGATGCATTTTCGCGCATCTACCATAGGTTCTCTCCCGATCGGTTTCCACTGAACACGACCTACCTAAAGCCTGGCCGACGCTTCGTTCGACACCCGGCTCACGCCCCACGACCAACTGTGGATAACGTGATAAGCTTCCGATCGAGCGAATGCTCGCTCCAGATGGGAGCGGTGTCAACCATCGTCGGCTTCGATAACGCTGGACATTGTCTTTATGCTTCGGCGCCCAAGCGCGCGGCTGACCCGCCCAACATCTAGAGAGACATTCCGAGACCCGGACGGCGTCGAGATTCGGCCCGCGCAGCGTGCGTCAATCACCATTGCGCTGATGCTGGCTTCGGTGCTCCAAGCGCTCGACACCACTATCGCAAATGTGGCACTGCCGCACATTCGGGGCAGCCTTTCAGCGACGTCAGAGCAGATGGGGTGGGTACTGACGTCCTACATCGTCGCTGCGGCAATCATGACGCCCTTGTCTGGCGCACTCGCGAATCGGTTCGGCCGCAAGAAGCTGCTTGCTGCCTCAGTCGCAGGATTCACCATTACGTCCGCTCTGTGCGGGATGTCCCAGAGCTTGTTCCAGATAGTTCTATTTCGACTATTACAGGGGCTTTGTGGCGCCTCGATCATGCCGCTGTCCCAGGTGGTATTCCTCGAAATCAACCCACCTCATCGACAGGGAAGGGCCGCAGCTCTTTGGGGAATGGGTGTGCTCATAGGCCCGATCATGGGACCTTTGGTCGGGGGATGGCTAACTGACAACTACAGCTGGCGCTGGGTTTTCTTCATCAATGTGCCGCTGGGTTTGCTTGCACTGGTGGGCATACTAAGCTCGATACATGAATCGCGCACTCGCCGTTCCCCTTTCGACTATCTCGGATTTGCCAGTCTTGCTCTTGGTGTCGGCGCGCTCCAGGTCATGCTTGATAGGGGCGAACTCCTTGATTGGTTCGACTCACCCGAAGTCTGCTTCGAGGCACTGATCGCGGGGTTATCACTCTATATTTTCATTATACAGACCACTACCGCACGGCATCCCTTTGTCAGCAGCGCGCTCTTTAGCGACTGGAATTTCTTGGTGGGTTGCGTACTCATGTTCATCGTGAGCGGCGTCATGCTCGCCTCCCTCACACTGCTCCCGCTGCTGCTGCAAGACCTCATGAACTATCCCGTTACACAGGCCGGGATTGTGATGGCACCACGCGGAGTCGGCGCGTTCCTGACTATGGCGATAATGGGGCGATTTATTGGACGCATCGACTCCAGAGTTCTGCTCGGTGTGGGCTTCGGGCTTGTGGCCTGGTCCGTGTGGCAGCTAAGCGAATTGTCGCCCCAGATGGATGACCGGGTGATCGTCCTTAGCGGATTCATTCAGGGGACCGGCACGGGCCTTGTGTGGCTGGTACTCGCCGCCGTGACCTTCACTACGCTCGCGCCAGCCTTGCGCTACGAAGGCACAGCTTTTTTCAATCTCGCTCGCAACATCGGTGGCAGCCTCGGAATTGCCGCGACCCAGGCGCTGCTAGCGCGCAACATTCAGATTCTTCATGCAAGACTTGCCGAACACATCGATGCCTACGTGGCACATCGGCATTACGGGACCTTGTACGACTTTGCTTCCGGCCACGGATTGGCAGTGCTGAACGCGGTCGTCACGCGCCAGGCTTCCTTTATGGCCTTCAACAACGATTTCAGATTGCTATTTTGGGCGACACTTGGCGTAATGCCCCTTGCCCTCCTACTGAGGACTTGGGGAGACGCTTCGCGTACTCGTCCAGCAACCCTCGTGGAGTGAGGTCCACAATGGTCATCGCTAGCAGCGACCCGCATGAAAGTGCTCTGGCTGCATACTAAGGCATGTGTCATCAAGTGAACGGACGAGCTTGAAGGCGACCGCCGCGTTCGGCAATACATACCGATAGAAAAAGGCGCATGCGAACATCTTGCCTTCGTAGAATTTTCGATCGGCCTCGCCACCGCCATGAAGCTTGCGGTGTGCAACTGCTGCCTGTCTAAGCCAAAGCCAGCCAACCACAACGTGCCCCGCTGCGTCGAGATAGGACGTGGCGTTTGACAAGGAGAGCAGTTCGGCCGGGCAGGAAGAACACGCGTTCGTGGTTTCGCGCCAAAGCACAACCAATTCATCGAGCTGCCGCGCCCAGCGTGCTAGCTCACCCTCGTTCAAAGCCGCGGTCGTCTCGCCGATACGTGAAAAAAGCAGCTTCAGGCCGCGCCCGTCCTCAAGACGCACCTTTCTTCCTAGCAGATCCAGTCCCTGAATGCCGTATGAACCCTCGTGAATATGATTTAAGCGATTGTCACGGTAGAGACGCTCGACCGGATGATCCTGAGTGTAGCCCGCTCCACCAAGGATTTGAATGGCGAGCTTGTTGGCCTCCAGGCAGTGTTCAGATGGCCAAGACTTAGCGATTGGGGTGAGTATCTGAAGTAGAAGCTCAAGATCGTGAATCTCGGCCGGCGCGGCAGCAACGGCCTTTCGATCCACCAGAAGCGCACAGTAAAAGATCAGTGCGAGCCCTCCCTCTACGGCTGCCTTCTGTGATAGCAACATGCGTCTGACATCTGGATGCTGGATGATCGCGACCTGCGGGGAGGCGGCGTCTTTGTGTCCAGGCAGCCGTCCCTGCCTGCGCTCGCTGGCATAGTCGAGCGAATACAGATACCCCACCAAGCCCGACGTTACCGCGCCATGACCGACACTAATGCGCGCCTCGTTCATCATATGAAACATGTACCGCAGGCCCTCGTGCGGGTTGCCGATTAGATGGCCGATCGTGGCGCCATGCTCTCCAAAGTTAAGCAGGCAGTTCGTCGTTCCGCGCTGCCCCATCTTGTGATTCAACCCGACGAGCGTGACGTGGTTGTCTTCACCGATACTGCCGCTTTCCTCAACTCGCAGCTTCGGCACGATAAACAGAGAGATTCCCTTTACTCCGGGGGGGCCGCCGGGAATCTTTGCAAGCAGGAGATGAACGATGTTCTCGGCTAGATTGTGCTCCCCCCCGGAAATCCACATCTTCGTTCCCGTAATCCGGTACGTTCCGTCGCTCGCAGGCTCGGCGCGCGTTGTAATATCAGCTAACGACGAGCCGGCCTGTGGCTCCGAAAGGCACATGGTCCCAAACCATCGGCCCTCGAGCATGGGCGGCAGGTAGATGACCTTCTGTCTAGCATCACCCCACATCTCAAGCAGGTGGGCAGCTGCGATGGTCAGCATGGAATAGTTGAACAGCGCCTGATTAGCTGCTGAAAACATACCGTTGATAGCAACACTGGCCGTGTACGGCAGCTGCAGGCCACCCACGGATTCGTCAAAAGTCTGAGCAACAAGCCCGGCTGCGGCGAACTCTTTGAGGGCACGACTTGCCTCGGAAGGCAAGCGGACAGCACCGTCAACGACCTCTGGCGGCCTGCGGTCAAGGAGCGCGGCGCTCGAAAGATAGAGGTCTTCCGCGAGGGCCTGTGCTGCGTCTAGCATCCTCTCGAGCGAGGCGCGATCTAAGTTTGCAAATCGAGGAGCTGTAAAGAGCGATACGATGCCTTCCACTTCATACAGCAGAAAATCGAGATCGCTCCTATTGACAATGACAGACATTCAGGACGCACGCCCGTTCAAGCCGCCGAATCGCTGTGCCAAGGCGGGAACCGCCATAATCTCTGAGTGCTGACCTAGGCCTATCTCCCCAAAGGATAAGCCGCCTCTAATTCACTCGTCATCAGCATACCTAAAGAACGAAAACGTTTGGTTTTTGGCCATGACCTCGATCGAATTCATGTTGATGTGTCTGGGCAGATTTACGGCATAATAGACAATATCCGCAACATCCTGCGCTTCGAGCAAGCATCGACCTGCGTAGACAGAGGCGACTTTTTCAGCGTCATGGCCCAGACGAACCGCCGCAAACTCCGTCACCGTAGTTCCAGGTTCAATGCATGTAGCGCGCACCCCAAAGCCGGCGAGATCAGCTCTAAGGTTGAGAGTGAATTGGCGCATAAATGCCTTGCTCGCGCCATAAACATGCCCCTTTGGATATGGGTAGCTTGCTGCAATCGACCCGATATTCACGATGTCACCGAAACGGCGCGCGACCATTTGCGGTAAGACAGCATGTGTCACCGCAGCTAAACCCAATACATTCGTGCTGATGGTCTGCTCCCAGTCGCCCCACTCCGTCATGTGCGCAGGTGCGTCGCCCAATGCCACACCAGCGGCGTTGATGAGAACGTCAATTTGGCTGAAGGGCTCCTGAAGCGCTCCGATTGCCGCTCTCGAGCTGTCGGTATCCGCCACGTCCATGTACAGAGCAAGACAGTTGGGCCCCAGTTCACGCTCCATTTCGCGCAGCCGCTCTAAGCGCCTCGCAGCCGCTATGATCCGATAGCCCGACGCTGCGAAACGTCGTGCAAGCGCTTTGCCTATTCCCGAGGAGGCGCCGGTAATTAGGACCGTATTATGGTCCTTACGATCCGTTTCGGTAACCATGTTTCAACCCGAACGCACACCTTTAGCAATTGACCGCAATGTTTCTGGCAGTTTCAGCACATCAACCATACCTATTCGCCAATTTGGCCTTGGCGATCTTGCCACTTTCTTCGCGTGGCAAGTTCGAATCAAATATGACCGTTCGCGGAATCTTGTAATTGGCGATTTTGTCAGCTAAGTACCCGCGAACATCCGAAACTGAGAGCGCTACGGTTCCATTTACGGCTATCACCGCAGCCACAGAACGACCGTATTCTGCATCCGGCACGCCAAATACCGCGCAATCCAACACACCCGGCATGCCGATCAGA
>Ga0335077_10004219_pt1 | contig 17523 bp, 13 predicted proteins | sample Lox_Sample_31_FD_207151 | JGI IMG/M metagenome (GOLD analysis project Ga0335077, IMG submission 207151) | Soil microbial communities from Loxahatchee National Wildlife Refuge, Florida, United States - Lox_Sample_3.1 | ecosystem: Environmental > Terrestrial > Soil > Wetlands | place: USA... | reverse complement strand
GTCTTGCCGCCCGACTTTAACTTTCCGCCCGTCGGCGAACCCGAGTTCTGGACGACGCTGCATCCCTCCGGGAACTGCGATCTCCGGCGTAGCTGCCACGGTATATTCGGCGTGGCCCGATTGAAGGACGGCGTCTCGATGGAGACAGCGCTTGCGAACGTCAAGGCGATCGCCAGGCAACTCGAGATGCAATATCCGAACACGAATCGGGACCAGGATGCGACAATCAGTTCACTGAGCGACGTTGTGGTGGGCGGGGTTCGTCCGATCCTGGTAGTGTTGCTTGCGGGCGCGGGATTGTTGTTGCTCATCGCAACCGTGAATGTGGCAAGCCTCCTGCTTCTTCGTTGCGAAAGCCGCCGCAAAGAGTTGGCGATCCGCAATTCCCTCGGCGCATCGCCAGGCCGGATCCTGGTGCAATTTGTGATCGAAGGTGTGTTGCTGGTGGGCGCCGGAGGCATCGCTGGCGTCGCGCTGGTCTCCGCGACCATGCGAGCCCTTACAACACTGGTTCCTGCAGACATGATGGCCCGTATGCCGTTCTGGCGGAACTTGGGGATCAATCTTCACGTGCTCGCGTTTGCCGGAATCATCGGGCTACTCGCCGCGGCGGTTTTCTCTGTGACTCCAGCCGCAAATGTTTCGTTTGCGAAAATGCGTGCAGGCCTGGCCGAAGCGGAGCGAGGTTCGGCGGGTACGATGTGGCGGCGGCTCGGCTCCAAGCTGGTGATCGTCGAACTTGCTACCGCCATGGTTCTATTGGTGGGCGCCGGGCTGCTCGGAAAGAGCCTTTCCCGGTTGCTCCAGGTCGACCTTGGTTTCCAGCCGGATCACCTGGTTACGCTGAACATCACCGCGCCGGACTCCGACTACACAGGAAACCCGCAGGTCCTCGCCTTTGCCAGGCGGATTCTGGATCGAGTCGAGAGCGTCCCTGGCGTGGAATCGGCCGCGGTTGCAAGACGCGGCGTTCCGCTCGATGGAAACGGAAACACCAACTGGTTCCGGGTCATTGGGCGCCCATGGCACGGTGAACATTACGAAGCGCCGGGGAGAAGTGTGAGCCCGGGGTATTTCCGCACTTTGGGAGCAAAGCTCGCCCGCGGCCGCTATTTCCGCGAAGACGAGGACTGGACCAAGCCGCACGTCGCAATGATCAATGAATCTTTCGCGCGGAAGTTCTTCCCCGGTGAAGATCCGATCGGGAAACAGATCGTTTACGTGTCCATCCCGAGCGCGCCGCTCGAAATCGTCGGGATCGTGGAGGACGTCCGGGAAGGCCCGCTTGATCAGCCGCTGGCCGCGGTTTTCTACATCCCATTCTTGCAAGAACTCCAGGCCAACTTCACTTTGGTGGTGCGAACCAAACAGGCGGAGCAATCCTCCTTACGGCTGATTGAGGCTGCCGTCCGCCAAATCGATCCGTCCATCGCCACGTATCGCGGATTGACGATGACCGAGAAAATCCACGATTCGCCATCGGCGTATCTGCACCGCTCTTCTGCGTGGCTGGCGGGAGGTTTCGCCGGAATCGCATTGCTGCTCGGCGTGGTCGGCCTATATGGTGTCGTAGCTTACTCGGTGAGCCGGCGGAGACGGGAGATCGGAATCCGCATGGCTCTTGGTGCGGATCGCGGAGCGGTCTACCGCCTCATCATGCGCGAGGCCGGACAGTTGACGGCAATCGGAGTTGTCGCGGGTCTGACGGTTTCACTTTTCGCGACGAATTTAATGCGTGTACTGTTATTTCAAGTGCGCTCGTGGGACATTGCAACGCTCGGCGCTGTCGCCGCGGTACTCGCTACAGCAGCACTGTTGGCCAGTTTCTTGCCGGCGTCCCGCGCAGCCGCGGTGAATCCAACAGAGGCGCTGCGTTCGGAATAGCCTGGAATGTTCGGTGTGAACGTCTTCGGTCCGCTGACACACCACGATACGAACTTGGCGCGCTCAATTCGCGGACGATAATGCGCGATAAACGGGGCGGACCTAATGAAAGAGCACCGTAACCTCGCTGGCGCGTATCAGTAGTAAGATTATGTCGAGCCTCGTCTCCGATCTTCGCTACGCGCTTCGGTTATTGCGCCAGGCGCCCGGATTCACTTTCGTCGCCCTCTGTGCACTTGCGCTGGGCATCGGCGCGAACACCGCGATCTTTTCGACCCTGAGCGCCGTGATGCTGCGGCCGTTGCCTTATGACGATCCCGATCGCGTGGTGATGGTCTTTGAAGACGCGACCAGCATTGGATTCGCGCGGAACACTCCCGCTCCGGCGAATTTTTTCGATTGGCGCGATCAGAATCGTGTCTTTACCGATATGGCGGCGACCCGCGGCCGCCTTCGTGCGATTACCGGCGATGGCTCGGCGGAACAGCTCGCCGGATACGCCACCACCTCAAATTTCTTCTCCGTTCTCGGCGTTCGTCCTTTCATCGGGCGCACTTTCACGGAAACGGAAGATCGCGACGACTCACACGTCGCCGTGATCAGCTATGCGCTCTGGCAGCGGCGCCATGCGGGCGCGGGGGATATTACCAATCGGACGATTCTTCTCGACGGCGCCAAGTACCAAGTGATCGGCGTGATGCCGCGTGATTTCGTCTATCGCGATCGCCTGCGCGATTTCTGGATTCCCATTCATGTGACGCCCGAATTTCGCGCCTTGCGCGGCAGCCATTTTCTGAGCGTGGTCGCCCGGCTCAAGCCCGGCGTCACCATGGCGCAAGCCTCGGCCGACATGCTGGCGATCGCGAATCGCCTGAAGCGGCAGTATCCCAACGAAAATCGCTACACGGGCGCGGTTGTCGTTCCGATGAAGGAAGATCTGCTCGGCGGCACGCGCACTGCGTTGCTGGTCTTAATGGCCGCCGCCGGATGCGTGTTGCTCATCGCCTGCGCGAATCTCGCCAGCCTTCTGCTCGCGCGCGCGGTCGCGCGGAAAAGGGAATTGGCGGTTCGCGCCGCGCTTGGCGCGCGCCGGAGCCGCCTGATTCGCCAGATGGTCACCGAAGGAGCTCTGTTGTCGCTCGCCGGCGGAGCGGCTGGGCTAGCGCTTTCGCTGGCCGGCATCCGAATCCTGGAACAGCTGGTTCCACGGGGCTTGTCGGTCACGGCGCAGCCGCAAATCGATGCGCAGTTGCTGCTGTTCACGCTCGGGCTCTCGCTCCTCACGGGTCTTCTGTTCAGCATCGTGCCGGCGTTCCAGGCCGCTCACGCCTCGGTCAACGAGTCGTTGAAGCAGGGCGGACGATCGGGCGCGGACGTGCGCAGCCGAACCACGCGAGACGCCCTGGTGGTGCTGGAAGTCGCCGCGGCGCTGGTGCTGCTCACGGGCGCGGGCTTGATGATCGAAACGATGGCCAAGCTCCGCGGCGTCGATCTCGGCTTCCGCTCCGGCCATCTGCTGACCATGCTCACCGCCCTGGGACCCAAGTACCGCGACAACGCCGCCGCGCTCAACTATCAGCGGCGCGTGCTGGAACAGGTCTCCGCCTTGCCGGGCGTGGAAGCGGCGGCCTTCGCGTCGACGCTGCCCTTTCAGACCATCGGCAACACGCAAGGTTATCATATCGAAGGCGTCGCCAACGATCCAGCGTTTTCGCCGGATGCTCTTTATCGCTCCGGTTCGTGGAATTATCTGCAAACGCTCCACGTCAAGCTGGTCGAAGGCCGCCTTTTCGACGGCAGCGAAGGCCCCAATGCTCCGCTGGTGGTGATCGTAAACGAGACGTTTGCGCGCCACTTCTGGCCGCATGAATCCGCCATCGGCCATCGAATTTCGACCAATTTTCCCAACCCTGTCTGGCGCACCATCGTCGGAGTCGTCGCCGACGTCCAGGAACGCGGCTATGACCTGTGGATGAAGCCCGGAATGTATTTCCCCACCGCGCAGGAACCTTATGGCGCAGCCGATGCGGACTCACTGGTGATCCGCGGCCAGGGCGGCGTGCTGTCGCTGGTCCCCGCGATTCGCCGCATTGTCACCTCCATCGATCCCGATGTGCCGGTTTCGCAGGTGCAGACGATGGACGAGATCATCGATCTGACGGTTTCCGATCGTCAGCAGCAGATGAAGCTACTTGGAATTTTCGCCGGGCTGGCGTTGCTGCTGGCTTCGATCGGATTGTACGGCGTGCTCGCCTACGCCGTGACGCAGCGCAGCAAGGAAATCGGATTGCGAATGGCGCTGGGCGCGAGCGCGGCGAACGTTACGGGGCTCCTCGTCCGCCACGGCCTGACGTTAACCGCGATCGGCATCGCGATCGGGCTCGCCGGATCCTGGGCTGCGACGCGCGTCCTGAAGACCGCACTCTACGGGGTCAGCGCGACCGATCCGAAGACGTTCGCGGGCGTGGCGGTGCTGCTGACGCTGATCGCGCTGGCCGCATGCTTCCTGCCGGCTCGCCGCGCATCGAAGCTCGATCCGATCGTCGTGTTGCGGGAGGAGTAAATGCGCCCTCGCCGCGGGATCTAATCAACGCGTAGGCGGCCATGGTTCGATACGCGCGGCGCTCGTCGTCGGCAAACGGCGTAACAGCCTGCCGCCAACCGTGCGAAGCGCAAGCGGGCTTTAATGCTGCTAGTCAGGACCGATTTTCCTACCGTGCGGCGTGCGGGTTTGCAAACGTCGTTAGCGGACCCAAGCCGACTTGGCGGTACGAATTCCGCGAAACTTCTTCGAACGCCGTATCTGGGCCGCAAGGGCACAACTCGTGCCGATACGCCCGACTGGCCCGTCCAACCGTCAGCCGAGATCTCTTGATGCCCAGACGAGAATCACGGTTCGCCTTTATTATGTTGGCGAGACAGGCGCTTGATCATGCTGCACCACTAATGAGTGACCCTCCAAAACGCTTGTCAGCTTGATCGAGCGCGTACCTTGTGACCATATCCCGGCGTCGGTGCCACAGAGAGGCCTCTATGTCGGGGTCCATTCGGGAGCCGCTAAATCGGTCGAGCAGGGTTGCCACATGCCTCAATCGCTGGGTGGCCATTCGGTCGGTGTAGGCTGCATCAGACGGTGCCGTGGGCGCCTTTCCATCATCGACCAATGCCGCCTTGAGGGATTTGAGGTAACGCGTACGCGTCAGTTGAATCTCATCGAAGCCGTCGCCGGGCCGGTAATTTATTCGTTCACGATACAGCTGCTCTCTGAAAGGAAGGCTGTCCAGCGTGGGAGCTATGTTGGTCACCGTCGGCCTATCCGGCCAAGCCATCTGCGTCACTACGTCATAGTACGCCCGCCAGACCTCAGCGTGCCTCTGTCTCTGACTGCGTTGCTGGATCTTGAAATACGGTGTACGGTCATCGGTGCGTGTCACCTCGAATACCGGGCCTGTAGGCAGTTGGGTGACTGAGCTCATATGAAGTCGGATAAAACTGAGAGCCAGGAAATAATTGCTGTAGTAGGTTGCCACTCCAGCCCATGTAGATGCCTGGAATTCGCGGAGATGGCTGCGCCAGAGATAGAGTGCCAGCGCCCGATCGAAAAATTCGTCCGCCTCGGACAGCATGGCACCCGCGAGTTCCCTGGAGTAAGCGTGCTGTATTTTCCCGGCTCCGGGCGTCCAAGCGGAGACTAAGTTGTCCCTGACATATCCATGTTGTCGGAGGCCTGGGACACGGCTACTTCGAGATCTGAGAACGTCACGGTGCGTTCAGACCAACTGCAAGGCGCCCTTCTTCGCTGCCTCTTTCGGTTCGCTGCTCTTGAGCGCGTCAGCCAAAGCCCCCGCAAGGCGATTCTCTCCAGGGTGCCCAGCCCAGCCTTTGTGATGTTCTGCCGAAAAGTTGTACGTCTTAATTGGCATCAGCACGGCGACGATCGATTTCACCGTAAAATTCTGAAAGCGCTGTAAGCAAGCAGCAAAGACCTGAGGAAGCACGATTATCCAAGCCGAGAATCCTAGCGCCTTTGTTAGAACGCTGCTCTTGTTTCCCCAGTCGCTGGCGAAAATTGTCTTGATGGCAGTGAAGTAGTTTTTCAGTATGCCATACTGTTCTTCTTCCGAGTACTGGAACAGGGTGCCCCGCTCCGAGATAAGGTTTTCCACGGCTGTAACCACTCGCGTTTGCGTTATAAGACCATCGCCAGACCCAGTCAGATCGATCTGTCCGTACCAAGGTGACTCGGGATCGTCATTGAGCTTAGCTGCGAGTTCGTGTCCCCTCTGCTGTACATATGTCCCGTCTTTTGTGAGATCCAGCAGGTCATACAGAAGCGAGGTCGGCACGCCCTTCTGCGTGGAGTTGATGATCTTGAACTGCTTCGCCTGTTCGGCGACATCTATATTAAGGAAGGCTGTGACGACGAGGTCGTATGTAGTCCTCGCTTGACGCAAACCGAACATGCGATGCTGTCCGTCAATGACCCACGCAGCCTTGGGCTGATCGGGGATTCGCAGGACTTGGGTCCTTTCATCATAGGTTGCACCCTCCTCGAGATTCACGAGGATGCTGTTGGGAATACAACCATTTTCCTTGTCAATATAGTGCGCGATGTCTGCCGCGCGCTGCCTGGACAGATTGCGTTGGTATCCGGCATCCTTGTCATCATCGCGACGGCTCACAAAAGCGATGCGGTCGAAGGTCGCCGAGTCCAGCACGAAGCTGAATATCCGCCAGCCCCTTTGCTTCGCGACAGACGCCTTTACCTCGACAAACTTTGCGGCAGCTTTTTTTTACGGCCATAGGCTAATTATAGCGGCGCGCGCTTCGCGAGCGACAATCCGCATCGGGTTCACACAAAAACGGCGAGCGGCGGTCGGCTCCAAAAGTCCACTTGGACCAAGTTTCAGCAGATAGGCCCCGAGAAACGCGCTTGTGGCGCACTGTAATCCAGCAATTCGCCTTGATGCGCGCGGTTTCTCGAGGTAATGTCCAGATGGCCGATAATGCCCAACATCGGCGGTCGAAATCAAATGACGGCGATCGCCGATCTCACTGGACTTCGCGTGCCGGGCTCTTCTCGACTCCGCGGCGCTGAAACTCGTCCCAACGTCGCGCTGCGTCGTCGTCTTGGCCGCGGAGCGCATGCGTGTAAACGTCCGCCGTAGTCCGGACCGAGGAGTGCCCCAGGCGCTCGGTAACTACCGGCAAGGGCACGCCATCCGCCACCAGGTGCGAGCCGTGAGTGTGGCGCAGGGAGTGCAGGCTCGCTCCTTTGGGAAGACCAAGCTGGCGGAACAGCAGGGAAACAACCGAGGATATCGAGTTCGGCCGGAGCGGCGTCCCGTCCGGGTTGGCGAAGATCAAATCCAGATCCGTGCGGTAGTCAGGCCCGAACTGGCGGCGGAATTCATCCTGGCGTTTTCGATGCGTGGCCAGAGCGGCGAGCACGGACTCCGGCACTTTCACGTCGCGCGGCCTGTCTGTTTTGGTTCCCTTGAATTCCAGCGACTGCTTCGTCTGGGTCAGCGATCGAGCGATGCTGGCGCGGCCATCTTGAATATCCGACCAGCGCAATGCCAGGACCTCGCCGCGGCGCGCACCGGTGGCGGCGCAAAATTCGAGGAACGCTCCGATGCACCACGGACCCGTCGCCGACGCGAAGACCAAAGCCTGCTGCGCTGGGCTGAGCGCGACGCCTCTATGCTTCTTGGGAATCGGCGGTTCGCTGCGCTTGACCGGATTGGCTGTGATCAAACCCCACCGCTCCGCCCGTGCGAACGCACTCGAAACCAGACCGGCGATGTGCCTCACGGTTTTCGAACTGAGTGGCCGAGCCTGCTTCGTCTTGCGGTGGTGACCGCCGCTCTTGAGCAACCTCGTCCATTCGCGACTAAGGTGCAGCGGGGTAATCTCGCCCAATGGCATGGCCAGGAGTTCGGGCGCGATATAGGCGGCCAGTTCATGGTAGCGTTCGATGGTTTTCGGCGCCAATTTCTCCTCCGCGTGTTGACGGAAGAACTCGCCGAATAGCATGCCGAGCGTTGTCGGCAGCGCCGCGGCGATCGAAGCCGCGCCCGTTCTTGCCAACTCGTACTTCTGGAGTTCCTCCGTACGGCGTTTCGCCTCGGCATCGATTGCGTCCTGTTTGCTCGCGAAGCCCACCTCTGCGAACAGGCGACGATCCTGTCGGGTGGCGCCGGGCCCACTGAACAGGTAGCGCCAGACCGTTTTCCCGGATTCGTACTTGCGCTTGAAGACCGGCATCAGTTCAACACATCTACCTCTGGTCGGCCGTCAAGTCCAGTGCCGGCGCGAAGGCCGCAGGTGCTCTCCCAGGTCATATACGCCTGACGCGTGATGATCCAGCGTCGGCCCAGGCGCACTCCGGGAATGATCCCCTTTTCCAACATGGCGTAGACCGCCAAGCGACCGATGTTCAATCGCCGCGCAATTTCGAGCACCGTGATGCGGCTGCTGGGCGAATCCACCAATTTGTCCGCACTGGTCTCTGTCATTGCCGTTACTCGATGACATCCTTTTGAGTCTGTGCGCTGTCGACACGCGCCGCTATCTGCGGACGCGCTGCCGTCGGAGAAGGTAGAGGCGTGGGAGGTAACAAGGTGAGATCCGCGGAGTGTTTCGGCGACGTCCTGCCCAAGCCCGCGATCTGCTCTAACTGCGCGAGGCGATCTGCGGTGTCCTCCATCTCGCCGGCCTTGACTGCCTGCTCCAGAACAACTTCGGCGGCACGCAGCCGAATGCCTGCCGGTACCGTCGGGTCGACCATGATCTTCAGCACCGTCTTCGCAGCAGCGTTGGCAGCATTTTGCAGTTGCCCGATGGCCTGAGACAAGATCTTGCGACGCGCCTCCCGCAACGCGGCCTGGAATTCCGGCGTCCTCATCCACCGCTGGAGCGTGTTCACGCTGATTCCCACCGCGCGGGCGGCATCCTCCACGCTTCTGTGAGAAAGCAGCGCGGCAATCGCCTGCTCCATCTTCTGTTCAAATTTTGATCCGTGTCCTAACATCGGGCACCACCAGTTCCGATATGGAGGCCGAATTCGGCTCTGCCAGTGTTCCTCCGGCGCACGCGTGCGATCTCCTCAAATGTGCGCCCGTCACTGTCGAGCACCGCGGATCGGCCGGTGTATCGCTGCCACCGGAGCACGGCGACGTCGACGCAACTCGGATCGATGTCTATGCCGTAGCAAATTCGCCCGCTGCTCTCGGCCGCGATCAGAGTGCTGCCGCTGCCAAGGAACGGGTCATAGCAAGCCTCCCCTTGACGTGTGTGGTTGAGAATCGGCCGCCGCATAATCTCAATGGGCTTTTGGCTGCCGTGCCCAGTCGCTTCGTTTTCAGCCGCGTCCTCGCCGCCAAACGGATTTAAGTTCGGGATCTCCCAGACGGTGCTCTGCTTGCGACCGCCCCGCCAATGACCTGTCTCGCCTCGTCGAACCGCATACCAGCACGGCTCGTGTCGCCAGTGGTAGGCGCCGCGGGAAATCGCAAAGTGCTGCTTCACCCAGATAATCTGCGAACGGATTTGAAATCCGCAGGTCTCCAGGCCCCGAGCCACCTCGGCGGCGTGGATGCCTGCGTGCCAGATATACGCAACGTTGCCAGGAAACAACGCCCAAGCCTCCGACCAATCGATCCGATCATCGTTGGCCACCTTGCCGCCTTGTCGGGTCCGCGGATTGAGACCTGCCCGCTCGCGCCATTCCGGTTCGAGATCAACGCCGTACGGGGGATCGGTGGCCATAAGAAACGGGGGTTGCTGGCCCGATAGCAGTCGCAGGGTGTCCTCGCATGAGGTTGCGTCGCCGCACAGCACGCGATGCGCGGCGTGCCCTTCGCGGCCCAACAGCCAGAGATCGCCCGGTCGGGTGACAGGGACCGCGGGAACATCGGGAACTTCATCCTCGTCGGTGAGCCCCGCGCCAGTCTCATGGTCGATCAGTCGGCGCATCAACTCCTCGTCATCGAAACCGAGCAGATCTAGATTGAAGCCGTGTAGTCGCAACGCGTCCAGTTGTTCGCGGAGCAACTCGTCGTCCCAGGCCGCATTGAGCGCGAGCTGATTGTCGGCGATCACCAATCCGCGGCGTTGGAGCTCAGATAAATGTGCAAGCACAATGACCGGAACTTCGTGCATGCCCACCGTCCGCGCTGCCCGAAGGCGCCCTTCGCCTGCAATGATTCCACCATCTGGCCCGACGAGAACGGGATTTAGAAAACCGAATTCCCGGATGGATGCAGCGATCTGCGCAATCTGCTCGGGCGAGTGCGAGCGGGGGTTAACGTCGCTCGGGATCAACCGGTCAATCGGCCAGCGCTCGATTTCCATGTGGAAGTTTTGTGTCTCCATGCATTCTTCCAGCGAAAAGTCGGCGGACGTGAGCGTTTTTCCGGGTGGGCGATGCCACCAGAAATTCATAATGTCGCTGGTTTCAATGAAATGCCGGGGCTGGAGTGACGTTCAAATAAATCTTGGATGGTGCGGCGAAAAATCGCTTCGCCGCCTAATGCCCGACGGAATTGCTGAGTTTGATCCTGAACTGCGCCTCATAGCCAATGTGCTTACGGAACGGCAATGGATCGCCAGCAATACAGAACAATTCTCGCAGCCGAGCCCTGATGACTTGAACTTGCTTCTCAACCTTTGGCCATCCCGGCCTTTTAAAGTCACTCGGTCTTTCGATTCTGCCAGAGGCCTTCGCGAGCACTTTTAGGCGCTCCCAAGCTCCATCAGGCTTTCCACCGCCGCCCCTTCGGTCTTCAAAGCCCATCTCCGCATAGCTTCGAGTCTCGATGACCCTCAAGACGGCGATCTGCACGCGATGTTCGCTGATGAATGTGATCGATACGTCCTTCCAGCGGGCACCATCGGGGGTCGGGAACGGGTCGAATCGTCTTACCGGCCCTCGCTGCTTCGGAGTCGCCAGATCGAGCATTTCTCGAAGCCGCATTTCGAGCGTCCCGAGAGCGGAGGTCGTGGGCGGATCTTTCCAGGAGCCGTCGGCGCTCACATCAATGGCCCCCACCGCATCGCGATATACGTCCCATTCAGGCCTTAGCGGAAGGCGTTCTAAGAGCAGCAATACATCGCTGCCGAAGGGATCGATGAATGTAAGCGTATCGTTGGACTGACGCCATAGGTCGCTGGACTCGCTGTCTAGCCGGTGGTACTCCGCCACATGAAAATCAAATTCCGCCTTGGCCTCGCTCTTCGCCGGCTCACCTAAAGAAAGCATCTTGAGCTGCAATTCCTGAGAGTGGCGCAGGGCGTCATCACGATTCGCGCATATTCTCCAGAACTCGTCCCTCACATTCTGTGTCTCTCTGATCGTCTTCCGACCCTCCTCAATTCTCCTGAGCAGATCCGAAATAGTGCCAACCAGATCGAACGTATTGCCACCCATGGCATACAGTTTAATTCCGCGGCGTGTTGATTTCCGAATTGCCGACCCGCTCTCCTCCTAATTGTCAAGCTCGTCATCAATATGATCTTCGATGCTCTCCCGGATCTCGTCGGCGCTCATGTTCGGGTTTTCCACTAACTCCTCAATCAACGCTTCCCGAATCAACGGTCGCAGCCGGTTCGCCTCACGCAGTATCTCCCAGACGTCCAAGTCGTATTCCTCGGCGACGTACTTCTCGATGTAGCCGAGGTGAGAATCAGCCTTCCAAGCCGCACTCTGACGTCTGGACTGCTTTTCCGATTCGAGCCGCGCTTTTTCCTTCCGTGCCGCCACCGCGGCTTTATATGGCGCCAACCCGACTTCCTCGGCTCTCTCCAGCTGCTTCGAGTCGGCACCCACGGGCAGCGCCGCCAGCGCCTTCCGCACTGCTTCTTTGGCCGCATCTTGTTCCGCAAGCGGTAAATCGAAGAGGTAGAGACGGCTTACTATACGCTGGCAAGCCTGCTGGTGTTCATACTCGTGAACGATCGGCTGTACCGCCTGCACCGCGGCAGTCTCCATCTCGGAGTAGTTCGCCCCATCGCGCACTCTACCGACGGCCGCAACAGCCGCGTCCCAGGCGCGCTGCTTCAATGGCGCGTACTCGGCACGAAATCGAACGTCCCACGCAAGCCGGTTCACACCTGCTGTCAGGGCGTGTTCCATCTCCTGTTTTCTGGTCCAAGGTGCCAGCGCCCGATGTACTGCCGCGTCCACCAGGCGCTGGGTCACGGACTGTTGGCCAGGTTGGAGTAACGAGAGTGCCTCCTGCACTGCCGTATAGACCTCCATTTCAACCTCTTGCCGCGCGTCCCACGGCACAGAATTGATGGCGTATTGCGTCCACTCTTGCGCCCATCGCTGGCGGCGCTGCTCTGCCTGCTGGGCCTCAGCTCTTTGGCGCTCGGCAGCTTTCGCCTCGGCCTCCCGACGCTCGCGCTCGCGGAACCAGTCTTCGTTTTCCTCGATCTCGCGTTCGATCTTGCGCCTTTCAAGGGTGCTCTTGGTGATCGCCACTTGATCGGCCGCCAACACAACTTCATCGGAGGGTTCCTCAACGAACTCCACGTAACCGACGCCGTTGGACGTCCCATTCTCTGCCGCGGGAGCGCTCGGGGTTGGCAAGGGCCGCGGAATCGGCGGCAGCCCATCGCGTTTGAGGCGCTCTACTTCAGAAGCCGGGACTCGCCAGTGGCCGCCGGGACTAGTTTCAGCGGCGATGACGCGGTTTTCGCAGAGAAGGCGGACGGCCGCCGGGGTAGCGCCAAGCTGGCGTGCAACTTGGCCCGTTGAATAGAAAAGGCTTGGCATGTGTGTGAACATACGGAAATTCGTGCGGTTATTCAACGTTTAAAAGGTTCTTTGGGCGGTTTTCCGTACGGTTTTTCGACTTTCGGCACGGTTCTCCCTACACTTTCGGGCTGATTTGACGAATTCCGCACGGTTTGGGCTATAGTTGTGAGGCATTTACGGGGATGCCGGCCGGGCTTCCTCATGCCCAAAAAATTACGCCAAAACCTCACATCTGCCACCATCTGCCCCCATCTGGAGCCCAAATTCGCTCCGTCCCTCGCCGGGTGGGATCGGAATTCGCTTGCAAATGCGGCCAACCCGAGTGATCGATGTGATCGCGGTAATCACCGCCCAAGGAGAAAACGCACTATGAATGGTATTCCAGCCGAAACCGCCAATATCCCGGCCGCCGCCCCCGCCGAGCAGCAAAAGCTACCGAAAAAGCCGCGTGTCGCCGCACACGCGCGCGACGTCGCGCCGTCCAAGGCCAAGTCGGGCCAAAGGGCCACCTCGGCAAAAAAAGCGAACAGGCGCGCGACGTCGGCAAAGTCGCCCAACAAGACAGCCAGCGCCCGCGCCGGAAGCAAAACCGCTAAGGTCCTGGACCTGCTGAAGCGCTCCGGCGGCGCGAGCCTGAAGGAGCTCATGAAAACCACAGGCTGGCAGGCTCATTCAGTCCGCGGGTTCCTATCCGGCGCTCTGGGCAAAAAGATGGGGCTGACGGTATCCTCCGCCAAAGCCGGCGAGGACCGTCGCTACTCGGTCAACGGCTGAAAACAACTATGCGGCTCCTTCCGCTAATTTCTCCGGCTCGCAATCGAACTATGAAGAAAGTAAAAGCGATGGTATTCGTGTATGTGGCGGGAGCCCTCACTGCGATCGCCGTCATGATGGCGCTCCGCGGCTACGCTCCGTTTCTGTTTGCCGGCGCGGGCGCCGTCGCGACGGGGCTTGCGAGGCGACTCCCCTCCTGGCGTCGCGATGCGCGTAAAGCGTCAGCCGCAAAGAGGGGTGAGGTCTCGGCCTTGGCCGCGGAAGTGAGAGACGCGTTGGTACAGCTCGGGGCGCGCAAGCTGGCTGCAGCCGACGCTGCCGCCCAAGCCGCGGCCAAAAACCCCGGCGCCGACTTCGAAACCTTGTTTATCGCGGCGCTGAAGTCGATGCCTAATCGTGCCAAGCGCCAAGCGGCATAAGCCACGATCCACGAACGTGCAAACAGTCGCGGTTGCGAGCCCGAATTCCAATCCTTCTCGCACATCCGGCCGTTTTCTTAATCCGGCGCACGTCTCGTACTCGACACTGCCTGTCGGGTTTCAATCGCGATAAGTACGTTAATTTCGATCCACACAATGGGCATTAACGGCCACCTGAACATTAGCTCTGTGGGACAAGAGACATCAACGAAAAGAGCAAAAGGGCCGCCATCGCGAGATACCGGCGCTTCACGAATCCCAGGGGTTGCCTCTTTTGAGAGCCTGCTTGTGCTGCGATCGAAAGCTGATCTTGAAGCCATGCCGGCGACGTTCGCCTGTCAGGATATGGCTGCTTCCTACTTGGGCAGATCGGTCATCCAGACGTTGAAGCTGAGCTCGGGCATCGCGCCGATGAACCGGCCGGGCACGGCGTTCAGCTTTTCTCCCCCCGCGGTACCGAAGACTGCTTGAGGGTGAATCCGCGCGGGGAACTGAAAGACGCGGAAGGGAGGGTCCGCGGGGTGCCGGCTCCGATCCAGGCGGCGAGCCATGAGCGAATAGGAACCGGCAGCGGCGTTCACGTAATAGAGCAGCCCGCCATCCGGCGACCAGAACGCCTGGTTGACATTTCCCGGCGTGGGCGTGATCGTAATCCAGTCCTGCTCGGGAACGCCGGCCGCGCCCCGAAACGGCGCCAGCATGACGTCGAGCGAGCCCGCGCTGTGCTGCGCCAGAAAGACAATCCATTTTCCATCCGGGGAGAAGCGTGGCAAGCTCAGCGGATACTGGGAATGCTGGAGTATCAGGGTGGATTTACCCGAAGCCACGTCGACCAGGTTGATCTTCGACGATGAAGGCCCCTCGGTTGTCAGAACTCGCTTTCCATCCGGGGAAAGACTTTCCGTACGGCCGCAATGGTCGCATATCTTCCGCTTTGCGCCACCCTGCGCGGGGACCACATAAGCATCGAAGGACAGTGTGGCGTCGTACCTGTTGTAGACCACTTCCGTTCCGCTCGCATCGACCTGCGCGTATTGCTTGTACTTGTCCGGTTCGTCCGCCGCGATCGCACGCTCCTGGCCGGACGCCATGTCCCGCAAAAAGACATCGTTCCGGCTGCCTGTCCGGTCTGTGCTGAACGTCATGATCTTCCCGTCGGGCGTCAACGCTACAAAGCTGAAGTTGGCCTTTTCGGAAGTCAGTTTCTCGAGCGTGCCGGTGACTCGGCCCTGGTTTGTATCCGCCGGCAGACTCCAGATCCCGCCCTGCTGCGTCCCGCTCTGGAACGCAATCTTTCCGGCTGCAAAAGTGGGGTACTGATTGATGGAACCGCCGAAGGTCAGCGGTTCTGGATCCCCTACGATCCGGTAGTTGGTTGAAGGACCCGAGGTGTGGGTTCGGTAGATCTGGGTGTTCCCGTCTCTAGTGAGCCAGGCTAGGCCGACGTAGCCGGGACCGGGAAACCAGGCGCTGGCGTTGCCAAGGTATCTCTTCTCGGCGGCCCAATGCCCCCAATTCATTTGTTGCGGGGCCCCTCCGGAAGCGGGCACCCACCACCATTCGATGGTCTGGGGTTGACCGGTCTTAAGACCGTAAAATATAACCTGCTGGTTGTCCGGCGACCAGACCGGCCTGATTGTGCCTGCGGAAAAGCCTGGCGCGAGGGGACGCGGTTCGCCTCCGGACGCTGGCACCGTCAAAGGCTGAAGCTGGGTCGAGGTGAGCCCGAGGTAAGCGATGTTCTTGCCGTCCGGCGAAACGGCGGGCAAAATCCCATCCGCCGCGATCAGCCGCGGTTCACCGCCCAATGCCGACACTTCGTAGATGCCCGGCGGCGGGCCGGTGGAGTCGAAATAAACTTTCGATCCGTCGCCGGAGAATACCGGATGCTGGTGGCTTCCCGGTCCCTTCGTCAGCCGGATCGCCGAACCGCCCGAGGTCTGCTGCACCCAGATGTCGTACCTGCCGGGCCCGGCGCGGTCGGAATGATATGCCACCAGTTTGGCGTCTGGCGAAAGGCCCGGATAACCGGTGTCGCCGTCATCGTAGGTGAGCTGCCTCAGGCCGCGGGGGCCCGCGATGGGCGCCGGTTGCCGGCCCCACACCCACCACGCGCCCGCAAGCGCCAACGCGGCGACCACCACGCTCGCAGCGGCCACCAAGGGCCAGCGGCGTTTGCGCGCGACCGGGACGCCCGGCGTGGCCAGATGGCCGGAATCGGATTCCTCTTTCAATTCCTCCAGCACGACCCGCAGATCCGCCATGGTCTGGAAGCGCCGCGCTGGATCTTTTCTCAGGCAGCGCTGCACGATGCGGTCGAGCTCGCGCGGCGTTGTATCGGCCAGCGGCTCCGGCTCGCGATTCAGGATGGCGGCGATGGTCGAGACCTTGGTCTCTCCGCGGAACGCGCGATGGCCGGTGAGCATCTCGTACAGCACCGCGCCGAAGCTGAAAATATCCGAGCGGGGGTCGAGCTTGAGCCCCTGGGCCTGTTCTGGCGACAGGTACGCAATCGTGCCCAGGATCTTTCCCTCTTCAGTCGGAGCTGCGGCCAGCGTTTCGGTGGCTTCGCCCTGCCCAATCCCGGATTTCTCCGTCAGCTTGGCGAGTCCGAAATCAAGAACCTTGACCAGGCCGGAATCGGACACCATGATATTGCCAGGCTTCAGATCGCGGTGGATAATCCCGGCGGCGTGCGCGGCGGCGAGGGCGTCCGCCATTTGCACGGCGATCCGCAAGACCTCCGCCGTCCGCATCCCCTGGCGCGGAATCAGCGCGTCCAGAGAGCGTCCGGAGACGTACTCCATGGCGATGAAATCCACGTCACCATCCGCGCCGATGTCGTAAATCGTGATAATGCTCGGGTGGTTCAACGCGGAGGCGGCCTTGGCTTCCTGGATGAAGCGGCGCTTGCGCTCGGGATCGGAGGTTTTTTCGGGTGGCAGGATTTTCAAGGCGGCCATTCGATCGAGGTGCGTGTCTTTCGCCTTGTAAACGATGCCCATCCCGCCTTCGCCGAGTTTCTCGACGATTTGATAATGAGCGATGTTGCGTTTGAGCATAAGCAGAGCCATCCCCGCCGGAATTTCCGCTTTGCCGCCTGGTCACCAGAGATTATACATCCAGCCCAAGGTATCCCCGTCCTCCCCGAGACCAAGATTCGCAGGGCTACATTTGTTCCCGACGCCAACGATCTCTTCGCTCCGTTCGAATCCATGGCGCCCTTGGCCACTATGCAAAATTTGCGTTTTTCCTGGCCGGGCGACATCCTCCAGCCAAGGGAACGTCTTGAGGTTCAGCTTGCTGCCGCTACCAGCGGCCTGACAAGCAGCATTGTCGGCACTGTGCGAGTGCCACTTAGGCGGAGTTCATGTTGTCGTCAACTTTGGTGCGAGCAGCGGCGTTCGAGCTTGCTGGTGAGCGCCGGGGCCAATACACGATCCCGACACCGATTGTGGCAGTGTCGTCGCCACGGTAGACTGTGGTAGCTGTTCAACCGATGCGTTTTCGGCAACCTACGGAGATGACGTGGCGTCAGTTCCCAACTCGCCGACGAGCGAATGGACCCTCTGGGTAGTGGCCGCGTCATGTGCCCTCCATCCTGCTGAAGAATACCTGACCGGGTGGCAGGGATGGGCTCGCGAAACCTTGGGAATTGTGATGCCTACCACGAGATTTCTGATC
>Ga0335077_10004217_pt1 | contig 17525 bp, 11 predicted proteins | sample Lox_Sample_31_FD_207151 | JGI IMG/M metagenome (GOLD analysis project Ga0335077, IMG submission 207151) | Soil microbial communities from Loxahatchee National Wildlife Refuge, Florida, United States - Lox_Sample_3.1 | ecosystem: Environmental > Terrestrial > Soil > Wetlands | place: USA... | reverse complement strand
CAGGGCATTCAGCTCCTGCTGGCTTCCCAGCTCGCCCGACAGCAGGACCGCCGCCAGTTCCTTTCGATCCATCGCAACTTCCCGGTCATGGGCCCTCTGGAACTCCGCCATGATCTGCAGCCTTTTCCAGGAATTAGCGATATAGCGGGCAAACAGTTCCAGCATGCGAACCATCTCGGCCACTTGCGCCTGCTCCACCACCGGAACCCGGTAATAGGCGGATTCCAGCTTTTCGATATCAATGTGCGGCTGTCCGGCCAGATTGCGGCGGACCAATTCAAAGCTCTCCTTCGTTGGCCGGTGCGTCAACACCTGACCTGAGAAGAGCGTGCCCAGATACTGCCCGTCGCAGATCACCGGCACCGCGATATCCGTGAGCCCGACATGGCAGGCGTACACCTGCGCACATCCTGTGGCGCGGCAGCGCTTCTGGGCCGGGACGTCCGATTTGGCGCAGGTTTCTTCCTCGTGTGCCCCAAAACCGTGGACCAGGTCGCAGAACAACGTGCTCGGGGAGTTGCGATTGGTTCCGGTAGTTCCGGCGGGCTGCAGCTGCACCAGGGCGTCTTCCGTGCCTACCCGGTTCTTGAACTTCGGCTTCATGGGGTCGAGCTCTTCGTTCCACATCAGCTCGACATTGCGGATAGGTCCAGCGTTGTTAATCAGCAGCAGAAAGTGTTTAAAAAGCTCAAGATCCTTCTGGAATTCCTGCTTGAGCGTGCCATTAAGAGAAGTTTGATGCTTTTTCACCGAGGTTCTCCCCACACCCAGCCCGCAGCATTGTATTACCGGACGGCATGGAGGCGCATCAGAATTACAATAGTTCTATTGTTTAATTGACCTAGATGTCCCTCGGCGAAGTGTTCAAGCCCCTGCTAGGAGTGCGCGCGGGTGGTTAACCCACCATCCACCACCAGGTTCGTACCCGTAACAAACGAGGAGCTTTCGCTGACCAGAAACAGCGCCGCCTCAGCTACGTCAGCCGGAAGTCCCCGTCTGCCAACGGGATGCAGGGCAGTCGTTTGAGCAGCCAAGGCGGTAGGATCGGGAGACTGCTTCAGGTACGCATCCCACAGGCGGGTATCAATATATCCCGGGCATATGGCATTTACTCGGATGCGGCGAGGCGCAAGCTCCACGGCAAGGTTGCGAGTAAACGCCAGCAATCCGGCCTTCGAGCAGGCGTAAGGCAGGGAGTTGGGAAAGGCGTGGGTGGCGTGGATAGAGCTGATGTTGACAATGGCCCCACCCTCCGCCGGAAACAGCGGCAGTGTCGTCTGAGTCAGGATGAACGCGCCACGCAGATTGACGTTAATCACGCGGTCCCAGTCGCCAACGCTCAGATCAGGGAACGCCTTGTCCAGTTCCATGCCTGCGTTGTTCACCAGAATATGCACATGGGGGTATCCGACGCGGAGCCCCTCCAGCGTGCGCCGCACATCTTCAGGACGAGCCAGATCAGCGCAGAAAGCGCGCACAGGATTTGCGGGAATGCGGCTGGACAACTCCTTGGCCGTGGCATGCCCGGTGTCACCATCGCAATCGAGCAGCAATACCTGGGCACCCTCGCGCTGGAAGCGGTCGGCGATCGCCTTACCGATTCCTTGGGCGCCTCCGCTGATGAGCGCAACCCGCCCGGTAAGGCGGCCCTTGCGACTCCACTCTTCGGCACCAGGTTCTTTCGTCATTTCTCAGTCTCTAACGCAGAATGCTGCGCTTTCGGCTTACCTGCCCTGCAATTCATCCAGAAAGACCAACTCTGAGCTATTCGACACCGGCAGATAGACCGTGAGTCCGGTTTCCAGCAGCTCGCGGCCCGCCACCACCCGGTCGGCGGAACTGTGATCGTGGAAACGCAGTTGGTAGCGCCCGTCTGAACGCAGCCCTCGCAGCAGAAAGGTATGCCGTGGCTCCTTCTCTGTCGAACCGCGGAACACGTATACCACGCCCCGCTTGCGCTGCGGATCCGAGTATTCGGTTCCGTCCCAATGAACCCCGTCGGGGCGCTCAGAAATGTGGTACAGGTCGGCGGTGCGGATAAAACCCCGCAACTCATTCTTGTAAAGCTGGAATTCCTGCTTGGCTGCTGCATGCTGCTCCGCGCTCCAGGCAGTGGTGTCGAGCATGATGGTGGTCCACCCCATCATCCCGCTGCGCAGCATGTAGCGGAAATTCTCAATGCGCGGCGTAGGCCACTTCTCGACATAACTTTCCAGCATCGCTGGAGGAAGAACGTAGCTGGTGTCATAAAACGCCCGCCGATTCGAAAGCGGGTCGTACGTATCGGTAATGGAGAAATAGTCGGCATGAGCAGCACTACCGAAGTCGACCATGCGCCCGCCGTCGTTGCAGACTTCCAGCAGAAGATCCGGATGATTCTTGCGCAGATTGGAGTAGATATCGTAGTAAGCGCGCACCGAGTGGTAGCTCACGTCGGTCATGTTCGAGCTCTCCACCCACGAAGCACCCCAATCCTGGTAGATCTTTGTGTTTTCAGGATCGGGCGGAGCATGAGGGTGGTTGGTGCGAGAGCAGCCCTGGGCAACGACATATCCGTCATGCTCCAGCATGTCCAGGTGATAGTCGTCCACCAGACGGTTGACTTCATGCTGCGCCCAGTCCTTTGCCGGCGGGTACCCAATATCGATGGTCTGTCCCTTAAAAGGCTCGGGCTTCCACCCGGGCGGCAGGTCGGCAACCAGCCAATTCTCGACTTGGGGATCGCGAGCATTCAGAGCGCCGGGTTCGGTGTCAAACGCGGCTTGCGTCCAGTCTACCCAGAGCCCGAACTTCAGCCCGCGCTGGTGGGCATCGTCCGCGATGGCCGCCAAACCGTGGGGAAATTTTTCCGGATTGGGATACCAGTCCCCCACTCCGCGAAACCATCCTGCATCAATGTGGAACATTTCCAGACCGAGTTCGGCCGAATCGCGTATCATGCGGTGCGCCAGGGCCTCGTCAATTCCCATGCCACTGCCCCAGCTATTGTTCACCAGCACCGGATAGTTGGGCTTTTGCCAGGTGAGGCGATTGGTGAGCACCTCGCGCTCCCAGCGACGCAGCACATTTCCTGCCGCGTCAGCACCACCAGAGAAGGCACCCACGAAAACCGTAGGCGTTTCGAAAGTCGCGCCCGGCTCAAGGCGCGTGCGGAAGGGGCCGGGGCTGGGATTCAGGCCTGCCGTTCCGTGCACAGACTCGCCATCGCGCGCGAGCGAGATGCTGGTCCGCCCACTGAACTCAATCCCCACGTACCAGCCGCTGCGGGAATTGTCCGCGCTCTCGAGCAGGCACCACGGAATGATCTCCCGAGGCTCACCCTGGCCGGGATGAGCGTACGTGCTCGACGTTCCCGTCCATTTGTATCCGTTCGCCAGACTGACCTCGTGCGTGCCCTCTGCCGATGGGCTGCCGTCGCCTTTTTCCACGTACAACTGTTCCAACTCCGCTTGGGCATCGACTTGCCAGTCGAAGCGCCAACTGTCCTGCAGCGGCAGCCATAGTTCGTGAGAGTCAAGATTTTCGATGCGAATCCTGTGCTCCACCGGGCCGTAGTCCGCTCTTGAGGTCCATTCCCAGGTCAGTCGTAGACGCGGCGACTCCGAGCCATACACGAAGACAATGCGGCGCGCTTCAATGCGGCTCGCCTTCTCATCGAATTTCCACTGCAGGGGCAGATGCGCGCCATTGCTGTCGGCGGAATCGATCAGGGCCTCAGCCGCGCGGTTCTTCCACGCGGCCTGGCCGGACGGTTGCAGTGCAACCAGCCGTGGGCCCCCGGCTCCGGCGTCAAAGTGCATGACCACATCGGCATTGCGCAGTTCAGCGGTGGTCTGGCAGCTTGCGATGGCCCCAGCAGCGGAAAACCACGCCGCCACACACCACCGGATGAAGTGACGTTGCATCATGGTTCCCAATAGTAAGCGGCGAAGAACGAACTAAGAAGCCGGCCGGAACCTCCGGCCGGCTCCCGACGGGGGTCAGAAGAACAGCCGCAGCCCGATCTGCATGGTCCGGCTGCCGGTCTTGCCGTTTACGCCACCGAATGTGGGTGAATCGGGATCATTGTCAATCGTTCCGAAGTTCGCGTGGTTGAGCACATTCACGGCTTCCACGCGGGCTTCCAGGTAACGTGCCGTGTCACCGGAGAAATAGAATTTCTTGAGCAAGGTGGCATCGGTATAGAAGCCGCCGGGATTGCGCACGTCGGGGAAGACGAAGGGCGCATTGCTCAGGCTGTAGTCCGGAGTGCGTACGAACGCTGAGGAGTTGAAGATGCCCTCGGGGCTGGAATTGATGAATGAGCCATCCACAATCAGGCCCTTGGAGTAGTCGACGCCCGATTTCTTGTACGAAGCTCCGGGATCGAGCGACCAGCGCAATGCCGCGCCCGGCGCGGTCACGCCTCCGTCCACCCGGGGCAACAGGACCGGCGTGCCCTTGGGATACCAGGTCGTGACTCCGGCCAATGCCCACCCGCCGACTACCGCGTTGAGCACGCGCTTGCCCCAGGTGTCGGTGGAGTTCATAAACTGCCGTCCACGGCCTAACGGCAGATCATAGGAGTAGTTCAGCAGGAGAGTCTGCGGCATTTCGTACAAGCCAACCCCGTAGCCTTCCATCAGATTGTGCGGGTCCTGCAGAAGTCCCTCGCCTGCCGGCCCGTTATGCTGAATGTCCTTTCCAGCGGTGTTAGTGAGGGTTTTGCGAATTGCGTAGGATGCCAGCAGCGACAGCCCGTGATAGTTGCGGCTCTGGATCTGCATGTTGAGGAAGTTCGAGAACGACCTTCCCCAGGTCACCTGCCCCGGCGAAGCCTGCGTGTACTGCGGCGACAAGCCCAGCAGTTGATGGAGCGGTACGGTAGGCTGGCTGGCAAAAGTCTGCGACTGCCCGTAGAAGGGATTCGGCACCTGAGCGTTCAGGTCGTCACCCAGCTTGTAATAGTCGAGCGGAACGTTGGTGAGGCTCCATCCCCACACCGGCATCAGCAGGTGTATTCCGCGAATTCCGGTATAGTCCACCGTGGCCGTCCAGTCGCGCCCAATCTGCCGTTGCACACTGAAGTCCCACATGTAGTCTTCGGGACTGTCGAAATGGCTGATGGTTGTGCCCGCCTGGTCCAGATTCGCCTGCGCGCCGAAGGTCTGGAACCCGTATTCCTGGTTGGTGGTCACCGGCGGATAGTAGCCAAGGGGAATACCTCCGCTCTGCAGCGGGAACGTCCCCAGACCGTGGTCTTGGCCGAATTCGCTGATCCAGTGTTGCCCGTCGAGACTGGAAATCTGGTTGAAGGTGATCGAGTTGTAGTAGAAGCTGAACCAGTCAGTCGAAAGCCCGTTCAAGCCCTGGTAGACAATGCCGCCGCTGGCGTGCAGCACCGTTTTGTCATTGATCGCATACGCGATCCCGATGCGCGGCTGGAAGTCTTTCCAGTTGGTGGTGTAGAGGTTCTTTTGCGGATACTCAGGCGTATCGAGCAGCACCACACGCCCGGTCGCCCCCTGGCTCAGCCAGGCCGGTTGAGGCAGCCCGGAAAGTGAAGGCACTGCCGATGTCACCTGGCTCCAGTCCCAGCCCGCGTTGGGCGTAAGCACGTTCTTGGCGTTCATGTCGTACATCAGACTGCCCTTGGGATAGCGCGACTGCCGCGCACCGTCGTGATCCCAGCGCAAGCCAAGCTGTACGGTCAGCTTGCTGTTCACCTTCCAGTCGTCTGTAACGTAGGCGGCCTCGTTCCATCCATAGGGAGCGATGTTCCAGTTGCCCCACTGGAAGAAGTTCGACGAGCCCATCATCAACTCAGCCAGGGGGCTGCCCGTGAGCCCGTCGTTGTTGTCCCAGAATTCATTGGAACCGCCGCCCGCATTCACCCAGGCTACGCCGGTGTGGTCGCCGCCGTTTTCATCGAACCGCGCAAAGTATTGTTCGTATCCGACTTTTATCGTGTGGCGGTTGAGGACCTTGGTGAAGGCCACCGAACCATTCGTAGTCTGGTTAATGAACGAGTCGAACTCCGAACCGCCCACGCCCGTGTACCCGAATCCGTTCGGGTCGCCGGTATTCAACCCCGGCGGAATCTGGCTGGTGGTGCGCTCCGGATTGTTGATAATCAGCGGATCAAAGGGCCAGGTCGTGGTGTCGATGCTTGGATTGGGCGCGGCTCCCCAGCCGGAAACGCCGTCACTTACCAGCTTGGCGACACCGAAGCCGAGATGGACGTCGAAAATCGACTGTGGCGACACTACCCAGGTGTACTGCAGGCTTCCGCTCACGTCATGATCGCGTGTGGTGGATTGCGCCGTGCCCTGAAAGGCCGCGGGGATGAAGTTGGTCATGCGGGTGCGGCTGGCGCTGATGTTAAGCCGCTGGTTGTTGGTGAGATTATGATCGATACGCAGGAAAAAGCGGTCGGTAGGGCGCGTGGCTGTGATCGACGACCAGTAATTGTGACGATGATCGGTGCCGGCGTCGGGCGCATGATTCGGCTCGGGCCACATGTTCAGGTAGTTGAGAAAGAGGGCACTCTGGTTCGAGAGAGTAGTGCTATCGGTGGGGATCACTTCGCCGGGGAACTCCGGCCGCACCCAGTTGCCGCTGCCGTCCTGAAAGCCGTGGAAGGGATCGAAGATCCTGGCGAATACTGGACTGCCTCCTTGATCCGCGATGATGGTCTGCGAGAAGTCTCCCTCGCGATTTGCCTCCGTTGGAACGGAGTTCTTCAACGTCTGTCCCTGCGAAAACCGTTCGCCCTCCCAGCCAAAGAAGAAGAAACTGCGGTTCTTGCCAGAATAAACGTGGGGTATCACGATTGGCCCGCCCAGCGAAAGTCCGTAGTTGTTCTGGTGGAAAGCCTGCTTGGAAATTCCCTCCGCGTTGTTCAGCCAGTCGTTGCTGTTGAGCGCCTGGTTCCTGAAGTATTCGAACAGGCGTCCATGAAGTTGATTGGTGCCGCTTTGCGTCTGCACCGAGATAATGCCGCCGGAGTAGCGGCCGTGGTCAGCCGTTAGCACGCCGCTCTCCACGCGGAATTCGCCCACGCTGTCGGGAGTCGGAATAGCCCGGTTCACTGCGTTGAATTCTGCATCTTGCAGTTGATTACCATCGACGGAGATGCTGGTTCCGTTTACCTGCCCGCCGGCCACTGAGTATGAGTTTCCATTGTTGGCAATCAGATATCCCGCATTGCCCAGAGTACCGATGTTGTCGCTGAGCGGGCCCTTGCCCTGAATCGCCGGAGTCACTCCCGTCAGATCGAGGGTATTGCGGTTGAGCTGGGGCAGCTCAGTGATCATCTTGTTGTCGAGAACAGTCGATGCGGTGGATTCCTCCATCGCCATCACCGCGGTGCTGGTAACGTTCACAGTTTCAGTCACGGTTCCGGGTTTGAGCGTGAAGTTGAACGAAAGTCGGTCGCCGGTGCGCAGCGTCACTTGCGGTTGCGAAATGGGCGCGAATTGCGCCTTGCTCACCTTGATCTCATATGGGCCCGGCAACAGCTGCGGCAACACATACACTCCGGAACTGTTGCTCGTGGCGGCGTACTGCACACCCGTGGCTGTGTTCGTCGCCACCACCTGCGCCTCCGGAATGGCAGCCCCGCTCGAATCCGCGATGATCCCGCTTATCTGTCCGTTTGTAGTTTGGGAAAACAGCATGGCTGGGGTCATGAGTAACGCCAGACTCATGACCAGGCTGACAATGATCATCCGGCCGAAGCCGAAGTCACCCCACACGTGAGACCGCATGGCGTCCACCCCCTACGAAAGAACGCTGAATTGGAGTAACGGATTTCTGCCCCACACACTGAGCCGGCACGAAACTCTATAGTGGGACTGCTCGCAGAACTATCCGTGATCTGGATTTTTCTTGCGTTTAATGATCGGAGGGCTTACCGGCGGCGGGAGCGGACTCCTGAATCTCAAGCCGCTGATTTGCCTGTACTTCTTTCATTTGCTGAACCGTTCCTGAGGGCCAATGGATTTCCAGCGCGACTTTGCCTTCACGGCCCAGTCCGAAGTGCACCCGCAAATCGCTGGCCGATCCATAGCCGACGCTGTTGGCAACTGATGCCACCTGCGTCTGCGCCGCACTGCGGCAGACTACGCGAGCACCCAGTGCCGAGCCATTGCTGCGTGTTCCTCGCAGCTTTAGCTGCAGCCAGTTCTGCTCAGGACTGCGGTTCATCCACAATTCTGTGGGACCGTTGATTGCAGTCACGGCGATATCGATCCGTCCGTCGTTGTCGAAATCGGCAAACGCCGCCCCACGATGCAGTGCAATACGCGAAAAGTCGGTTCCTGCTTGCGAAGAAACATCGGCAAAGCGCCCGTGCTCATTGCGAAAGATCCGGTTCGCCTGCGGTTCATTGGTGTCAAGCCCGCCGTTTGCGATAAAAAGGTCCCGCCAGCCGTCGTTATCGAGATCGACCAGGCCGCAACCCCATCCGTTCCAGGGCCGGCTGAGTTCCAGCAGACCGCTGCTGGAGCTGGCATCGTCGAATGTCCCATCGCCGTGGTTTCGAAATAACTCGAAGGTCTCTCCGCGCAGCCCCGTCATGACAATATCGGGCAGGCCATCACCATCGAAGTCGGCGAAGTCCGCGCCCATGCCGGAAATCTGCCGTCCGTCTCCGTTGTAGGCCACGCCTGCCGGAATTCCGATCTCTTGCAACCGGCCGCGGACACTGTGAAGGAGCAGATTGCGCGCATTGTCGTTGGCGATAAATGCGTCCGGACGGCCGTCTTGATCGAAATCCGCCACCGCCACCCCCATGCCCTTGCCAAGCACCGCGGCCAGTCCTGTCTCGCGAGTGACATCGCTGAACGTGCCGTTGCCATTGTTGTGAAAAAGCAGAATGGGCTCGGCGCGGTACATGTCAGGGTGGCAGTAGGCCCGGCTGGCGCTATTCAGTCCTCCGCAGACCGGGTCTGTGCCGGGACTCCAGTCGCAGTAGTTGGAAACCAGAAGGTCGAGATGGCCATCGTTGTCGTAATCCAGCCAGGCCGCAGCCACCGACCACAGGTTGCGACCAGCAGCACCAACACCGGCCTGCTCAGTGACGTCCCTGAATGTGCCGTCGCCGTTGTTGCAATACAGCGTATTGCCATGCACGCCGGCGACGTACAGATCCTCGAGGCCGTCGTTGTTGAAATCCCCCACAGCTACGCCCATCTCGTAGCCGCGTCCCTGCACGCCGGCTTTCTCTGTGACGTCGGTGAAGGTTCCGTTTCGGTTGTTGCGATAGAGCCGGTTGTAGAAACGGGAGTCTGCCTTGCGCAGCGAGGGCAGTGCGGCACCGTTGACGCAATAGAGGTCCGGCCAGCCGTCGTTGTCGAAGTCAATGACGCCCAGGCCCCCGAGAACAGTCTCCACTTGATATTTGCGGCCGGACGCATCATTTCGCAGCACGAAATCGAGCCCGCATTGCGGAGCCGTATTTTGCAGCAGGATGGGGCCTTGGGTGGAGGTTGCGCGCGCGGTGCGGGCGGCCAGACACAAACCGCCTCCTAGAAGTTTGAGAAAAGAGCGCCGGCTAAAGAGGCTGCGGCTGGCTCTCGTTGGGGTCATTGCTGAACCCGGGATTCATCGCGGCGTGAACGGCTCTGGAAACTGTCGGAGAGCTCACGCGCGCTCGCGAATGCCTGGTTGGCCTCAGAGGTGCGCCCCAGTTTGCGCAGTATTGTTCCCAGCAGATAGTGCAGGCTGCCTTTCTCGTCCGGGTACCCATTGCGCAGCGCAGGACCGAGGTTCTGCAGGGCTTCGTCCAATGCGCCGGTTTGAGCGCACGCCGTACCCAGCTCCACTCTGGTGCCTATGTCTGACGGATCGTTGGCAGTTAACCGCCGAAGATACGGCAGCGCGACCTCGTAATTTCGCTCTTCCATGGCAATCTTGGCTAGCGTGCGCATGGCCGCCAGCCGGTTCGAATCGATCTTCAGTGCTGCCTGCGCGCTTTCCCTGGCCGCGTCCACCTGCCCGGCCGCGAGCTGCGCCTCCGCGAGCCGCTGCAGAATGGCAGGATCATTGTTGTGGTTGGCAAGCCCCGCCCGATACTCCGTAATCGCACCCCGGCTGTTGGCCTGCAGCCGCAGCAACACATCCCCGCGCATCATGTGGATGCGGGCTTCGTCTTCGCCGGACTGTTGCACGCGCTCGGCCACGGCGTTTGCCTGGCGCGCGTAACACCACGAGAGCAAAAACATGCCATAGACCTGCGCGTCCTGGTGCAGTCCGCGTTCCAGCGCAGGGATGGCTTTCTCGCAGTCGTGCGAGTGCGCCAGCACGATGCCGCGTTGCAGCCATGCCGCTGGACTGGACGGCTTTGCAAAGTTCCCATCAGATTCGGACTGCCCTGCAGGCCGCGAAGAGGAGAGTTTCTCCTGCAACTTCTCTGGAGAACAATGGGCGGCTAGGCAATCCAAGAAAACCGCTGCGGCGCCGGAGATTTCAGTACTCCTGTCAGGCGCGAGCGAAGAGGGCCACTCATGTATCGTGTCGGCCAGCACGATAGGTGAACGTCGCGAAATCGCATTCAACTGTTGTTCGACGGATTTCCAATCCCCTTTCTGCGCTGACAGGAGAGCTTCTGCTTCCCACGTCCGCAGCTCATTTGCGTTCTGGTTGCTTGCCCTCTCCAGTGAGTGCTCCGCTTCTTCCAGCGAGCCACGGGCCGCTTGCGCCAGCGCCAGCTCAGTCCAGATTCCCGGAGCCTCACCGTCCAACTCCTGCGAACGCTGCAGCAGATGCAGGCGTTCCGTATCGGCCAGGGGATGCGCCAGAGCCTGCAGCCTGTACTCGGCCGCCAGGCCCGGTGTGGAAGCGCGCAAGCCCGCCGAGAGCTCACCAAACCTGGCGAGGCTGAAGTCGACGTAACCCAGAGTCGCCTGCGACGACTGCGGTGCCACCCGGATGGCCTGCGCGTAACCCTCCTCCGCATCCGCAAAGTGCTTCAGCCCGGCTTCGGCCTCACCCAGATATTCGTGGGGGAACTCCTCCTGCGGACGCGTTCGAGCAGCCTCACGCAGGAAAGGCACGGCGTTGCCGCCTTCGCCGGTACGCAACAGATCAATCCCCAATAACAGATTTACGAAGTAGTCGTGCGGCTTGAACTTCCTTGCTTGATGGAGCAGGGGAAGCGCATGGGCATAGTCGTTGCGCTGATGGAGATCGAATGCCTGGTGAAGAAGCGAATCGAAATCGCCCGCGATAGGTTTGGGAGCTTGCGCAATGGCACAAGGAGCCACGAATACTAGGCTGACAACAAGGATCAAAGTCCGGCAGCGCAAGCGCAATTCTCCCGAGGGCTGGCCCGAAGCGGCTAGCATACCCTCGCAGCTTCAAACCCAGCAACGCCCCTGCGCCGTGTCCCCGATCTGAGAGGGCAATGACGGAATTTGTGAAGGAAAATCGTATAAGCAACGGCCCCTACCCTCCCTGCAGAGTATGCTGTCGCGAGCCACGCCGGGATTGACTCGCTCAAGCTGCGTCCTCCCCCACGTTTGCGGACTTGGCTGCCACTCCCCCAGAGCGCTCCCGGCGTGGCCGCTGTGGGGGGATTCCGACAGATGCGGATCTCAATTGCCATCTTTCTTGGTTCCTTGACGGCGCTTTCCGCCCACGCGGAAAAGCCGCTTCCCCCGTTGCACGATGGCGTGGTCATAGCAGGCCCGGGAGAGTTCCGCACCGATGCTGAACTGCGGATTCAAGGCCACGTTACCCTGCGCGATCTGACTCTTAACCTGCACGCCCCGGTCCGCGTAGCGGAGGGAGCAACCCTGGAACTCGAGGGTGTGGATCTCAGGGTTTCCGACCCTGCAGGCGCGCCGAATGGCACCAGCGGCCTGCGCTGTGAGGGTCCGTCCCATGTGATCGTGCGCAATTCCCAAATGGCTCCGGTGGAAAGCGCCCACCCTATGTGGCTGCTGCGGGGCCAGGTGCAAGTGGAGAATTTCCAGACCCACAATTCTGAATTTCACCTCGATCACGTCCAGGCCAGGCTGAACAACTTTCGTATTTTCGAGCTGGAAATTTCTCATACCAGCGAAGTCGTCGCAAACCACCTCGAGCTCGTCTTTCTCTCTACACACAGTGGCGACGACGATCACCTGCAGTTCGCCGATATTCCCGCCGACAAGGTGTTTTCCGCGATGTTGAAGATGGGCTCAGGCTCGACCGCCGAACTCCACGACGTGCGCGCCCAACTCTTTCTCATCTACGTCCACGGCGGTAGTGAGCTTTCTCTTACCCGCATGGGCCGGGTGCAGATGGCAATTTTCCCCAAGTGCCAGGGCGAGCTCACGCTTCCCCATGGACTCGTGGGCACGGCGGCCAAGCCGGCGCTGTTTCCTGAGCCAGGGGCATCCAACTGTCCATTTCGCATCGCGATGACTGAAGTGAATCTGGATACCTGGGATGTCTACGCCGGTGGCCAGGCCGACCTCACTATTACCCATAGCCTGATTGACGAGTTGACCGCCAACCAACAGGCAAAACTCACGGTCCGTGATTCCGATCTTTATGCCGACTGGCTCGCCACAGCCGACGATGCGCAGATAACAATCGAAAACTCCACCGTCGGGGCCTTGCGCCTGGCCTCTCAGCGTCCCGACCTCGCCACCAGCCAGGTGCGCCTGGGGGGAAACAGTCATATCGTTTTCTCCCATGTGCGCTTCGACTGCGGTATCTTTGCCAGCGGCCATTCACGCGTGAAGGTGGACCACGCGCTGGTTGCGCCGAAATATGTGCACACTTCAGAAAGTGCGGAAGTGCAGAACGACGCTATGCCAGGCCCCGGCGCACGGCAATGAGCCTGAAGCCGGGGGCTAAGAGCTGGAAGCCGCAAGCACGGAGCAATTGAATGTCAGAACTGCGGGTTAGTACAGATTGGACCTACCGAGGGTTGCGCACCGTCGTCCTGGAAAACCGCGTGTTGCGTCTCGTGTTCCTGCCGGAAGCAGGAGGCAAGCTCTGGCAGATCACCTACAAGCCGCACGATGCCGATCTTCTGTGGAACAACCCGCGTGTCGCTCCCGCCCGCCACGCCCTCAACTCCCGCTACGACGATGTTTGGAGCGGCGGCTGGGACGAACTCTTTCCTAACGACGAAGCCGCTGTCATCGAAGGCGAATCCTATCCCGACCATGGCGAACTGTGGACGGGTGGCTGGGGAGTGGAAACTTCTTTGTCCCGCGACGAAGCCGGTGTGCAACTGCGCTTCGACACTCCCATCAGCGCGATCCATGTGGAGAAGAGAATTGCTCTGCGGCCGGGGGCGGCGCAGGTGGTTTTTCATCATCGCTTCACCAATTGCAGCGCGGCGCCATTCCCTTTTTTGTGGAAGCTGCATCCCGCATTCAAAGTGAGCCCGCAGCACCGCCTCGATTTTCCACCCATGCAGGTCGAACTCGAACCGGCATTCCCCGGGACCCTGAGCGGAATGCCCATGCAATTCGCTTGGCCGCACTGCCAGAACCGCACGCGGAAGGTTGACCTGCGCCGCATCACGCCTGCGAGCGAGCGCCAGCTTTATTTCTTCTACGGCACCGGGATCAAAGAAGGCTGGTGTTCTCTCACCAATACCACAACGGGGGTCGTCTGCAGTTTGCGTTTCGATCCGGAGGTATTTCGCAGTTGCTGGTTGTTCGCTACCTACGGCGGCTGGCGGAACTACAACGTTGGGGTGTTGGAACCCTGCACTGGCTATCCCCTGAACTTCGAGGCCATGCAGAAGGCTGGGCGCCACCGCACGCTGGCGCCCGGAGAGAGTCTCGAAACCGAAGTTCTGTTTACCGTGCAGGAGGGCGCAGCGTAGCGCTGGGATCAGCGCCGGCAACTGCAGAGGCCGGCGCGACGCTAGTCCTGCGGTGAGCTCGGAGAACTCTTCGGCTCCTGCGACAGCAAAATCGCGGCGACAATCGCCAGCCCGACCCCCGCGGCCTGAACTCCAGTCAGCCGCTCGTGCAGCACCACCACCGCAAAAGCCACGGTCAGCAGCGGGTAAAGCGCGATCAGCGAAATCACAATAGACGCTTTGCCTCCCGACTCCAGCGCCATAAAGCTGGTCAACGCCCCGAGTCCGTTCAAGGTTCCTCCCAGCACCGCCAGCCAGAAGATGAAAGGCCGCACGTGCCAGTGCAGAGGGACAGTCACACCGAGCACAACGGAAATCGCCACCATCGCCCAGGCAAACCACAGAAAGGACAGTTCGCTGGAGATGCGGTTGGTGGAAAGCTTCTGCGTCACGCCGGTGATTCCCCAGAACACCAGGGCAATCGCGGCATACAGAAGCCACGCCGGAATTAAGGTCATAGTGAACCTACATGCTCAGCAGATAGATCGCCGCCAGCGCCAACACCAACCCAACCTTCTGCAGGTTGCTGATGCGCTCGTGCAGCAGCAAAATTGCAAGAATCACGGTCACCAGGGGGAACAGAGCGGTCGTCGGGACAACGATGGACGCCTTGCCTCCGACGACCAGCGCGTGAAAGAAAGCGATGTTACCCGTTCCGCCGAGAATCCCCGTGACGAAAGCCCAGGCCATGCCGGCCCTGCGATGTTCGCCACTGGCGCGCGCCCGCGGCGAGCGCCACATGATCAGCATCAGGGGCAGCAGTCCAAGCGTAAAAAACACCTGGTTGGTGTTTGCATCGATGCCGCCGGAAGCTACCTTAGAAACCACGCCCCAAGCGCCCCAAAGCGCGATTGTGAGCAGCGAATAAGCAAGCCACGCAGGCAGGCCCGCAATCGTAGAAGCGCCGGTCCGGGAAGAAACTACGGTAGGAGCAGTCATTAAAGTAAGAATCTCTGTGCGGACGTAGCTACCCGTCTTAGACTGACTGTTCGTGTCTGTCATTCCGAGGGAAGCGAGGAAACTGTAGTTGCTTTTGTTCCGTGACTGCAGATTCCTGGTCGTCGCGCCTCGGAACGACAATCTCTCGGCACAAATCTTCCCAACATTACGAAAACGAAGTTCCGAGCATACCCGTGACTTCGACCTCTGACAACCGCCGGCCACGACGCAAACCGTCAAATTTCTGATTCTTCATTCGCTTTAGCGCGCTCACGCGGATTTTGCCCCTTCAACCCGCCGGGCAATCCCTTATCATCGCCTGCGGCAGCCGTGCGTCAGCACGGATTCACTCATGAAAATCACCGGTATCGAAGCCATCCATATGCGGGTTGAAGACCCGAACATCGGCCTCTTCGACGGCTCCTACGACAACTGCGTCATCCTCATTCACACCGACGAAGGCGTCACCGGGCTGGGAGAAACCGAATCGCTCGCCCCCGCCATCCAGGCGATCATCAACGGCCCTTCCGCTCACAATCATGCCCAGGCCTTGAAGGAAGTGCTGATCGGCTGCGACCCGCGCGATCCCGAACTCTGGCAGCGCATGTACGAATCCACCGACTACGTGGGCCGGCGCGGCCTGGTCATGCACGCCATCGGCGGCGTGGACCTTGCGCTCTGGGACTTGCGCGGAAAGCTCCAGGGCAAGCCGGTGCATGTCCTGCTGGGCGGCGCCCGGCGCGGCCGCCTGCCGGCCTATGGAACGATTTATCCCATCGAGCGCACGCCGGAGGGAGTGAAGCGCCAGATCAAGCGCGGCCAGGAAATGAACCTGCGCGCCTTCAAGCTCTGCGCCGATCCATGGTGGATGGACGACCTCAAACTCACCGGGCAGCTTCTCCTCGCCGCGCGTGAAGCCGCCGGCCCGCAAGCCAAGCTGATCGTCGACGCAGCTCTCTCCTATCGCACCGCGGAAGAGGGCCTGGGCTTGATTCCTGTGCTCCTGGACGCCGGCATCTGGTTCCTCGAAGCTCCGCTCCCCCTGGATGATGTGGAGGGACATGCGCGCATGGCAGGGCACGGACTTCCGCTAGGAGTGGGTGACCTGGGGCTCACTCACGTGCGCGAGTTCATCGAAATGATGGACCATGGGGGCGCGGACATCTGCCAGCCCGACATCACGGAAGTGGGAGGATTCACCGGCATCCTCAAGATTGCAGAAGCGGCCACGCAGCGCGGCAAGCGAGTGATCACGCATGGTTACAAAACCAATATAGAGATCGCCGCCAACCTGCACTTTCTGGCTGCACAGAAAAATGAGGAGATCCTCGAGTACTCGCTGAGCCACTCACCTCTGCGTTGGGAAACCACACAAGAGCTTCTTCCCGTCGAAAGCGACGGCTGCGTCCGCGTACCGCAAGCGGCAGGCCTGGGGGTCACGCTCAATCCGGAGGCGGTAAGAAAGTATCGCTGGCCACAAACCAAAGCTTCATAGCTGCCGACAGAGAACCATCTTCTTAACCTGTTCTGCGAAGAGATCGGGTATATACCTCCCCTCCCCCTGGGTCTTTAGGAATCAATGATCTGGCGGGAAATTGCTGCAAAATCCTTGGGAAATAAGGACTTACATCCTAAAATATTTCAGGATAAGGACTTGGCCAAATCGGTTTTCAAAGAACGATGACACTGAAGCGAACGTAGCGTGCGCAATTGTGGGAGTCAACGCAAAAGTGGGCAGACGACGACGGTCGGTCCCATTCTGGGAATTGAATCCGGGTGCCGACATTTAAGAGCCAGCGCTGCTTGCGAAGTCCAGCCGGCGGGCTGTCTGTGGCCAGGGTGGTGTAACTGAAGTTCACGTAACAAGTTCAATTGTCATCCGGGGGCGGTCGCCTTTTTCGCAACCAGAAATTCATGAGATATCGCTCGTGAGCGAAGCAAAGGGTCCCATGCAGGGGCGAAGCCGCTGGGCGAGGCCAGGGATTCTCACCATGGGTTCGACGATTCGGAGAAGAGAATCCCTCGCAGCGCCGATGCCGCTGCAGGCTGGCATGGGGTCCTTCGCTTCGCTCAGGATGACACCCCTGAGAGCTCCCAGCAACGAAGAGTCCAGCCTTTCCGGATGACAATTGAGCTTAGTTCGCGAACTTCAGTTGCAGGAGACTAGGTAGCGTTACGCCACCCCCAGCACCATTTTCAGGGTCGCCCCCGGCGACCGGCTAATGGTCTCCAGTGCCTGCTGACCTTGCTCCAGCGGCATCTGCACGGTCCACGGCGTCAAGTCCACTTCCCCGGCAATCAGCAAATCCAGGGCGCGGCGAAAGTCAGCGGGAGTGTAGGCAAAGGACATTACCACGCGGTGTTCCTTGCGAATGCTGGTGACGAAATCAACCTCGCTCTTCTGCGCGCCCATGCCCAGCAACGCCACTTGCCCACCCGGCCGGCACAGATCAAAAGCCATCTGCCGCGCAGGAGCGCTGCCACTGGCATCGATGACGACATCGAATCCGGAACCCGCAGCTTTCTTCGCTTGAGCAACGCCCTCAGCGGAAGCCGTGTTGATGGCTGCCGCTGCGCCTAGTTGACGCATCACCGCAAGGCGTTGATGGTTCACATCCACCACCAACACATCCCGCGCTGCGATGCGGCGCGCGCCCAGCAGGGCGAGGGCTCCCATGGTTCCCGCTCCCACAATCGCCAGACGAAAGAACGGAGCCGGCGCAACAATGCGGAA
>Ga0335077_10004215_pt1 | contig 17531 bp, 14 predicted proteins | sample Lox_Sample_31_FD_207151 | JGI IMG/M metagenome (GOLD analysis project Ga0335077, IMG submission 207151) | Soil microbial communities from Loxahatchee National Wildlife Refuge, Florida, United States - Lox_Sample_3.1 | ecosystem: Environmental > Terrestrial > Soil > Wetlands | place: USA... | reverse complement strand
CATCGCTGGGTAGCGGAGTTCGGTCAGGATAAACGCTGAATGCATATAAGCGTGAAACCTTCCCCAAGATGAGATCTCCCAAGCTGAAAGGCTCAGAAGGGCACTGGAAGACGACCAGTTTGATAGGACGGAGGTGTAAGCACAGTAATGTGTTGAGCTGACCGTTACTAATTGCCCGTTCGGCTTGACCATAATCTCTACTGCGTGCACAACCGCAGTGGACGCTGCTTTCCGAACACACGGCCCGTCGATATTCAATGGCAGGAGCCAGGAGCCAGGACCGGGGGGTAACCCGGGGAACCGAGGCTTCTGACTGCTGGTTTTTGTCACCAGTTTCTGGGTGACCCTAGCGAGGAGGACCCACCCGTTCCCATCCCGAACACGGAAGTTAAGCTCCTCAGCCCCGATGGTACTGCACAGGCAACTGTGTGGGAGAGTAGGAAGTCGCCCGGTTTATTCCACAAAGGCCCCTCAATCACGAGGGGCCTTTTCATTTTCGGGCGTTGTATACTCCCACTATGAAAAACCTCGCTGTCTGCGCTCTCGCTGCGTCTGCGATGCTGGCCCAAGCTCCGCCCGCCGAATTGATCGAAGCGGCGCGCGGAGGTCCGTCGAATCCCGCACTCAAAGATCTGCTAGCCAAGTCCACGGCTCCAACCCAAGTCGTGGTGTGGGGTCAGGACTATCTCTTTCTGGGCAAGTCCGCCTCGCCGGTCATGGTCTCCATCGATCAGCAACCGGCGACAGCTCTCGCGCAGGTCGCCGGGCTGGATGTATGGATGCTTCTGACCAAGATGCGCACCGGCGTCACTCACCAATATCAGTTCTATGCCGCCGGCAAACCGCTCGGCGCGCGCGGCGACGCGGTGGGCTACAATCCCGACTCATACCCCAAGCCCGGAGTTGCACACGGCAAACTGAGCGGTCAAAAGGTCATCACCAGCAAAATCTACGAAGGAATGAAAGCCAACTATTGGATCTATGCTTCCGCAGGCGTTGACCCCAACGTTCCTGCCGCCCTCATGGTTTGGCAGGACGGCCAGAACCTGATCCGCGAACTGAGCGGGATTCGCCTGATCGCGGTCACCGACAACCTCGTGGCCCAGGGCTTGCTTCCGCCGATCGTTCACGTGATGATCCAGCCCGGCACCTCGCCGGACAGCCGCGCCATGCGTTCCATCGAGTACGACACCGTCAGTGACCGGTACCCGCGCTTCCTCATGGAAGAGGTGCTCCCCGAGGTCGAGAAGATGTACAAGCTGCGCCAGGACGGTTACAGCCGGGCGATCGCCGGTGAATCCTCGGGCGGGATCTGCGCGTTCAATGCCGCCTGGCTCATGCCCGACAAGTTTGCACGCGTGCATTCGGCCGTGGGGAGCTTCACTTCGATCCAGTGGCGCTCCAAAGAGAACAACGACGGCGGCAATGTCTACCCGTTTATGGTCCGCAAAGATCCCAAGCGCAACATCCGCATCTGGATGAGCGACGGTTCCGACGACCTGGAGAACAACCACGGGTCGTGGCCCATGCAGAACATCCAGATGGCGAACTCACTCAAGTTCCGCGAGTACGATTTTCACTTCCGATTCGGAACGGCGGCGCACGGAGGCGCGCAGGCGGCGCTGGACCTGCCGGAGTCGCTCGCCTGGCTCTGGCGCGGCTACGATCCCGCGAAGACCACCCAGGAGTTCACAATGGATCCCGCCGAGAAGGAGAAGCCGTTCTTCCGCGTGACGATCTCGAACCGCGACGCATGGTAGACGCTCTGACCGTTGGGCGCCTGGTGCGCTCGTTCGACGACCCGTCCGACGGACAGGCGATGAAGAGCGTCGAACTCATCAGCGACCTGCTCGAGCGCTCGCCCGCGCCATTCTCTCGCGAACAATTCAATCCAGGACATATCACCTGCACGGGCCTGGTGCTGGCCGCGGACGGCGAGCGCCTGCTGCTGGTTCACCATCGCCGGCTGGACCGGTGGCTGCTGCCGGGCGGCCATGTCGAACCTGAAGATGCGACGATCGAGGATGCGGCGCGACGCGAGGTGGTAGAAGAGACCGGCGCCGCGCTGGCGGCGGAGTGCCGCTTCATCGGCGCCGACGTTCACGGGATTCCCGGCAAGAAGCACGAGCCCTATCATCTCCACCATGACCTGCTGTTCCAGTTTCGGGCTGTAGGCGACGGGATCCGGCCTTCGGAAGAATCCCGCGCCGTGATCTGGTGCTCGCCACGGGACTTCGATCGGTTTGCCGTGCCGGGAAATGTGCGGCGCGCGCACCGCCGCGCGCTCAGTTGAAGAACCGGTGCCGGCGGCGGACGAAATCGCCGAACGAGCGCATGAACTGCATGTCTTCCTCGGCCAGCGGTCCGCGGCGGATCTCCGCGAGGTTCTGCTCGAACTGACTCAGGTTGCCGGGCGCCATGATGCAGACGTGGACCGCCGGGTTGGACATCACGAACCGGTAGCACATACCGGCCGTGGGCAGGCGGCCGTTCTCGGGATAGCCGCGCGGCCTGCGCAGGAGGTGCGTCCAGCACGTGGCGGTGTAGCCGATGACGGCGGGGTTGCCTTTGGAAGGATGCGGGAAGACGTCGGTCTCCGCGCCCGGGTGCGCTGCACTGTAGCGAACCATCACTGCGTCGAGTGCGCCGTCCCGCGCCAGTTCGGCGGCCAGGGTGCGGTCGTGGGTGGAGATGCTGACGCCGCGCACCAGGCCGCTCTCGCGTACCGCCTGCAACTCGTCTCGAACCCGCTGGGTGAAGTGCTTGCGGCGCGTCACGCCGAGGAAGTGGAAAACGTCGATATAGTCCGTACCCATCTGGCGAAGACGACGCTCCAGAGTGCGTCGCAGGGGCTGATGCCAGAGCATCCAATTGTAGGCCCCGGTAGCGAGGACGAACTGATCGCGCCGTCCGTAGATGGTCTCGCGCAGCACGCTGGTCATCTGGGTATCAAAGCCGAAATAGAGGAAGTAATTGAGGCCCTCGTCGAGCGCCTTGAAGACCGTCCTTCGACCCGGGCGGTAGGTGGCGGAAAGCCCAATCCGACAGACCGGCGTGCCGAACCTCGCGAGCGGCGCGCGCAGGAAGTCCTGCTGCATGGATGACTCCAGTATAGATCGCTACAATTGGAAACGAGCTCATGAAGACTTTCACGATTGCCGTGATCGCGGGCGACGGAGTCGGCCGCGAGGTCGTCCCGCAGGGAAAGCGCGTCTTGGAGAAGATCGCGAAAAAACACAACGTCACGTTCGCGTTTCAGGATTTCGACTGGGGTTCGGAGCATTATTTCCGCTGGAAGCGCATGATGCCTCAGGGCGCGGTCGACCTGCTGCAACCGTGCGATGCCATCTACCTGGGAGCGGTCGGCCATCCCGATATTCCGGACCATACTACTCTGAACGGACTGCTGCTGCCCATCCGCCGCGCCTTCGACCAGTATGCCAACGTCCGCCCGGCGTACCTCTATCCGGGCGTGCAATCGCCGCTCGCGCGTCCAAGAGGCGGCGAGATCGACTTTGTGGTAGTCCGCGAGAATACCGAGGGCGAATACGCGCAGGTGGGCGGGTTCGTCTACCAGCATCAGCCGGAAGAGGTGGCGATTCAAACCTCGGTGTTCACGCGGCGCGGTATCGAGCGCATCGTGCGCTTTGCGTTCGAACTGGCGGTGCAGCGCAACAAGAAGAAGCGCGTCACTTCGGTCACCAAATCCAACGCGCAGGGCTACAGCATGGTGCTGTGGGACCGCGTGTTCGACGAAGTCGCGGCTAAGTTCCCCGACGTGCAGACCGAGTCGCTGCTGGTGGACGCAGCCGCAATGAACTTTATCCGCCGTCCGGAGAGCTTCGACGTGGTGGTCGGTTCGAACCTCTTCTGCGATATTCTGAGCGACATTTCAGCCATCCTGATCGGCAGCATGGGCCTGGCGGCGAGCGGGAATCTCGATCCATCACGGCGCTTCCCATCGATGTTCGAGCCGGTGCATGGCTCCGCGCCCGACATTGCCGGCAAGGGCGTCGTCAATCCGATCGCTGCCATCCTGAGCGGCGCGATGATGCTGGATCACCTCGGTATGTCCGAAGGATCGCGCGAGGTAGAAGCCGCGGTGGCCGTTGTCCTCGCTGGTGGCAAGGTACGCACTCCCGACCTGGGCGGCACGAGCAGCACGGAAGAAGTGACGGACGCGGTTCTGGAGAAACTCGCCTAGTGGCCCGTGACGCGGCGAAAGAAAGCAGCGGCCGTCACGCGCTCCTGGTTGCCGCCGGCATCCTGATCAGCCGCATGGTCGGCCTCGTGAGGCAGGGCGTCTTCGCCAAGTACTTTGGGCTTTCGGACGCCGGCGACGCGTTCACCGCTGCGTTCCGTGTGCCCAACCTGCTGCAAAACCTGTTCGGCGAGGGAGTCCTCTCGGCTTCGTTCATCCCGGTGTACGCCAAGTTGCTGGCCCAGGGGGAGGATGACGAATCGGGGCGCGTGGCGGGCGCGGTGGGCGCGATCCTGGCGGCGGTTTCATCGGTGGTCGTGCTGGTTGGGATGGCCGCGACTCCCTACCTGATCTTTGCCATTGCCCCCGGCTTCGCCGGTGTCAAACGCGAACTTACCATCCGCCTGGTGCGCGTGCTCTTCCCGGGGGCCGGGTTGCTGGTCTTCTCGGCGTGGTGCCTGGGTATTCTGAACAGCCACCGCAAGTTCTTCCTGTCGTACACAGCGCCCGTGATCTGGAACGTGGCGATGATCGCGACCATGGCCGGCTACCGCGACCTGGAACAAAGCGATCTCGCCTTCAAATTGGCCTGGGGCTCCGTGATCGGCAGCGCGCTGCAGTTCGGTGTGCAGCTGCCGACGGTGCTGGCGCTGGTGACGCGCCTGAAAATGCGCCTCGAAGCGCACTCGGCTCATGTGAGAGAAGTGCTGCGCAATTTCGGCCCGGTGTTTATCAGCCGCGGCGTGGTGCAGATCAGCGCATATGTCGACCAGATGCTGGGCAGCCTGCTGGGCGAAGGCGCGGTGACGGCGCTGACCAACGTGCAGTCGATGTACACACTGCCGGTCAGCCTGTTCGGGATGTCGATCTCGGCCGCGGAACTGCCCGCGATGTCGAGCGCGTTGGGAGACGAAACGCAGGTGGCCGTCGCTCTGCGGCAACGGCTCAACACGGGACTGCGGCGGATTGCGTTCTTCGTCGTGCCTTCCGCGATGGCGTTTCTGGTGCTGGGCGACGTGATCACGGCGGTGCTCTACCAGCGCGGCCACTTCACAGCCGCGGACACGACCTACGTCTGGGGCATCCTGGCGGGCTCTGCCGTGGGCCTGCTCGCCTCCACCCTGGCGCGACTCTACGCATCTACCTATTACGCCCTGCGCGACACACGAACCCCGCTGCGCTACGCGACCTTGCGCGTGGTGCTGACGACCGGCCTGGGGTATCTGTGTGCGATTCCGCTGCCGAAGTGGATTGGCGTCGATCCGCACTGGGGCGCGGCGGGGCTGACCGCCTCGGCGGGGGTCGCGGGTTGGGTCGAGTTCGCACTCCTGCGGCGGACGCTGAATGCGCGCATCGGTCCCACCGGCGTGCCGGCAAGACTGCTGGCGTGCCTGTGGGGATCGGCCGCGATCGGCGCAGCGGCGGGCTGGCTGCTGAAGCCGGTCGTGAGCGCGCGTGGAACCTATGTGAGCGCGGCGGTGGTGCTGGGAGTCTACGGGGTAATGTACTTCGCGGCGACCTACGCGATGCGCGTGGACGAGTGCCGGTCTGTGCTGAGACGGCTCCGTTAGAGCGCGGCTAGGTGGTGCGGCAAGCCGAGGGAGAACCGGATGCGGTCGATCTCCTGAATCGGTTTGAGGAATTCCGGCTCGGCCAGCGGCCAGAGACGGGCCGGCGGGGCGCTCGACCCGCAGGCCAGGAGCAGGCAGTTCACGGCGCGGCGCGCGGCTTCGTTGGCCGCCTCCATGCAGGCGATATCGGTGTACGTGCGGACGTAGTCGGATGCCACGAAGAGATTTTCCAATTCGACCTGTGCCTGCGGCCGGTACTGAAGGGAGCCCGCGGTGTTGATGACCAACGGTTCGGCATTCGTCGCGGAGCCCGGGTTGGGAAACTCGATGTCAGGATCGAGGAACCACGCAACCAGGTTCGCGTCTTCGATCAGGGTGGCGCCGCTCACGTTCAGGTGCTGTTTGAGCTGGGTCCAGACCTCTTCCTTGATCTCTTCCGCCGTGCAGGCGCTGGCAGACTTGCCGAAGACGATGCCGGGAGCGTTCCAGTCCGAAATGTCCACCGAGAGGATGCCGCCGACGGCACCGTTGCCGTATTGCGAGAGGTCCACTTTGGTCCAGAACTGCCGTTGCGAGATGGAGGTCAGGGCCCACGGTGAATCGAGATAGATGGCATGGCCGTGTACGAGGGGCTGATCTTTCGAGAGGTAGAACTGGATGCCGTTCATCCAACGCGTCTGCAACCTGTCCAGGTTAGCCAGGGAGGGCGCGGCGCGCTTCAAATCGTCGGTCATGAGCGCGGACATCACTTCCACCGGCAGGGCGGCGCAGTAGAAGTCCGCGGTGACTTGGGAAGTCCCGGCGCCGGTGTCCACCGTGGCGCCGGTGACCCGGCCCTGGTCCCTCGCAATCGCCGTGAGTCGCCGCCCGGGATGGAATTCGACCCCGAGCTTCTGGAGGTATTGCGTCCACGGGTCGATCCAGACGTCGTTGGTAGGTCCTCCAAGAAGGCGATCGAAAACGCCGTCGGGCGAGATGAAGCCGTACAGGAGCTGCAACTGCGTGATGCCGACGGTGCGCGTGCTGCTCTCCTCGGCGCGCATGGCCACCAGGGAGCGCGTCAGTCCCTGGCCGAGGTATCTCTGGTAAGTCTGCGACATCTTCGGGGCCGCGATGAAGTCCCACCAGGCGATGTTCTCGTACTCGACGAGCCGCCGCTCCTGACAGCTCGTAGCGACCATCAGGAGGCAGTTAACAAAGAACAGTAGCTCGTCCAGGGGCACGCCGAGCGGTGTGAGCAGCTCCACTACGAAGTCGCGTAGGTCGTCGACCGTTTCCGGCCGGCGGGCGAGCCACGTGATCTCGGTTTGCCCGGCGCGCGCCAGAAGGGTGCGCGTGGCTACCTGAAGATTGTCGTACGCGCTTCCGTGGGCGCCATAGGGGATGCGGCGCATGGTGTCGGTGACGTGTTTGTAGAAGCCGGGGAAGAAGCGGAAACCGTGCTCACCAGGTAGTGGAAGGCGGCCGCCGGTGCCGGAGTTCGGCACGGAAATACTGCGAGCCTTACCGCCAAGCACCGGTTTGCGCTCGTACACATGAACCTGAAAGCCGCGCTCCGCGAGTTCGTGCGCGGCGCTGAGTCCCGCGACACCGCCTCCAAAGACAGCTACCGTCTTTTGCATTCAGCTATTCTAAGCTGAACACCCCGCCGGATGAGCCTATCCCCGGAACTCCACGCTTCGTGCCAGTTTGACGGCGTCGTGGGCGCGCAGTTGCGCGAGGACGTCTTCGGGCACGAGGCCGTCTGTCGAGACCAGCGCCACTGCCTCCGCCACGCCGCCCCCGTCCTCGCGGCGGCCTAGCGAGAAATTGGCGATGTTGATGTTGTTCTTCCCCAGCACGGTGCCGACGTGGCCGATCACTCCGGGCACGTCCAGGTTCTTCATGAAGATCAGGAATCCACTGAGCGCGGCTTCGCAATAGATGCCGTCCACTTGTAGCAGACGGGGCCTCTCGAGCAACACCGCTCCCTCCACACTGGTCAGCCCGAGATCCGTCTCTACTTCCAGCCGGATCGAGTCAGTGTGAACACTGCGCTTGTCGTGCCGCTCGACTACTTCCCAGCCCCGCGCTTCGGCAAGGCCAAGGGCGTTCACCAGGTTCGCCTTGTGGGCGGTGGACCGGCTCAGCACACCCGCGAGGCCGGCATTGCGCAAGAGGTTGGTATTCGCGTCTGCGATCTTGCCGAAGTAATGCAGACGGACCGTGTGCGGATTGCCGGTCGCGATATGCGCCGCGAAGTTGCCCAGACGCTCGGCAAGCGTGGCGTACGGTCCGAGTGCGCGGTATTGCTCCGGAGACATGGCGGGCATGTTGACAGCATTAATGGCGACGCCGCTCTTGAGGTACTCGACCACCTGCTCGGCGATGCGCACGCCGACGATTTCCTGCGCCTCTTCGGTGGACCCGCCGATATGGGGCGAGGCCAACACGTTCTCTGAGGCGAATAGGGGGTAACCGGCGGGAGGCGGCTCGACGCTGAACACGTCGAGGGCGGCGTCAGCCACCTTGCCGCTCGCGATTGCCTCGGCGAGAGCGGCATCATCGACCAGCTCGCCGCGCGCGCAGTTGACGATGCGCACGCCGTCCTTCATCTGTGCGAACGCGGCGCGCGAAAGCATGCCCTGCGTCTCGGGAGTGGCCGCGACATGCAAGGTCAGGTAATCGCTCTGTGCATACAGGGCACATAGGTCCAGCAATTCGACCCCGAGGTCGTCAGCGATGGCCGATGTCACGTACGGATCATGCGCGATCAGACGCATTTCGAACGCCCGGGCCCGCTTTACCACCTCGCGCCCGATGCTGCCAAGCCCGACGATTCCGAGAGTCTTACCCCGAAGCTCGTTGCCGAGGAATTTCTTCTTCTCCCATTTGCCCGCGCGCGTGGATGCGTCGGCCTGCGGGATGTGCCGCGCCATGGCCAGCATCAAAGCCAGCGTGTGCTCGGCTACGGAGATGGCGTTGCCGCCGGGTGTGTTCACTACCAGCACGCCCGCTGCAGTTGCCGCTTCCAGGTCGACGTTGTCCACGCCCACGCCCGCGCGCCCGATGACCCGCAGTTTCGGGGCGAGAGCGAGGACGTCCCTGGTCACCTGCACCGCGCTGCGCACCAGCAGCGCGTCGGCTTCCGCCAGATGCTGTTTGTACTCTTTCGGATTGGAGACGGTGACGTTCCAACCGCCCTGCGACCGGAACTGCTCGATCCCGGCCGCCGCCATCGGCTCCGCGATCAGGATGTTCATTTCGTGGCGGCCGCCTCGATGGCCGATTGCGCGTAGATTTCCTGCGCAGCCGCAACGCCTGCTCCATAACGGACGGGGAAGCCGTTGGCGTTCAGGATGATCTCCAGGCCAGCGATCATGCTAAACAGGTCGGCGAAATCGAAATAGCCCAGATGCGCGATGCGGAATATCTGCCCTTTCATGGAGCCCTGGCCGTTGGCGATGATGGCTCCGAAGCGGTTGCGGAACTCCTTGACGATGACGCCCGAGTCCATCCCTTTCGGTGCTTTGATCGCGGTTACCGACGACCCCGGCGAACCGGGCGCGAACAACTCCAATCCCAGCGTCTGCGCGGCCACGCGCGTCGCGTGGGCCAGCATCTGCGCGTTGACGATCAGGTTGTCCATGCCGATCTGCTTCACGTATTTCAGCGCTTCGCCCAGCGCCAGAATCAAGGATGTGGCCGGGGTCCAGCTCGATTCGCCGGCATCGCCGCTCTTCTTCTCCTTCTTCAGGTTGAAATAGTAGTGCGGCAGATTGCCGCTCTCGGCGAGCTTCCATGCTTTCGGACTGATCGACATGAACGCCAGCCCCGGCGGGATCATGAATGCCTTTTGAGAGCCACCGATGACGACATCCAAACCCCAATCGTCGATGTCCAGGGGCATCGTACCCAAACCCGTGATGGCATCCACCACCATAATAGAGCCGGTCTTCGCCACAGCCTTGCCCATGGCGTCGACGTTATGTGCCGCGCCGGTGGAGGTCTCGGAAGCCTGTACGAAAACGCCCCTGACTGCGGGTTCGGCTGCGAGGGCGGCCTCCACCATCTGGGGTGAGACGGCCTGACCGTACGGCACGCTCAGCACCTTGGCGTCGAGGCCGTATGCTTTGGCGATATCCGCCCAGCGTTCGCCGAATTTTCCGGCCACGCAGACAATGACCTTGTCGCCCTTCGAAAAGAGGTTCGACACGGCGGCGTCCATGGCGCCGGTTCCGGATGCTGCGAACATCACCACGTCGTTGGTCGTGGCCATCAACTCCTTCAGGTCCGCCAGGCAAGCGCGGTACACCTTCCGAAAATCCTCCGTGCGATGATGCATGTCCGACGCCATCATCGCGTGCAGCGCGGGCGGATAGAGAGGGGTGGGGCCCGGAGTCAATAAACGCTGTTTTCGAATGTACATTGTGGGAGTAGTCTTTTAGAATAGCAGACGACATGCCCCTCATCGATCAGGTGCAGACGGAGATGGTTGCGGCCATGAAGGCCCGTGACGAAGCGCGCCTCAGCGCGCTGCGGATGATCAAAGCCGCGCTGATGAAGGCCAAGGTGGATTCTCCCAAGCCCCTCGACGACGCGGCCGAGATGGCCGTCCTGAAGTCGCTCATCAAACAGCGAATCGACGCCGCTGAGATGTTTCGTAAGGGCGGCCGGATCGAGCAGGCGGAGAAGGAAGAGGCCGAGAAGGTGCTGATCGAGAGTTACCTGCCCGCCGGCGCGACCGAGGCCGAGATCGACGCTGCGATATCCGAAGCCATGACCGAGACCGGCGTGACCTCGCTCAAGCAGATGGGCGCGGTGATGAAAGCCGTGCAGGCGAAGCTGAAGGGCAAGACGGTTGACGGGAAGGCGCTGAGTGATAAAGTGAGGTCCAGATTACAATGACGCCTCCCGAAACGGAAAAGCAATTCCGGTCGTACGTACCGGACAAAACGGACCTGCGCGAGTTCACGGTCCGGGCGGTGCTGCTGGGCCTCGTGATGACCGTGGTTCTGGGGGCCGCGAACCTGTACCTGGGCTTGCGCGCCGGCATGACGATTGCCGCAACCTATCCGGCGGCGGTGATCGGCATGGCCATCCTGCGCCTGATGAAGGGCTCGATTCTGGAAGAGAACATCGCGCGAACCATCGGATCGATCGGTGAGTCGGTGGCGGCGGGAGCCGTGTTCACCATCCCGGCGTTCGTCCTCTCGGGCGTGTGGCCGGCCTTCGATATCGAAAACGGCTACTGGAAATCGGTGGCGCTCATGGCGGTGGGCGGCACCCTTGGCATCCTCTTCGTTACCCTGCTGCGGCGCGTGATGGTGGAAGATCCCGATCTGCCTTTCCCGGAATCGGTGGCCGCGGCGGAGATTCACAAGGCCGGCCAGCAGGGCTCAAGAGCCGCTCAGATCCTCTTTGCCAACATGGGTCTCGGCGCCGTCATTTACTTCCTCGGAGCCATCAACGTTTTCGCCGCCAGCAGGGACTTCGTAGTCCGAGTGGGGGAGATCGGCCGCAGCATGGTAAAGCTGAGCCGGGCGCCGGGCGCTCCCACCGTGCAGGCAGGCGCCATGTCCACGTTCTCCGCGCCCGCCATCAGCCCGGCTTACCTGGGCGTGGGCTACATTATCGGACCGCGGCTGGGCGCTCTGAACTTCGCTGGCGGCGTGTTCGCCTGGGGATTGCTTGTGCCCCTCCTGGCCTTCTTCATGGGACCGCAGTTCGCCGGCACTGTGACGGGCGAAGCGGACTGGGCCAAGGTCGCCGGTGCCATCTGGTATCACATCGTCCGTCCCATCGCCGTCGGCGGCATGATGGTCGGCGCGTCCTTCACGCTTTTCCGCATGCGCAAGAACCTCGGCCTGGGCATGAAGCGCGCCGTCGCCGATTTGAAGAAGTCCGCGGCGGCGCATGAATCCACCAGCCGCACGCAGCGCGACCTCAGCGGCAAGGTGGTGTTCGGTGGGTTGGCCGTGGTTTTCATTTGCATGATTGCCCTGTATCTCTACTTTGCGGGTGAAATCAGCGCCGCGGCAGTAGCGGCGATCGTCATGATCGTGCTCGGATTCTTCTTTGCGGCGGTCTCCGGCAACCTGGTAGGGATGATCGGCTCGTCCAATAACCCGATCTCGGGCCTGACGCTGTGCACGCTGGTGATCGCGGCGCTGCTGATGGTCGCGATGGGCCTTCGCGGCAACACCGGGATTGCCGCCGTTCTGGGGGTCGCCGCGGTGGTCTGCGTCTCCTCCGCGGTGGCCGGCGAGATGCTCCAGGATCTCAAAGCGGGACACATTCTCGGCGGCACCCCCGCCAAGATGCAGATGGGCGATCTGCTTGGCATCGCGATTTCGAGTTTGGCCCTGTTCTTCCCGCTGATGTGGCTGCACCGCGCCTACACGTTCGGCACACCGCAGCTCTCGGCGCCGCAGGCGGGCCTGATGGCCTCGCTGGCGCAGGGCATCGTCGGCGGCGCGATGGCGTGGCCGCTGGTAGTCGTGGGCATCTTCATGGGCTTCGGGCTGATCCTGGTCGAAGTACGCAGCCCCATGCTGTTCAGCGTCGGCATGTACCTGCCGCTGGAAACCACGTTCGCGATATTCGTGGGGGGCTTGTTCCGCTGGGGCACCGACAAGCTGCGCGAGAAGGGCGGGTTCAACGACGCACAGAAGGCCCGCATCGAGAACGCGGGTGTACTCACCGCCTCGGGCCTGATCGCCGGCGAAGCGCTCTGCGGGCTGGTGGTGGCCGGCTTCCGCGCCGCCGAAAAGAGCCAGGGCAGGCTATTCCTGCCCGACGCCACCTGGGCCGGCACCGATTGGCTCGCCATCCTCGTTCTTATCGGGCTGGCGCTCCTGATGATCCGTCTCCCGCTGCTCAACGCGGGCCGCCCCGACGAGCCGGCGCCGCCCACCGCCATCATGTGACCGTCATTTTAAGGAGCTTTCATGACTTACTTTCAGGAACACCAGGCCGACTTCCTGGAAGGCCTCAAAACCTTCCTGCGCATTCCCAGCATCAGCACGTTGTCGGAGCACAAGCCCGACATCCGGCGCGCGGCCGATTTCGCTCTGAACGAGCTGCGCGGGGCGGGGATGACCTCCGCCGAACTGATTGAAAGTAACACCGGCGGCAATCCTCTGGTCTACGCCGAGTGGCTGGGCGCGCCCGGGAAGCCCACCATCCTGTTTTACGGCCACTACGACGTTCAGCCCGCCGACCCGCTCGACGAGTGGAAGTCGCCGCCCTTCGAACCCGACATCCGCAACAACAACATCTACGCGCGCGGCGCCGTCGACGACAAGGGCCAGGTCTATATCCAGATCAAGGCTGTCGAGTGCCTGATGAAGACCCACGGCAAGCTGCCGGTAAACGTGAAATTCCTGCTGGAAGGCGAGGAGGAAACAGGCGGCGAGCACATCGAAGCTTACGTGAAGAGCAAACCTCCGCGGCTCCGGGCGGACGCGGTGGTGGTTTGCGACACCGAGATGTTCGCCCCGGAGCTGCCCAGTATCTGCATCGGCCTGCGCGGCATGGTCTACTATGAGCTCTTCGTCGAAGGCGCCAACCACGACCTCCACTCCGGGGTCTACGGCGGAGCGGCGCCGAACCCGATCATGGCGATCTCCGAGATCCTGGCCGCACTCAAGGACCGCGACGGCCACATCCTCATTCCCGGCTTTTACGATCGCGTGGTGCCTCCCGCAGAAAAGGAACGCCAGGCATGGGCACGCCTGCCATTCAACGAGAAGGAGTACACCGAGGGCGAGATGGGCGCCAGGGAGTTGACCGGCGAGCCCGGGTTCTCGGTTTTCGAGCGCACCTGGGCGCGGCCGACGCTTGAAGTCCACGGCATTCGCGGAGGTTTCACCGGAGAAGGCGCCAAGACGGTGATTCCGGCCCGCGCCGTGGCCAAGATCAGTACCCGCCTGGTGGGCGATCAGCAGATCGACGAGTGCATAGCGCAGACTCGGGCCGCGGTGAAAGCCGCCTGCCCCAAAGGTGTCAAGGCCGAGCTCAAGGTGCTGCACACCGGCGCGCCGTCCCTGACGGATCCGGACAATCCGTTCATCCACGCGGCCGCCGATGCGTTGCAGCAGACCTTCGGCAAGGAGACGGTATACATCCGCAGCGGCGGCTCGATCCCGATCGTGGGCGTGTTCGATCGCTACCTGGGGATTCCGAGCGTAATGATGGGCTTCGGGCTCCCCGACGACAACCTGCACGCGCCCAACGAGAAATTCCACCTGCCGAACTTCTACCGCGGCATCGAGACGGTAGCGCGGTATCTGGAGATCCTAGGGCGCTGAGTTCATACTATAGACATGCGGCCTCGCGATACATCGCCCGAAGCGTGGAAAGTCTATCTGGGCCTGATCCGGCGCATGTCGCCGGAGGAGCGTCTGCAGCGGGCGTTCGAGTATTCAGCTTTCGTGCGGAGTTTTGCCGAGGCTGGGATTCGTAGCGCACACCCCAACGCCACGGATCGCGAGGTCTTTCTGCTCGGTGCCAGGCGCAGGCTGGGTGAGGATCTGTTTCGGCGGGTCTACGCCAGCGAAATCGAAGCCGATGGATCCCTTCGCACAGGCGCTTAAGGAGTTGACTGCGGCGCTGGAGTCGCTCGGTGTCCGGTATGCCGTGGGAGGCTCACTCGCCTCTTCGACACACGGTTTGTTCCGAGCCACGGAAGACGGAGATCTGATCGCTGATGTGCATCCATTTCATCTGCCGAAGCTCGCGGCAGCCCTCGGCTCAGGCTGGTACGCAGATGTGCCGTTGATGGAGACCGCTCTTCGCGCCGGACGAGCTTTCAACCTCATTCATATGGGCACTGCTCTGAAATTCGACGTCTTTCCCGCCTCAACCGAGTTCCACACTGCGCAACTCGACCGAGCCCAGCTGAGACGGCTTCGGCTGGAGGGCGCAGTTCCGTGCCGTGTGACGACCGCAGAAGATATCCTGCTCGCAAAACTCCGCTGGTACTGCGATGGTGGTGAAATTTCCGACCGCCAGTGGAATGACATTGTCGGCCTGATCTCAGCCAACCAGACCCTTGACCATGATTACCTGCAACGGTGGGCCCAGCGCCTCGGCGTCACACGCCTGCTCGAAAAAGCACAGGCAGACGCTCAAGTCTTGTAGACCTTCCAGAACACGTCGCGGAACTTCGCCATTTCCTGGCCGGTTCCGATCGTCACACGCAGCATGTTGTCGAGCGGAGGGAACGGCCGGCCCGGCGCCACACCGAGCTTCGGCATTTCGCTGATGAACTCGCGCGCATTGCGGCCAACGTCGATCATGATGAAGTTGGCCTGCGGCTCGATGAAGCGCAGGTTGCGTTCCTTCAGCCACGCGCACAGCTCGCCCCGCGTCTTTGACATCGCGGCTTTGCGCTCGGGCAAAATGTTTTGCCGGTCTTCCAGCGCCGCCACGACCCCCTTGGCGCTCACGATCGAGATCACGTTGATGCGAAGCGGCGACACTCGAGCGACCCACTCCGCATTGGCCGCCGCGAAGCCCACGCGCATGCCCGCCATGCCGTAGATCTTGGAGAACGTTCGCGTGACAATCACGTTCTTCCCCTCCCGCACATACGGCAGCGCGCTCGCCAGGTTGGGCGAATCGCCGAAGTGGATATAGGCCTCGTCCACCAGCAGTGTGGTGTCGGGGGGCAGGTTCGACACCAGCCAGTCCAGTTCCTGTTTGGATGTCATGGCCGACGTCGGATTGTTCGGATTGCAGATGTAGATCAGCCCGCCGCGAGCCCGAGCGGCTTCCTCGACGAGCTTATGTACGTCCGCGGTGTAGTCCGGCCGGAGTTTGGTCAACACCACCGGGCGCCCCAACGTCCGGGCCAGTTCCACCGGGCCTTCGTAGGTTGGTGTTACCGTGATCAGCGGCCTGGTAGCGGAGGTCAGCGAATCCACCGCGATGTGCAGCGCCTCGCTCGATCCCGAACCCACCATCACCTGGTCCGGCGCGAGGTCCTCGCTCTTTGCGATTGCCGCATAAATGCCGCGGAAATCCTGGTACCGGTAGCGCCACGCGGTGGGCAGCGTCTCGCTCATGGCGGCCAGGGCCGCGCGCGGAATCCCGGCGGGATTCTCGTTGGCGTTGAGCCACACCATGTCCGAAGGCATGTTGGCGTTTTGCACTGCGGCGCGCTGCGCGTAGGCCATTTCCGGGAGCATGCGGAGCGCCGCCGCGCCCGCTCCTATTCTGGCGGCGAATCCTCGTCGGGTGAGCATGAAGACATGATAGCGCCCGAATCGCGATCTCAGGGGTGCGCGACGCAACCGAACTGGCTGCGCGCGCGGTCGCGCTGCTCCTGCGCGCGCACTGGCTGGCGAGCTTGGATGAACGCGCCGGCGAGGTCTTCCAGCGCGCCGCAGGCCGCCTGCCGCACGATCGGGCATCCGTAATCGACCGTCAGACCCGCGCCGGCACGCGCCACGGCGCACTCCCCGCCCGCGAGCCTCGCGGTTGTTTCCTGCAAGCCGTACAGCGTGGCCGGCCTGGCACCCTCCAGGAAAATCTGCTCCAGCAGGACCGCAGTGGCCGCTCGCGAGTCATTAAGAGCCAGGTTTTGCGCCGCCATCGCGGTGTATAGCTCCGTGGCGTCGGGATTCAAGCCATGGCCATAGCGCAGCGTTGCCAACGCCTCGCGGTGCTGCCCGAGGCGCCCATAAATGGCTGCCAGCGTCTGATATACATCGGCGGAGCCCAGGCGCTGAGCGAGGGGTCTGCCATGCGATAGTTGTTGCCGGTCGAATTCCTTCTCCGCGGCTTCCGAGGCGTCCCGCGCCCGCAGCAAAACCGCCAGTGCTTTTTGGTACCAAACACGTGCCTGGTCCGGAGATGCGGCTTTGACGTGGTCACCCTTGGCGACATAGTAGATGCCGAGGTGCCGGAGTGTGCCGTCGGAGACGTACCGGGCCGGAAGGTCCCGCAGAATTTCGACGGCGATCTCGCCCTCTCGAATCGCGCGGTCGAGATTTGCCACTGGGTCGCGGCTGTAAAGCTCCCTGGCCAGCAGGTCATGCGTGCGATAGCTGTCAGGTGCCGAACCCACGTCTGCGGCTTCGAGAGTGGAATTGTTCTGCCAGTCGAAATTACGCGCGAATGTCCGGGCCGCGAAGAGCGCCAGCAGGACGCCCAGGACGATCTGTCCCGTCCGCCTGTTCCCCACGCGAAACGCCAGCGCCGCGGCAGCCATCGCAAAACCGATCGAAGGCAGGTAAAGAAAGCGCTCGGCCAGAATCGAGCCGATCAGCACGGGGAGATTGGAAGTCGGCAGGATGCAAATGGCCATAAACCCAATGGCGAAATACAGGACGCGGTCGCGGCGATAGCTCACCAGAGCCACCGCCAAGATCGCCAACACGGTCGCCAGCGCGCACCAGGCCCAGGGGTCGCCGGGCGCGGAAAGGGCGATCTGCCGGTAGGAGCGGTCGAACGAGAGCCGGACCGGAAACACCATCAGCCAGACTTGCAGCCCCAGTGCTTTGATCGCGGTGAAGCGAGCGGTCCAGAAACCGGCCATGAGCAGGGGATTGCCCAGGTACGCCAGCATGGGCCATGGGCGTGCGGCCATGATTCGGGAACGAACCCAGAACACGAGCACCAGGGCGGCCGCCGTGCCCAGATAGAACGGCGCCCGCTGCTTCCATTGACGGCGGAAGGCAGGGACGTCGAGGGTGTCCCACAACAGCATCAAGCCTGGCAGCACCGCGCCATTCTCTTTGGAAAGCGACGCGAACAGCGTCAACGCAAACAAG
>Ga0335077_10004213_pt1 | contig 17534 bp, 17 predicted proteins | sample Lox_Sample_31_FD_207151 | JGI IMG/M metagenome (GOLD analysis project Ga0335077, IMG submission 207151) | Soil microbial communities from Loxahatchee National Wildlife Refuge, Florida, United States - Lox_Sample_3.1 | ecosystem: Environmental > Terrestrial > Soil > Wetlands | place: USA... | reverse complement strand
TGGCGGCGATCGCCAATTTATTGAACGGCGATGTTCCGGCCTATCCCGCTTATCCCGTTTGCACCGAGTGCCGCATGCTCGAGAACAACTGCCTTCTGATCGAGCGCGGCGAAGTCTGCTGCGGGCCCATAACCGCAGCCGGATGTAAGGCACGGTGTCCGGAGTTGCGGGTTCCCTGCGTGGGTTGCCGGGGTCCCGTTGCCGATGCCAACCCATCGTCTTTCCTGGCGGTGTTCCAGGAGAAGGGCATCGACCCGGGAGTGATCGCCAGCCGCCTGCGCACGTTCGCTCCGGAAGGAGTTGTGCAATGAGGACCATCGCCGTCGAGCATCTGGCGCGAGTAGAAGGCCATGGGGGCATCACCGTGGAACTGGAAGGCGACTCAGTCAGCAACGTGCGCTTCGACGTATTCGAAGGCGCACGGCTGTTGGAGCCCCTGGTCCGCGGTAAGCGCTACGACGAGGTGGCGCCGGTCCTGTCACGCATCTGCTCCATCTGCTCCGTGGCTCATTCCCTGACCTCGCTGAAGGCCACCGAGAACGCGTTTGCGGTGCGGATCAGCCCGCAGACCGAGTTGCTTCGCGAGCTCTTGTACCGCGGGGAGAACATCGAGAGTCACGCCCTGCACCTTTTTCTGCTGGCGCTGCCGGACTACTTGAATTATCCGAGCGCCACCGCTCTTGCCGCGGACAAGCCGGACATCGTGCTGCTCGGATTACGGCTCAAGAAGCTCGGCAATCTGATCCAGGAGACCATCGGCGGGCGGGCCATCCATCCGGTCAACGCTGTACCCGGCGGCTTTGGCAAAGTGCCGGCTGTCGACCAGTTGCTCGAATTGCGGAGTGCCCTGATTGAAGGTATGAAGTACTCCGACACCGTTATCAATCTGGTGTCGTCTCTTCCGGCAGCCGACTTCTGCCGGGGCGATGGCGTCTACGCGGCGTTACTCTCGCCCAACCTGGACAGCTATTATGCCGGCGACGAAGTGATGATTGCCTGCAACGGGGATCGATCGATTGTGCGCGCTGCCGATTATCGAATGCTGACTAACGAGGCATCGGTGCCGCACTCGCATGCGAAGCACAGCACATTTCGCGGCAAACCGTTTATGGTCGGCTCGCTGGCACGGCTGACGGTCAAGCCGCGGCGGTCCACGGGAAGGCTGGTCGGGCTGAGGGAACGTCTCCAATTGCAGTCCCCGGCCGGCAATCCGATGGACAACAACAAGGCTCAGGCCCTGGAGCTGGTCCGCGACATGGATCGGGCGCTGGAGACGATCGAGCAACTGCTGCGTGACGGCGTCAAAGACGAAAGGCCGGTCGGGGTACATCCTCGCGCCGGCACCGGCACCGCGATCACGGAAGCCCCGCGCGGGCTGCTGATCCACAGCTACACCTACGATGCGGAAGGCAGGATCACTTCGGCCGACGTGATTACTCCGACGGCCATCAACGCGGCCAGCATGGAGCTGGATTTTCAGCGGGCGGTAACGCAATGCGCGGAACGCGATGATGCCGTCATTTCGAAGAGGCTGCAGATGATCGCGCGCGCCTACGATCCGTGCATTTCCTGTTCCGTGCACCTGGTGCGCAGGCTATGAAGCCACTGCTCGTGATCGGTCTCGGGAACCCGCTTATGGGCGACGACGGAGTCGGGTGCGCCGTGGCGGAGCGGCTGGCCGGCGACCCGAGACTGCCCACGGGTGTGGAGGTCATTGCCGGCGGATCTGATCTGTTTCGATACGCGGCGCAGATGAGGGGACGGAGCCGCGTGATTGTTATTGACGCCGTACAGGATGGCGCGGAGCCGGGAAGCATTTCGGTGCTTGAAAATGCAGGCAGCCAACTTGACGAGCGCCAGGATCACGCCCATCACCTTTCTGTATGCCAGGCGATACGCCTCCTTCAGATGACCATGTCAGTGGCGCCGACCCTGTTGGGCATCTCCATTTCCTCCGCCAGACTCGAGCTAAGGCTCTCGCCTGAAGTCGATTGTCGAATGCCGGCGATCCTGGACCGCGTCCTCCAGGAGCTGATATGGAATTCTTCGAAGTGATCAGGCGCCGGCGCTCCGTGCGCGCGTTTCGCAAGACGCCGGTTCAGCCGGAGGCGCTCCAACGCATCCTGGCAGCCGCCAACGCAGCCCCGTCCGCTGGCAACTTACAGGCCTACGAGATCTTTGTCGTGACCGACGATCGCACGCGGTCCGCCCTGGCACGGGCTGCATATGACCAGTTTTTCCTGCTTGGCGCGCCGGTCGTGCTGGTGTTTTGCACGCACGCGGCGCGAGCGATGCGATACGGCAAGCGTGGTGAAGAACTGTATACGATCCAGGATGCCAGCATCGCCTGCACTTTCGCGATGCTGGCCGCCACCGCCCTGGGGCTGGCCACGGTTTGGGTCGGAGCCTTCGATACCGACGAAGTTCGCAGCGTCATTGGGGCACCGCTTAGCACCAACCCGGCTGTGATTCTACCGATCGGATACGCCGCTGAAGAACCTGCGTTTCCCGGCCGCCGCCCACTCGATGAGCTCGTCCACCGTAATTAAAGTATGACGGTGGCCAGGCACGGTTTCGATCCCGCCGCTCATTCGGGGGTTAGCCGGCTGCGTTCAGCGCCAGGTCAGCGATGTCGCGCGGGAGGCGATGCGGGGGACGAGGATCCCGCCGGCCCACTCCACTCCGGATCGGTCAAATGCCAGCCGCCGCCGAGAGCCTCATAGAGCTGAACGATCACCAGGCGGCGATCCAACTCCGTCTGCGCCAGCGCGTTTTCGGCAGGCACCAATTGCTGCTGCGCCTCGAGCACCTCGAAGTACCCCGACTTGCCGGCCATGTAACGCTGCATGGAAACCTCCACGTCCACGCGATACGCGGCGACGGCTTGCACCAGGATCTCCCGCACGGCTTCCAGTTTTTCGCGCGTGATGAGCGCGTTCGAAACATCGCGAAAGGCGGCCAGCACCGTCTGTTCGTACTCGATGCGCGTCTGTTCCCAGGCCGCCACCGCCTGCCGTTTCTGGGCTCGCAGCCCGCGGCCCTCCCAGATGGGGCCAACCCGCGCTGGCCGCGCCGCTAAACAAATTGGACCGCCCGATCGTGAAGTCTTCCAGCGGACTGCTCATCCTGCCGAAAAGGGCGGTCAAGCCGATCTTGGGAAAAAGGGCCGCGGTTGCGATGCCGATCTGGGCGTTGGCGGCGCGCACCGCCATCTCGCCCTGCAGCACGTCGGGGCGCCGCTCCAGCAATTGCGACGGGATCCCGGCGGGCACTTCCGGAGGCATAGTCTGTTCCAGCAGGGTGCCCTTGTGCCAGCCTGCATTCGCCTCGTTCAAAGCCGCTTGAAACGGCCTCGGGTCGATCTCGAACAGCAGATCGCCCTGGCGGACAAACGAGCCTTCCCGGTACGCCTGGCGGACCAGATAGCCCATCACCTGTCCGCGGATCTCGGCATTTACGTAGCCGTCGAGAGTGCCGACCCATTCCTTGACAACCGGGACGTCGCGTCCCTCGACGAGCGCCACCTCGACTTCCACGGGCCCGGACGCTCCGCGCACCGGCTCAGTTTGGCGACAGCTCGTCAGCAGGACCGGAATTGCCGCCGCGAACAGAGCGCAAAGGCGGCGGGCCGGCGCCCGGAGTCGGATTTGAGACTGCGAGGCCGCAGTCGATCGTGGCCGTACAACTGGATGGCTGGGCTGCATGAACGCTCCTGACCTGCTTCCCCGACATGAAGCATCCGGTGCGGGCGACTGCATCCCTGACAGGCGGTGCGCCCGTAGAAATCAGTATTTCAAACTCTATTATCTCTTTCCTAGAATCGGGAAACCCGCAAATCAGCCCTTTGATTTGAGACAGCTCTGGCCTATAATCATCCCGGGTGGCCATCCGAGCCTCGCAGGTCGGGTCCCGCCCGGCGGGAAGGAGGCTTGCATGTCTGCAAAAGTACTCCTGATCGATGACGATTCCGACTTCCGGATCGCTGTCAAATCTCTCCTCGAAAGTCATGGCTATAACGTGCTGGAAGCCTGCTCCGGACACGAAGGTCTGCGGATGGTGCTCGAAAACAAACCCGATGCCATCCTCCTCGACGTAATGATGGAGACCACCGTGGAAGGGTATGGCGTCACGCATTCTCTCAGGTATCGGGAGGAATACGCGGAGGTCCGTCAGACCCCGATTTTCATGGTCTCTTCGATCGCGGAAAGCCCCGACGAGCGCTTCCCGATGTCGGCTGAAGTCGAAATGATTCGGCCGGACCGGTACCTCACCAAGCCGCTCAACATACCGGAATTCCTGCGTCTATTGGATCAGGCGATTCCGGCGACAAAGGGCGTCACCGTTTGAGGAATCGCCGGCCTTTGGCGATGGCGGATGGAAGACAGATCGCTGGGTGATCGCGCTGTGCCGCAAAAGGTCGTCGTGATCGACGACGACTATGCGATACGCCTGTCGTGCGGAAAGATCCTGGCCAAGATGGGACTTCCGGCCGAGACCTTTGAAGATGGCGCCCGTGGGCTGGATGGGGTCGCCAATGCAAAGCCCGACATGGTCATCGTGGACCTCAAGATGCCGGGGATCAGCGGAATGGAGGTGATTTCCCGCGTCCACGAGATTGACCCGCAGATCGTCATTGTCGTGATCACGGGATACGCGACGATCGATACGGCTGTTCAGGCGATGAAATGCGGGGCCTACGATTTCCTGCCGAAGCCGTTTTCGCCGGATGAACTGCGCTTGATTGTCAATCGCGCGCTGGAGCGCCGCCGGCTGGCGATGCAGGCCGAGCGCCACGAGATCGAGCAAACCATGCTCAAACGGCGCTTTGTCACGTTCGTCTCCCATCAACTTCGGACACCACTGGTTGCCATCCATCAGTACCTGGACGTGCTACAGCACCTGGACGCGGCGAGCGAGTCTCCGGCGAAGCGGCAAGAGTGGCTGGCTCGTTGCCTGAAAAGGATCGAGGAGCTTCAGGACCTGATCAGCGACTGGCTGACACTGGCGCAGGTGGAGGGGGGAACCCTGTTTAAGGAGAGGATCAAGGTCGATCTCAATTCCATTGTTCCCCCGATTCTGAAGACGTACGAGCAGACGGCGGCGGCTGACGAGGTCTCGCTCGAAACCCGCCTGCCGGACGGCTGCCTGGCGGTATGGGGCGACCGGAACTGTTTGAGCGTCCTGTTCGACAATCTGATCACCAACGCCATCAAGTACAACAAGCCGGGCGGGACGGTGACGGTTTCAGGAAGCCAGGCGCGCGGCGAAATCGTGATCTCGGTCGCCGACACCGGCATCGGAATACCGGAACAAAGCCGCCCGTTCCTTTTCGACGAGTTTTTCCGCATCAAAGACGATCGGTCGAGGAAGATTACGGGAACCGGCCTGGGGCTGCATATCTGCAAGAGGATCGTGTCGGAAATGGGTGGCACCATCGAGGTCGAGAGCAAAGCCGGTGCGGGCTCTACTTTCAGAGTGCGCCTGCCGGCCTGGCGCGAGCCGGAAGAGGCGATCGGGAGCGAGAGTGATGCGAGGCGAGAAGCGAATATTGATTGTCGATGACGACCACGACTTTGTTGAAGCCGTGTCGTGTTTTCTCGAGACGAATGGTTTCACCGTCTTCCGGGCGCACAACGGACCCGACGGCATCAAGTTGGCGAAGATGGAACGGCCGGATCTCATTCTCATGGACATCATGATGAACGAGAGAACCGAGGGCTTCTTCACGATTCAGGAAATCCGCCGCGACCCGTCTTTGAAGAGCGTACCGATTTTCGTGATCAGCTCGTTCTGCACGCGGCTTCCCGACTTCGAAATCCCGCCGAGCGGCGGCTGGCTGGCTCACGACATGTTCTTCGCGAAGCCGGTGGATACGGTTCAGCTGCTGGAAAGGATCCGCCAACGTGTCGACAAGGCGGCATGAAGGTGCACGAACGTCATGCACTTCGGTTCCTCACGGCTGTCGCTGAAGGCAAGGCTGATCTGGAGCTATCTGATCATCCTTGGAACGGGGGGATTGGCCACGTCGATGGTCGGCTCGTGGATCGTAAGTTCCACGATCATGACGCAGGCGCGCCGGGCTGTAAATCATGATTTCGCAACTGCGAGCACCGTCTACGAAAAACAACTCCAGGCGCTGCGGCTGTCGGTAGAGTTTGCAGCCGCCGGCTCGACCGTGGAGCAGTATCTCGCGGGCGGAGAGGCCGCCTCTCTCTCGACCTATCTGGAGCGGATTCGCCGCGACGCAGACTTCGATTTTCTCAGCCTCACCGATCCTCAGGGACGCGTCGTGTTCCGGGTTCCGGAATCCGGGCGGGGCCAGGCCGACGCATCCTCGGTAAGTGTGGTCAGAGCGGCCCTGTCAGGCAAGGTTGCCGGCGCGACCGAGATCGTTCCCGCCGTCCTGCTGGACGGCCGGAATCCTGGCTCGCCCGGTCCCAGCCGCGCCGGTGCCGCCGGCGAGAGCCCCGGTATGGCGCTGGTAGCAGCCGCGCCCGTGGGTGGCGCCTCTTCGGTGAATCCTTCAGGAGTCCTTTTCGGAGGCGTTCTCCTGAATGGCAATTTCGGGATTGTGGATCGGGTGTGGGATCTCCTCTTCCTCGGCGACCGATTCAAGGACGTCGATAGAGGTTCGGTGACAATTTTCCAGGGAGATGTCCGGATTTCGACCAACGTCAGAACGATGGTGGGGGATCGCGCGGTGGGCACGCGAGCATCCAACGAGGTCCATGAAGCCGTGCTGAACCGTGGTGAGCTCTGGAGAGGCCGGGCCTTTGTAGTGAAGGACTGGTACATCAGCGAATATGCTCCCATCCGGAATTATTCCGGAGAGGTGATTGGAATGCTCTCCGTCGGCCTGCTCGAGAACACCTACACGGCCATCCGAAACCAGGTGATTCTCTCGTTTATTGGCATTGCCACCGCGGGCTTTCTTGTGATCCTGGGCATCACCTACTACATGATCCACAACATCACCCGGCCCATCGGCGAGATGGTCGCCGCTACCCGCAACATCAGTGCGGGGCGGTTTGACCAGGAAGTGCAGTCCAATTCGCCCGGTGAGATCGCTTTGCTCGCAGAGTCTTTCAATGCGATGCTCAAGAGTTTGCGCCAGATGAAGGGGGACTTGCAGGAATGGGGCCGCACTCTGGAAGAGAAAGTGAAACAGCGGACGGAGGAACTGGCGGCTATGCAGGCAAGAGTGTCGCAGTCGGAGCGACTGGCGTCCCTCGGCATGCTGGCTGCCGGCGTGGCGCACGAGGTGAATAATCCACTGGGCGGAATCCTCGCCCTGACCAGCCTGACGGTCGAAGATATGCCGAAGGACGATCCGAACCGCGAAAACCTGGAGGAAGTCATACGCCAGACGGAGCGGTGCCGCGACATTGTCAAAGGGCTCCTCGAATTCTCCCGGCAATCAAAAGGCAATATGGAAGCGGTCGATCTGAACAAGGTCCTACAGGACACGCTTTCGCTGATCGGAAAACAGGCACTCTTCTTTAATATCAATGTGACCTGCCGGCTGGAGCCGGACCTGCCGCCGGTCTTGGCGGATCGATCGCAACTTCAGCAGGTGTTCCTCAACCTCTTGATGAATGCGGTTCAGGCAATGAACGAGCGCGGCAGCATCCACATTTTTACCCATCACAGGGACGACGAGCCGGATGTCGAAGTGGCAATCTCCGACACAGGCAAGGGCATTCCACCCGGAGAGATCGACCGTATCTTCGATCCGTTTTTCACCACCAAGGAGAGCGGCCACGGCACCGGCCTCGGTTTGTCGATAGCATATGGAATCGTGACCACGCATGGCGGAAGCATTTCCGTCCAGAGTGAAGTCGGCAAGGGGAGCACGTTTACAATTCGCCTGCCGGCCGAAGCCCCGGTCAGGTCGGAATCGTAGCCCATCTCCACGGAAATCCTCAGAGTGTTGCGAACCACATGAAAACAGACACAGAACTGTGCCGGAAATTCCCAAAATCAAGTGTTTGAATTTGAGATAAGCAGGTGTTAAGATCCTTTTGGATTAATTTGCCCTTGCCGAAGAAGGGGGCGCATTTTGTGACCACGTCACAATCGCAGGCACTCACGTTTCGCGGGTTCTCCTCCCCTGGCGAGATGAGTGGACTTCCCCGGCCATATTATTTCATCCGGTCGCCTTTTTTACTACAGCGTGATGACGCCTGGTTTGCGGCCGTTGGCGCCGAGCACCAGCGTTCCAGAACGGCCCGCGGGGATGGTTGCAGCAAACCAGCGAGGTACGGCCGGCCGGCGTAACCGCCCGTCGATCGCGCCTTGCTGCATGACCACGGTCGGAGGGATCGATGGGCACTTGCTCAGTGACCCTGGAGACTCTTTCCCAATATCCGGAAGGGAGAGAGATTCTCACGTGCATCCAGTGTGGGGTCTGCGCGGGAACCTGCCCGTATGGCGACGTGATGGACTATCCGCCGCGCCGCATGATCGCCATGATGCGTGCGGGGATGCTGGAGAAGGTCTTCACCAGCGATAGCCTGCTGGCCTGCGTCGCGTGCTATGCCTGCATGGCGAAGTGCCCGCGGGGCATCCGGCTCACCGAGATCCTGCTGCCCCTGATGAAGGAGCAGACCCTCGCGCATTTGCCGGAGCTGCCTGGCGAATTGCAGAAAGCTCTGCAAAACACGCTGCGATACGGCAATCCCATGGGCGAGCCATCCCGCAAGCGGGCGGCCTGGGTGAAGACCGCCGGCGTGCCGATCCGTATTTTCGCCGAGGATCGAAGGCCCGCCGACGCGCTCTGGTTCGTCGAATGCTACACCTCGTACTACCCCCGGGGACAGGACAACAGCCGGGCAACCGCCAGGGTCTTCCACCGGCTCGGCATCGACTTCGCGATTTTGGGCAACGAGGAGAAATGCGCCGGGGAATGCGGACGCCTGACCTGGGAGCCCGGCCTGTTCGAAACCCTCATGGACTACAACATGGCGGTCTTCCAGAAATATCAGTTCAACCGCGTCGTCACGTCTTGCCCGCACGCTCACAACGCTTTCAAAAACCGGTATCCGGCTCTCGGCTTCAATTGGGGGCTGGAACACGTTACGCCGTTCCTGGCGAAGCACCTGGATCGGCTGAAACCGTTGCTCACGCGGAAGCTGCCCTACACCGTGACTTATCACGACTCATGCTGCCTGGGGCGGCAGAACGAATTCTACGAGGCGCCGCGGCAATTACTGGCCGCCATTCCCGGAGTGAAGCTGATCGAGATGGTGCACAACCGCGTCAATGCGATCTGTTGCGGCGGCGGCGGCGGGGGCATGTGGCTGGACACATACTTCAAGGCCAAAGGCTATGAACGTCTCTCCGAGCGCCGCTTAAAAGAAGCCGCGGCAACTAAAGCCGATGTTCTGGCTGTTTCCTGTCCCTATGAGGTTTCCCGCTTTGAGGACGCCCTTAAAGTTCTGGGATTCGACAAACGTATCGTGGTCCGGGACGTTACTGAACTCCTGGCCGAGGCAATGGAGGAATAAGAGATGCACATTCTTGTTCTCTTGAAGATGGTGCCCGACGTAGTGGAGGACCTGGAGATTGCCTCCGACGGGAAGGGCCTGGATCTGGAATACCTGCGCATGATCCTGAGCGAATCGGACGACCACGCACTGGAGCAGGCGCTTCTGCTGAAGGAACGGCACGGCGGAAAGGTGACGGTGCTCGCCCTGGATGCGCCCGAGGTGGATGACGCGCTCTTCACCGCGGCGGCCAAAGGGGCGGACCACGTCGTGAAGGTGGTTGGAATGGACCCCGGATTCACCACCCGGCAGGCCGCCGGGTTCTTCTCGCAGGCGATCGCCGAACAGCCTGGGTTGATGCCGGTGGACTTGGTTCTGACCGGGGTTCAGGCCATCGACGACCTCGATGGCCTTGTGGCCCCACTGGTGGCGGACGAACTCCGCATGCCATACCTGGGCATCGTCACCGGGATCGTCCTGGACGCCCCTGGCAGGCCGGCTCGCGCCATCAAGGAATTTCCGGCTGGCGTCCGCGGGGAGTTCGAAATCAGGCTGCCTGCGGTTCTCGGAATCCAGGCGGCGGAGAAGCCGCCCAGGTATGTGCCGGTCGCCAAGGTGCGGGCAGCGATGAAGTCCGGAAAAATCGAGTGTGCGGAGGTGCCTACGCTGGCTGACGACGGCTGGCTGGCCGTGAACATCTTGGAAATGAAGCGCAACCAGCCCGCCGGCCACGCCGAAATGCTGGACGGCTCGCCCGAGCAGGCATGCGAAAAGCTCTGTGGAATCCTGGCCGGACGCGGTCTTTTCTGAGGAGGAGGTGAGTCATGACCGGACCTATTTGTGTGTTGGCCGAACAGTGGAGAGGACGAATCTCCGAAGTCACTTACGAAGCGCTGGCGTTGGGACGCGAGGTCGCGGACCGGGTGGGCGTGCCCCTTACCGCAATTCTCACGGGCTGCAATTGCCGGGAACTGACCCGTATGCTCGGCGCCGCGGACTCCGTGATCTACGTGGACCATGAACTGCTGGCCGAGGTGGTTCCGCAGACCTGTGCCGAAGCCCTGGTGCAGATATTTGCTGGCGCGCGGCCCCGCGTGCTGCTGGTGCCGCTGACCAACATCAGCCTGGGGATCGGCACGTTCGTCGGCGTGCGAATGGGCGTGCCAGTGATCAACTTCTGCAAGGACATCAGGATCACCGGCGATAAGCTCGAAGCCCAGTGTGTGATGTACGGCGGAAAGATCGAGGCTACCGTCGAAGCGGGAGCGCCGTCTGGGCCGCAACCGGTGGTGCTGGGGATCTGGCCCGGTGTAAGACCGGCAGACAAGGGCCGCGCCGAGCGTGACGTTCCGGTGATGGATATGCCCGTCGTTCTGGACGACACTCAAGCGGTTCGGCTGTGCCGGTATATCGAACCCGAGGCCGGTGATGTGGACCTGACCAAGCAAGAGGTCCTGGTGGCTGTAGGGCGCGGAATCCAGGATCGAGGAAATCTGCCGCTCGCCGAGGAATTGGTCAAAGTGCTCGGTGGCGCGCTGTGCGGCTCCAGGCCAGTGATCGACCAGGGCTGGTTGCCGCTATCGAGGCAGGTCGGCAAATCGGGCCTGATGGTCAAGCCAAAGCTGTACGTGGCCCTGGGCATCAGCGGAGCACCCGAACACGTCGAGGGGATGAAGGACGCGGGACTCATCGTCGCGGTGAATAGTGACGCTCGCGCACCGATTTTCAACGTGGCCCACTACGGGATTGTGGGTGACGTGCTGGAGACGCTGCCGGCGTTGACCGCGGCGATCGACGCGCGAAAGGCTGCCGCCCCGCATGCCTGACGCGCTCTACCTCTGGATCCTGACCCTGGCTGCCTTCGGCCTGTTCGGGTACCGCACGTGGCGGTATGTCAAAACCCTGGCTGCCGCCCGCGCGGAGAACCGTTGGGATCACCTGGCACAGCGCTTCAAGCTGGTGCTGGTTCAGGTACTGGGAGGAAGACGGCTGATGGAGGAGCCGCTGATCGGCGCGGCCCACTTGGCGATCTTCTGGTCTTTCGTCTTCTTCGCTACAAGCTTCTTCTGGAACCTGGTCAAGGGACTGTTTCCGTTCCTGCCGATTCCTTTCGCCGATGAGGTTCGGTGGATGCGAATTGCCCTGGAGGTGTTCGGCGTGCTCGGCCTCCTGGCGCTCGCGGTGGCAGCAGCCAGGCGATACCTGTTTCCGCCCGACCGGCTGGAGAAATCCAGGGACGCCTCCATCATCCTGGGACTCATCGCCATCGTGCTGCTCTCTTCCCTTGCCAGCCAGTGGCTGGTGTGGGGCGCCATGCGGCACCTCCACATGGTGACGGTCCTGGTATTCCTCGCCTATCTTCCCTACTCCAAGCACCTCCACCTGCTGGCCGCTCCCTTCAGCGTGTTTTTCGGATCGCTCGAGCGCGGAGGCGTGCCGCCGTCCTCGCCGGGCGCTTCACGCCGCGAAGAGTTCACGTGGAGGCAACTGTTCAGCGGACTGGCCTGCGCCGAATGTGGGCGCTGCGACCGGTCGTGCCCGAGCGTCCAAGGCGGCTTTGCCCTTTCGCCCAAGATGCTGATGCGCCGCATCAAGGAACTCGTGCGCGACTCGGGAAACGGAAGTAACGGAAGCTTCGTGGGGGAGGTGATCAAGCGGGAGGAGATCTGGGCCTGCACCACTTGCCTTTCCTGCATGGAACGGTGCCCGGTGATGAACGAACACGTCCCGGTGCTGATCGAGATGCGCCGGCGCCTGGTCGGAGAGGGTGATATGGACAAGTCCCTTCAGGAAGCGTTGAAGAACCTGAACCGGTATGGCAATTCTTTTGGCGCGCCCCCGCGAGCGCGGGCAAAATGGACCCGGCAGCTCGATTTCCCTGTCAAGGACGCCCGCAAGGACCCGGTTCAGTACCTCTGGTTCGTCGGCGACTATGCATCGTACGATCCACGCGTCAACGCGGCGACGTGCGCGGCCGCGCGCGTGTTCCACAATGCCGGACTGGATTTCGGCATTCTGGGAGACAGCGAGCAGAATTCCGGCAACGACGTCCGCCTGGCAGGCGAAGAGGGCCTCTACGAGAGTCTGCAGGAGAAGAACCTGAAGGCGTTCGCTAAGGCCCGCTTTGAGCAGGTTATCACCACGGATCCGCACAGCTTCCAGGTGCTGACACACGAGTATCCGCCCGCGAATGGAGCGCGAACCGTCCGGCATCACACCCAACTCCTCAGCGATCTGATCCTTCAGGGTGAGTTGCCGCTGAAGAGGAGATTGCACAGGAAGGTCACTTTTCACGACTCCTGTTACCTGGGGCGCTACAACGCGATCTTCAACGCTCCGCGCCGCGTCCTGGCCGCGCTGGGGCTGGAACTGGTCGAGATGCCGCGCAACCGCACGCATTCGTACTGCTGCGGCGCCGGCGGAGGACGGATCTGGATGGAAGACCCGCCGGTTTTCAAGGAGCGTCCTGCCGTATCCCGGGTAAACGAGGCGGCCTCGCTCGGCGGTGTCCATACCTTGGTGGTCGTTTGCCCGAAAGATCTGGTCATGTTCCAGGATGCGATCAAGACGACCGGACTCGAGGACAGGCTGGAAGTGAGAGAGCTTTCGGAGTTGGTGGAGCAAGCCATGGGGTAACGGAGCCCGCCGCGAGAATCGGCGTTTACGTGTGCCACTGCGGCACGAACATCGCGGGCACAATCGATGTCTGCGGATTGACGCGATACGCCGCCGGCCTGCCGGGAGTGGTCGTAGCCCGCGAATACAAGTACCTGTGCTCCGACCCCGGCCAGGAACTGATCCGCCAGGACATCCGGGACCACAACCTGGACCGGGTCGTCGTGGCTGCCTGCTCGCCGCACCTGCACGAGCATACCTTCCGCCAGGCAGTCGCGCAGGCGGGCCTGAATCCCTACTATTTTCATATGGTCAACGTGCGAGAGCACGATGCCTGGGTGCACACCGACAAGGCAGCGGCCACCGAAAAGGCCATGGACCTGGTGCGCGCCGCCGTGCGCCGGGTCAAGCGGCATGTTCCGCTGGAGGCCAGGCAGGTGCCGATCCATTCCGAGGTTCTGGTACTCGGGGGTGGAATCGCGGGCATCGATGCCGCACTGACGTTGGCCAATGCGGGCAAACATGTCTACCTGGTGGAGCGCGAGCCGACCATCGGCGGCCACATGGCGCAATTCGACAAGACATTTCCCACGCTGGATTGCGCCGCCTGCATTCTGACTCCCAAGATGACCGCCGTGAAATCGCACAAGAACATCACGCTCTGGACGTGGTCCGAGGTGCGCCAGGTGGAAGGCTACGTGGGCAACTTTTCGGTGACAGTCTGCCGCAAACCCCGCTACGTAGTAGAAGACCTCTGTGTCGGATGCCTGGAGTGCATCCAGGCCTGCGTATATAAGCAGGCCAAGGTCCCCGACGCCTTCAACCTGGGATTAGGCAAGCGGAAACCGATCTACATCCCATTTCCTCAAGCCGTGCCGCAGGTGGTGGTGATCGACCCTGAGACCTGCATCGAATTCAAGAGCGGAAAGTGCAAGAAGACCTGCGTCGAAGTCTGCGCGGAACGGAATGCCATCGATTTTCACCAGAAGGAGGAGATAAAGAGCATACAGGTGGGCACGATCATACTGGCCACCGGCTTCGACGTTTTTGACGCGGCCAGGATCGCCTACTACGGGTACGGCCTCTATCCGAACGTGTATACGGCTCTGGAGATAGAACGCCTGGTGAATGCGTCCGGACCTACGGGCGGAGAGATTCTGTTGCGGGACGGCCGAAAGCCCGCGACGGTGGGAATCGTCCACTGTGTGGGCAGCCGGGACGAGCACACCAATCGCTACTGCTCCCGAGTCTGCTGCATGTACTCGCTGAAGCTGGCGCATTTGATAAAGGAAAAAACCGGTGCGGAGGTCTATAGCTTCTATATCGACATTCGCGCGCCTGGCAAAGCTTTTGAGGAGTTCTACAACCGGGTCGCCGAGGAGGGGGTGCTCTTCGTTCGTGGAAAAGTGGCCGACGTGTATCCAGGTAACGGGGACGGCCGCCTGATCCTTCAGGCGGAGGACACGCTGCTAGGCATGGTCCGCAAGTTCCCGGTGGATATGGTAGTGCTCTCGACGGGGCTCGAACCACGAGCGGATGCCAACGAAGTTCGGCGGCTTTTCAACATCGGGTGCTCACGCGAGGGATTCTTCCTGGAACGGCATCCGAAGCTCGCGCCGGTCAATACCTTCGCCGACGGAATCTTCGTGGCCGGATGTTGCCAGGGGCCGAAGGACATTCCGGATACGGTTGCGCAGTCGGGTGCGGCAGCGGCACAGGCCTTGGCCCTGATCGACGCCGGTGCGTTTGAACTGGAGCCGAACACCGCTCATGTCCTCGAAGAGGCCTGCTCCGGATGCAAGATCTGCCTTCCTCTCTGCCCGTATCAAGCCATCTCGTTCGTGGCGGAGAAGAGAGCGCGCATCAACGAAGTGCTGTGCAAAGGCTGCGGCACCTGTGTGGCGGCGTGCCCGTCCGGCTCGATACGCCAAAACCTGTTCGAGGACGAGGAGATCTTCGAAGAGATCGACGGATTGCTGACTCCTGTCTAGTTCTTCTTGAGGACCGGGTCTGCTATGGAACACTGCGGCAGAGAAAAGCTGATCGAGGAACTCATGCGAGGCGCATTTGAACTCGCCTGGGCCGTCAACCACGGCATGGAAAAGCACCTCCGAGATCAAAAGCACCTCACCCTTTCCCGGCTCATGATTCTCAGGCTGCTGGCGAAGACCGGATCGCGGAACGTGAGCGACGTCGCGGCGTTTCTCGGGGTCTCCGATGCCGATGCCAGCGCAATCATTGACAAGCTGGTGAGCCGGAAGTTGTTGCAGCGCGTTGAAAACCGATCTGACCGCAGGATCCGCGACCTCACTCTTACGCCCAGCGCGCGCCAATTGCTCTCAGGCTACGAAAAGGCGAGGAAGCGGCTGCTGGCGCAGGCATTTCGTGCGTGCTCTTCGGAGGATCTGCGGCGCGCGTCGGAGGTCTTGGACCGCGTCGCCTGGTGTGTCGCAAGTCACCGCAGCAGCTCTAACGGCGGGGAGAGAGCGGTTGACTCCCAATTGCATCCGGCACGCCCCGGTTCCAGGAGAGGAGGTTTATGACCGGAATATCGATCTTCTGGTGGCACACCCCTGCGATGCGCCGCACAATCAAGCTTCAACGAGAAGCCGATCTTCTGGGAACAGGGAGGCCTGCCTATGAACGATGCTTTTGAACCAAAAATCGTGGCCTTCTTCTGTAACTGGTGCACGTACCTGGCGGCGGATCTGGCCGGAACCTCGCGTCTCAAGTACGCGCCCAATGTGCGAGCGGTTCGCGTCATGTGCTCCGGCCGCGTCGATCCGCAATTCGTGTTGGAGGCTTTTGCTCAAGGCGCGGATGGCGTCCTGATCGGCGGGTGCCACCCCGGGGACTGCCACTACCAGGAAGGCAATTACAAGGCGCTGCGGCGCTACGAGCTTCTCCGCAGGCTGCTCAACCAGCTGGGAATTGAGAACGACCGCTTCCGCCTGGAATGGATATCGGCCGCGGAAGGCGAACGAGTCAAAGCTGTGGTCAACGACATGGTGGAGAAGGTGCGCGCCCTGGGCCCCCTGGTGCCTCACAAGCGCGAGGAGGTCGCATGAAACCCAAGATCGCATTCTATTGGTGTGCTTCTTGCGGCGGATGCGAAGAGGCCGTGGTGGACCTGGACGAGACGCTCCTCAGTGTCGCCGACGCCGCGGAAATCGTCTTTTGGCCGGTTGCACTCGATTTCAAGGTGAAGGACATCCAGGCCCTGCCGGATGGCTCGATTCTGGCCAGCTTTATCAATGGCGCCATCCGCAACAGCGAGCAGCGGGAGATGGTCGAACGGCTGCGGGCGAAATCGCGGGTGGTGGTAGCTTTCGGAATCTGTGCCCAATCCGGGGGCATCCCCGGGCTGGCCAACCTGTCCGACACGAAAAGCATCTTCGCGGAAGTCTACCGGGACGGCGTTGTGCCGCAGATGACTCACTGCGAAAACGGGCACACTCTGACTCTGCCGGAGTTTTTCGACGCCGTCGAAACGCTCGACCGCGTGATCGATGTGGACTATTACGTGCCCGGTTGTCCCCCTACCCCAAACATCATCCGCGATGCCGTAAACGCGCTGCTGGGGGCTGACATGCCTCCCAAGGGCGCCGTGCTGGCACCCGACAAAGCGCTGTGCGACGAGTGCCCGCGTAAGGATACGCGTCCCGAGAAGCTGCTGGTCAAAGAATTCAAACGGGTGCACCAGTTCATCCCTGACCAGCAGACATGTCTGCTGGCCCAAGGAGCGGTTTGTCTGGGAGCGGCCACGCGCGCCGGGTGCGATGCCCGGTGCATCCGCGGAAACATGCCGTGCACCGGCTGCTTCGGTCCGACCAGCCGTGTGCGCGACTTCGGCGCAAAGGCACTTTCCGCCATCGCGTCTGTGGCCGACTGCAACGAGGAGAGCAGCGTCGTGCAGGTGATGAACGCGCTGCCGGATCCAGTCGGGACGTTTTATCGATATAGCTTGCCATCCGCTTTGCTGAGCCGGCGGCGCAAGGAGTAGGCCTATGGAAAGTACTCGCAGGATAACGATCGACCCGGTGACCCGGCTGGAGGGCCACGGCAAGATCGAAATCTTCCTGAACGATCAAGGTCAGGTGGAGCGCGCCTATTTCCAGGTGCCGGAACTGCGGGGCTTCGAGAAATTCGCGCAGGGCCGGCCAGCCGAGGACATGCCGCAGATCACCTCGCGCATTTGCGGCGTTTGCCCCACGGCCCACCACATGGCCTCTACGAAAGCATTGGATGCGCTTTACCAGGTGACGCCGCCGCCGGCGGCCCGCAAAATCCGCGAGCTCGTCTATTCGGCATTCTTCGTAGAGGATCACGCACTGCACTTCTACTTTCTTGGCGGCCCGGATTTCGTCGTCGGGCCAGAGGCTCCGCCATCGGAACGCAACGTCCTTGGTGTGATCGCAAAAGTGGGGGTTGCAG
>Ga0335077_10004211_pt1 | contig 17538 bp, 15 predicted proteins | sample Lox_Sample_31_FD_207151 | JGI IMG/M metagenome (GOLD analysis project Ga0335077, IMG submission 207151) | Soil microbial communities from Loxahatchee National Wildlife Refuge, Florida, United States - Lox_Sample_3.1 | ecosystem: Environmental > Terrestrial > Soil > Wetlands | place: USA... | reverse complement strand
ACCATCTCCGAGATGCCGTCGAGCGGCTTGCTCAGGCCCGCGGTGCCGTGGAACTGTCCCGTAATTGTCCCGCGGCCGAAGCCGTGTCGGCTGGTGTATCGTAAATGCCCGACGCGCCTGTAGCTCAGTCGGATAGAGCATCGGCCTTCTAAGCCGAGGGTCGCAGGTTCGATTCCTGCCAGGCGCACCATGCGTTTTCAAAAGCTGACGCCGAGAGCGGATGTTGCCCTCGCACTTCGGTCAGCGGGTCGGGGCGTGGGGCGAGCCTTGCAGGAGGCGTCACGCGGCGGGCCCAGCCCTCGGTGACCGTTGATGAGAACGGGCCATCTGGTGTTGCGTCGCTCAGCCCAGCAGATTCTGCGCGAGCTGCATGTAGACGCGGATCGCGGTGAGCCACTGCGAAATGACGATATGCTCGTCCGGCTTGCCCGTGCTCGCCTCGAACCGGCCTTCGCCCTGCCAGCGCTTGTTCACGTAGGGGCCGAACATCGCGGTGGGAATGCCGGCGCGCACGAGCCAGTGCGCATCCTCGAGCCCTGACGTGCAGCCGATCCGGCTCTCGTCGCCGGTCACGTCCTGGTACGCGCGCCGACAGGCTTGCACGATCGGCTCGGCCGGGTCGATCTCGAGCGCCGGGACGGCCAGGGTCCGCCGCAGCTCGAAGGTCCAGCGCTCGACGTCCTGCCGGCAGACCCGCTCGACGACCTCGCGGATCTCGGCCTCGATCGCGTCGAACGTCTCGCCCGGAAGCGTGCGGCGGTCGAAAGTCAGGCGGCAGCGCGCGGCGACGAGGTTCTCCTTGGCGCCCCCGTCGATCCGGCCCAGATTGATGCTGGGGCTCGGCAGCATCGGGTGGGTGCGCCTCGCGTAGAGGGGCCCGAGGGAGTCGCGCAAGGCCTGGACGATGTCGCTTACCTTCGCGATAGCGTTGACGCCAAGCCACGGTCGCCCGCTGTGCGCCGGCGCTCCGTGCACGGCCAGCTCGAACCACATCATGCCGCGATGGGCGACGAAGACGTCCAGGCCCGTCGGCTCGCAGACGACGGCGAAGTCGCCGCGCAGACGCTTCTGCTCGAACAGATAGCCCGTGCCCTTCGTGCCGCCCGAGACCTCGTCGGCGACGGCCTGGACGACGATGTTGCCCCGGAGGCGTCGGCCGCTTCGCGCGAAGGCCTCGGCCGCGAGCACGAAGGCCGCGACGCCGGCCTTCATGTCGTAGACCCCGTTTCCGTACAGGCGGCCGTCCTCGATCGCCGCCCCAAACGGATCGTGAGTCCAGCCCGGCCCCACCGGCTGGACGTCGAGGTGTCCGTTGAAGATCAGGGTGGGGCCGCCCGCGCTCCCCCGCAGCGTCGCCATCAGGCAGTCCCGTCCCGGTTCGGCCCCGAGGCGCTCGATCGCGAAGCCGAGCTTCTCGAGGCGCGACTGGATGAGGTCAGCGGCTATGCTCTCTCGGCCGGGCGGGTTGACCGTGTCGAGCCGCACGAGTTGCTGGAGGAACGGCACTGCCTCTTGCGGATCCACCTCTGGCAGCGGCTGGCCGGACGCACCAAGTGTCATAGGATCATCTCCTCATTCGAGCTTCGGGTCGAAGGCGTCGCGGAGACCATCGCCCAGCAGGTTCGCGCCGAGCACGGTCAGCATGATCGCGACGCCAGGATAGACGGAGAGCTGCCATTGCGTGAAGAGGTAGCCGCGGGCGTCGCTCAGCATCATGCCCCAGCTCGGGAATGGCGGCTGCACGCCGAGGCCGAGGAAACTGAGCGTCGCCTCGAGCAAGATGAGGTTGGCGAACTCGACGGTAGCCAGCACGGTGATCGGCGCCACGACCTGCGGCATGATGTGCCTCAGGAGGAGATAGAGCGTGCGGGCGCCGCTCGCCCGGGCGGACTCGACGAACTCGAGCGGTTTCGTCACCAGCACCGAGCCTCGGATGACACGGGCGAAGACGACCCACGTCCGCAGCCCCAGCACGATGACGAGGTTGAGGAGGCTGGGCCCGAGCACCGCGATCACGGCGATGGCGAGCAGCAGGTAGGGAAAGGCGAGCTGGACGTCGGCGATCCGCATCAACACGGTGCTCGTCCAGCCCTCGAACCACCCCGCGATCAGGCCGACGGCGATCCCGATGACGGCGCCGCTCAGCACTCCCACCGTGCCGACCAGCATCGACACCTGGGCGCCGTAGATCACCCGGCTCAACACGTCGCGCCCGAGTTGATCGGTGCCAAGCACGAACTGCTGCCCGTGGTACGCGGAGAAGGCAGGGCGAAGGCGACGGCTCAGGAGCTGATCGTCGTAGTGGCGGGGCGCGATCGCCGGCGCTGCGTAGGCGACGACGAACATGGTCAGGAGCACGAGCGCGCCAGCGATGGCGGCGGGATCGCGCAGGAAGCGCCGCCATACCCGGTGCGCACGCCGGGGACGACCGATGGCGGGCAGTGTGCCGGACTCGAGATCGCCGACGGTGGGGTCGGTCTCGCCTGGTGTCATGGCTCGCGGATCCTCGGATCGAGCGCGACGTAGAGCAGATCGATGAGGAGATTCGTCAGGATGTAGACGGTGGCCACGACCAGGACCGCAGCCTGGACCACCGGATAGTCGCGCTTGTAGATGGCGTCCAGCACGAAGGTGCCCACGCCCGGCCAGGCGAACACCGACTCGGTCACGATCGCGCCAGCCAGCGCTCCACCGAACTGCAGGCCCAGCACGGTGACGACGGGAATCAGCGCAGCCTTCAGCGCGTGTCTCAGGATGATCGTTCGCTCCCGCAAGCCCTTCGCCCGCGCGGTGCGCACGAAATCTTGATGCCAGACCTCCAGCATGCTCGACCGTGTCATCCGGGCCAGGAGCGGCATCATGTAGAGCGAGAGCGTCACGGCGGGAAGCACGAGATGCATCGGTCCGTCCCGTCCGGAGACCGGGAACCAGCGAAGCCAGACCGCGAACAGCAGGATCAGGAGGATGCCGATCCAGAACGTCGCCATCGATTGCCCTGCCAGCGCGCCGAGCATCGCGAGGCGATCGAGCAGCGATCCACGTCGGACAGCGGCCAGGATGCCTGCCGGGATCCCGACGAGCACGGCGACCAGCATGGCGGCCGCCGTGAGCTCGATGGTCGCGGGCAGCCGCTCGAGGACCGCATCGAGGGCGGAGCGCTCGTCGACCAGGGAGCGCCCGAGGTCGCCCCGGAAGAGATTGCCGACGAAGTGCGCGTACTGCACCGCGATCGGCCGGTCGAGACCGTGCTGCCTGCGGAACAGATCGCGGTCTTCGGGGGTGGCGGTCTCCGGCAGGAGCAGCTGGGTCGGGTCGCCCGACACCCGGATCAACAAGAAGACGACCACGGTGACGCCGAGCAGGGTCGGGATCACCTGAAACAGACGGCGACCGAGGTAGGGCAGCATGCGTCGCGCTCCCGGAAAGTGCCGGCGCCCAGGCGGTCCGGACCGGGGCGCCGCCGTCCTCTACCGGAAGAAGAGCGTGAGCGAGCCGTTGCCGGCGAAGGCGTTGAAGTTCCAGTCGCTCGCCGCGCGCTTGCCCCAGATCGAGTCTTGCGCGTGGAGAAAGACGTACCCAGGATCCTCGACCATCGCCCGGTAGAGATCCTGGTAGACCTTCTCGCGCGCCGTGCGATCGAGCGTCTCCCGGCCCTTCACGATCAGCTTGTCGACCTCCTCGTCGGCGTACCACTTCTGGGTGGAGGATTGCGCCTGGATGCCGGCGATGATCGTGTCCGAGTCGACCTGCCGCGACCACCGGATCATGCCGATCTGGAAGTTGGCGGTGTTCTGATTGCCGAGGAGCTGGTTGACCTCGAGCAGGTTGATCTTGACCCGGATGCCGACGGCCTTGAGCTGATTGGCCACGACCTCGAGCACCTCGGTGTCCTTCAGCCAGCAGCCGCGGCAGAGGTTCCAGGTGACATCGATGCCGTTGGGGTAGCCGGCGTCCTTGAGCAGCGCCTTGGCCTTCTGTGGGTTGTAGGCGAGGAACTTCGCCGCCTCCGGGTTGTACCCCATCTGCTTGACGCCGAACGGCCCGGTCCGCACGTCGGCAAATCCCTGAAGGACGTCACGCACGATCGTCTCGCGGTCGATCGCGAGATTGATCGCCTGGCGGACGCGCTTGTCCTTGAGCGGGGTGTCGGCCTTCGTGTTGATCGGGAAGAAGATCTGCCGGATGCCCTTGGCCTGCACGACGGCGAGGTCGCGGTTGTCCCGGACCTGCTGCACGTTCTCGACCGGCAGATCCGTGATGACGTCGACGCCGCCCGTCAGGAGCTCGGCCAGGCGCGTCGAGCCTTCGCTGATGGGCCGGATGACGATGCGGTTCGGCATCTTCTTGCCGCCCCAGTAGCCGTCGAACGCGGCGAGGACGATCCGCTGGCCTTTGTCCCAGCGCTCCAGTCGATAGGGACCGGAGCCGATGGGCTTCTGTCCGAACGCCTCAGCGCCCTTGGCCTGGTAGTCGGCCTTCGGGAGGATGAACACGAAGGCGAGGTTAGCGAGCAGCGACGCGGCGGGGCCGGAGGTCTTCACCTCGACCGTGTGCCGGTCCAGGACCTTGACGTCGACGACGTTCGCGACCTTGGCCTTGGCGGTGGGAGATGCCTGGGCGAGCTCGAAGGAGAACTTGACGTCGTCGGCTGTCACCTCCTTGCCGTCGTGAAACTTGATGCCCTTGCGCAGGTGGAAGCGCCAGGTCGTCGGATCCGGATTCTCCCAGCGCTCGGCGACCAGCGGCGTCTGGGTGAAGTCGGGCCCGCGGAAATCGACGAGCTGATCGAACAGATGTCCCTGGAGCTGGACCCCGACCACGCTGTTGTCGCGATACGGATCGAGGCTGCCCGGATCCGCCGTCAGCGCGACCTTTCGCTCCGGCTCGGTGTTGCCCTGCGCGCTGACATTGCCGACCGCGAGCACGAGCACGACGAGCGCGCCCACGGTCGCCGTGGCCCGGCGCCACCACCTTTCATATCGCGCTCCGGCCAGATCGTCGGCGTGAGCCCCCGTCCCTTCGAATACGTGTCCCATCTCGACGCCTCCTCGGCGATGGCTGATCCACGACATCGTCACCATGGTCCTTCGTTGGAAGAAGCGGCGCTAGGCCGGCACGATGGTCAGCTTGCGATCGTGAGCGGTGAGCACCTCCGGCCCCGCCTCGGTCAGGACCCAGGTCTCGCTGAACCCGACGCCCGCGGTGCCGGGTAGCCGCAACGAGATCGGCGAATGGAAGGTCATCCCCGGCTCGAGCGGCTGATCGTTGCCCTCGGCGATGAAGCTGATCATTTCCCGCCAGGTGGGCGGGAACCCGAGGCCGATGGAATACCCGTACATCCCGGTCCAGTACGCCTCGGCGCTGATCTCGCGAAGGCTCGCCGTGATCTCTCGCGCCACGTCGTGCGCGGTCCGGCCGGGCTTCACCGTGTGCAGGAGTAGATCCAGCGCCTCGTTGGAGGCCCGGGCCAGTCGTTCGATGGCAGGAGAGGGCGCTCCGATCGCGACCGAGTGCATGATGGCGCTGGTATAGCGCTGATAGGCGGCGCCGAATTCCAGGATGGCGGTATGTCCCGCCTGGAGCGGCGTACGCTTGAACGACGCGTGGACCCAGCCGCTGCGGTGAGCGCCCGCGACGATCGGCTGGCTGCTGAAATACTCGCTTCCCGCCTTGACCATGGTCTGGTAGCCAACGCTCGCGATGTCGTTCTCGGTGACGCCGGGCCGGATGATCTGCACGGCGGCGTCGATGCCGTCGCGAGTGATCCGGGCGGCCTTGCGCATGTGCTCGATCTCCAGCGGCGACTTGATCAACCGAGCGCGCGCGACCAGATCGGAGGCGTCCATGAGCGTGGCGGTGGGAAGCGCCTGCCTGACCCGCTCGTAGACATCGATGCTGAGACCTGAGCGCCTGGTCTCGACCCCGATGCGCTTGCCGTCCAGCCCCCGCTCCTTCAGCAGGTTGGCAAGCTCGGTGGCGACGGCATCCGGGTCGATCCACCGCACGCTCCGGACGTCCGTGACCCAGCCGTTGAGCAGAGCTCCCGGGATCTCGAGCTCGGCGACCTGGAGGCTCGGTTCACCTGCCCTGGGGAGCACCATGCATGCGTAGAGATCCGCCGCGAAGGCTTGATAGCCGCTCATGTAACAGACGTTGGGAATGAACGAGACGAGCAGCGCATCCAGGCCTTTCTCGTCCATGAACGTCTTGACCTTGTCCGCTCGCCTGCGGTACTCCGATTCCGGGAACGCCATTTCCTTGGGAATGGGCCGGCTGGTGAGCTCCTTGAGGTACTGCGTGTAGTCCATTGGCTCCTCCTTGTGCGGCGACGTCCCGCGCGAATGGGACTCGCTTCGATGGCGTCTCGCCGCGGGCCTGAGCGCCCGCTCACATGGACGAGGTCTGACGGCTCATAACCAAGGGGCGGGACGCTGGTAGCCGCCGGTCACCTGCAGGGCGGTACCGGACACCCACCGGGCGGCGGGGCTCACCAGGTAGAGGACCGCCTCGCCGACGTCCGATGGAGCTCCGATCCCGAGCGGGTACTCGCGGATGCGGGCGGCTCGCTCCTCGGCAGACCAGCCGAAGTCGCGCGATTCGACGAGCGCGGGCATGATCGCGTTGACCCGGACACCGCGCTCTGCGACCTGGGCGGAAAACGCGACGGTGAGCCCGATGACCCCCGCCTTCGTTGCGTTGTACGCGGGCGAAAGGCTGGCGCGCCCCACCCGGGCGGACTGCGAGCTGATGTTGACGATCGCGCCGCTGCCAGCCGCGAGCATGGGCCTGAGCGCCGCGCGCGAGCAGTAGAACACCCCGCTGAGATTCACATCGATCGTGCGGCGCCACTCGTCGTCGGGCAGATCCCACGCGTTCCCGCGAGGCGCGTCGATCCCGGCATTGTTGACGAGGATATCCACGTGCCTGTGTCGCTGGAGCGCGAACTCCACCAGGCGGTCGGCGTCCTGGGACCGGCTCACGTCCATCAGCACGCCGGCCGCGCTCCCGCCCTCCGCCTCGATGGCCCGGACGGTGTCGGTCGCATCCTTGAGGTCGCCGATCACGACGCTGGCTCCGGCTCCGGCCAGTACCAGCGCGATACCCCGGCCGATTCCCTGAGCGGCCCCGGTGACGATTGCGACCCTTCCCTGCAGCGGTGCTACATCCCGCATCTCGGTGGCATCCTCGACGGTCGAGACTCGGATCGAACGATGCTGGTCACGCCAGCTTGCGTCACTCGCCTGAAACGGCGCGCGCGTCGCCACGCTACTGCAAATGCCGTTGCTTGGCAACCGACCCGGCTGACGGCGGCACGGTCGCAGACCTGTGAGGTTAGAACGCGATTAGCCCGGGGATGATCGAGGACGTCGTCGTAAGCGCGGGGATCCGCAGTAGAGGGCAGGCGGATGATCGATGGCTAGTCGGCACACTCGAGTGAAACGCTTCGCCGAAGGGCAATATTTCGGCTGCCGCCAATGCTACGATTTGACGTGCTCGACCGTCAGACCCACGACAAACGATTTGGTGTTCCTTGGAAGGAACGCGTGCCAGGCGTGAGGGTAAGGTCACGGTGACGGGGACCAAGGGCTCAGGAAAGGGGGTGCGAGGATGCCGGATCGCGCTGTAGGGCTCGCTGGAGGGCTGGCGTTGATGCTGTTCAGCGTGACGGCAGGATGGACCCAGACGGACCCCGCGAAGATGCTGGTCGGCCGCTGGACCGGAGAGATCCAGACCGCGACCGGGGCCCACGACCGGACGCTGGGCGTCACGTCCATCGAAGAACGGTACGGGCAACTCGTCGCCACCGCGGAGTATGGAGATCCGGGGCGCTACGCAGGCAGCGCCAAGCTGGCTCCGGTAAGGGGAACGGTCGAGGTGACAAACGGGGAAATCGCGTTGCGTTTTGTGACGGCCGAGGGCGGGACGGCGTTGCTGAGGCTGTACAAGGATGGCAAGCATCTGATGGGCAGCGTGAGCGGCGTGGGCCAGATTGGCAAGTCACGAGGCGGAGATGACAGCCTCCGCCTCCAAAGGGTTGAATGAAGTGTAAACGCTCGGTGTCGGAGCTCGAGACCGAACGCCGCGAACTCCTCGAGCTTGATGCCGATCGCCGCACCCAAGACGAGGCGTCCCTGTCCTGTCTGTGATGCGGTACCGCGAGAACTCTGTCCGAACCGGCGCGTCTTCGGTGAGATGAGCGGTGAAGCGGATGTGTTCCGGGTTCGATTGACAGGCCTTTCTTCACATGGTAACGGTGGGCCTGCCGGCGACCGTGAGGCGAAAGAAATGGAGGGCGAAATGGCCAAGACCGCCCAAGCGTTCAACGTGTTGCCCGCACCGCGCTTCGCGCGCGAGGGCGACTTCCTGCACATCTCGACGATCTACCCGATCGACGCGACCGGCAAGGTTGTTCATACCAACGCCGTTTCGCCGTTCGTCGGGGAGGCCGAAATCGCGGCGCAAACCCGCGCCGTGCTCGAAACCCTCCGCAGCGTCCTCGCCGAGGCCGGCTCCAGCCTCGAGCGCGTCGTCAAAGCCGAGGTCTATCTCGTCGACGCGGCCGACTTTTACGAATTCAAGCTCGTCTGGCGAGAGTTTTTCCCCCACGACCCTCCAGCTCGCGCCACCGCGGTTGTCGGCGATGACCACATCATCCCTGGTGCCCGGCTGAGCCTTTCTGCCGTGGCCCTGGCCGGCAACGCAAAAACGAAGCGCGAGTTCATTCACGTCAACGATGCTCCCGATCCGCTGGAGGCAGAGTGGTGTGCGCAAGCGATCAAGGCCGCGCCTTTCGTCTTCCCTTCTCCTGTCCCCGCCACTGATTTCAAGAGTGGCATCGCCGCGGGACGCGACCTCCGCGCACCGAACTATGGGTCGGACACCGAACTCCAACTCCAGTACATCTTCGCCCAATGGGCGAAGATCCTGCGCGCCGCCGGGAGTGGGCTCGACCAAGCCCTGAAGGCACAGGCCTACGAGCGCGATCTGAGCAACTTCCACGCTATGGACCGGATCTGGGGCGAACACATCGGCCGCGGCGCCGGCACGGCACCGCCGACACGCTCGTCGATGGCGATGCGAGAGTTGTTGGTGCCCGGCGCTCTTCTGGTCCCGAACATGATGTTCTTGGCCCCGGATGCCGGACATCAGAAGACCGAATCGCGCAAAGGGCTCCGCTGGCACCCGGAGGAGCTGCGCAACGTGCACTACAGCCCGGGCATCTTCGCCGGCGACTGGTTCTTCATGGCAGGCCAAGTGGCGATTACCGACTACAAGAACTTGAAGTCGATGACCGCACCGCCGGGGTTGCCGCACTACTTCTCAGACATCGAGATCCAGACCGCCGCGACCATGGAGCTCCTCCGGGAGCAGTTGGAGGGCAATGGACTGTCTCTTCGCAACATCGTTGACGCGCGCATTTTCCTCGTGGAGCCCCGCCGCGACTACCGCGGCTTCGAACGGGCTTGGCGCCGAATCTTCGAGCCGATCGGGCATTGGCCCAGCATGAACCTGATCCCGTCCAAGCAAGCGAACGGCCTCGGGGGAGTGATGATGTACGACCTGATCGTCGAAATCGACTTGACTGCCCACCGGCAACATCGCGGCGGAGGGTAGGCCCCGCACGCTGAGGCATGGCGACGAGCGGGCGAAAAAAGCGTGGGAGACCCGCCGCGGGGACCTTCAGGAATGCAGAAGGCAGAATGAACCGCGTTCCTTCGCTCGGTGGACCACAAGGACGGTCTGACGACGCAGGGCCCCGCCGCGGCGTGCCCGCGAACCGTCTTCGTCGAGACCAGCAGCAATGGATCTTCGACTGGTTCGTGAAGGAGACGGGCCGGGTCTTCCACTGGGAAGAGGACGGCCGCGGCGACCTCCCGCGAAGTGTCAAGCGGCACGCCATGATCAGCAAGCATGTCGGACGGCAGGCGCAGCGGCTCGAACGCATCGCAAGGGAAGAGATGGTGATGGGGCATCGGGAGACTGCGCTGGACTTCTACTTCGGCGCGGCTTCGACGTACGCGGCGGCGCAGCATCCGATCATGAGGGATGACAGCGCGGAGAAGGCCTACCTTCACGGGCGGTCGCTCGCCTGCTACGACGAGGTGATGAGCCTGGCGCCGTACCGGATCGAGCGGATCGAAGTCCCCTGGGAAGATGGGGAGATCCAGTGCAACCTCCATCTCTTGCCTGGCCAGCCAACGGCTCCGTGCGCGATCTTCATTCCCGGTTGCGACATGACGAAGGAGATGTATCCGGATCCTCGGGTCGTGCACGCGCATCAGCGCGGGATGCACTTGCTCGTGATGGACGGCCCAGGGCAGGGCACGAGCAATCTACGCAAGATCCGTTTGACTGCCGACAACTACGAGCGAGCGGGGCGAGCGGTAGTCGACTATCTCTGCTCTCGCTCGGAGATCGAGGCCGCGAACATTGTCGTGTATGGCATCAGCTTCGGGTCGTTCTGGGCCCTGCGGCTGGTGGCGGAGGATAAGCGGGTTCGTGCGGTGGCGGCGCCCTGGGCATCGTACGTTGACAAGTATTTTCTGCTCGACACGTTCTCGCCTCGCTACAAGCAGCTGTTCGTGTACTTGACCGGCGCGGGCACCGAGGAAGATCTGGATGCCATCGCGGCGCGGATGACCATGGACGGGTACGCGTCTTCGATCCAGTGCCCGGTGCTGCTGACGGTGGGAGAGTACGATGCCCGCAGCCCCGTGAACCTGGTCTACGATCTTTTCGACGCCCTTCACTCACCAAAGGAGCTGTGGGTTTACGAGGATCAACACCATATCCTGAGGCTCGCCGGTGGCTTCGATGTGACACGGGGCGACTCGTACGCGTTGGGTTTCGATTGGCTGCGCGATGCGATTGACGGCCGGTTTCCTCGTGATCATGCCCGGAAGGTGTACCTGCGAGTTGGCGGCGGCGGACCGAACGGCACCGATGGCGATGGGCGCGACGCGCGAAGATGGTGGGAATGATTCAGAGCGGGCTGTGCACGCAAGGAAGCGAGCTTGGTAGGCCTCGGAGGACAGGGGGGACAGGGCGATGTTAGGAGCGAGCATGATGTGTTGGATCGTGTACGTAGCGGCGGTCCTGTTCACGCTGATCGCGACTGGACCCCACGTGGCGCTGGCGCAGAACGAGATCCTGATAGGGGTCTTCGGTCCGATGACCGGGGGCGCCGCGAAAGGTGGGCAGAGCCAGAAGGAGGCTATCGATCTCGCTGCGAAGGAGGTGAATGACAAGGGGGGCCTCCTCGGCCGGAAAGTACGGGTCCTTTACGGTGACGATGCTGGAAAGCCCGAGGAGGCAGTGAACATCGTCAAGCGCTTCATCTCACGGGACAATGTCGTGCTGATCCTGGGCGGGAATAGCAGTCCGACCAGCATGGCCGCCGCGCAGGTGACGCGAGAAGCCGGCGTCCCGCAGATCATCATCTCGGGCACCGCCCAGCGGATCACGCTTCAGAAGAACCCCTGGATTTTCCGTTCGGCGGTCCCTGACACGAAGATCGTAGCCGACCTCGTCGACTTCATCGCCCAGAAGTACCCCAATCTGAAGAAATTCGCTTTTCTCTACGTGAACGATGACTTTGGCAAGGGCGGGTTCGATTCGTTCGTGGCGAGTGGGCAGCGGCATGGCTACGAGATCGTGGCGCAAGAGCGCTACCAGCGGGGCGATATCGATTTCACTGCTCAACTCACGCGCATCAAGGCGAGCCCCGCGCAAGCGCTGGTGGAGTGGTCGCGACCTCACGAGGGCGCGTTGATCGCCAAGCAGTTCAAGCAACTGGGCATGGATCTTCCACGATTCGGCGGGGACGGCTTCGGTCTATCCACGTATATCGAGCTTGGCCAGGATGCCGTGAATGGCGTCATTTACGCGACTCACTTCAATCCCGCTACGTCCCAAGATTTCCCGGGAGCACGCGAGTTCATCGCGAAGATCAAGTCAACGTATGGCTATGAGCCCGATTTCGTCCATGCGGAGGCGTACGACGCGGCCAAGCTTGCCTTCATGGCCATCGAGAAAGCGGGAAGTCTCGATCGAGTCAAGATCCGCGATGCGCTGCGGACAATCAAGTACGACAGCGTGCGCGGACCCTTTACGTTCGACGAGAAGGGCGACCCCACCCTCGTGACCCACGTGGTCAAAATCGTCGGCATGAAGGAGGTCGACGCTCGGAAGTGATGGCGGGGACAGGTCACCGTCGGTAGGCCTCGGTGTCCCGAAGCGCGTGAACCGTCTCCGTATCGCGTCCACCACGCATAGAGCCGAGAACGGACGGAGGAGTTGCCAGGTCACAGCAATGTAAAGTGATTCCTTCCATCCGGCACCTTGTCGGATCGAGCCACACGCCCCTAGGCAGTGGGCCACAGCTGGCCGCTCAATGGAGAAACCGGTGTGGAGTGGGCGCGCTTTGCCGAGCAGCTAGTCGGAGCTCTTGCAATCGGCTGCATCTACAGTCTGATTGCCTTGGGCTATTCCATGATCATCCGCGCAACAGAGATCCTCCACTTCGCCCAGGGCGAGATCGTCATGCTGGGAGCCATGTTCGGGGTCACGCTGTTCAGGTTCACCCCATTGCCGTATGTGGCGGTGTTCATCATCGCCATGGCGCTCGCCGGCGTCGCTGGCTTCCTGCTGGAAGTCGGGGTATACCGAGTGCTGCGCGGAAGGAAAGTCACCCTCTTGAACATCATGATCGCGACGGTGGGAGTGTCCATCGTCCTGCAGAACGTCGCGCGGCTGACGTGGGGCTCCGAACCCATCCGCTATCCCACGATCTACGCAAAGGCCACCTATTCGCTCGGCCCCTTGCAAGTCCCCACGCAGATGCTCTGGGTTGTCTTGGCAGGGTTGGCGCTCATGGTGGCCCTCCAGCTCTTTTTCGAGAAGACGCGCCAGGGACTCGCGCTTCAGGCGGCGGCACAGGACCCGCAGACCGCCCAGCTCATGGGCATCAACCTTGATCGCACGATCAGCCTGACTTTCGCCATCAGCGGAGCGGTGGGTGGGGCGGCAGGCGTGTTGCTGGCGCCCATGTTCTTCGCCACTTTCGACATGGGCTTTATCACGGGTATCAAAGGGTTCGTGGCGGCGACCCTTGGCGGACTCGGGAGCATCCCTGGCGCCATGTTGGGAGGCATCCTATTCGGGATCCTCGAGACATTTGGCGCGATTTGGATCTCGACGAGTTACAAAGACGCGATCGGAATGATTCTGCTCATCGTGATTCTGCTCGTCTTCCCTCAGGGTCTCATGGGACTGATAGGCCAGGGAGAGGGCAGGCGCTGAGATTGTCCCGCTCGTCTTCTCGCCGCATCAGGGACGTTGGGTTCACGCTGATCCTCGTGGTGGCGTTCGCCCTTTTGCCGCTGGTCTACCCTCAGGAATACTTTGTTCACCTGCTGGCTCTCTCGGCCATCTCGACAATTCTCGCGATGGGCCTCCAGCTCGTGTTTGGCTACGCGGGCCAGATCTCGATCGCCCACGGGGCGTTCTTCGGAATTGGTGCTTACACCTCGGCCCTGCTCATGCTTCGACTGGGATGGCCCTTCGTGCTGGCGTTTCTTGCCGCAGGAGCGATGGCCGCCATGTGGAGCCTCGTGCTGGTTCCGATCGTGCGGCTTCGCGGCCCGTATCTGGCAGTGGCGACCCTGGGGTTCGCGATTCTCGTCCATCTGATCCTCTTGAATGAGGAGTGGCTAACCGAGGGGCCCTTTGGCCTGATGAACGTGCCCTCGCCCAAGATCGGGAGCTGGACGTTCGGATCCGAGGCGAGAATGTACTATCTGTGCCTGGCCTGCGCGATTCTGATCTATTTTGGCCTTCGTCGGATCGTCAGCTCGCGCTTCGGCCGCGCCCTTGAAGCCATCGAGCAAAACGAAGAGGCCGCGCGCTCGTGCGGCATCGATGTGCGCCTCTACAAGATCAAGTGTTTCTTGGTCGCCGCCTTCACCGCAGGCCTGGCCGGCTCACTCTTCGCCCACCTGACGCATTACCTCAACCCGAATGATTTCACCTTTTGGAAGTCGATCCAGATCATCTTGATGATCGTCGTTGGCGGCCTGGGCAGCCTTGAAGGGGCCGTTGTCGGCGCAATCATCATGACGCTGCTGCCTGAGTATCTACGCGCTTGGGACGATGTGCGGCTGCTCATCTATGGGCTACTCGTCATCGTGTTCATGGCTTTCGGCAAGAAGGGCTTGATCGGGCTGCTTCAGAGCGCGGTTGTCTTGGCCAGGCGAAGGCTTCGGCGCACAACAAGCAGCTTCGGGCTGGCGGAGAAGACCGCGAAATGAGTGACCGCGCGCTGTTGGAGACTCGAGGCCTCAGCCGCCTCTTCGGCGGCGTGGTGGCCATCGAGGGCTTCGACATCGAGGTGCGAAAAGGAGAGGTCCGTGGCCTCATCGGGCCCAATGGAGCTGGTAAGACAACGCTCTTCAATGTCATCGCCGGCCTTCTTCGCCCGAGCTCAGGCCAAACTCTCTTCGAGGGTGAGGACGTGTCCGGGCACAGTGCTCATCAACTCGCGAGGCTCGGCATCCGGCGCACCTTCCAGAATCTTCAGCTCTTCCGTGACATGACGGTGCTGCAGAACGTCATTATGGGGCTCCATACGCGGGGGCGGGCGGAAGTATTCGCTGCCCTGCTGCGCACCGGGGGCCAACGGCGGGAGGAGCGATGGATGAGTGACGAGGCGCTGCGCACGCTGGAGTTCATCGGGCTTTCCGACGAGGCGCAGACACGCGCATCAGCCCTACCCTATGGGCGCATGCGGATGCTGGAGGTGGGCCGCGCGCTCGTCTCGCAGCCGAAGCTGCTGCTGTTGGACGAGCCAGCGGCGGGGCTCAACGCTTCGGAATGCCTGACGCTCGTCGATCTCATCGACCGGATCCAGGAGCGCGGGATCACGGTCATGCTCGTTGAGCATCGCATGGACGTCGTGATGCGCGCTTGCGGGACGATCACAGTGCTCAACTATGGGCACAAGCTTGCTGAGGGCTCGCCGGCGGCAATCCAGGCGAACTCTGAGGTCGTCGAGGCCTACCTGGGCCGCAGCGGCACGTTCACGCGGAGAAGGTGATGCTTCAGGTCGAGGACCTCGTGGCCTCGTATGACGAGGTTGTAGCTCTGAAGGGAGTCAGCCTCGAGGTGCGCGAGGGTGAAGTCGTCGCGCTGATCGGGGCCAACGGCGCCGGGAAGACGACGATGCTTCGAGTGCTCTCCGGCTTGCTGCCGGCCCGGCGGGGAACGGTCGTTTTCCGTGGCAAGGTGCTGAATGGTTGGACGCCGGACGGCATCGTTGGACTCGGGCTCGTGCACATCCCCGAGGGGCGGCACATCTTCCCCTTGCTCACGGTGGAGGGGAATCTCCTCGTCGCGGCGCATTTGATCCCCCAAATGACGGAGGTGCGTCGGAGCCTCGATCGTGTCTTCCAACTCTTCCCGAGGTTGGCGGAGCGCCGTCGCCAGCACGGCGGGACGCTGAGTGGTGGAGAGCAGCAGATGCTCGCTTTCGGCCGCGCCCTCATGGCCAATCCTCGCTTGATCCAGATGGACGAGCCGTCTCTTGGCCTCGCCCCGATCTTGGTCGAGGAGGTAGCGAACGTGATCGCGCGATTCAGAGACGAGGGCATTACAGTCCTGCTCGTCGAGCAGAATGCTCGCCTGGCGCTCTCCCTCGCTGACCGCGGTTACGTCATCGAGGCGGGCGAGATCGTGCTGTCCGACTCTGCCGAGAACCTGCTCATGAACCCTAGCGTCCAGGCCAGCTACCTCGGCGGATCCGGCGCCCGTCAGGGGTGACGTCGAGCGCCGGCCGCCCCACGTCACGGCCTCGGGGAAGATTCTGCACGTGCATGCGGTCCCCCACCAGAAGCACTCAACCGCGCCCCCGGACGAGGCGTCGTATCGCGCCGTCACCATGAGGTAGGGTTACGGGGAAAGCCGGCAGAGGATAGGGGAAAGACGCCTGCGCTAGCGGTGCAGCACCCTTTCCCGCAAAACGAAGGACGACGATCGTGGAGGTCGGATCCCGATCGAGATCGAGGCTCGCGGACCTGTACACATCGTTCGTCCGGTATGGCATCTTCCGCATTCTGGCCTACGAGAAACGGCACGATTGCGGAGCCGGGACCGAACGTCCTGGATGTGATGATCCATTCGGTTCGCAGTGCTGAACGGTACAGGGGGCCTGCCGCTCACTCAGTCGCGGCTTTTCCGGGCCTCGGTGCGGTCGAGGTGGAGAATCTTGCCGGACGACGTTTCCACGGGAAAACGCCGCTCGACGCGCAGCCAGTCGGTCTGCCGCCATTGCAGCTCCATGACGCGCTCCGCGCTGGAGCCGTGACCGATGGCGGCCAGGAAGGTATCGGCAACGCGTCGGGCGTCGATCGGCCCGACCGCGGGATGGACCAGCAGCGAGAGGCGGGGCTCTCCTTCGGCCGTGTCCTCCTCGAGAAGCTGATAGTCGGTCGGGCCACCGCCGAAGCGCGCGGGCAAGATGTCCTCCAGCACCCGGATCACGCTGGCATCGCTGACGGTCATGCCGCCGACGGTCACGCGTCGGAAGCTTCGGATCGAGTGCAGGTGCCGGGTCCAGCCGATCCGCTCGAGTGGGCAGCCGCAGGCCACCGCGTCCAGCACACCCTGATCGCCCAGCGAAACGTTGAGCAGGAGCGTGGGCGCGGTCGGCCGAAGGGAGGAGATCAGCAGGCTCCCCGCCGGGACCGGCGGATCCCCCGAGGATTCTTCCGCCGGGATGACGGCATGCAAATCGTCGAGGAGGTGCAGGTCGTCGGCGCTGCGCGGCGCCAGGCACCCGTAGCCGATCGGCCCACACTCCATGCTGGCGTAGCAGGGCGCGGCCTCGGCGCCGGCCGCGCGGACCGCGGCCAGGCGCGCCGAGGTGATCGGCTCGCTGGCCATCGTGAACCGGGCTCCGAGGAGGCTGACGCCGGCCGCGCGAGCTGCCCGACAGACGCGCACGGCGGAGCTCGCGAACGTGTGCAGGTGCGGCGTTCGGCCAGTGGCGAGGACCGCTGACATCCAGGCGACGATCGGCTGCGGATCGTTGATCGGCACGTGACGCGGCGGCGGAAGCGGCACTCCGGCGAGCCGGCTCGTCCAGCGGATGAGCCGGGCGCTCCAGCGGTAGCGGGCGTGGAGTCCGGGCGCGCCGGGATCGATCTGGCTGAACCAGTGGGCCGGCGGTGCGCCAAAGGCGGCGAACTCCAGCAGCCGCACGACCGCCGCCCCTCCGGGCACGCCCCAGATCGCGTGGACCCACTGGCGCCCGCCCCGCGCGTCGAGGACCAGGCTGGTGTCGGCGGCACGATCGCGGATGAAGTCGATCCCGATGGGAACCGTGCTCGCCGCGCCACCGCTGCCGCCGCTCCGCCCGGCCAGCTCCCACGTCACCAACGGGTTGAGCAGGTTCCCGGACTTGGTCCTCAGGATCGCGCTCCCGCGACGGATGGCCACGTGCCCCTTCAGCTCATCGACGGTCAGGTAGACGCCAGCGCGCTG
>Ga0335077_10004210_pt1 | contig 17538 bp, 16 predicted proteins | sample Lox_Sample_31_FD_207151 | JGI IMG/M metagenome (GOLD analysis project Ga0335077, IMG submission 207151) | Soil microbial communities from Loxahatchee National Wildlife Refuge, Florida, United States - Lox_Sample_3.1 | ecosystem: Environmental > Terrestrial > Soil > Wetlands | place: USA... | reverse complement strand
ACGCTCGACCGCCGCCGGCCCGGCGCGCGCGGCCGCCCTCGCCGCTGACCGCAGCTCGACGCGACCCGGCGCGAGCTCGTGCGGGCACTCCTGCGCGCTCAGGCTCTGTCGGCGCCGGGCCAGGGCTCGAGCGGCGCGTCCGGAAGCTCCTCCATCGCCCGCTCGACGTGAAACACCCTGAGGCCCCTGGCTTGATAATTGGACAGCGCAGCTGGATGGTCGAGGTCACACGTGTGAACCCAGACCCTCGCAGCTCCCATGTCCCAGGCCCGGAGAATCGCGGCCGTGAGTAGCTCGCCTCCCATCCCCTTGCCGACGAATGCCGGGAGCAGCCCGAAGTAGGCGATCTCCACGTTGCCTTCACTCTGGGCCTCGAGCTCGAAATACCCGGCGGGACTTCCGGAGACATAGGCGATCCACGTCTCCACCTCCGGGCGATCCAGGTAGGCGAGCCACCGCGCGCGATTCCAGGGTAGCCGGGTGTACCACCACCAGCGGGCGCCGACCGTGGCGTAGAGGAAGCGGTTGAGCTCGGGACAGGGTATCTCCGCGCGGACGAGCGTCATGGCAGTCTTCGCCCGCGCGGCTTTACGGAGTTGCGAGCGGCTGGTCATCTCGAGATGGGTCGTCGTTACGAATCGGTTCACGGTGCCGCCCTTGGGCCGACTATACCCTGGCCGCTGTATCGGAGAATCAGCGCGCCTGGGCTGAGGTTTCGGGCACCGGTCCGATGCAAGGAGCGGCGGCCGCGCGCCAGCGACGTTGTATGCTGAGGCGCGACACTGCGCATCATGAGGCGATGGGATAGCCGGCGAGTGATGACGTGAGACGCTTCACGACGCGGGTACGGCTGGCTGGAATGGGCGGCGGCCTGTGCGCGGCTGTCAGTGTGCTGGCGTTCGGAACGACGACGATGCCGCGTCTAGTGTCGTCGGCGGTAGGCTTCCTGATCGGCGCCGTCATGGGATTTGCGGTCGGAGGATGTCTGGGAGTGGGCCGTACCGTCCGCCGGGCCGATGGAACGCTGAACGCCGACGTTGTCGCCCGGCTCCTGATCGCCTGGGGGCTGGTCGCGCTCGGCGCCGCCGCACTCCTGGCGCGTGGATGGGATCTGAAGATCGCCCTCGTGACGATGGCCTTCCTGGTCGTCGCGGCGGTCTGCACGTTTTGCCGGGGAGTGCGTGGAGGTTCGTCGTGTTGACAACCCATCCGCGATTGCCTTAGCGTGCGTGCAGATCGATGTGCGCCTCACCCGGGCACGCACGTCGGACCGTGTCGTCTCACCTATCGGTGGGCACGCGGGATCGCGGCGCGCTGAGCGTGCTGCAGCGAAAAAAGGAGTCAGCGACGATGGATCTCGGTCTCACGGGGAAGATAGCGCTCGTCACCGGCGGCAGCAAAGGCATCGGCAAGGCGGTGGCGCGGGGGCTGCTGCAAGAAGGAGCGAAGGTCGCGATCTGCGCTCGCACCCAGAGCGATCTGGATGCGGCGGCGAAGGAGCTGGCCCGGCCTGGCGGCGAGGTGTTCACCGTGGCAGGGGACCTGACACGACAAGCGGACGTTCAGAAGATCGTCGACGCCACCGTGAGTCGCTTCGGGCGCATCGATATTCTCGTGAACAATGCCGGCGCCGCTCCCGGAGGGCTGCTGCTCGATCTCACCGAGGAGGACTGGCACCTGGCGCTCGAGCTGAAATTCATGGGCTACGTGCGCTGCATGAAGGCGGTCATCCCGCACATGCTTCGGCAGGGCGGCGGCCGGATCGTGAACGTCGTCGGCAACGACGGGGTGAAGCCCATCGGCGTCGAGCTGACGCCGAGCGCCGCCAACGCGGCGGACCTCGCCGTCACCGTGGCGCTCGCCGAGCAGTACGGACGCCACAACATCTGCATCAACGCCGTCAACCCCGGTCCGGTCGCCACCGAGCGCTGGGACGGCCTGATCGGCGGGATCGCCCGTATCCGGAACATCAGCGTGGACGAGGCGCAGAAGCGGGCGGAGACCAGCATCCCGCTCGGCCGCATCTGCACGCCCGAGGAAGTGGCCAACGTCGCCGTCTTCGTCGCATCCGAGCGGGCGAGCTTCATGAACGGCGCGCTCATCACGCTCGACGGCGGGCAGCGCAAGGCGCTGCTCGACTGACCACACACGAGGAATCGACATGACCACGATGGCAATCGCTCGCACCGCGCGGTGGGGGGCCGCCGCGCTGCTCGGCGCGCTCCTGACGATCGGTCCTGGCGCATGGTTCGGAATCCCGGCGGCAGAGGCGCAATCCGCGGCGGAGGCGCAATCCAAGGAGTTCCGGGCCGGGGTGGCGCTCTCGCTGAGCGGGATCTTCAGCCGGGACGCCGCGCTGTTCAAGGAGGTGTACGACCTCTGGGCCGAGACGGTGAATCGCGCCGGCGGCATCAAGGTGAAAGGGACCGCGTACCCCGTGCGCATCACGTACTACGACGATGAGTCGAGCCCCCAGAAGAGCGCGCAGCTTGTCGAGCGGCTGGCGGCCTCCGACAAGGTCGACATCATCCTGGGCGGCTTCGGCTCGAGCATCGTGTTCGCCGCCAGCGCGGTGGCCGAGAAGTACAAGTACCCCTACGTCTCGGGAGCGGCCAGCGCCAACCCGATCTTCGATCGCGGCTTCAAGTACGTCTTCGCCACGCTCAACAAGACCTTCGAGGAGGTCGAGGCGGCGGCCAAGGTCTTCTCGATCGCGCAGCCGGCGCCGAAGACCGCCGCCGTGATCGGGGCCGATCACCTCTTCGGGAAGCTCTCCGCGGAGGGATTCAAGAAGGTCCTGGGCGGCATGGGGATCGACGTGGTCCACTTCGAGATCTTTCCCGTCGATCTCACGGACTACAACTCCATCATGCTGAAGGTGAAGCGCCAGAATCCCGACCTGGTCTTCGTCGGGGGCCTGTTCGCGAACTCGCTGCGCGCGGTGAAGGCCGCCCGGGAAGTGGATTTCACGCCGAAGGGCTTCGCGTTCAGCTACGGGCCGACCGTGCCGGAGTTCATCAAGGAGCTGAGCAAGGATGCCGAAGGCGCCATCGCCGCCTCGGAGTGGTTGTCGTCCTTCGCCTACAAGGATCCCGTGTTCGGGTCCGCGTCGGCGTTCGCGGACGCCATCCAGAAGAAGTACGGGCATCCCGCTGACTACGTCCAGGCCGCAGGAGCGGCGGGGCTGGTCGCCGAGCAGACCGCGATCGAGACCCTGGGGCTGGTGCCGCCGCTGTCCGAGAAGGATCGTGAGTCGCTCATGATGGAGCTCCACAAGCAGGACGTGCAGACGCTGTATGGTCGCGTGAAGTTCGGGCCGGATGGCAGCATCGTGCAGAAGCCGCCGATCGCCGTGCAGATCCAGGGCGGCAAGTTCGCCCTCGTCTACCCGACGGAGGTCGGCGGCGTCCAGGCCTCGAAGCTCGTCTATCCGCTCACCCCGTGGCGATCTCGGTAGCGATGGGTTCACGCGGCCGAGGTGCCCGGCTCCGGTAACCTCCCGGCCGCCACGCCTCAGGGCGCGCACGACCAGCGCGCGTCCCGTGAGGCGCTGCGCGTGTCGGGCGCAGGACGACAACAGGATGCCAGGAGCGAGTAGCCCACGGTCGTGAACGCGCTCGTCGACTTCGCGCAGACGCTCGTCAACGGGATCCTGCAGGGCGGCGTCTACGCTGCGGCCGCGGTGGGGCTCTCGCTGATCTTCGGCGTGAGCGGCATCCTGAACGCGGCCCACGGCGAGCTGGTCATGCTGGGCGCCTTCACGACCTACTGGCTGTTCACACTCTGGCACATCGACCCTCTGTTGACGTTGCCGATCTCGTTCGCGCTCCTGGCGACCTTCGGGTACGGGCTGCAGCGCTTCGTCCTCAACCGGACGATGGGACAGCCGCTGCTCCTGTCTCTGCTCGTGACCTTCGGGATCTCGCTGATCCTCATCAACGTGGCGCTCCGAGTGTGGAGCGGCGACTACCGGATGATGCGGATGCCCTATTTCGATCACAGTCTGCTGGTGGGGCCGTTCGTCCTGCCGCTCTCGCGCGTGGCGGCCTGCGTGGTCGGCATCGCGATGGTGGTCGGGCTGTCGTGGCTCCTGGCGCGGACGCGCCTCGGACGCATGATCCGCGCCACCGCGCAGGACTGGGAGATGGCGCGCCTGGTAGGAGTGAATCCACATCGCGTGTATGCGCTGACCTTTGCCCTCGGCGCCGGCATCTCGGGGGTGGCGGGATCGCTGATCGCCTTCTACGCGCCGGTGGAACCGAACATGGGGCTCACGTACACGCTGTTCGCGTTCGCCGTCGTCGTGCTCGGTGGGCTCGGATACACCGGCGGCGTGGTGTGGGGAGGGCTCACGCTCGGCATCGCCCAGGCGCTCACCGAGACCTACCTCGAGGCGGGGCTGTCACTCCTGGTGGCCTTTCTGCTGCTCTATGTGATCCTGCGCTTCATGCCGGCGGGGATCATGGGGAAAGGCCGGCTCGAATAGGTGTCACGGCGTCGCCCGAGCTCGACCGCGTCCCTCGCCATCGCGGCCCTCGCCGTTCTGGTGCTCCTGCCCCTGGCGATCCGGCCGTATCCACTGCGGGTGGCCACGGTCATCTTCATGTGGGCGGCACTGGCCGGGAGCTGGAACCTCCTGGCCGGCTACGCGGGCGCCGTCGATCTCGGGCCGGTCGTCTACTACGGCCTGGGCGCGTTCGTGACGGCGGCGGGCATGGTCAAGGGTGGCTGGCCCTTCATCGTGAGCGCAGCGGTTGCGGGCGTGGTGGCGATGATCATCGCCTTCCTGGTGGGAACGCCGACGCTCCGACTGCGCGGCGCGTATTTCGCGATCGGCACCCTCGCGCTGGCGGAGTCCGGCAAGCAGCTCGCCCTGGCCTGGGACCGCCTCACGAAGATTCCCTTGACGGGCGGTAGCGCGGGAATCTCGTTGCCCTTGACCCGCGGCTATACGCTCTTCTACTACGTGATGCTGACGCTCATGGCGGCGGTGGTGGCCACCGCCCTCTGGCTGCGCGACTCCCGGTTCGGCTATGGCTTGAGAGCGGTCGGCGAGAACGATCGCCTGGCCGAGGCCTCGGGCGTGGACATCCACGGACTCAAGCGGCGCGTCTACGTTGGCAGCGCCCTGGTCATTGCGCTCACCGGAGGCACGGCCGGGTACTGGCTCTCGTACGTCAACGCCGCCGAGGTGTTCAGCGCGTCCGTCACGTTCCAGATGGTGGTGATGACCTTGCTCGGCGGCCTCGGGACCCCGCTCGGGCCAGTCCTCGGGGCGGCGTTCCTCACTCTATGCTCGGAGTTCCTCGGGACGCGGTTCGTGTACCACTATCTGATCGCGATCGGGGTGATCATCGTGATCATTCCGCTCTTTCTCCCCGCCGGCCTCGTCGGACTCCCACGGCTGTGGCGGGGCGAACGGGCTCCCGGCTCGGCATGAAAATCCTGGACGTCCGGAAGGTGCGCAAGCAGTTCGGCGCGCTGGTGGCTCTCCACGACGTGGACCTCACGCTCGAGGAGGGCGAGATCCTCGGCGTCATCGGGCCCAACGGCGCCGGCAAGAGCACGCTCTTCAACATCGTTGCGGGTCTCGACAACCCGACGGCGGGCGCGGTGTACTTCCGCGGCCGGTCCACCGCTGGTCTCGGTGCGGATGCCGTCTGCCGGCTCGGCATCGCCAAGACGTTTCAGATCCCGCAGCTCTACCCACGGCTCCGGGTGGAGGAGAACGTGCTCGTGGCAGCGTTGTATGGCCATGGCTCCGATCTGGCCACGGGCCGGAAGGACGCGCGTGACTGGCTGGCATTCGTCGGACTCGGCGCCAAGGCCGACAGTCCGGCGGACTCGCTCTCCGTCTCGGAACGGCGGCGCGCCGATCTCGCGCGCGTGCTGGCCACGGGTGCGCCGCTGCTCCTGCTCGACGAGAACATGGCTGGCCTGAATCAGGCGGAGGTGGATGGCGTGGTGCGCCTGCTGCGCGAGGTGAGGGCCCGGGGCCGCAGCCTGCTCGTGACCGAGCACATCATGCAGGCCATCCTGGACCTGGCCGACCGCGTCGTGGTGTTGAACTACGGCGAGAAGATCGCCGAGGGGCGTCCCGCTGACGTCATGCGAGACCCGGTCGTCGTCAAGGCGTACCTCGGAGACGCCGTTGTCTGAGCGTCGCGAGAATCCCTTGCTCGCCGTGGAGTCCGTGGATGCCGGCTATGGCGGACTGCAAGCCTTGCGGGACGTGACGCTCCAGGTGGCTCCCGGAGAGATCGTGAGTCTGGTCGGCCCGAATGGCGCCGGGAAATCGACCCTGATCAAGGTGATCCTGGGGCTGGTGCCCGTGCGCCGAGGGAGCGGCGTGGGCGAGATCCGGTTCAAGGGTGAGCGGATCGATGGCCTGGCCCCCGAGAAGATCGTGGGGCGCGGCATTGCGGTGGTGCCCGAGGGCGCACGCGTGTTCCCGGACATGTCGGTGCTCGACAACCTCCACATGGGCGCCATCGCCCCGCGCGGGCGGGTGCGGGAGGCGGACTCCCTGGCCGAGGTCTTCACCATGTTCCCGCGGCTCCGAGAACGGCGAGCGCAGGCCGCCCGTACGCTGTCCGGTGGGGAGCGACAGATGCTCGCCATCGGCCGCGCCCTCATGGCGCGACCGGAACTGCTGCTCCTGGACGAACCGTCGCTCGGACTGCAACCGAGCCTGGTGCGATCGATCATCGAGGCCGTCCAGCGGATCAACGAGCGTGGGCTGACGGTGCTCCTCATCGAGCAGAACGTGCACTTCTCCCTGCCGATCAGCGATCGCGGCTACGTGCTGGAGCAGGGCCGCGTGGTCCTGGAGGATTCGGGACCTGCGCTGCTGCAGAACCCGCACGTGCGCCTGTCCTATCTGGGGGTGTGAGATGGAGCGTCCATGAAGCCGCCACGGTTCGACTACCTGGCGCCGACCTCCGTCGAGGAAGCCCTCGGCATCCTGGCCCGGTACGGTGAAGACGCGAAGGTGCTGGCCGGCGGGCAGAGCCTGGTGCCGCTCCTGAACTTCCGCCTGGCTCGCCCGGCCCATCTGGTCGACCTGAACGAGATTCCCGGTCTCGACGGGATCCGCGGCGACGACGGGCGCCTCGTCATCGGAGCCATGACGCGCCAGCGCGCCGTGGAAACCTCCGCGCTCGTGCGCGCGCGCTGTCCGCTTCTCGCCCAGGCGCTGCCACACGTCGGCCACGTGCAGATCCGGAATCGCGGCACGATCGGCGGCAGTCTCGCCCATGCGGACCCGGCGGCCGAGTTGCCGGCGGTGGTGGCCGCGCTCGATGGCCAACTCGTGCTGCGATCCTCGAAGGGCGAGCGGGTGCTGAGCGCAGAGCAGTTCTTCGCGTCGTACTTCACCACCGCCGCCGAACCGACCGAGCTGCTCGTCGAGGTCAGGCTGCCCGAGATGCCGCCGGGCACCGGCACGGCGTTCATGGAGGTGAGCCGACGCCATGGCGACTTCGCGCTGGTGGCGATGGCGGCCGCGGTGACGACCGACGCCGCCGGCGTGTGCACGGCGAGTGCCCTGGTCGCGGCCGGCGTGGGACCGACTCCCGTCGTCGTGCGGGAGGCGGCGCGAGCCCTCGTCGGCCAGCGCCCGACGGCGGAGGCGCTGGAGGACATCGGCCGGCGGGTCTCCGCAGCGGTGCACCCGGAGAGCGACCTGCACGCATCGAGCGAATACCGAAAACATCTGGCCGGCGTGCTCGCGACGCGGGCTCTCGCTGAGGCCGTGCAGCGGACGCGACGATCCGCCGGGCACGAGGTGGGCGACCGATGAACGAGCGCGCGATCCGCGTCGTCGTCAACGGACGCTCGTACGAGAGGACGGTGGACGTTCGGAAGACGCTGGCGGACTTCCTGCGGGACGATCTCGAGCTCACGGGCACCCACCTGGGCTGCGAGCACGGCGTGTGCGGCGCCTGCACCGTCGTCGTCGACGGCGCCGCGGTGCGTTCGTGTCTGCTCTTCGCCGCCCAGGTGAACGGTCACGAGATCCACACCGTGGAGGGGCTCGCCGACGGCGACCGGCTCAACCCGCTGCAGGAAGCCTTCCGGGAGCACCATGGATTGCAGTGCGGGTTCTGCACGCCAGGCTTCCTCATGACCCTCACGTGCTTCCTGCGCGAGTGCCCGGATCCCACCGAAGCGCAGATCCGCGAGGCGATCTCCGGCAACCTGTGTCGCTGCACGGGATACCAGAACATCGTGGCGGCGGCGCGCGCCGCCGCGCAGGCGCTGGCCGGGACATCGTGACGGCGAGACAGGGTTGGAAGCGAGAGAAGGCTCGGAGACAGGGCCGATGATCGTCGACGTCCATATCCACTTCCTGTCACCGAGAGCGATCGAGGCAGCCCGCCGGTTCCCCGGACGCCACGGCGTGCACGTGCACGACGACGGCGGGCGTCCGAGTCTCCTCGTCGGGACCGAGGCCCCCACGCGGCCGCTGCTGGAAGCTCTCTACACGCTCGATCAGCACCTGACGTTCCTCGTCGGGCAAGGCATCGACGCTGCGGTCTTCGGGCCGCTCATGGATGTGGCCGGGTACTCGCTGCCACCGGGGGAGGGAGGGAGGTGGAGCCGCGTGCAGAACGAGGAGCTCGCGGCTTCGCTTGCGGGGACGGGTGGCCGGCACCGGGGCCTCGCGACCGTTCCCTTGCAATCGCCGACGGTGGCGGCCGAGGAGCTTCGGTTCGCGGTTACATCGCTCGGTCTCTGCGGCGCGATGATCGATCCGAACGCGCTCGGTCGACCGCTTGGCGACCGCGCATTCGATCCGTTCTGGAAGGCTGCCGCCGAGCTGGGCGCTCCGGTCGGCTATCCCTTCGAGACGACGCTCGCAGCGGCCAGCCTCATCCTGGGCGGCACGCTCGATCGATTTCCGACGCTCGATGTCGTGCTCGTGCACGGCGGCGGATTCCTGCCCTACCACGTCGGCCGGTTCGATCGAGGGCACGCGACGCGGCCGGAGGCTCGGGCCGATGGCGCGGCGCTTCCCAGCGGATATCTGCGTCGGTTCCACTACGACACGCTCGTCCAGTTCCCGCCGGCGCTGGCGTATCTGGTGAAAGTGGTCGGCGAGGACCGGGTCCTGCTCGGGAGCGACCATCCGTTCTGGCTCAATGATCCCGCGCCCACACGCATCGTGCGCGAGGCGGGCCTGCCCCCGTCCGCGCAGGCGGCCATTCTCGGTGACAACGCTGCCCGGCTGTTCGGGCTTCGCGACCAGAAGCCGCGATCATGAAGCGTGCTATGTTCGCGAGCGGGAGACCGAGACGGTGATGGACGAGGGACGATGATGGCGGAAGCCGTCGGACGATCGGTGCTGCGCAAGGAAGATCTCCGGTTACTCACCGGTCGTGGCAAGTACGCGGCCGACTTCCGGTCACCCGGCATGCTCCACGGCACGGTGCTGCGCTCGCCCCACGCGCACGCTCGGCTTGGACCCATCCGAGCGAAGGCCGCCCTCGCGCTGCCGGGCGTGATGGCGGTCGTCACCGCCGAGGATCTCGGAGCGATCGGGCGCATTCCTGTTCGACTCGGACCGCGCCCGAGCGTGGCCGCATGTCTGCAGCTGCCTCTCGCAAAGGACAAGGTCCGGTACGTCGGCGAACCCGTGGCCTTCGTGATCGCGGAGAGCCGCTACCTGGCGGAGGACGCCGCCGACCTGGTGGAGGTCGACTACGATCCGTTGCCGGCCGTCGCCGACGCCTGGCGCGCGCTGGAGCGGGACGCGCCCGTCCTTCACGAGGTGATCGGGGGCAATGTCGTCGACACGATCGTGACGCGCAAGGGCGACGTGGCCCGCGCGCTGGCCGGCGCTGCTCACCGAGTGGCGGAGCGCTTCGCGGTCCAGCGTCACACGGGCGTCCCCATGGAAACTCGCGGTCTCACCGCCGCCTACGATCCAGGGACCCGGCAGCTCAGCCTGTGGGGCGTGGCCAAGGTGCCGCACTTCAACCGCCGGGTGCTGGCGGAGCTGCTGGGACATCCGGAGCACCTCATCCACTTCGTGGAGATGGAGGTCGGCGGCGGCTTTGGCGTCAGGGGCGAGTTCTATCCGGAGGACCTGCTGGTCCCGTGGGCGGCGATGCGACTCGGGCGGCCCGTCCAGTGGATCGAGGATCGACGGGAGCACCTCATGGCGACGAACCACTCCCGTCAGCAGTACCACGACATCGAGATCGGCTTCGATTCGGATGGTCGGATCGTGGCCCTCGCCGACCGGTTCATCACCGACATGGGGGCGTACATCCGCACGCATGGAGTGGTGGTCCCCGAGCTGACAGCGGCGCTCCTCCCGGGGCCGTACCGGATCTCCGATTACTCGTGCGACGTTCGCTGCGTGCTCACGAACAAGACACCGACGGGGACCTATCGGGGCCCCGGTCGCTTCGAGTGCACCTTCGTGCGCGAGCGGCTCATGGACATCGCGGCCGCGAGACTCGGTCTCGACCCCATCGAGCTGCGCCGCCGGAACTTCATCGCGTCCGCGGAGATGCCCTACGAGGTCGGCGGAGCCGCGTTGAACCAGCACACCGTCTACGATTGTGGCGACTACGCCTCGGCGCTCGACCAGGCGCTGGCGGCGGTTGGTTACGAGGCAGCGCGCGCGGAACAGGCCGAGGCGCGACGTCAGGGCCGCTACGTGGGCATCGGCGTCGGCTGCCTCGTCGAGAAGGCCGGGCTCGGACCCTGGGAATACGCGCGAGTGGAGGTGGATGCGACGGGCCATGTCGTCGTGTACTCGGGCATCGCCTCGGTCGGGCAGGGCATCGAGACCACCCTGGCGCAGGTCTGCGCCGACGTGCTGGGCATGGACCCCGAGGCGATCACGGTGATCCATGGCGACAGCGCGCAGGTGCCGTTCGGCGTCGGCGGCTTTGCGAGTCGCGGCGCAGCGGTGGCGCTGCCCGCTGCCTTGGAGGCGGCGCGCAAGGTCCGCGCGAAGATCCTCCGCGTTGCCGCCGGACTCCTCGAGGCCGCCCCGGACGATCTCGTCATCGAGGCGGGAGTCGTGCACGTGCGTGGCCTGCCGGCCAGGACCGTGACGTTCCGCGACCTGGCTCGCGCGGCGGTGCCCGGTCCACCCGGCATGGAGCCGGGCCTCTACGCCTCGCACTTCTTCGAGGCGCCAAAGATGACCTATCCGTATGGCACGCACGCGGCCGTCGTCGAGGTCGACGACGAGACCGGGGCGGTGCAGATCCTCCGGTATGCCATCGCGTACGACATCGGCCGGGCCGTCAACCCCATGATCGTCGACGGCCAGCTCATCGGCGCTCTGGCGCAGGGGATCGGGGGCGCGATCTTCGAGGACCTCGCGTACGACGAGCAGGGCCAGCCGCTCGCGGCCACGTTCATGGACTATCTGATGCCGACCGCGATGGAGATGCCGGGATCCATCGCGACCCGGATCCTCGAGGAGACACCCACGCCGCTGAATCCGCTCGGCGTCAAGGGCGTCGGCGAGGGTGGCAGCTCGGGGTGCGGCGGCGCAATCGCGAACGCCGTCGCGGATGCCCTCCGGCCGCTCGGCGTGTCGATCACAGCGCTCCCGCTGGCTCCCGATCGCTTGTCGAGCCTGATCACCGCGGCCAGGAACTCGGAGCCGGCGGCGAAAGACCCCGTCATCCAGAGAGGGTCAGCGTGATGGCTGGGCGCTACGTGAGTCAGAGCATCAAGCGGCAGGAGGACCCGCCGCTCCTGATGGGTCGCGCCCACTTCATCGGGGACCTGCGGCTGCCGGGGCTGCTCGCGGTCAAGTTCCTGCGAAGCCCGCACGCTCACGCGCGCGTCCTGGAGGTCGACGTCACCGCGGCGCTCCGGATGCCAGGCGTCGTCACGATCGTGTCCGCCGCCGACCTCGCGGCGACCACGCGGCCCATTCGGGCGAAGATGAGCGGTGCTGGCTACCAGGAGGTCGGCTGGCCGCCGCTCGCGCTGGGCAAAGCGCGCTTCGTGGGCGAGCCGGTCGCGGCCGTGGTGGCGCTGGACCAGTACCTGGCGGAGGACGCTGTCGATGCCATCCGCGTCGCCTACGATCCGCTTCCCGCCGTGGCCGACGCCGAGGCGAGCATGCGGCCCGGCGCTCCGAGATTACATGAGGAGATGGCCGATAACATCCTGTTTCACACACATTTCGAGAATGGCGCCGTCGACCAGGTGATCGCCAGTGCCGACGTCCGACTGGCCGAGACGTTCCGCCATGCCCGATGCTCGTCCGCGCCCATGGAGACGCGCGGCGTGATGGCCGCGCTCGATCCCGCCGACGGCGTCCTGACGGTCTGGGCGTCATCGCAGACACCGCACCTTCTCCGGAGCGGACTGGCGGAGGTCCTCGGAATCACGGAATCGGGCGTGCGGGTGATCTGTCCGTCGGTCGGAGGCGGGTTCGGCCCCAAGATGCACCTGTATCCCGAGGACGTGGTGGTCGCGGAGCTCGCCCGCCGGCTGGGCCGCCCGGTGCGGTGGCTCGAGGATCGCCGCGAGAACCTCCTGACGAGCGCGCAGGCGCGAGATCACGTGAGCCACGTGCAGGCGGCGGCGCGGCGCGACGGCACCATCCTGGCCATCAAGGCGACGCTCATCTGCGATTCCGGAGCCTACTCCGTGTATCCGGTGACGGCGTCGCTCGAGCCGCTCACCGCGGCCGGTATCCTGCCGGGGCCGTATCGGATCGCGGCGCTCGGCTATGACGCGTACGCCGTGGCGACCAACAAGTGTCCGGCGGGCGCGTACCGTGGCGTCGGGATGGCGCTCGGCACGTTCGTGCGCGAGCGGCTGGTCGACATGGTCGCGCGCCGCCTCGGCCTCGACCCCGCGGAGGTGCGCCGGCGGAATTTCTACGACCGGAAGGCATTGCCGTTCACGACCGCCTCCGGTCTGGTGATCGACAGTGGCGACCCGAAGGAGTCCCTCGAGCACGCGTTGATCGCGGCCGAGTACGAGCAGCTCCGGGCCGGGTCGGGCGGCCCTGCCGGCCGGTATCGCGGTGTCGGCGTCTGCGCGTACACCGAGTTCACCGGGATGGGATCGGGAACGTTCCGCCGCCGCGGCATGGTGCAGGTGTCCGGTCACGATGCCGCCACGGTCCGCGTCGAGCTCACCGGTGAGGTGCGCGGCTTCGTGAGCGCGGTGTCGCAAGGCCAGGGGCACGCCACCACGCTCGCTCAGATTCTCGCCGACGAGCTTGGCGTCGATCTCGCGGCGGTCGCCATCGTCGAGGGCGACACCGAGCGCTGCCCGTACGGGAGCGGATCGTTCGCGAGCCGCAGCATCGTCGTGAGCGGAGGCGCGCTCGTTCTTGCGGCCCGGCGCGTGCGGGAGAAGATCGGGAAAATCGCCGGCCACATGCTGGAAGCGGCGCCCGATGACCTGGCGATCGAGGGCGGCACGATCACCGTGCGGGGGGCGCCCGGACGGTCCGTGACGGTGGCCGACGTGGCGCGCCTCGCCTACCGCCCCGCATCCGGCACCCTGCCTCCGGGAGTGGACCCGGCACTGGAGGCCACGCACTACTACGATCCGCCGCCCGCGACGTTCTCCAACGGAACGCACGTCGCGGTGGTCGACGTCGACGGATCAACGGGACAGGTGAGCCTCGTCCGCCACGTCGTCGTCGAGGATTGCGGCCGGATGGTGAATCCGATGATCGTGGAGGGCCAGACGCACGGAGCGGTCGTCCAGGGCATCGGCAACGCGCTCTACGAGCACTTCGCCTATGACGACGCCGGGCAACCGCTCACGACGAGCTTCATGGACTACCTGATCCCGGGAAGCCTGGAGGCGCCGCCGATGGACGTCCACCACATCGAGACACCGCCTGGAGCGGGCGTGGCCGGCTTCAAGGGCATGGCGGAGGGCGGGACGATCGGCGCGACGGCGGCGGTGGCGAACGCGGTGGCCGACGCGCTGGCGCCGCTCGGTGTCGAGGTGCGCGAGTTGCCGTTGACGCCGGACCGCGTGTATCGGCTCATCAAGCAAGCGCGCCCGTGACGATCTGACGCGCCTGGTCGGCGTCACCGGAAAGCCGGGAGAACCTCCTTGCCGAACAGGCGCAGGGAGCGCATCGCCTCGGCATGGGTCATCTCGCCAAAGTTCATGTTGAACAGGAGAAGGTTGACGCCGACCTCCTGGAGGGCGCGGATCTGGCGGATGCAGCGGTCCGGGCTGCCGATGACCAGCCGCTCGTAGGCTTCCTCGGGCGACGGCTCGTGCTCCACCGCGGCCGAGGAGACGACCCCGCCGGAGACGCTCTCGGTGCCGAAATGCAGGTGGTGCCACGTGCGGTGGCTCTTCACCACGTGGGGGAGCGCCTCGCGCGCCTCGGCGTCGGTCTCGGCGACGTAGGCGATGCGCAGGATGCCGAGGTCGGTATCGGCCTCGGTCTTGCCGGCGTCCTCGAGCACCTGCCGGTACAGCTTGACCTTCTCGGCCACCTTGTCCACGGGATCGCGGAACACGGTGCTGAGGAGATGGTGGCCATGCTCGACAGCGTAGCGGAAGGAGTCCGGGCTGAGCGCCGCGATCCAGATCGGAGGATGCGGCCGCTGCACGGGCTTCGGGAGAACGGTGACTCGAGGGAACTTGTAGAAGCGTCCGTCGTGCTCGACGTCGTCCTCACGCCAGACCCGGAGCATGATCTCCAAGGCTTCCTGCGTCCGCGCGCGCCCCTCCGCGAACGGGATCCCGTAACGCTCGAACTCGTACGGATAGGCGCCGCGGCCGACGCCTATTTCGAGTCGGCCCCCCGTCAGCACATCGGCCATGGCCACCTCGCCGGCCACACGCAGCGGGTGATAGAAGGGAAGGACGAGCACACCGGTGCCGAACCGGATCGTCCGAGTCCGCGTCGCCGCCTTGATGGCGAACATGAGCGGCTGGGGCGACGCGCTGTAGCTGACGAAGTGATGCTCGGCGAGCCAGACGACCTCGAAGCCCTGCTCCTCGGCGTACTCGACCTGCTGGAGCAACTCCTGGTACATGGCCGGGAATGCTCGCTCCGGTCCCGGCCATTCGAACAGGAGGAAGAGTCCGAATCTCATGCCCGGCTCGTGGGGGCTCGACTCTAGCACGCGGTTCTGCGTCTCGCCACCGCCACGCTCGGCTCACGGGTGAGTCGCTCGGAGGAAACTGAGGCACTACCCAGCGCCGCCTGGCGTTGACAATCCGGGTCGAGTAGGCTCTGATCGCCCCTGGCGAAGGATGAGGTCCATGAGAAAGGCGGGACGAGAGAGATGACGTCATCAGGCAAGGTTGCAGTCGTCACTGGCGCCGGAACGGGAATCGGCAAAGCGTCGGCCCTGGCCCTGGCGAGGGAAGGGTACTCCGTCGTGCTGGCAGGCCGGCGTCGCGAAGCCCTGGAAGAGACGGCGGCCGGGGCCAAATCCTCCGGATCCCCGGTGCTGATCGTTCCCACCGACGTTGCGGACGCGGCGGCGGTGCGCGCGCTGTTCCGGAAGACGGTGGAGGCGTTCGGCCGCCTCGACGTCCTGTTCAACAACGCCGGACTCGGTGCTCCGCCCGTCCTGCTCGAGGACCTCACCTACGAGCAGTGGAAGTCCGTCGTCGACGTCAACCTGACCGGCGTGTTCCTGTGCACGCAGGAAGCGTTCAAGATCATGAAGAGCCAGCAGCCTCGCGGCGGGCGCATCATCAACAACGGGTCGATCTCCGCCCACACGCCGCGCCCGAACTCGGCCCCGTACACGTCCACCAAGCACGCGATCACCGGGCTCACCAAGTCCACGTCGCTCGATGGGCGGAAGTACGACATCGCCTGCGGTCAGGTCGACGTCGGCAACGCCGAGACGCCGCTCACGCAGCGGATGAAGCAGGGGGTGCCGCAGGCCAACGGGACGGTGGCCGTCGAGCCGGTCATGGACGTCGAGCATGTGGCGAGCGCGGTCGTGTACATGGCGAGTCTGCCGCTCGACGCCAACGTGCAGTTCCTGACGGTGATGGCGACGAAGATGCCGTTCGTGGGCCGCGGCTGATTCCGCCGGCGGCTGCCCTGGAGACGATGCCATGAGCGACCCCGAACCCTGGCAGTGGCCGGAGGCCCAGTGGCGGAAGCTCGTCGATCGCGTGCGCGCGGGCCGAGCGCTCCGACCGGACCGATGGAAGGACGACGCGCGATGCGCGGTGGCGCTGTCGTTCGACTCCGACCACGAGACGAACGAGCTGCGCGACGGGGCCAAGTCGATCGGACGGCTCTGCTGGGGGCAGTACGGCAGCCGCGTGGGCGTGCCGAGGATCCTCCAGGTGCTCGCACGTCACGACGTCCGCGCCTCGTTCTACGTGCCAGCGGTGACGGCGCTACTCCATCCCGACGAGCAGCGACGCGTCGTGGCGGCGGGGCACGAGATCGGACTGCACGGCTGGATCCACGAGCTGAACTCGACGCTGTCGTACGAGGCCGAGCGGGATTTGTTGCTGCGAAGCGCGGACACGCTGGAGCGCACGTCGGGGGTCCGGCCCATGGGGATGCGGACGCCGTCCTGGGATGTGAGCCCACACACGCTCCGGATCGCGACGGAGATGGGACTCAGCTACGACTCGTCGTTGATGGCCGATGAGGACTGCTACGAGCTGCTACTCGACGGTCAGCCGACGGGCGTGGTCGAGCTGCCGGTCGAGTGGGTGCGTGACGATGCGGTGTACTTCATGATGCACCGCTTCCAGTCGCTCCGGCCGTACACCCCGCCGGGTGATGTGCTCGACATCTTCCGCCGCGAATTCGACGCTGCCTACCACGAGGGCGGGATCTTCCAGCTCACGATGCACCCGCACGTCATCGGCTATCGCTCGCGCATCTGGATCCTCGAGGAGATCATCCGGCACGCTCGATCCCGGCCCGGCGTGTGGTTTGCGACCCACGCGGAGGTGGTCGACTGGGCGAAGCGCCACGCCGCCTAGTGTCCCCGTGAGCCGCGGGACGCCATGAGCCTCGTCCTGGAGAACGCCCGCCTGATCGACTGCGTGGGGCCGGGCGTGCGAGCGGGTGCCCGCGTGACGATCGAGGACGGACGCGTCGTCGAGGTGTCCGATGCGCGCGGCGCCATCGCGCGCGACGCCCAGGTGATCGACCTCGATGGGGCCTATCTCCTGCCCGGCCTCTGGGACGTGCACGTGCACCTCGAGTGGCCGAGAGTTCCCGCCGCGATGGTGGCCGAGCTGACCGTCCAGTACGCGACGAACGCGACGGAGGGGCTCACGGAGTCGGGCGTCACGTCCATCCGCACCGCCGGGGTGCCGCACTTCATCGACGTCGCCCTCAAGCGAGCCTTCGCCAGCGGCCGGCTCGTCGGGCCGCGGATCTTCGCGGGCGGCTGGTTCTTGACCACCACCGCCGGCCACGCGCTCGGGACCGGGTTCGCGAAGACGTGCGATGGGCCGATGGGCTTCGTGCGGGCCATCCGCGAGCAGATGGAAAATGGCGTGGACCACATCAAGCTGAACCTGTCCGGCGGCATCTTCGGTCCCGCGTGGGACCGGCACTGGCACTCGTTCCTC
>Ga0335077_10004209_pt1 | contig 17540 bp, 14 predicted proteins | sample Lox_Sample_31_FD_207151 | JGI IMG/M metagenome (GOLD analysis project Ga0335077, IMG submission 207151) | Soil microbial communities from Loxahatchee National Wildlife Refuge, Florida, United States - Lox_Sample_3.1 | ecosystem: Environmental > Terrestrial > Soil > Wetlands | place: USA... | reverse complement strand
TTTCTTCAACATATTGTGCAATGATTTCTATAAAAGGTTTCCCATACCGCAATGCCTTCCCTTTACTCACACCCTGGCATTTTTCCAGCTCTTCAATGGTTGTTGGATATAGGGTCGCCATATCCTGCAGTGAATTTTCCAGGAAGATCACAAATGGTGGAAGTCCTTTTTTCTTTGCCTCTTTTTGCCTGAGGTCTTTCAGCAGCTCAAATAATCTTTCATCAGCTGCGGCAGTACCATTTAATTCTGCGCTCTCATCATCATCTTCGTTCGCATCTTCAAATAAATTATTCAGCACCATTTTGAACGATTTGGGCTTCTTCAGGAAATCAGTTCCCTTTTTTGTGAATTTCAGTACGCCATATTCTTCGATGTCTTTCTGGATGAGGTCTTCAAGTAACATTTGGCGAATCAGCGAACCCCAGTAATATTCCGTTTCATTTTTCCCGATACCGAATTCCGCAATATTTTCATGCCTGAACATCTGGACCTGCGGCGTTAGTTTTCCTACAAGAATATTTACAGAATAATCGGTAGCAAATCGCTCATCCAAAGCTTTCATCACTTTCAGCACTTTCACCGCATTGTCTTTAGCTTCTACTTTTTCCTTCGGGTGAAGACAGTTATCACAATTTCCGCAATACTCCGTTTTATATTCTTCCCCAAAGTAACTCATGAGCACTTTGCGACGACATACTCCGCTTTCGGCGTAGCCTACGGTTTCGTTGATCAGCTGGGCGCCAACTTCGCGTTCACTCAGGGGCTTATCTTTCATGAAATGTTCCAGCTTACTGACATCCTTATGCGAATAATACAGTATGCACTTTCCTTCCATGCCATCGCGGCCTGCACGACCGGTTTCCTGATAATAATTTTCGATAGATTTCGGGATGTTGAAATGGATAACAAAACGGATATCCGGCTTGTCAATGCCCATTCCGAAAGCAATGGTAGCCACGATTACCTGCACTTCTTCATTCAGAAAAAGATCCTGCCGTTCAGCGCGCAGTTTGCTGTCAAGCCCGGCGTGATAAGCCACGGCTTTTATCCCGTTGGCCACAAGCATATCGGCAAGCTCTTCGGTTGTTTTGCGGTTTAATGTATAAATAATCCCGCTCTTGCCTTTATTCTGAACGATGAATTTTACAATGCTTATTATCGTTTCTTCTTTTTTGATCTTTGGCTGGATCTCGTAATAGAGATTAGGGCGATTGAAGGAGGAGATGAAGATCGTAGGATTCCGTAAACCGAGATTCTTGATGATATCACTCTGCACTTTCGGGGTAGCCGTTGCTGTCAGTGCGATGACGGGAATATCAGGATTGATCTGGTCCATGATTTCCCTCAGCCTTCTGTACTCAGGGCGGAAGTCATGGCCCCACTCGGAAATACAGTGCGCCTCATCGACCGCAAAAAAAGATATTTTCAGATCGCTGAAGAACTCCAGGTTTTCCTGTTTGGTCAGGGTTTCCGGGGCGACATATAACATTTTTGTATGACCGTCCAGTAGGTCATCATGCACTTCGCGGATCTGTTTTTTATTAAGTGTGGAGTTCAGGAAATGGGCTACATTGTCCTTGCTGCTGTAACTTCTGACTAAGTCAACCTGGTTTTTCATCAGGGCAATAAGCGGGCTGATGATAATCGCAACCCCTTCACTGATGATCGCAGGAAGCTGATAGCACAAGCTTTTTCCCCCGCCGGTCGGCATGATCACAAAAGTGTCTTTGCCTGACAACAGGTTTTGAATAATGGCGTCCTGGTTGTCTTTGAATCCATCAAAACCGAAATGTTCCTGTAGTTGCGCCAGAAGCTGACCCGAGGCTTTTACATTTACCTGCTTTTCTTTGCCATTCCCTGTTTTTTGGGTTGCGGGTTTCTTGGATGTAGTTGTTGGTGGCATGCTCAAAATTTTTCCTTCGCTCAATGAAGTCTGTCAAATCTTCAAACCATTTAAGATAACTAAAATATCCCGAAACAGATGAAGTAATTATTCACTTTTTATAAGCATTTTAAAGGTCTGCGAAGTTACGACAAAGCCAAAAAAGGGGGATGGAGATTTTGTTAAAAATTTAGCTCTTTGCCTCATGGAAAAACATAATTTTGCGCCTTATTCATGACGAACAAATCCATCCAACAGGCAGCCATACGTACGGTTCAACTGGAAGCTGATTCGATAACTCAGTTACAACAGTATATCAATGAAAGTTTTGTAAAAGCTGTGCAGACCGTCGCCGCATCCAAAGGGCGGTTGGTGATCAGTGGAATCGGCAAAAGTGCCATCATTGCTCAAAAGATTGTTGCCACACTTAATTCAACCGGAACCCCCTCCCTTTTTATGCATGCAGCCGATGCTATTCACGGTGATTTGGGTATGGTGCAGGAACAGGATATTGTGATGATCATCAGTAAAAGTGGCGAAAGCCCGGAGATCAAGGTGTTGCTCCCCCTGATCAGGAGTTTTGGGAATACACTGATTGGCATGGTTGGCAATGAGCAGTCGCTCCTTGCAAAACAAGCGGATATTTTTTTGAACACCAGTGTATCTCAGGAAGCATGCCCCAATAACTTAGCGCCCACAAACAGTACCACCGCGCAACTGGTAATGGGTGACGCTTTTGCCGTTGCGTTAATGGAAGTGAAAGGATTTAACAGTGATGATTTTGCAAAACTGCATCCGGGCGGTATGCTTGGCAAAAGACTATACCTCCGCGTGCAGGATATTTACATTCATAACGAAAAACCAAAAGTAAAAGCAGATACTTCACTCAGGGAGGTCATCATGGAAATGACTTCGAAGAGACTGGGTGCCACAGCAGTGACAGACGGAAAAAATATTTTATTAGGAATAATCACTGACGGTGATCTGAGAAGAATGCTTGAAAAAAATGTGACGCCCGGAACAGTTGTAGCAAAAGATATCATGACGGTTCACCCCAAAACAATTGATGCTGATGCGCTCGCAGTGGAAGCCCTTGGGGTTTTGCGATCGAATGATATTAGTCAGCTGGTGGTTGTTTCGGGAAGTGAATATTTGGGTTTTATACATTTGCACGATTTAATCAAGGAAGGCATTATTTAGCCGATAGTTCATTCTTAACTTATCGGTTCATAACTGTAAACAATGAACGAACATCATTATGTTGTAATTATGGCGGGTGGCATTGGCAGCCGGTTCTGGCCAATGAGCAGGCAGGATTATCCGAAGCAATTTCTCGATATATTGAGTACAGGCCGGACGCTTATTCAGGATACATTTGAACGCTTCACGAATTTTATTCCCAAAGAAAATATTTTCGTCGTCACTTCACAGGAATATCTTCATATTGTAAAAAAACAATTGCCGGATCTCCCGCAGGAAAATATATTGGGCGAACCATCCCGGAAAAATACTGCTCCCTGTATTGCCTATATTTCTTTCAAGCTGCAGCAGAAAGATTCAAAAGCATCTTTGATTGTCGCCCCCGCTGATCATTTGATTCAGGATAAAAAAGCATTTAACAAAGTTTGCCTGGAAGCACTCAGTTTCGTGAACAAACACAATGCGATCATTACGCTCGGGATCAAGCCATCTCAACCCAATACAGGCTACGGCTATATTCAACGTGAACAGCATTCAGTGAGCGACAATGTATATAAAGTAAAGACCTTCACGGAAAAACCCAATCTTGAATTAGCAAAAACTTTTCTTGCCAGCGGTGATTTTTTATGGAATGCGGGCATTTTTGTCTGGCAGGTAAAAAACATTATCAGGGCTTTTGAAAAATACCTTCCTGAAATGTACGATGTATTCGTTGCAGAAAAAGAATCATTCAATACACCTGCAGAAAAAAAAGCGCTGGAACATATTTATCCGCTCTGCACCAACATTTCCATTGATTTTGGCATCATGGAAAAAGCAGATAACGTATACATGATTCCTTCCTCGTTTGGCTGGAGCGACCTGGGAACCTGGAACAGCGCCTATGAAAATCTCGAAAAAGATTATCTTGAAAATGCAGTGGCTGGCAAGAATGTAATTGTAATAGACGCTACCAAGTGCATGGTGCATGCGCTCGATAAGAAATTGCTGGTATTACAGGGGCTGGATGATTTTATCATTGTCGATACGGATGACGTACTGCTCATCTGTAAAAAAGATAAGGAACAGGAAATCAAAGATTATGTAGCTGAGGTGAAAAGGAATACAGGAGATCAGTTCTTATGATTTACGGCAGGAGCGTATCTGGCAACGGAAGCAGAGGATTAATCGTAAGATATCCTGTATGAACGATACACCGGCAAAATCACCTTTATATCTCGTTTTTTTACTGGGGCGATTTGATTACTTATACTGAAATTCGTGAATTAATATGTCCCCTTATCCCCTAAATAATATTCTTTTCCTGGATATAGAAACGGTTCCGCAATATCCGGATTTTGACAAGCTTCCATCAGAATGGCAGGAATTGTGGACACGAAAAGCAAATTACCTGATCAAGGATAGGGAAACAGATACACCAGCTTCAGTTTATAATAGCGCAGGTATTTATGCTGAATTCGGTAAAATTATCTGCATCAGTTGCGGCGTCATTTCGAGAAGCCACGATGAAAAAAGATTATTGCTAAAGTCATTTTATGGCGACGAAGAAAAAATAATTCTTCAGCAATTTTGTGACATGATCAGTAAATGGTCAGCCGGACCCGATAAATATTTGTGCGCACATAATGGAAAAGAATTTGATTTTCCTTACCTGTGCCGGAGGCTGATAATACACGGTCTCCCCGTGCCGTCCATCCTAGATCTGTCCGGAAAAAAGCGCTGGGAAATTCCACATCTCGACACGATGGAACTTTGGAAATTCGGAGATTATAAAAATTACACATCATTGCATTTACTTGCCCTCACACTGGGTATTCCGACGTCGAAAGATGATATTGACGGAAGCATGGTGAATGAAGTTTACTGGCAACAAAAGAATTTGTCGCGCATCGTACATTATTGTCAGAAAGACGTATTTACAGTGGCGCAAATATATCTGCGTTTATCCGGCGAATCCCTGATCGCAGTTGAAAATATCGATATCAAATAATGGATGCCCCTGGCTGTTGAATCCATCATGTTCGTATTTTTTATTGTATGATTTGAGTAGCGACCGTAATCACGCAGGATAAATATTTCATCATTACTCATTTCCACATTACCACATTTTCATATTTTCACATTCTCATATTACACCATTGCACATTCATTCCAAACTTCCTGATGTAGGCACCACCATATTCACGGTGATGAGTTCACTGGCGTCCGAATTGAAAGCCATTAACCTTGGTCAGGGTTTTCCTGATTTTCCAATGAGCGGCGAATTGATTACCCTGGTTAATGAAGCGATGAAGGCGGGATTCAATCAATATGTGCCCATGCAGGGGTACCTGCCGTTGAGAGAAGCGATTGCAGAGAAAATTAATTTCCTCTACAACAATTCTATTCATCCGGAAGAACAAATCACGATTACTCCAGGAGGGACTTATGCCATTTATACAGCCCTGACAACCGTGTTGCAACCTGGCGATGAAGCGATTATATTTGAACCTGCATACGACAGCTATATCCCCGGAGTGATTATGAATGGCGCGAAACCGGTTTTAATCAATCTGCAATTCCCGGAATATAAAATCGATTGGGGAGAAGTCAGAAAAAAAGTTTCGGCAAAGACGCGTGTCATCATGCTTAATTCTCCTAATAATCCAACAGGAACCATTCTTAGGGAAGAAGATATTGAAGAATTGAGATCAATCGTTGCAGGCACTGATATCTTCATTGTTTCCGATGAAGTATATGAGCACCTGATTTTTGATGACCTCCCTCATCTGTCTATGCTTCGATACCCGGATTTAGCAGAAAGAAGTTTTGTTTGTTTTTCTTTTGGAAAAGTTTACCACTGTACCGGATGGAAACTGGGTTATTGCATTTCCGCTCCTTTATCAATGAAGGAATTCAGGAAAGTACACCAGTTCAATTGCTTCAGCTGTAACTCCCCTACGCAGGTCGGATTGTCCAGGTTTTTACTGAATAAGGAATCTTATCTCCTGCTCGGAAAATTCATGCAGGAAAAAAGAAATTATTTTCAGCAGTTGATGGCGGGGACCAGGTTTTCGGCCCTGCCTAGTTACGGTAGTTATTTCCAGGTTTATCAATATGACCGGATCAGTGACGAGCCTGACAAAGATTTCAGTATCCGTCTGACCAGGGAATTCGGAGTGGCAACGATTCCTGTTTCGGTTTTTTACCAGGCAGGAAAGGATGATAAGGTCGTGAGGTTTTGTTTTGCCAAGAAAGATGAAACACTGGAAGAAGCCGCAGGAAGGCTGATGAAGGTGTAGGGGGAAAATATTTTATTGATTATTCTGCTTCACTTACCAACGCTTTTTTATACATCATTTCTTCTTCCTTTTTATATTTATTCTGAATGATTTCGCTCATTGGCTTTTCATAAACCTTGCTTTCCAGCCAGGCAATGATATCCAGATAAACAAAAGAGCGGGTTTCAAAACGGTTTTTTTCCAGGTGTCTGATGGTATTCAATAATTTCTCCAATTCCGGTTTCAATTTACGCGCCGACATTTTAAATGATTTGCGCAAAAAACTAAACATTTCTTCTTCCACGACAGTCAGGTTTTTCATTTTAGCCATGAAGCGATATACGGATTTGATCAGGGATTCAATGATCTCATAGTTCCCCATTTCATAATGAGCGATGAGGTGCAATAATCTCGCGTAACATTGCAGGTCATAGCGAAGGTCCACATGATCGTGAATGATTCTTTGCAAATAATCTATCGACCTTGCATAGTTGCCGCTTCCGAAATACAGGTTGGCAATTTTGTAATTAAATACAAGGATGCGATGCCTGTCGATATACAATGCATATTCTTCCAGTTTTTCTTCAACATAAGGAACCAGGGAGAGCCCTTCTTTGAATGTCCCCAACATCAGGTGTTGATTGATTTTCGCTCCATAGATATAGATGAATGTGTGGATGCGGAAATTATCATGATGCTGTGCAATGGCGGTTTTTGAATAAGCTTCAAACCTGTCAAGGATGATTTGGAATTTATCGTAATAGCGCAGGTCAAAAAGTGCATTCAGCAGATTATGCATTCCTTTTACATAATGGCCGGTTTCTACTTCGATCATTTTGGGTTCCTGTTCAAAAAGATCAATCCATTTCTGGCTGTAACGATAATACATCAGAAAATCCTGGCGAATGAAGGCATACCAGCTATAGCTCTGGTAGAGGTAAAGCTTCTCATAAAAATCAGTTAGTTTTTCGGCTTTGGGTGGAATATTATTTTTAAAGAATGCCTTGATACCCTCTTCATCCTGTTCATTTCGTGCATGCCCGTTCTGCACATACCATCTGTACAACAGCAAAGCGAGATTAGATAATTTCGTCACCCTGTCGATATGATCGCTGATCTCAGTCGCTTCTTCGGTGAGCAGTTGCGTTTTTTCAAGCGTGCTTCTGGTGATATGCAGTGTTTCAATTTTCTTTTCAAGCGAAATGAGTTGGGCAAGAAAATTGAATTTATTATTTGCCTTTGCAATCTCCTTGGCTCTTTCCAATATTTTCAGACTTTGCAGTTTCAGTCCTTTATTGTATAAAAGCCTTGCATTATCCATATGCTCGCTCAGTTGCAGATCGGTATTCTCAGTGGTTTTTAAAAGACGCAGACTGGCCAGCAGTTGTTTGTAGAGATGTGTTTTTAAATTGGAAAGCTGAGGCTTGGTGACAAAAGGAAGTTTTTTCAGCAAAAGCTTTTCGTCATATTCCGGTAGTTTATCAAGTGCGTCGAAAAGTTGAATGATTTTAAGGTCTTCTTTGGCTGAGCTTCTTTTAATATATAGTTTAAAATGCCTTTTTTCCGATTTTTCGAGGGATCGCACGAGTTGAAATAAAATATCTGCAGAACGGTTGGACATCATAAAGAAATTGCGCTGAAACTCAAGACCAGCAAGGGTTTTAGAATATTAATTCCCTTTTGGCATAATTAAATCCGGTCTAAGATGTTTTGAATGGGACGGAGACAGGTCTTAATTTTGTTCAGCAATGAGTTAATAAATATGGCAGGCAATCGTTAAGCAGGAATCGTCAGAGGCTATATAACTCAAAAAAATCGAATTCTACCTTTTTTTCATATGGCAAGCAATCGTTAGAGGTCGGCTGTTTCTACAGTGGACCTTTATTTTTGTAGAACCGTTTGCAAGATATAAAAGTTTATTAATTTCCACAACACGAATTGCAAGGATCCCTGTTAGATATTCATCTCCAATTTCTTACCCGCCCGGAATTCTTTAGAACTAAGAATTCATCCCGAAAAATAAGACCAATCGGAAGGATGAGTTGTCAGTTCAATTCGTTTTATCGTATATTTGCGATATAGGATTTAGAAGACTATGGCAATACATAAGAAAGAAGAATTTTCCCAAAAAGACCAGGAACTCGCGTTTTTCGCGAAAGCGATCTCGCATCCAGCAAGAATTGCCATTCTCAAAGTGCTGGCCGAACAATCTGAATGCATATGCGGGAAAATAGTGGATGTATTGCCCCTGGCGCAGTCTACCGTGTCTCAACATCTCAAAGAACTCAAAACAGCAGGACTGATCCTGGGAACAATCGATGGCCCGCGGAGTTGTTATTGTATCAATTGGGAATTCTTTGAAAAATTCAATCTCGAATTCAATACTTTATTCAAATCACTGAAAGCAAAAAGCGAAAATAATTCCTGCGATTAATTATTCACATAAAAGGAAAGCCATGAAAGAAAAACAAATCAAAAAAGATCCTGGATGTTGCAAACCCGGAAATGAATGTTGCGGCAACATAACGGATTGGGCTTGCTGCTGACAATGAATACCGGCCGCTCTTGTAGTTGCCGGTTTTTAAATCACTTAATATGACCATTCAATCTTTGCTTCCTATCCATTGGGAAGTAGTAAAAATTATTTATGAAGAAGGCATTGCGACTGGCAATGCTACGTTTGAAACGAAGGCACCAACCTGGGAGGATTGGAATGCATCTCATGTTGAGAATTCAAGATTAATTGCTGTTGAAGGCGATCGGATACTGGGATGGGCTGCACTCACAGCAGTTTCAGGAAGATGTGTATATGCCGGTGTAGCTGAAGTCAGCGTTTATGTTGGCGAGAAATCGAGAGGAAACGGGATAGGTAAAAAATTGCTCCACGTATTAAACTGTGAAAGCAAAAAAAATAATTTCTGGACATTGCAGGCTGGCATCTTTCCGGAAAATAAAGCCAGCATTCAAATTCATGAGGAATGCGGTTTTGGGTTTATCGGTGTTCGTCAGCGCATAGGCAAAATGAATGGAAGATGGAGAGATACTTTATTATTGGAAAGAAGAAGTGATAAAATTGGGATTGATTGATATGAAAAAGAAAATTCTTTTTGTTTGCGTGGAGAATAGCAACCGCAGCCAGATGAGTCAGGCCTTTGCGAGTATTTACGGCGGAAGCAATATTGAAGCCTACAGTGCGGGGAGCAAGCCGTCTGGTAAGATAAATCCGAAGGCCATCGCTTCGATGAAGGAAATCGGATATGACCTGGCAGTACATCAATCCAAATCGTTATCTGACGTAGAACAATATGCGCCATTTGATGTGGTGGTGACCATGGGTTGTGGAGACGCTTGTCCCTGGATGCCCGCCAAAAAATTCATCGACTGGCAGATTCCGGATCCAAAAAACATGGAACCTCAGGAGTTCAACAGGGTTAGAGACCAGATTGAGCAAAAAGTGAAAAAATTATTATCAACCTTATAAAAGAATATTTAATGAAAGGAATACATACAATCGTTTTTGACCTCGGAGGAGTTTTGATTGACTGGAATCCCGACTATGTTTACCGGGAAATTTTTCCTGATGAAAAACAAAGAAAATGGTTCTACCAGAATATTTGTACTTCAGAATGGAACGAAGAACAGGACGCCGGGCGAAGCCTGCGCGAGGGTACTGAATGGCTGGTGGCTAAGTTTCCGGAACAAGAGAAAAATATAAGGACTTATTATGATCGCTGGGAAGATATGCTCGGCGGGCCCATTCATGATACTGTGGAAATATTGAAATACCTGAAATTCCGGACCAATAAAAAATTATATGCGCTTACCAACTGGAACCACGAAACCTTTCCCGTGGCTTTGAAGAAATATGATTTCCTTCACTGGTTTGACGGCCGACTGGTTTCAGGCGAAGAAAAAACGAGGAAGCCATTTATGGATATTTATGAAAAACTGGTTGAGCGCTTTAATATTGATCCTTCCCAATCAATTTACGTGGACGATAATGCACGCAATCTTGGTCCTGCAAAAGAATTGGGATTTACGACGATCCAGTTTCAATCTCCCTGGCAATTCAAAGAAGAACTGAAAAAAACAGGAGTGGATGTAGGTATAAATTAAAGGCGGCTTCAGGATATTCTAACAAATGAATATTGCTGCAGTTATCTGCGGAACTCACTATTTTTGCTGACTTTTTACGCTGCATGAAACTCAGACTGATAAAGTTTTTTAAGGATTTCCTGCTCTACACAGGAATATTGCGTTTGCTTTCTCCTTTTAATAATTTGTTTTTGTTCATCAGAAACTTTAATGAGTTGAAAAAGTGGATCAACAAAAACAACAGGGACCTCCTCATCAACGATTATTACGTTTTCAAAAGAGATTATAAAAAAAGGTTCGACCTGTATAAAACTGTGCTGGATCATTTTCATCTTGATCGGGATAAAATCCTTTATCTTGAATTTGGTGTGGCATCGGGGGAATCCTTTTTTTGGTGGACGGAACACAATATCCATCCTGATTCCAGGTTTTATGGATTCGATACTTTTGAAGGCCTTCCGGAAGACTGGGGCGGATTCAGGAAAGGAGATATGGCACACAAGATCGGCGATCTGAAATCCAATGATAGCAGAACATTTTTTGTGAAAGGCATTTTTCAACAAACGCTAAATTTTTTTTTGAAAGAACACAATGACGAACTTCAGAGCCAGCCTAAACTGATCCATCTTGATGCAGATTTATTTTCTTCAACGATTTTTGTTTTGTCACAGTTGTATCCTTATTTGCAAAAGGGTGACATTATTATGTTTGATGAATTTAACGTCGCCAATCATGAATTCTTTGCACATAAAATTTTCACTGAATCTTTTTATGTGAAGATGAAATTAATCGCAGCCCAGAATAATTTTTACCAGGTTGCCTTTGTTGTAGAATGATAAGTAAACAGAATTTATTTCAGCAATTGAAAAGCTACAAGGCTGGCGATATACGCTAACCCCGTCATATATACGAGTTGAATCAGGGGCCATTTCCAGCCTCTGGTTTCACGCCTCACCACGGCAAGCGTACTCATACATTGCATGGCAAAAGCATAAAATAGCATCAGTGAAATGCCAGTGGCCAGGGTATACACTTTACTTCCGTCCGGACGGATTGCTGCTCCCATCCGTTGTCGCAATGTTTCGCGGTCAGCGTCCTTTCCACCTTCCACACTGTACAATGTTGCCATCGTGCCAATGAATACTTCTCTTGCTGCAAAAGAAGTGATCAACGCGATCCCGATCTTCCAGTCATATCCGAGAGGATGAATAACCGGTTCAATCGTTTTCCCTAAAAGACCTGCATAAGAATTCGCAAGCAGTGCAGAGTTTTTTTCTTTATTCAATTGAATTTCGTTTGCTCCGTTTTGCTGAATGCGTTCAGCATATTGTTTCTTTATGGCAGACATACGCCCGCTCGGTCCAAAGGAACTCAGCGCCCAAAGAATCAGGCTGATCACGATGATAACTTTGCCCGCATCGGACACAAATATTTTCGCCTTGTTAATCATAGTAACTGTAATATTCTTCCATCTCGGCGCTCTGTAAACCGGCAATTCCAGAATAAAAAAACTCTTTTCTTTCAGTTTGATAAAGTGCTTGGCAAACCAGGACACAAGCAGGGCCATGGCGAGACCAAGCAGGTATAAACCCATCATGACAAGACCCTGCAGACTAATGAAACCAATCACTTTTTCCTGTGGAATCGTCAATGCAATAAGCATAGTATACACAGGCAGACGTGCACTACAACTCATCAGCGGGGTGATCAGTACCGTAAGCAATCGTTCCTTACGGTTTTCAATACTTCGGGCGCTCATGATGGCGGGAACAGCACAGGCAAAGCCGCTGATCATGGGCATGACGCTTTTCCCGTTCAGCCCGACTTTGCGCATAAGCTTGTCTGTTAGAAAGCTGATTCTGGCCATATAACCGGTATCTTCCAGGATGGTGATCAAGCCAAACAAGATCATGATTTGGGGCACGAAGACGAGTATACCACTCAATCCTGCAAGGAGGCCGTTTACTAAAAGTTCGCTAAACCATCCCGCAGGCAGTATATTGCCGAGCCACCCTCTTAATTGGGAAAAAGTCCAGTCGATGCCATCCATAGGAAACTGGGCGAGCCAGAATACACTTTGAAATAACAGGAAAAGAACAACCAGCAGGATCAGATAACCCCAATGGCGATGCAGTAAAATATTGTCTAATCGTTCAGTGAAAAGGGTCTTTTGCAAGGGATCAGGTTCTGCAACTGTATGCTGCATGACTTGCTTGATGCGGCTATATCGTTGCATGATTTCTTCGGCCTGAACTCTCGTATGATTGAAAGAATTTGCCGATTCAATGTTTTCAATCCGATTCTGGATTCTGTAGTCGAAATTAAAATACTCGTGGTTGATAAGATAATGGATTGCTGTATAATCGCTGATTTCAGGGAAATGATGTTTTACTTCATCAACGGCTGCAGTCGCCAGTAATTTATTTTGAATAAAATCCCTTGCGGGGGCCTGGTAGAGTTGTTGTGCTGTTTGTGCAATAATTTTTTTCAGTTGTTGGATGCCTCTATTTTTCCTGGGGTTCACCGGGATCACGGGTACGCCTAATTCTCTTTCCAGTCCATTCACATCGATTTCGATTCCTTTCTTATTGGCCAGATCCATCATGGTCAGCGCAACTACAACGGGAATTTTCAGGTCGATGATCTGTGAGCAAAACAGAAGATTTCTTTTCAGATTACTGGCGTCGGCTAATAGCACAATAATATCCGGGTTAACCTCATCATCCTGCTTCAGGAGTACTTTATAAGTGACCCATTCATCCGCCCGCTTAGGGTAAAGGCTGTAAGTACCGGGTAAATCAATAATTTTTGCAGATAAGCCCGGAAGTAATTCGGTCAGGCCTGTTTTTTTATCCACCGTAACACCGGGGAAATTACTTACTTTCTGATTCAGACCGGTTAATGCATTGAAAAGAGAGCTTTTACCACTGTTTGGGTTCCCTACCAGTGCGATATTTATATTTTGTTTGCTCAAAATGACAATTGTTTTCGGGGGGTGAAAATTGCCCGGTATAGCCTGCAAAAATAAAACGGAAATCCAGAATTGATTTACGAAATCGGGAGTTAAAAGAACAGACTGGATCGTCTTCAGGAATAAAAAATTTACCACAAAAGGGTATTGATTCAATCCCAAATTGATAGTCAATTTGTGATACAAAAGTTAAGTACAACATACCTTTTGTTCAGTTCTTTTAATCGGCATTTTCTCATGTGGAGCCTCCCGTCATCCTGCGGGAGGCTTTTTTCACTAACCAAAAAAATTAGTTATAAAATACTAAAAAAATTAGTGTTAATAAAATAAATTATACTACCTTTATCGAATCAATAATTTTGAAAACAAAAACAATAATTATGTCAAACGCGGAAAAACTAAAGGCCTTAAAGCTGACAATAGATAAAATTGACAAGGATTTCGGAAAAGGAAGTGTAATGTTGATGAATGAAAGAAGCCAGGATCCGATGGAGGTAATTTCTACCGGTTCTATCGGGTTGGATATTGCCCTTGGAATAGGCGGACTTCCGCGTGGTCGCGTGATAGAAATATATGGTCCGGAATCATCCGGTAAGACGACAATCGCCATCCATGTGATTGCTGAAGCACAAAAAAAAGGCGGCATGTGTGCCATCATCGATGCGGAACATGCATTTGACAGCAGCTATGCTAAAAAATTGGGAGTAGATGTCGACAACCTGCTGATTTCTCAACCGGATTACGGTGAGCAGGCCCTGGAAATTGCAGACAGGCTGATTCTGTCCGGAGCGCTGGATGTGGTGGTCATCGATTCTGTAGCAGCCCTGGTGCCAAAGGGAGAACTGGAAGGTGAAATGGGAGACAGTAAAATGGGATTGCAGGCCCGTTTGATGTCCCAGGCCCTGAGAAAACTGACTGCTACTATCAGTAAGACAAATACCATCTGTATTTTTATTAATCAATTGCGTGAGAAAATTGGGGTCATGTTTGGTAATCCCGAAACAACCACAGGCGGGAATGCCCTGAAGTTTTATTCATCCGTTCGTCTTGATATTCGGCGACTGGCTCAAATTAAGGACGGGGAAGAAGCCGTAGGTAACAGAGTGAAGGTAAAAGTGGTTAAAAATAAAGTCGCACCCCCTTTCCGGAGCGCTGAATTCGACATTGTTTTCGGGGAAGGGATTTCCAAAATGGGTGAGATTATTGATATGGGCGTAGAACTGGGGATAGTCCAGAAAAGCGGAAGCTGGTTCAGCTACGGGGCTGATAAGCTGGGGCAGGGCCGGGATAGTGTTAAACAGTTATTATTGGATAACCCGGAACTGGCTACAGAAATTGAAGGGAAGATCAGGGAAAAGGTAAAGGAAATGCAATCTGTTTAGAATCAAATACTTATGGGGTTGGCAAATAATGGGTCCTGTTTTAAACGGGACCTATTTTTTTGATGCGAAAGGAATAAGAGGATATAAAAAAAGAAAGGGGTCAGAATAGATATTCAACCCCGTTTTAAAATCCAATATCCTATGAAAAACCAAAGTAAAGATAATAGGAATCATTTAATTCTGCAATACCCCAGCAGCTAAATTTATTTAACATGTTTTATACATTCGGGGTATCAGTTTTTAACAAGTCGTTCCGATATAATGCGGTTACTATCCTTATCATCCACCTTCAATACGTAACTACCTTTTTCAAGTGAAGAAGTATTAATAATCTGCACTCCTGGTTGCAGTTGTTTGTCCAGCTTGAGGGAACCCGCTTCATCCAGCACCTGTACTTCGACATTATGACTGGAGCTAATAATAAGCAGTTTGTCGACCGGGTTGGGGTAAAACCTGAAATCAACTGCCCCGGATAAACTAACCTGTTCGGGTTTTGAATAAATAAATTTGCCGGATTTGCTGATATATTTAATACGGTAAAAATTGTTTCCGTTATGCATCGAACTATCGGTCAGGCCATAGCGGGTGGCCGTGTCTGCTACTTTTAAAATACTGATGGTTTCATACTGCAGGCCATCCTGGCTTCTTTCCACAGTGAAATAATCCCCATCCCCGGTATTATTTGAAATGTTCCACTGAAGGTCTATGTTGTTTGCATTCTTTAATACGCAGGAAAAATCAGTAAAGAATGATGATTCATTAATTTGCAGAGCTGCAGGAACACCCGTTGTATCCTTCGATTCTTGTGCTTTGGCAGCATAGCAGAAAATAACTGCAATTAAGGTAAGCCCGTAAAACCTGTACATAAATATGGGAAATAAGAAAGAATGAGTTTTCACAAAATCCATGCCGTATCAAATAACGAGATTAGTATTTACTAATTTTTTTATTCTTGTTATAGTCTTCTTAAAAAACTGAATTAATTTATCTGACCGTACAATTAAAAGTCTGTTTATGCAAACCAATATGATGGGAGAAAGCAAGCGAATTGCCCTGATTGCACATGACAATAAGAAAAAGGAGTTGATGGAATGGGCAGTATATAACAAAAATGCCCTGGCCAGGCACCGCCTGTATGCTACAGGCACAACAGGTCATCTGTTGGAAGGGGTACTCAATCAATCTATAACCAAATTTCGGAGCGGGCCATTGGGTGGAGACCAGCAGATAGGAGCAAGGATAGCAGAAAGAAAAATAGATGTACTGATTTTTTTCTGGGATCCCATGGAAGCACAGCCACATGACCCCGATATCAAAGCCCTGCTTCGATTAGGTGTGGTCTGGAATATTCCCATCGCCTGTGATCGGGCAACGGCGGACTTTTTGCTCACTTCACCATTAATGTATTCAGCTTACGAGATCATTCTTCCTGATTACAGTCAATACCTCAAACGAATGAAACAGTGAAGCAGGGTCGTTTTCAGAAAAAAGAGCAAAACACCTCCGGTGGGTTTTTGTAAAAGGGTTCATTAAGCATAAGGTTGTCAGATGTAGATATATGGGTCAGGCAAAAACAAAGAGAAGTACTGGGCAGCAAATTCTAAAATATCTGTTGCGAGCCATTGGGGGCATATTGCTACTGTTTCTTATAGGTATAGCTTCTGCATGGATATATATTTCCAATAACAAGTCATCTATTCTCAAAAAAATAAACATTGAATTAAACAGCCGCATCAGAGGGAAAATATTTATTGGAGATGTGCATACGGGTATTGTGCACACTTTCCCCAAAATTTCAGTTGAGCTCGACACCATTACCATCCGGGATAGTTTATGGAGTCAGCATCGCCACGATTTACTCCGCGCAGAAAAAGTATACCTCACTTTGAGCTTATTCAAATTGATTTTTGGCCATTTTTCTGTTGACAAATTAATCATTGAAAATGCCTCCGTCTATTTTTATACGGACTCCACCGGGTATTCGAATAACGAAATTTTTCGTTCAAAACCCGGTTCATCAAAAAACAAAGCATCCGGGATCCCGTCTGTGGAAATAAAAAATTCAACATTGATCATAGATAAGAGGGATCGCAACAAATTATTCAGCTTTGATATCGGCGAATTGAATTGCATAGTTCATAGTGATGGAACAGATCATTCCATTCGTCTCGCTACTGCCCTCTCAGCGCTCGTCCATAGCATGATATTCAATAAAGAAAAAGGTAGTTTTTTGGAAGAAAAAAAACTCGAGGGAAAATTCACGGTAAGATTCAATCTTGCCAGTAAAATCCTCCAATTTGAACAAATTCCCCTGGAAATAAATGACCATTCTTTTGTACTCACGGGAAAATTTTTCCTAAATGAAGCTCCGGCTCCTTTTACCTTGGCAATACAAACTGAAAATGTGGGATACAAGCAGGTTTCCGCTTTGCTCACACCAAATATCCGTCAAAAGCTGGATAAGTATGTTATTGTCGGCAAAATCAATGATATCTATGCAACATTAGATGGCACTGAGCCGGAAAACCCTAATCCCATTATTCATGTATCCATGACTGTTAGAAACAACGGAGTAGTGATTCCGATTGCAACTTTCACAAAAGTTGATTTTAAGGGAAGTTTTACAAATCAATGGCAGCGCGGGGCGGAGCGAGGCGATGAAAATTCTGCAATTATCTTCAAATCGTTTTCAGGCACATGGCAGAACATACTACTGAAATCAGATACCATCACAATAATTAACCTGAAAC
>Ga0335077_10004208_pt1 | contig 17544 bp, 16 predicted proteins | sample Lox_Sample_31_FD_207151 | JGI IMG/M metagenome (GOLD analysis project Ga0335077, IMG submission 207151) | Soil microbial communities from Loxahatchee National Wildlife Refuge, Florida, United States - Lox_Sample_3.1 | ecosystem: Environmental > Terrestrial > Soil > Wetlands | place: USA... | reverse complement strand
ATGGCGGTCTGGTTCGTCTGGAAGACGGCGTTCACCATCTGAGCCTGGCCCGTCGGGACCGTGCAGGTGCCCGTCCCGCCGCAGTTGGCGCCGTACCACCCGGCGAAGTACGAGTTCGACGCCGGCACGGCCGTGAGTGTCAGGTTCGCGGGAGCGCCGGAGCTCGGGAGGGTGAGGACGCACTGGCCGCCGCCGCACGCCGGCGTCCCGTAGCTGGAGGTCACCGACCCGCTTCCGAGGCCGGAGAGGACGGCGGTCACCGTGTGCGGCTGGAAGACGGCGAGCACCGACTGCACCCCGCTCGTCGTGATCGCGCAGGCTCCGTTGCCGCTGCACTGGCCGCCCCAGCTCGTGAAGACCGCGTTGCTGTTGGGGCTCGCGGTGAACGTGACCGCGATGCCTGGAGTCGCGTAGACGCCGCAGGAATCGCCCGCGCTGTCACAGGTCCACGACAGGGGAGGGTTCGTGCTCACCGACCCCAGGCTCACCCCGGAGATGTTGAGGAAGAGGACCGTGGTGCCGGCCGGCTGGGTCCCCAGATTCGCGAGCATCTTGTTTCGGAGTTGGTCCGCGGAGACCGTGGGTTTCCCCTTGCTGCTACAGGCGGCAAGAATTGCAACAACGCAGGACAGGACGACGGCGCGGCGCATGTAATCTCCCCCGGCTCGGTGGCCCCACCCGAGCGCCCCGTATGGGACAAGATGACCAAGTATCAAAGGTGTGGGTTCGCGCATGCACGGAGCGCACCTTGACTCGGAGCGATGGGATAAGGTCTTAACTATTTGAATTTGTTGCGAGCATCTTGCAGCGCATATCACCCGAAAGTGCGTGAAATCACTCAGGGGCCTAGTCCTGACTGGGGCTATTCACGCAGCGTGCTTCACCCCCAAGACACGCGCTAAGGCACCCCGTTGGGGCGGAAGGCGCAGTGCAATGCCAAGGCGACTCGTGGACCTGGTCCGCCCTCGATCTTTCGACAGCCGACCGACCAACGCTCGCGAGGAGACCGAGCCGTCCTGCCAGCGCCTACCGGAGCGCCGCCGCGGCCTTGAGGAAGGCGTCGTTCTCGGCGGGCGTGCCCACCGAAACGCGCAGGCATCCTTTGAGGCCCGGGAGGTGATCCTGGCGCCGCACCAGCACGCCAGCCTCGAGGAGCCCCTTCCACGCCGCCTCGGCATCGGGTGTGCGCACCAGGAAGAAGTTCGCCCGGCTCGGGTGCGCGACCCAGCTCGGGTGGCGCCCGAGCGCGGCGATCATGCGGTCCCGCTCGGCGACGAGGCGCGCTGCCGCCTCCCGGGCCCGCTCCGGCGCCTCGAGAACCGTGGCGAGAACCGCGGCGGTGTGGGCGGGGACGTCGAAGGGGGGGAGCATGGCCTGGAGCTTCCCCGCCACCTCCGGCCGGGCGAGCAGGTAGCCCGCGCGCACCCCGCCGAGCCCGAAGGCCTTGGAGAAGGTGCGCAGGAGCACGACCGAGGGATTCTCTCGCGCGAGCCCGCGGTGGTCGGTGCCGGAGAACTGGAAGTAGGCCTCGTCGACGGCGAAGAGCCAGCCCTTCTCCCGGGCCCGCTCGGCGAGCCGCCGAACCTCCGCCTCGGGGAAGAGCGCGCCGGTGGGAGCGTGCGGCACGGCGAGGAAGAGGACGCCCGCGGGCGCGCCCATCCGCGCGAGGAGCGCCTCCGCCGGCAGCCCGAACCCCTCGCTGAGCGGGACCGCCTCGAAGGGCGTCCCGGCGAGGCGGGCCGCCCCCTCGTAGAAGGCGAAGGAGGGAACGGTGTCGAGGACGCGGTTCGCGGCGAGAGCCAGGGCGAGCACGAGGAAGTTCGACCCCGGGGCCACCACCACTCCTTCCTCGGGCCAGTCCTGGTGGCGGGCGACGAGGGCGCGCACGGCTTCCGCGTGCATGTCGGGGTATCGGTTCCACGGGGTCTCCCGCATCCGCGAGAGGGCCCGCTCCTTCAGGTCGGCGGGGAGGTCCCAGGGGCTCTCGTTCTGGTCGAGCTTGATGGGCGCTTCCACCTTCTTGTAGGGGTAGGCGGAGAGTCCCGACAGGTGCGGCTTGAAGGCTTCCATGGCGCGACATGAATACCTCGCCCTCGCGATCGTCGCCACGGTGGTGGCGCCGCCCTCGCGCGCCGCGCCCGCGGCGAACGAGCCCGCCCTCCCCGTCGCCGCCGCCCCCACCGTGCGGGTGGACCCGGATCGCCTCCGGCCGGGGGACGCGCTCCTCGTCACCGTGCAGGGGAGCCCTTCCCCGCCCTCCGCCGCGGTGGCCGGCCGCGAGCTGCGCTTCTTCCCGGTGGCGGGCGGGTACCAGGCGTTGGCGGCCCTGCCGGTCGAGCTCGAGCCGGGCACGCTCACGGTCGAGGTCTCGCTCGCGGGCAGCTCCGCCCCGCTGCGCGCCCAGGCCGAGGTGGTGGAGCCCCGCTTCCCCGAGAGCCGCCTCAAGGTGGCGCCCCGCTACCTGAACCCCTCCCCCGCGCAGAAGAGGCGGATGGAGCTCGACCAGGCCGCCTTCAACGCCGCCTACGAGCAGCCCTTCGGGCCGCCGCTCTTCGAGGAGCCCTTCTCCCGCCCGCGCGACTCGGAGGTGACCGCCGCCTTCGGGGAGAGGCGCCTCTTCAACGGGAAGAAGCAGTCCCAGCACTTCGGCACCGACTTCGCCGGCGAGGTGGGGGCGCCGGTCGCGGCGGCGAACGACGGGCTCGTGGTCCTCGCCCGCGACTGCTACGCCTCCGGCAACACGGTCGTGGTGTCGCACGGGGCCGGCCTCTTCACCGTCTACTTCCACCTCTCCCGCTTCGACGCCCACGCCGGGGACCGGGTGCGGCGCGGGCAACTCCTCGGCCGGGTGGGGCGGACCGGGCGCGTCACCGGCCCGCACCTGCACTTCGGGACCAAGGTGGGAGGGCTCTACGTGGACCCGGAGTCGGTCTACCGCCTGCGCTTCAGCGCCCGCGGCTCGCCCTGACCTCGGCGAGCACCTGCAGGAGGAGGGGCTGCAGGAGCGGGTTCGCGGCGCAGATGGTGCCGCCGAAGAGCATCTCGGCCCCGCCGGCGAAGTCGGCCACGCGGCCGCCCGCCTCGGTGACGAGCAGGATCCCGGGGGCGACGTCCCAGGGCTTGAGCTTCGCCTCCCAGAAGCCGTCGAAGCGGCCGGCGGCGACGTAGGCGAGGTCGAGGGCGGCGGCCCCGAAGCGGCGCACGGCGCGCGCCCGGCCCAGGTAGGCGCGAAAGAGGCTCAGCACCGGCTCCGGGTCCTGGTGGATGTCGTAGGGGAAGCCGGTGCAGAGGAGGGCGTGGCGGAGCTCCGCCGCCTCGGAGACGCGAATGGGCTTCCCGGAGAGGAAGGCCCCCTGCCCGCGACCGGCGAGGTAGAGCTCGTTCCGCAGGGGGTCGAGGGTCGCGCCGGCGGCGAGGCCCGACCCGTCGGCGAGCGCCACGTTCACCGCGAAGTGGGGCACGCCGTGGGCGTAGTTGGTGGTGCCGTCGAGGGGGTCGACGTACCAGCGGAGCCCCCCCTCGCCCCCGGTCGAGCCCGACTCCTCCGCCAGGACGGCGCTCCCCGGGAAGCGCTCGGAGATGAACCGGAGGAGGGCCTCCTCGCTCGCCCGATCGGCGTCGGTGACGAGGTCGATCCCCCCCTTGTAGTCGATGGTGCGGGGCTTGTCGAAGCGGTCGCGCAGGACCGCGCCCCCGCGCCGCGCCGCCTCCTCCACCGCCTCCATCAGATCGCCGATCTCGCTCACCCGGCCTCCGCCTCGCCAATCGACTACCGCGCCCCCTTAGGATACCGGGAGAACCCCGTCCTCGCAGCCCGTGCTAAGTTTCCCCGGGGAGGAATCCGTGAAGACCCTCACCGTCGCAAGAGTCGTCGTGTTCCTGGCGCTGCTCGTGTTCCTTCTCTTCGCCATGCCCTGGAGCTACCTGCCGCTCCTCGTCGCCAACGTGGACACCCAGGCCATCCTTTCCCGCACCGAGATCCGCAAGGTGATGGCCCCCCTCATCGTGGTCGCGTGCGCGGCCGTGGCCTACATCGGCCTCGACGCCTACCTCGGCATCGCCCTGTGGAGGCGCGGGCGCCGGGCCCAGGCGGGCGGGCGGACGCCATCGGGGGCGGCGGAGAAGTAGCCCGGGCCTCATGGGCGTCGGGCCCCGCGCGCTCCTCTACCGCCTGGGGTGCCTCTGGCATCGCCGGGAGACGAACGTCTGGCACGACGCTGCCTACCGCCTTCCCCTCTCGGGCCTGGAGTTCACCGGCGTCGACCCGCGGCGCGCCGACTTCGCCGCCTGGTGGCTGCGGGAGAGCAAGGCGATCGCGCCCTCCTGGTGGCGGAAGCCGCGGCGGGTCTCCTACGCCGACCTCTCGCGCGTCCACACCCCCGAGATCCTCGACTCGCTCTCCCGCCCGGAGACCCTCGCCGGCATCTTCGGCGTCGACCCGACCGACGTCCCGGTCGACGAGGTGATGCGCACGGTGCGGCTCGCCACCGGAGCCACCGTCGAGGGCGCGAGAGAGACCCTGCGCACCCGCAAGCCGGCCCTGAACCTCCTCGGCGGCTTCCACCACGCCGGGCCGGGCTCGGCCGGCGGAAACTGCCCGGTGAACGACATCGCGGTGGCGGTGGCGGCCGTCCGCGCCGAGGGCTTCTCGGGCAAGGTGGCGGTGCTCGACCTCGACGCCCACCCGCCCGACGGCGTGGCGCTCTGCCTCGCCTCCGACCCGGACTACTGGGTCGGCTCCATCTCGGGGTCGGACTGGGGGGTGCTGCACGGGGTCGACGAGACCCTCCTGCCCGAGGGGACGGGGGACCTCGGCTACATGGACGCCCTGAAGGCCCTGCTCGCGCGCATGCCCAGGGCCGACCTCGTCTTCGTCATCGCCGGAGGCGACGTGCTCGCCGGCGACAAGCTCGGCCGGCTCGGCCTCTCCCTCACCGGGGTGCGCTGGCGCAATGTGACGGTGGCCGCCCACCTGGAGGGAGTTCCCTCGGTGTGGCTGCCGGGCGGCGGCTACAGCGCCCAGTCCTGGAAGGCGCTCGCCGGCGCCGGCCTGGCGCTCTCCACCGGCTGGACGCAGCCCATCCCCGACGACTACGACCCGCTCTCCGCCCGGTTCGCGGGGATCGCCCGCGGGCTCCCGAACGACGTCCTCTCCGACGACGGGGAGCTCACCGAGGCGGACCTCGCCGAGGCGCTCGGGATGAGGCGCTCGGGGCGGCGGCTCCTGCTCGGCTTCTACAGCGCCGCCGGGATGGAGTACGCGCTCGAGCGCTTCGGGGTCCTCGAGCAACTCTCCCGGCTGGGCTACTCCTCCTTCCGCGTGGAGTTCGACCGGGCCGGGCCGGGCGAGCGCCTGCGCGTCTTCGGCGAGGCGGACGGGAGGGAGCACCTCCTCATCGAGACCATCCTGGAGCGGCGCCGGGTGGCGGGACACCCGGTCCTCTACATCCACTGGCTCTCCCTGCGGAACCCGCGGGCCCGCTTCAGCGATCGCAGGCCCCGGCTCCCGGGCCAGGACGTCCCCGGACTGGGCCTCGCCCGCGAGGCGGGCGAGATGCTCGCCCTGATGGCGCTTCGCCTCGGCCTCGCCGGCGTGGCGTACCGCCCGGCCCACTTCCACACCGCCTACCCGGGCCGCCACCACTTCAGCTTCGTCGACCCGGAGCGACAGGGGCGCTTCGAGGCGCTGGTGCGCGACCTGCCCGAGGGCATGAGCCTCATCGAGGCGACGCAGGCCCTCGACGAGGGACGGGTGGCGCTCAACGGCGAGCCCTACGCCTGGGAGCCCGACGAGATGGCGTTCTGGCTGCGCGAGCCGCCGGAGGAGCCCGGCGAGGTGGCGCGGGAGTGCGAGCGCTCCCACTTCACCTTCCTGCCGCGCCCCGATGAGCCTGGCGCCGGGGCCGTCCCGGCGGGCGGGTAGCGCCAGGTCACCAGCCGCAGCGCTCCCCGCGGTTCGCCTCGGCGAGGAAACGGCGGAGCGGCTCGAAGTAGTCGAGCATCGCCGAGGCGTCGACCTGCCGCTCGCCGGTGAGCGCCTGGAGGGCGTCGGGCCAGGGGCGCGAGGCTCCCAGGGCGAGCATGGCGCCGAGCCGCTTCCCCGCCTCGGCGTTGCCGTAGACGGAGCAGGCGTGGAGCGGGCCACCGACTCCCGCCGCCCGGCACATCCCGCGGTGGAACTGGAAGAGGAGGACGCGTGCCAGGAAGTAGCGCGCGTAGGGCACGTTCGCGGCCACGTGGTACTTCGCTCCCGGGTCGAAGTCGGCCTCGCTCCGCGCCACCGGAGGCGCGAGCCCCTGGTAGCGGGCGACGAGGTCCCACCAGGCGGACTGGTAGCGCTCCGGGGTCACCTCCCCGGAGAAGACGCCCCAGCGCCAGCGATCCACCGTCAGGGCGAAGGGGAGGAAAGCCACGTCCTCGAGCGCCCGCCGCAGCTGGTGGTTCACCACGCCTCTCTCGTCGGAGGTAACCTCGGAGACGAGCCCCAGCCGCTTCAGGTACTCGGGCGTCATGGAGAGCACGAGCGCGTCCCCGATGGCCTCGTGAAAGGCGTCGTTCGCGCCCTGCTGCAGGAGGAAGGGGAGGTGCTCGTAGGCGCGCTGGTAGTAGTTGTGCCCGAGCTCGTGGTGGATGGTGAGGAGGCTCTCCTCGTTCACCTTGATACACATCTTGATGCGCAGGTCGGAGTGGTTGTCGATGTCCCAGGCGCTCGCGTGGCACACCACCTCGCGGTCGCGCGGCTTCGTGAACATCGAGCGGGTGAAGAAGGTCGCGGGTAGCGGCGGGAGGCCGAGCGAGGTGAAGAAGGCCTCGCCGGTCCTCACCATCCGCATCGGATCCCACCCCTGCGCCCGGAGCGCCTGGTCCACGTCCATCCGCGCGACGCCCGGGTAGGGCTCCACGAGCGGGTAGGTGTTCTCCCAGGTCTGCGCCCACATGTTGCCGAGGAGGTGGGCGGGGATGGGCGCCCCGGCCCGGACGCGGTCCTTCCCGTACGCGGCCTGCAGCCGGCTGCGCACGTAGCAGTGGAGGGCCTGGTAGAGCGGGCGGAGCTGTCCCCAGAGCCGGTCGAGCTCGGCCCGGAACGCCTCGGGGGGCATGTCGTAGCCGGAGCGCCATTGCTCCCCCACGTCCGCGAAGCCGATCTCCCGCGCGCCGCGGTTCGTGAGCTCCACCATCCGCCGGTAGAGCGGCTTCATGGGCGGGGCGACGGTGCGCCAGCCCGCCCAGGCGTCGAGGAGTTCGTCCCAGCTGCGGCTCGTCGCCATCACGTCCTCGAGGTCGCCGAGCGAGCGACAGGGCCCCCGCCCGTCGGCCCCGCACCACTTCCCCGCGCCGTAGAGGGCGGTGAGCTTCGCGACCGACCCGGCGAGCTCGGCGCGCTCCCCCGGGTCGCTCGGGGCCGGCGGCGGCTCGGTGACGAGCCGCAGCAGGTCGAGCTGTCGCCGGGTGGAGGGTTCGAGGGTCGCCCCCCGGTAGGACAGGGACCGACGGGCGGCGCGGGAGAGGAGCGCCATCAGGTCCTCCTCCGCCCAGGCGTTGAGCCGCTCGGTGTCGTAGGTGATGAAGGTCTTGCTCACCCAGTCGGCGGTGTTGGCGCGCAGGGAGAGGCGGCGGAGCTCGGGCTCGAGGTCGTCGAGGAAGCTCTTCGCCCCCGCCGCCGACGTCCCCTCCCCGCTCCCCGCCACCCCCGGCCCCGGGGGCGTGGCGAGAAGGGAGCCGAGGAGCACTGCGGTCGCGAGGTACGTCAAGGTTCACCGCCTTCGTGAGGGGAAGGGCTCGGCAAGATCGCGCGCTCTCCTCGCGGGGGCCTCGTTCCGGGAGGCGGGGAGCGGGCCTCTCACGGCGCCGGCGCGGCGGCGCCGCCCCGAGTGGCGCGCGCCTCCCGGAGCGCCCAGCCGGGGAGGTGCTCGGCGAGGAGGGTCATCTGCGCCGCCAGGCCGCCCTCGGCCACCGCCGTCACGACCCCGCGGACGCACCCCTCCCCGCTGAAGACCGGGGCGCCGAGGATCGCGCCCGGGAACCGCTCCGCCGGGCTCGCCGCGGACAGGGTCGGCCCCCGCGCCATCCCCTCGACCCATCGCATCCCGGGCGCGCAGACCGAGACCGGGGCGTCCGCGGCCGGCGAGAGCTCGGGAGGCGCCACCTCGAGACCGGCCACGAGCTCCCGGTTGGAGATGACCGGGTTGAGTTCGTCCGGCACCTCCAGCCCCGAGGCGGTCCGGGTCCGGAGGAGGGCCAGGTTCGAGTAGGGGTCGGCGAAGGTGACGATGCCGAAGGCCGCCTTCCGGGTCCCGGGGCGGCGCAGGCGCGTGAGCACCAGGATGGCCGGGGCGTCCGGGTCGGGGAGGTTCACCTTTCCCCTCTGCCGCTGCAGGCAGCGGCAGGAGGTGACGACGACGTCGTCCACGAGCCGGAACCCCATCCCGACGACCGGGTCTCCGTTCAGCGCGTCGACGATCTCGACGAGCGCCCCTGCGGCGCGATTTCTGTCGAAGGCCATCTTCCTCCCGCCCTCTCGGCGCCGAGGCGCCCCTGGGTCTCCCGCCCGGCGATGCTACCTCGACGGCGCGCCGCGCGCCCTCCGTCCCGCGCCGCGGCTCGTCGCCAGGGCCGGTAAGCAGCGCCAGGCCCTAGCGGGCGTGGGCCGGGCGCAGCACCTGGACGGGCACCGAGATCCCCGGCGGCGCGTCGGCGCGCTCCGGCGGCAGGAGCGCCACCCCGTCGGCGTCGAGCAGGGTGCGCAGGAAGAACGTCTCCTGCTTCCCCGCGCTCCGGGCGCGGAGCGCGCCGTCCCTCGAGTCGAGCCGGACCCGCGCGAAGGTGACCCGCCCGGCCCGATGCGCGAGCCGCTCGTCGAGCACCGCCTGCACGAGCGGGCGGAGCACGTGCCGGTGTCCCTGCATCTTGAGGAGCGCCGGGCGCACCAGCTGCTCGAACATCATGAGGGTGGAGACGGGGTTCCCGGGCAGGGAGAGCACCGCGGTGCCAGCGCGGGTCCCGAAGGCGGTGGGGTGCCCGGGTTTCACCTCGACGGTGAAGAACACCGGGGCGACGCCGAGCTCGGCGAGCACCTCCCGGACCAGGTCGCGATCGCCCATGGACACCCCGGCGGTGGTGACGAGCACGTCCGCCCTGAGCCCTTCCGCGAGGCGCTCCCGCAGCTCCCCGGCATCGTCGCGCGCGATGCCCAGGGGCACCGGCACCCCGCCCGCCTCCACCACGGCGGCCGCCACCGCGATCCCGTTCGAGTCGTGGATCTGGCCAGGGCCGAGCGGCGCCCCGGGCTCCACGAGCTCGTCGCCGGTGGAGACGATGGCCACGCGCGGCCGCCGGAACACCGGCACCGTGGTCCGGGCGGCCGAGGCGAGGAAGGACACCTCTGCCGCGCCGACGACCGCGCCCGCCCGCACCCCGACGTCGCCCGCGGCGATGTCGCCGCCGCGGCGCCGGACGTGCGCCCCGCGCTCGAGCCGCCGGGAGAGCTCTACCGCGCCCCCCCTCTCGGCGGCCTCTTCGAGGGGGACCACCGTGTCGGCCCCGGGAGGGATCGGGCCACCGGTCATGATCCGCGCCGCCGTCCCGGGCGCGAGCGGGGCCGGCAAGGCGGCGCCGGCGGGGACGAAGGCCGTGACCGGCAGGCAGACGGGCCCGGTCACGTCGGCGGCAAGCACCGCCCAGCCGTCCATGGCGGAGTTGTCGAAGGGGGGGAAGTCGAGTGACGCCGCCACGTCGGCGGCGAGCACGCGCCCGACGGCCTCGAGAATCGGCACCTCCTCGGGCGGCAGAGGGGAGACGCGGGAGAGCACGGCATCGCGTGCCTCGAGGAAGCTCGTCATGGGGGGGCGAGTGTACCCCAGCGTCCCGCCCGGGCGCAGCCGCGATGCTCGCCACTGCGCCGGGCTCCGCTCTCCCACCCTCCGCCGCGGACCGGCCGCGACCCCCCGACATCAGCGCTGCGGCCCAGGGACGCGCGTCGCCCGTTCGGGGGCTTCGCCGGCAGTGCGACCCGTCTTGGGCGTGCGGCCGCGCGACAGGGGGACTACAGGTGGCCGAGCGCCGCCCGAGCGGGGCGACCCCGCGCGACCTCACGAAAGGCAGGAGAGACATGGGAACGAACCGCCGGCTCTGGATCGTCGCTTCGCTCGCCCTGGCGAGCTTTGGCTTCCGCGCCGCCGCGATGGATCGGCCCTTCACCGAGGGACCGGTCTCCGTCGTCACCTCCGTGAGGACCCTCGACGGGATGACGGACGACTACATGGCGTGGCTCGCGGGCCCCTGGAAGCAGCTGATGGAGGCGGAGAAGAAGGCGGGCGTGGTGGTCGACTACCGGGTGTTCAGCGCCACCCCCCGGCACCCGGGAGAGCCGGACCTCTACCTCGTGGTCGCCTACAAGAACTTCGCCGCCTTCGACGGCCTGGACGCCAAGCTCGATCCCATCATGGAAAAGCTCGTCGGCCCCTCGCAGAAGGCGAACGCGGAGTTCGCCGCGCGGGGCAAGATGCGCACCATCCTCGGCGAGCAGGTCATTCGCGAGCTGATCCTCAAGTAGGGGCCGCGCCGTCGACTCTCCGGGGCCCGGCCCGCCCCGGGGCGGGCATCCCGAATCACTCCGGGATCCGCACCCCGAGCCACCTGGCGGCGAAGCTCCTCGCGAGCGCCTCGTCGACCGTGCCCGTCACGATGGCCCGGCCGTCGTCGAAGAGGACGAGCTCGTGGGGCGGCGCGCGCAAGCGCACCCAGAAGTCGGTGGCTCGCACCTCTCCGAACGGGCGAAGCCGCTCGGCTGTGGCGGCGAGGTCGGGCCGACGGTAGGGCATCGCCCACAGGCGCACCTCGTCGGCTTGCGGCGCGGTCACGAACGAGCCGTTCGAGTCGACCAGCCTACGCACGTTTCCGGCCACCCGGCCCTCGGGCAGATCGAAGACCACGAATTCCACCCGCTGCCCCTCGACGAGGCTTCGGTAGGCGCTGTCCGCCTGGATCACGCTGAAGTGGCAGAAGACGACCTCGCCCCCGTCGTCGGGGGCGAGGAAGCCGAATCCCCTCTCCTCGTCGAACCACCTCACCGTCCCCGTCAGCACGCGCACCTCTTCGCACTCTCGTCGAGACGCATCCCACCGCGCCGGCGAGCGACAACGGCGACGGGGGTCTCCTCTTCCGGCCCGACGGCGCGCGGCGCGGGAGGGCGGCTCGCGCCGCCCGCTACGCGACCTCGACCAGCCGGATGTCGAAGACGACGTCCTGCCCCGCCAGCGGGTGGTTGGCGTCGAGGGTGATGGATTCCTTCGTCTTCGCGATCACGCGCGCGCGAAAGGCGGAGCCGTCCGGAGCCGTCACGTCCCAGACGTCCCCGACCTTGGGATCGAAGTTGTTGGGCCGATGCCTTCCTTCCGCGACCCGGAAGCGTTCGAGCCCCGGCTCCCGCGGGGTGAAGTCGTCGATGGGGATGACCGTGACGCGCGACTCGTCCCGCCCGCCGAAGGCCCGCTCGGCCGGGATGTGGACGGTGACCTGTTCTCCGGGCTCGAGGCCGACGAGCGCCTCCTCGAAGTCCGGGGGCATCTCGCCCGCCCCGATGACGAGCTGCGCCGGCCCGAAGGACACTCCCTTGCCCCGGAAGCCGTCCCACACCCGCGCTCCCGCGTCCTCGGTCGAGTCGAAGACCGTTCCATCGGTCAGCCTGCCGGTGTAGTGCAGCTTCACCGTGTCTCCTCGCTTCGCCTTCGCCATCGATCCGTCTCCCTTGACCTAGCCCGGCGTCCAGGGCCCGACGACGCCGGGGGTGCTGCGGACATGGGCCTCGATGTCGTCCGCCGGGCCGACGATCCCGAGCGCGTCGGCCACGCTGTAGGCCTTGCGGCCGACGTGGCGGATGAGCGGCTTCGTCCAGGCGAACACCTTCACCTCGCAGGCCGCGAGGCGCATGAGGAGCGCCCAGTCCTCCGAGAGGTAGTTCTGCCACTCCTCGCCCGGGCCGTACGGGACGGCCACCGGGCGGCACACGTCCCAGAAGAACCCTTCCACCGCCGACCGGCACCGGCTCACCTTGAGGGCGGGATCCGGGCTCTTCTCGAGCGCCTCCACCATGCGCGCCAGCGCCGGCACCCAGAAGGCGACGAAGCCGCCGCCGACCTTCTCGGCCGGCACCAGCCGGTCCTGGCCGAGCTGGACGTCGGCCACCCGGGTCCCGGGCGCCGGCCGCCAGGGAAAGCCGCGCCCGAACATCCACTCCGCGCGGAAGGGGATGAGGCCTCCGACCACGCCCTTCACCTCGGCGCACCGCTTCACCAGCCCGGCCAGGTCGCCGGGGGCCCAGACCATGTCGTGGTCGAGCCAGACGAGGACGTCGTGCCCACCCTGGATGGCGCGGGTGACGATCTCGGAGCGCAGGCGCGAGACCAGGGCGTCGCTCGCCGGGAAGACGACGTCCCAGCGTAGGTCGCGCTCCTCGCGCCGCAGCTCCGACACGAGGCACTGCACGGTCTCGCCGCAGACGTCGCCGTAGACGTGCACCGCCAGCATCACTTTGAGCCCGTCCATGCGACGCTCCGCCTCGAGCGCAGCACCGTCGCTCCGGACCGCTGTTTTGTCAACGGGAGTTCGGCGAGGAACACCGCGCCCGAGAGGCGAGCACTTCCCGCTGCGTGCGGCCCGAACCACCACCGCGCCTACGGCAGGCGCGGGCGCCCGCAGGCGCAGCCCGCCACCCTCGTGGTGCGGTGCGTCTGCGGCTCGCCGCCCGCGACGTCCACCCGCCGGCCCGCTCCCGGCGGCAGGTCGACCACCCCCGCCAGGATCTGGACGAGCTCGAGCGCGGCGAGCGCCCCCAGGGCCGCCGCCACGGCGCCGGGCCTCGCCGGTGCACCGCTCGCCAGCCGCGAGGCGCACTGGTAGCAGGGGGCGCCGCGCGGGACGGTCACCACCTCGCCGCTCTCCCCGTCGGCGAGCGCCACCACGTGCGGCAGGCCGGCGACCCTCGCCCGCTCGGCCGCCTCGCGCGCCGTCCCGGGCGACGAGGCGCACACGAGGGCCGCGCTCGGATCGCTGCCGGTGGCGTAGGGGCGCGGCTTGGAGAGGGAGGTGGCCCCGCGCACCGCCGCGATGGCCGCGTAGATGCGGGGTTCGCCCACCTGGCCGGCGCCGTAGAGCCAGGAAGCCGCGTCCTCGGAGGCGAGGTCGAGAGCGTCGTCGAGGAGCAGCGTGCCCACCCCGGAGGCGGCCAGGTAGAGGAGGGCCGGGCCCGCCACCTCCCCGGCGCCCACCACGTGGACCCGGGCCGAGCGCAGGAACTCCTGCGTCGCCGGCACGAACCCGGGGAGGGTGAGCTGGCGCGCGTAGCGCGCCGCCTCGGCTTCGGAGAGGGCCACGCCTAGCCTCCTGCGGCGGTCGGGGTTCCGGGTCCGGGTGCGGCGGCGCCTGCCGAGGCCACCGCCTCCCGCTGGGCCCGGCAGGCCGGGCATCCGTCGCGGATGCGAACGGGCACCGCGCGCGAGCGGGCCCGCCTGGCCTCGTAGACGAGGAGCCGACCGGCGTAGGCGCCCCGCTCGCCGAGTAGGAGGCGCACTGCCTCCGCTCCCATGAGGGCGCCTGCCAGGCCCGCCAGCGGCCCGAGCACGCCCGCCTCGGCGACGCCCGGCACCGAGCCGGGCGGCGGCGGCGTCTCGAAGAGGCAGCGCAGGCACCCCGTCACCCCGGGAATCACGGTGAGGAGATGCGCTGTGTAGCGCAGCACGCCCCCGTGCACGAGCGGCCTCCCGGCGAGGAGCGCGGCGTCGCTCGCCAAGAACTTGGTGGGGGCGTCGTCCGCGCCGTCGACGAGCACGTCCGCGGACCGCGCCAGGCCGGCGGCGCTCGCCTCGTCGAAGCACCCGTCAACGACCTCGACGTTCACCGCGGGGAAGAGGCGGGTCAGCCTGCGCGCGGCCGCCGCGCCTCGGCGCTCGCCCAGGTCGGCCTCGGTGAAGAGGGGTTGGCGGTTCAGGTCCGAGGTCTCGAGGGCGCTCCCGTCCACCACGGCGATGCGCCCCACCCCGGAACTCGCCAGCACCATCAAGGCGGGGCTGCCGAGCCCGCCGGCCCCGAGCACCAGGGCACTCTTCTTCGAGAGAATGCCGCTCATCCGCGCCTAGTCCAGCCCGAGCTTCTTCACCTGGTACCGGAAGGAGTCATAGGTGATCCCGAGCAGCTTCGCCGCCTGCGCCTTGTTCCGACCGGTCTTGGCCAGGGCCTGGAGGATGAGGGTCGACTCGAGGTCCTCGAGCGAGAGGCCGCCCTCGGGCAGGGTGAAGCCCGCCCCGGCTGCGGGCGCGGCCGGGGCGAGAGGCTCCTTGCGTTGGAGGATCTCCTTCGGCAGGTGGTCGGGGAGAACCGTGGGCCCGCTCTCCAGGACCACGAACCGCTCCACCGTGTTCCGGAGCTCGCGGACGTTCCCCGGCCAGTCGTAGGCGAGCAGGAACTCCCTCGCCTCCTGCGAGAAGCCGGACGGCCCGGCCCGGCCGTACTTCGCCGCGAAGAAGGAGAGGAAGTGCTGGGCGATGGGGATGATGTCCTCGCGGCGCTCCCGGAGCGGCGGGACGGCGAGGCAGAAGGTGGCGAGCCGGTAGTAGAGATCGATCCGGAACTCCCCGTTCTTCACCGCCTCCTCGAGGTTGCGGTTGGTGGTGGCGAAGACGGTCGCCTCGATGGGGATGTCGTGCCTGCCCCCCACGCGCCGGACCTTCCACTCCTCCAGGGCCCGCAGGAGCTTCGCCTGGAGGTTCCACTTCATCTCCCCGATCTCGTCGAGGAGGACGGTGCCCCCCGCCGCCAGCTCGAAGATCCCCTTCTTCTCCACCTTGGCGTCGGTGAACGCTCCCTTCTCGTGCCCGAAGAGCTCGCTCTCGATGAGCTCCTCCGGCAGGGCGGCGCAGTTGATGCCGATGAAGGGCGCGCAGCTTCCCCCGTCCCCCCGGTGCATGAGGTCGTGGACGTATCGCGCCACCATCTCCTTGCCGGTGCCGTTCTCCCCGGTGATGAGGACGGAGAGGACTCCCGCCTTCGCCAGCTTCTCGGCGCTCTCCTTCACCCTGCGGACGGCCTCCGAGGTCCCGATGAGATCCCGGTGGTTGAGGTCGGAGCTGATCTTCCGGAGGTACCCGACCTCCTGCTTCAGGCTCCCTTGCTCCAGGAGCGAGGCGACGACGAGCTTCACCTCCTCGAGGTCGAAGGGCTTCGTCAGGTAGTCCTTCGCCCCCACCTTCATGGCCTTCACCGCGCTCTCGGCGCTGTCGTCCGAGGTGAGCATCACCACCTGGGCGTCGACGCCCTCGTCGACGATCTCGCGGAGGATGTCCATGCCGCTCGCGCCCGGGAGCTTGAGGTCGAGGAGCACGACGTGCGGCGCGAACGAGCGGATCTTGGCGAGGATCCCCTCCGGGTCGGTCTCCGCCTGCACCTCGTATCCCTCGCGCTTCAGCGACCGCGCCAGCATCGAGACGATGAGATCGTCGTCGTCGAGCAGGAGGATTCGACCCTTGATCTTCATGCCGCCACCGGATGGGGTCTCTGCCAGGGGAGCTGGACCCGGAAGACGGACCCTCCCGTCGGCCGGGTGGCGACGGTGATCGATCCGCCGTGCTGCTCCACCAGCTGCTTGGAGATGGCGAGCCCCAGTCCCGTCCCCTTGGGCTTGGTCGTGAAGAACGGCGTGAAGATCTTGTCGACGTGCTCGGGGCTGACCCCGCGCCCGGTGTCGGCGATCTCGATGCTGATGGCGCCCTGGTCGAAGAAGGTGCGGACGCCGAGCGTGCCGCCGTTGGGCATGGAGTCCACCGCGTTGAGGAGGAGGTTGAGGAGGATCTGGTGGAGCTGTGCCGGGTCGGCCATCGTCTCCGGGAGGGGCTGCAGGTCCTTGGTGAGGGCCACCGAGGCGGGGCGGCCGTGCCAACTCGAGACGAGGATGGTGTTGACGAGGTCGTTGACGTTCAGCTCGGTGAGCTGGGGCTTCGCCGGCTTGGCGAAGTTGAGGAAGTTCTTCATCAGCGCCTCGAGGCGCCCGACCTCGCGGGAGACCCGCTTCACCACGTCGCGGTCGTCCTTCGACAGGTTGGCCTCCTCGTAGAGGACCTGCATCGCCACCTTGATCCCGCCGAGCGGGTTCTTGATCTCGTGGGCCAGGCCGGCCGCCAGCTGGCCCACCACCACCATCTGCTCCGTCCGCTGCGCCCTCTGCATCTGCTCCTTCAGGGAGCCCGCCATGTCGTTGAAGGCCAGGGCCAGCTCGCGGAACTCGTCCGAGAGGTCCGCCACGCGGTGATCGAGGTCCCCGCCCTTCAGCCTCCGGGTGGACTCGAGGAGCACGTTCACCGGACGGGTCAGCCCGGAGATGAAGACGAACCCGAGGATGGCCGCCAACACCGGGCCGAGCGCCACCGTCGCGTAGATGACGTACCTCGTGTGGGCGATGGCGTCGAGCGTCTTCACCGTGTGGACGCCGAGGCGCGCGGTGGTGACGTCGATCATCTCCCGCACCTGGACGATGAGCTCCTCGCCGATGCGGATCGCCGGCTCCTCGCGCGAGCCGACTGCGGACGGATCCGCGGCCGAGCTCAGGGCGCGCCGCACCGCCTCCTCGTAGCGCGCCGTCTGCCCCTTGAGCGCTTGGAGCTCGTCGGTGACGCGCTGGGCGTGGTGGCACTGGAAGCAGGTGTCGACGCGCTTCTCCATGTTCTTCACGTCCGCCACCACCACGTCGGGGCTCCGGGAGGAGTCGGTCCCCTTGAGCGCCAGGTCGAGCTGCACCTTCTTCAGCTGCAGGAGGAACTGCTCCCTCAGGATCTCGACCTGGTGCAGGGTGATGAGCCGATCGAGATCCGCCGTTCCCGCGCTGATGGTGCGGGCGATGTAGAGCCCGCCGAGCAGGAAGACGACCACGAAGACGCCCAGCCCGATGACGATCTTTCGCTTCATTCACTTGTAGTCTGAAGGCGTTGACGATCCCCTGAAGCCGTCCGGCCCGCGCTCGAAGACGTGCGCCTGATCTCCGTCAAAGGCGCCCGCTGGCCCAAGAAAACTATAGGCCCGGGCGGGGCGGAGGCCTAGTGGATGCTCGCCGACCCCGCCGGCGAGGTCGCGATAACCTTGCAGTGCAAACTGTGCGCGGCTCGCCAGGCCGGGCTCTTCGGGCGGGCTGCTATACTGTTTTCTCGGGCCGGGGGTGACTCACCGCCCCGTTCCCCGGGCAGCCCCCGGGAAACTCGCACGGGCACCTTCGCGCCGTCCGGGAGGGAACCGATGGACCGCACCACCTCGAGCCCGACGCCGCAGTCGATCCCGCGCGGAAACCCGAGCCTGCCCGTAGTCGGGCAGGCGAAGCCGCAGAAGCCGCCGTACGCACGCCCGATCGAAGTGGGCCTCCGTTCCATCCACATCGCCTCCATGGCGCTCGTCCTGGGCGGGATTCCCATGGGTGGCACCTTCGAGACTCTCCGAGTCCCCATCGTCGCGACGCTGGCGAGCGGCCTCCTGCTCCTCGCGGCCTGCATGCGCTGGGGGTGCTTCAAC
>Ga0335077_10004207_pt1 | contig 17544 bp, 13 predicted proteins | sample Lox_Sample_31_FD_207151 | JGI IMG/M metagenome (GOLD analysis project Ga0335077, IMG submission 207151) | Soil microbial communities from Loxahatchee National Wildlife Refuge, Florida, United States - Lox_Sample_3.1 | ecosystem: Environmental > Terrestrial > Soil > Wetlands | place: USA... | reverse complement strand
CGTGAAGCTGCTGCTCGCTGCCGCAGCGCTGGCCGGCGCGCTGGCCGGCTGCGCGGCGCCGCAACCCTGGGTGAAGCCGTACGAGCGTGAGCACTTCGCCGATCCGATCATGTCCGCGAACCGCGATCCGGTCTCGAGCAGCTACTTCGAGCACGTGTACGAGAGCCGCGAGGGCGCCCGCGGCGCCACCGGCACGATCGGCGGCGGCTGCGGATGCAACTGATCCCGGCGAGCTGGCGGGCGCGCACGGACCGCGGCGTGCGCCTGAGTCCCTTCGCACGCACACTGCTGACGCTGTGTGTGTGCAGCGCCCCGGTGGTGCTCGGCGGCGTGCTGCCCGAGCAGCGCGCCGATGCCATGTTCCACTACTACAGTGGCGGCGACATCACCGTGGAGGGCCCCTCGGTGCTGATCCGCAAGAACGTGGGCAGCAACTGGTCCTTCAGCGCCAACTACTACGAGGACATGATCTCGAGCGCTTCCATCGACGTGAAGCTCTCGGCCAGCCCCTACCACGAGAAGCGCCAGCAGTGGAGTGGCGACATCGAGTACCTGCACGGCAAGTCCACCTACAGCGCCGGTGTGATCACCAGCAGCGAGCCGGACTACAAGGCCAACACCAGCTACTTCTCAGTCAGTCAGGACATGTTCGGCGACCTGACCACGATCACGCTCGGCTACCGCCGTGGCTGGGACCAGATCTACCGCGACATCAAGCAGAACGGCGTCATCATCAACGACCCGACCTTCCATGAGCGCGCCGACCACCGCGGCTACACCTTCTCGCTCAGCCAGATTCTGACGCGCAACCTGATCGGCGGGCTCAATTACGAGCTGCTCACCGATCAAGGCTACCTCGCCAACCCGTACCGCAAGATCCGCTACCTCTCCCCCGGGGTCGGCAACGGCTACACCCTCGCCGACCAGGTCTACCCGAACACCCGCACCAGCAACGCGGTCTCCGCGTCGCTGAAGTACTACCTCTCCTGGCATGCCTCGCTCACCGGCGAGTACCGTTTCTTCCGCGACACCTGGGACATCGTGGCGCACACGCTGGAATTGGATTACACCCAGGGGTGGCACAACTGGATCTTCGATGGCAGCGTGCGCTTCTATCATCAGACCGCCGCCAGCTTCTACAGCGACCTGTTCCCGCGCGCCGACTACCAGAACTTCATGGCGCGCGACCGCGAGCTGGCCAGCTTCGACTCCTACAGCATCGGCGGCGGCTTCGCGTACCAGTTCCCGCACTACGACTGGGCCCGCTGGGTGAGCAAGAGCAGTTTCAACGTGCACTTCCAGCACTACTTCATCGACTACAAGGATTTCCGCAACGCGCTGCTCGCCCCCGACTACGGCGCGGGCAACGAGCCGCTCTACAAGCTGAACGCCAACGTCTTCACCGCCTTCGTCTCCATCTGGTACTGACGCAGCACGCGCCACCGTTTGCCGCTATGCAACACGCGGCGCTTCTTTTCGGTTAGACTGTGTTTCCAGGGTCCCCGCTCGCCGCGACTCTGTCGGTGAGCGGCGACAGTCACGAAGGGGAAGCTTTCATGCGCATCAGCCGTCCGGCCCTGGGATTACTCGCCGTCCTAGCACTCATCTGTTCAGCCGTCGTCCAGGCGCAGGCGCGCCAGGAGGGTCGGCTCCTGATCTCCAGCCAGGTGCTGGAGGAACTGCGGACCTCGCGCGACCAGGCCATCCCGGACCGCCTCCTCGAGCGCGCCTATGGCATCGCCGTCATCCCCGATATGACCAAGATCGCCTTCTTCGCGGGCGGGCGCCACGGCCGCGGCGTACTGGTCGTGCGCGACAGCAAGGGTCGCTTCAGCAACCCCGTATTCATCAGCATGACCGGTGGCAGCTTCGGCTGGCAGTGGGGCGTGCAGTCCTCGGACATCGTGCTGGTGTTCACCACCGAGAAGGGCATCCGCGGCATCAGCGGTGGCAAGCTTACCCTCGGGGCCGACGCCTCGGTGGCGGCGGGCCCGGTGGGGCGCACGGCCTCCGCGGCGACCGACCAGAACTTCAAGGCCGAGGTGTACTCCTACTCGCGCACCCGCGGCATCTTCGCCGGCCTGGCCCTCGATGGCACGGTGCTCTCGATCGACGATAGCGCCAACTCGGAGTTCTACAAGAAGTCCGACGTCGCCGCTTCCGACATCATCACGGGCGCGGTCAGCACCGAGGATCCGGCGGCGCAGCGCTTCCTCGCCGCCATCGCCACCAGCACCGGCACGGTGCGCACCGCCTCGGTCGCAGGCGCGCCACCGGCCGTGCAGCCGGCCATTGCCGCGGGTGCCCCGGCGCCGGCCGCACCAACGCACCCGGCACCGGCGGCCGCTGGTCCACAGACCTTTCCGCTAGCCGATCCGTCCCCGGGCCGCGAGCCCGAGTAGATCGCCACAGGGCGCCGGCGTTAGCCGGCGCCCTTGGGCTCCTGCGCTGCAGGCAGCACGAGCGCTCGGGCGACGCCTGAGCCGAGCCTGCGCCTGAACTCCCGCAGCAGCAGCAGGGGGCTCATCAGCGCCTGCAGTGTCACGGTCGCCACCGACAGCCACCAGACCTCGGTGAGCGTGAATCCCGGCTGCCCCGAGAGCCACACCGCCGGCAGCACAAAGGTGAAGATGCGGCAGGCGGAACTCAGCAACGACGGCCACGCATTGCCGAGCGCCTGGAACATGCCCGAGCACACGAAGATCAGCCCCGTGGCGATGAAATTCCAGGAGATGATGCGCAGGTACCCGGCCCCCACCGTCACGGCCCGCGGGTCGGTGGTGAACAGGCGGATGAACAGCTCCGGGCGCCACTGGCACACGAGGGTGAGCAGGAACATCAGCGCGCTGCTCAGGAGCACGGCGTGGCGGAACACCGCGCGCACGCGCTCATGCTGACCGGCGCCGTAGTTCTGGCCCGCCAGCGGCGTCGCGCCGAAGGCGAGCGCCACCACCGGCAGGAACAGCGCCTGCATCACCCGTCCGCCGATGCCGAACCCGGCCTGGGCCGCGGGACCGAAGGCACGGATGACCCAGTAGATGGCCGTGAGGATCACGAACATCATCAGGAACTCGCCACCCGCGGGCAGACCGATGTTGAGGATGCCGCGGATGCTCGCCGCGTGCGGGCGAAACAGGCGCAGGTCGATGTGCACGTAATGCTCAAGGCGGTGGAAATACAGCCACAGCATCACCACCCCGAGCGTCACAGCGATGCTGCTCGCCAGACCTGCGCCGAAGGTGCCAAGCGGGTGATGCGTGCCCCAGCCGGCGATCAGGATCGGGGCAAGGACGATGTTGACCAGGACGGTCAGCATCTGCACCAGCATGGTCGGCTTCACGATGCCGGTGCCGCGCAGCGCCGAGCCCAGCGCCACCACGGCGAACTGCAGCGCCAGTCCCGGCGTGTAGGCGTAGAGGTAGGCCGTCCCGGCGCTCGCTGCCTGCGGGCTTGCCGCCACGGCACGCAGGAACGGGGCGGTCAGCAGAGCTCCGGCGAGCAGCGTGACCACGCCACACAGGATCGACAGCAGCACCGACTGGTTGAAGATGAGGTTGGCTTCGTCCTGGTCCTTGCGCCCCGTGGCCTGGGCGACCAGCGCCACCGTGCCGGCACCGAGCATCTGGGTAAGCCCGAGGACCACGAAGCCGGCCGTGCCTGCGCTACCGACCCCGGCGATTGCCGCATCCCCCAGGCCGGACACGAAGTACAGGTCCACCAGGATGTACAGCGTCTGGAACAGCATGCCGATGGCAACCGGCACGGACAGCGCGATCAGCTGCCGGGTGATCGGCCCGTGGGTGAGATCCTTCATTGCCGCCCCTCAGTCCTCGCTGGCGAACTTACTCCACTTGCGCCACTCGCGCGTCACCGCCTCGGCCATGCGCTCGCTCGATCTGGTGAGCCAGCTGCGCTTGCGCTGCGCGAGGTCGGCGAGAATCGCGCGCCGGCGCGCGGGCGTGCCCAGGTGCATGTTGGCGCTCTCCCACCCCATCATCCACAGCAGCCGGTTCTCATCGCGCCCCTGCGGCAGGCTGGCCAGCTCGATGCGACTGCAGTCAGGCGCGAGGCGCCGCAGCAGCCAGCTGCCATGCACGGCGAGAACGGGATCGGGGACCCGCACCGCGCGGCGCACCAGCGTCGCGTAGCGCAGCCCGGCGGCCGTGCGCGGATTGCGGGCCCACAGCCACGCCGAAGGCGCGAGCGGCTTGGCCTCGCGCGCCACCGTCGCCGCGCCCCACTCGGCGAGCGCGACGACGCGCGCGCGTCCGAGGCTGCCGAGGCCGGCCTGGCGGCGCACGAAGCGCACCCCGCGGCTCCCGGCCGGGAGCGCCCGGCGCAGCAGTCGGCACGCCTGCGGATGAGCGCTCGAGGACACGGTGCGCAGCGCGCGCATGTGCTCCCAGAAGGGACGCTGGTCCTTCAGCCGGGCGATGGCCAGATCGCGCAGCCAGCGATAGCGCTCGCCGAGCACCGCGGGGCTGCCGCCGGCACGCATCCCCTCGCTGTAGCCTTCCAGCACCGCCTCGCAGGCGCGCCGCGCGGAGAGCGTGAGGCGAGACTCCTCGATGGCGAGCACGGCGCTGGTGGCGAGGCGCACCAGATCCTGCGTGTAGGGCATGGCGGCCGTCTCATCGAAGTCATTCACGCCCCAGACGAGCCGCCCCTCGGCGTCACGCCAGGTGCCGAAGTTCTCCACGTGCAGGTCGCCAACCGCCAGGACTACCGGGGCGGCGTTGAGTTCGGGGCAGACCTGGGGCCACTGCTGCGCCCAGCGATAGAAGGTGCCGCGCAGGAAGGAGAACGCGTCCGCGGCCATCAGCCGGTGCTTCAGGTGCAGCCCGGCCCGCAGCACGGGCAGCCGCTGCTGCAGCCAGCGTTCGTAGGCACTGGTGGCCTCGCGGATGTCCACGCGGGCACATTAGAGGAGCCCTCGCGTGCGCGCTATCTGGCTCGCGCCGGGTACCCCGGTGCGAGCAGCCCCCGGAGCGCCGCACTGAACGGCCCCCACCAGCGCTGCATGTCCTCGTAGGCGTGGCCCTCCTCCGGCAGTGGCACGAACTGCGCCCCCGGTACGCCCTGAACGAATGCCCGGTCCTCCCCGGCCGGACACTCCCGGTCCTCGAGCCCGTGCAGTGCAATCCAGGGCGCCCCAACGGGTCCCGCCGGCCGCAGGCGCACTCCCGTCGCGCGCGCCGCCCACGCGAGTGCCGGCGCCGGGCACAGTGGCACGGACAGGTCCAGGTCGGCGCAGAAGGAAAGCGTGACGGCGCCGCCGAAGTCCCCGGCGCGGCCCTCGGCGAGCGCGATGTACGCGAGCGTGGCGCCGGCGGAGTGGCCCACCAGGAGCGGGGCGCTGCGCACCGCATATCGCTCCTGCAGGTAGTGGCCGAGCTCGGCGAGACTCGCGCCCGGGGAGGCGCAGGCGGTCGGCACCTCCTCGAGCGTCCCCAGCCAGTCGCGCACATCGATCCCGGCCACGAGCGTGCCTTGCGCGGCCAGGCGTTGCGCGATCTCATCGAGCCCCCTGCCCCAGCCGCCGTCCCCGGACAAAAGCAGTAGCAGCCGGCCCGCGGGTGGCTGGGGCTCGTAGAGCCGCAGGCGCGCGAACTGCCCGTGCTGCAACAGCAGGGGCGGCTTGCCGGGTGAGGCGCACTGGCACAGCAGCAGCACGCAGCTGAGTGCCAGCAGCCGTGCGCGTACACCCCGATGGCGCGCGCCGGAGCAGCTTGCGAGTTGGCTCACCGGGCGACTGTTTCACTGCGCCCGCCCGAGCGCAACGCCCGACGGCGCGTGGCTCCCCGCGCAGGCGATCGTGATAGATTGCCCCGCATGAGTGGCAATGCCGCCGAGTCCCACGGCTCCGTGCAGACTGCGCTCGCGCATGCCACGCGGCTGCTGCAGCAGGATCCGCGCCTGGCGGAGGAGCAGGCGGCCGAGATCCTGCGCGCCGTGCCCGGGGAACCGCGCGCGCGCCTGGTGCTCGGTGCGGCACGTCGCCTGAGCGGCCAGCTCGCCTCGGCGCTCAGCATCCTCGAGCCGCTCGCGCGCGAACAGCCGCGCGCCACTGCCGTGCACCTCGAGCTCGGGGCCGCCCTGGGGGAAGCCAGTCGCTGCGAGGAAAGCATTCGCGCGCTGCGCCACGCGCTGCAGCTGAATCCGGATTCCCCGGACGGCTGGCGGCTGCTGGCTGACCAGCTCGACGTGCGTGGCGATGCCTCCGGGGCGGACCTGGCGCGTGCGCGCTACCTCAAGGCCGCCACGCGCGACCCGAACCTGATGGAAGCCGCGGCCGCGTTGGTCGCCAACGACCTGCCCCAGGCCGATGCCCGGCTGCGCGCCCACCTGCACCGACATCCCAAGGATGTCGCGGCACTGCGGATGCTTGCCGAAGTGGCAGCGCGGCTGCGGCGTTACCGGGACGCGCAGGAGCTGCTGGAGCGTTGCCTGGAACTGGCACCGAGCTTCGACATGGCGCGCTACAACTACGCCTCGGTGCTCACCCGCGAGGGAAATCCCGCCGCGGCCTTGAACCAGATACAGCAGCTTCTGGCACGCGAGCCGCGCAATCCCGGCTACCGCTACCTGCAGGCGGCCGCGCTCGCCAACATCGGTGACTATGCCGAATCGATCGAGGTCTACGAGCGCGTGCTCAAGGAGTATCCACAGCAACCGAAGATCTGGATGAGCTACGGTCACTCGTTGCGCACGGCCGGTCGTACCGCCGACGCCATCGTCGCCTACCGGCGTTCCATCTCGCTGGACCCGACGCTCGGCGAGGCCTACTGGAGCCTGGCAAACCTGAAGACGTTCCGTTTCACCGATACGGACATCGAAGCACTGCGCGCCGGGCTCAAGCGCACGGACCTCGACACGGACGCTCGCCTGCACTTCGAAGTCACGCTCGGCAAGGCGCTCGAGGACCGCACCGAGTACCAGGAGTCCTTCGAGCACTATACGCGCGGCAATGAGCTGCGGCTGCAGCTACACCCCTACGATGCGCAGGCCACGACCGCGTACGTGGACCAGTGCGTGCAGGTGTGGACGCGGGAGTTCTTCGAGGCGCGCGCGGGCTCGGGCTCGACAGCCACCGATCCGATATTCATCGTCGGCCTGCCACGCGCCGGCTCGACCCTGCTCGAACAGATCCTGTCGAGCCATTCGCTCGTCGAGGGCACGATGGAGCTGCCTCAGCTGCCGCAGATCGCGCGCGACCTAGCGATCGGACAGGCGCGACAGGAGGATTTCCCGCGCACGGTCGGCGCCCTGGACCGCGAGCGGCTGCGCGAGCTGGGGGAGCGCTACATCCGCGAGACCCGCCCCCTGCGCAAGACCGGCGCCCCGTTCTTCATCGACAAGATGCCGAACAACTGCTTCTACGTCGGGCTCATCCAGCTCATCCTGCCGCACGCCCGCATCATCGACGCGCGGCGTCATCCGCTGGCCTGCGGCTTCTCCTGCTACAAGCAGCACTTCGCCCGTGGCCAGAACTTCACCTACCGCCTGGAGGACCTCGGCCGCTACTACCTCGACTACGTGCGCTTCATGACGCACTTCGAGGAGGTCCTGCCAGGGCGCGTGCTGCGGGTGCACTACGAGGACGTGGTCGAGGACACCGAAAGACAGGTGCGCCGGCTGCTCGAATACTGCCGGCTGCCCTTCGAAGAGGGGTGTCTTAAGTTCTACGAGAACGAGCGCGCCGTGCGCACTGCCAGCTCCGAGCAGGTCCGCCAGCCGATCTTCCGGGAGGGGCTGGAACACTGGCGCCACTACGAGCCCTGGCTGGACCCCCTTAAACAGAGTCTCGGGCCGATGCTCGAAGCGTACCCCGAAGTACCGGCATCACTTTGAGGTATTGAACATCTGTTAAGGAACCATTTAGAGTTGCTTGCATAAGTACTACACAGGGGAGTCGCTTCATGACCCGTAGCCGACGTCGGAAACTCAGCCGAAATAATGGGTTGAAGAGTCATCCGGTCCTGCGCAAGGGCATCCCTGTTGCTTCGACGCTACTGGCTTCCCTGCCCTGGGCCCTCGCCCATGCGCAGGAACAGGAGCAAACCGTCGGACTACAAGAGGTCATCGTCACCGCTCAGAAGCGTGTCGAGAACCTTCAGGACGTGCCCGTTGCCGTGCAGGTGCTCGACAGCACCAAGCTGCAGCAGCTGGACATCACCAACGTCGATGACTACGTGAAGTACACGCCCAGCCTGAGCTATTCGCGCGGCAATGGTCAGGGCGGCAGCGCCGCGCCGGGGCAGGCACACATCTATATCCGCGGCGTGGTCAACGGCGGCGACGGCAATCACTCCGGCTCACAGCCCGCGGTCGGCACCTACCTCGATGAGCAGCCGATCACGACCATCGACGGCACGCCCGAGGTGCACCTGTACGACATCGCCCGCGTCGAGGTGCTCGAGGGCCCGCAGGGTACGTTGTTCGGCGCGAGTTCCGAGTCCGGCACGGTGCGCATCATCACCAACAAGCCCGATACCACCAAGTTCTCCGGGAACTTCACGGCCGAGGGCAACCAGGTGACTCACGGCGGTACCGGCTGGGAGGCCGAGGGCTTCATCAACGTGCCGCTGGCGGACTGGACGGCCATCCGGCTGGTCGGTTGGGCGCAGCGTGACGCGGGCTACATCGACCAGGTGATGGGCTCGAGTGCCAACGGCTGCATCGTCAACGGCATCCGCACCTTCCCCACCTGGAGCGGCCAGACCCCAAGCTACGTCACCTGCCCCACTCCGGGGGTCGTGGGTGCCGGGGCGATCTCGGCCGCACCGTGGGTGAAAAAAGACGCCAACCCCGTCGACACCTACGGCGGACGCGCCGCGATGAAGTTCGACATCGGCCAGAACTGGACGGTGACCCCGTCGGCGATGGCGCAGCAAGTCAAGACCGATGGCTTCTTCGGCTACGACCCGCAGGTCGGCGACCTGCAGGTGGTGCGCTTCGGTGACACCAACACGCACGATTCCTGGTACCAGCTGGCCCTCACGGTCGAGGGCAAGATGAGCGACTTCGACCTGGTGTACGCGGGCGCGTTCATGAAGCGCACCAACCACACCCTGGCCGAGTACAGCGACTACTCGATCTTCTACGATCGGGTGTACGGCTCGGGCGCCTTCTGGGTGGGCGAGGACAACAAAACACCGATCATGCCGCAGGAGTTCGTGATCGGCGGCGGTTACTTCGAGAAGTGGAATCAGGAACTGCGCCTCACCACCCCGTCGCAGTATCCGATCCGCGGCACCATTGGCGGCTTCTATCAGCGCCAGCTGCACAACATCGTGCAGCAGTACACCATGCCCGGATATGGTTACACGCACGTCACCAGCGGCGATGGTCAGCCTGGCAACCCCAATGGCTTCTCTAGCTACTATTCGGTGTCACCCGACCTGCCCAACACCATCTGGCTCACGGCCGAGCAGCGCGTCGACCGCGACAAGGCAGTATTCGCGCAGTTCGACTGGGACATCACTCCCTGGTTGATGCTGACCGGCGGCATCCGCCAGTACTGGTACGACAACTCGCTCGTCGGTTTCTTCGGTTACGGCATAAACTTCTCGAGTCACACGGGTGCGGCGACTTGCTTCGAGGCGGCCTACGTCAAGAACACGCCGTGCACCAACCTCGATACCTCGACCAGTGGCCACGGCAACGTGCCGAAGGTCACGCTGACCTGGAAGATTGCCCCGGGCAAGATGATGTACGCGACCTACTCCAAGGGGTTCCGCCCCGGTGGCGTGAATCGCATCGCAGGTCCTAACGGCATTCCGTACCAGCCTGATTCCCTCAAGAACTACGAGATCGGCTGGAAGACGGAGTGGTTGGACCACCGTCTGCGCTGGAACGCCGCGCTGTTCTGGGAAGACTGGCAGAACTTCCAGTTCGGGTTCCTCGTGCCGCCGAGCATCACGGCCATCACCAACGCGGGCAACGCCCGCATCAAGGGCATGGAGAACGAGCTCATCTTCCAGCCCACCCACCAGCTGATGCTGAGCGCGAACTTCACCGTGCTGCACGCAGTGACCACAACGGACATCTGTCAGGGGTCGGCGGAGGTTAGCGGACCAGGCTGCGTTAATGACCCAACGGTATTCGGGCCGATCTTCGCACCCTTCCAGCCGCCCACCTATGAGTTCACCGGGCCGCTCGCGGCAGCCGGTACGGACCTGCCGCAGGTGCCGAAATTCAAGGGCAACGTCGTGATGCGTTACCAGTTCTCGGACATCGCCGCCTGGGCACCGTACGGTCAGGTGTCGTACATGTACCAGAGCAAGACCGCGCCGAACCTCAAGCAGAACGAGCAGGCAGTAATCGGCTTCACGCCGGCGTACGGTCTGCTGGATCTTGCGGCCGGGGCAAGCCACAACAACACCGAGCTGACCTTCTACGTCAGTAACGTGACCGACGAGCGCGCCCAGGTGACGCGCTTTGCCAACATCACCCCGGCGCACGACAACCAGATCTACATTGTGCCGGCGCAACCGCGCACGTTCGGGATCCGGGTATCGCAGAACTTCTAGGCTCGATCGCGACCCCAAAGAGCGGCGCGGTGCACTTAGGTGCACCGCGCCTTTTCTTTTTGCCCCCACTTCGGGAGATGCGCCGCTCGAGCAGATACGCTCCAATGAACCGCCTGCTCCAGAGCGGAGAAGCTTGGTCTTGAACGATTCTGCTCCCGCCGTAGCCGCGGCACGCCGCGCCGGCGGCACCGCCTTCGGGGTCCTGGCCGCGATCAGCTTCTGCCACATGCTGAACGACATGATGCAGTCGCTCCTGCCGGCGATGTACCCGATGCTCAAGAGCGCCTATCGCCTGGACTTCGGGCAGGTGGGACTGCTGACCTTCACCTTCCAGTTCACCGCCTCGCTCCTGCAACCGCTCATCGGCGCCTACGCGGACCGCAGGCCCCGTCCGTACAGCCTGGCGGCGGGGATGGGTTTCACGCTGTGCGGGTTGCTGCTGCTCGCGTATGCGGACAGCTACGCCTTGCTGCTGTGTGGGGCGGCACTCATCGGCACCGGCTCGTCGGTGTTTCACCCCGAGTCCTCGCGCGTGGCGCGCATGGCCTCGGGCGGGCGGCATGGCCTCGCGCAGTCCGTGTTCCAGGTCGGCGGCAATTTCGGCTCCTCGGCTGGACCGCTGCTGGCGGCATTCATCGTCCTGCCCAAGGGGCAGACGAGCGTCGCATGGTTTTCCCTGGTGGCGCTGCTCGGGATGCTGGTGCTGCTGCAGGTCGGGCACTGGTACAAGACCCACGGCGTGGCGCGCCAGCGTGCCGCAGCGGCCCAGCCCGCCGCGTCGCGCCGCCACGTGGCGCTCGCGATCACGGTGCTGCTGGCGCTCATCTTCTCCAAGTACTTCTACCTGGCGAGCATCACCAGTTACTACACGTTCTATCTCATCGACCACTTCCACGTGTCGGTGCGCAACTCGCAGCTGCTGCTGTTCGTGTTCCTCGCCTCCGCCGCGCTGGGGGGCTTCATCGGCGGGCCGCTCGGGGATAAGCTCGGAGCCAAGTACATCATCTGGGCTTCGATCCTCGGGGTGCTGCCCTTCACCCTCCTCCTGCCGCACGTGAACCTGCTGTGGACCGCGCTGCTGACGGTGCCGATCGGGCTGATCCTGTCGTCGGCGTTTCCGGCCATCGTGGTCTATGCGCAGGATCTGCTGCCCGGGCGCACCGGCACGGTGGCCGGGCTGTTCTTCGGGCTCGCCTTCGGCATGGGAAGCGTCGGCGCAGCAGTCCTCGGCGAGCTGGCCGACCACGTCGGCATCCGGCTCGTGTATCAGATCTGCGCGTTCCTGCCGCTGATCGGGCTACTCGCCGCGTGGCTCCCGGACGTGCACCGGTACAAGAGCGCCCCTGGCGGTTGATATGCTTTGCCGATGAAGATCCTCGCGCGTTCGCTGCTCGATGAGCTCGCCGCCCGGGCTGCGGCCAGCCCCCGCGCCCGCGCACACCACAACATCCACGAGAGCCCCGCCGACCCGGTGCAGCGCTTCTTCGTGGCCGCGCTTGCGGACTCCTACTTCCGGCCGCACCGGCACGCGGCGCGCTCGGAGCTCGCGCTGGTGGTGCGCGGCAGCTTCGACGTGCTCACCTTCGATGCGCACGGCATCGTGCGGGCGCGCTACCGGGTCGGGGAAGGCACTGCGGGGCTCGCCTACGAGACGCCCGCCGGCACCTGGCACACGCTGCTCCCGGGTGAAGCGGGCGGCACCTTCCTCGAGATCAAGGAAGGCCCCTACGATCCGGCAACCGCGATCGAGTTTGCGCCCTGGGCGCCGGCCGAAGGCAGCGCGGAGGTCGCGAGCTACCTGGCATGGCTACGCCGTGCGCAGCCGGGCGAGGGAACTCCCCCTAGGAGGACCGTCCCTGCGCCTGCGCCTTGAGGGCGCGCCCCAGGTCCTTGCCCCCCAGGAGCGTCCCCACATAGTCGAAGGATCCCTGCTGGGCCTGCCGCGCCGCGGACAGCAGCCCGGTCATGGCCGCGCGGTACAGCGTGGTCGACAGGCTGATGCGCTTGACGCCGGCCGCGGCGAGCTCGGCGCGCGAGAACGAGGCCCCAGGGACACCCACCATGAAGTTCACCGGGCGCTTCAGTGCCGCACACACGGTGCGCACCGCCGCCAGGTCGGGCAGGCAGGGCGCGAACAGCACGTCCGCGCCGGCGCGCTCGAAGGCCTGCAGGCGGCGCACCGTGTCCTCGAGATCGGCGTGACCGTGCAGGAAGTTCTCGGCGCGCGCCGTCAGCACGAAGGGCACCGGGGCCGCCCGGGCTGCCTCCACCGCGGCTTTTACACGCGCGCAGGCATGCTCGAACTCGTAGATCGGATGCGCCGTGTCCCCGCTGGCATCCTCGATCGACGCCCCGACCAGTCCCGCCTGCACCGCCAGGCGCACGGTCTCCGCCACTACCGCGGGCTCGTGGCCGAAGCCGTTCTCCAGGTCCGCGGCCACCGGCAGCGCGCTCAGCTCTGCGATCAACCGCGCATGGCCGAGCGCCTCGGCGCGGGTCAGCCCGCCGTCGAGCTTGCCGAGGGTGGCGGCGGCCGCGGAACTGGAGGTGGCCAGCGCGGCGAACCCCAGCTCCGCCATGAGCGCCGCGGAGCCGCCGTCCCAGACGTTCGGGACGATGAAGGCGCCGGAGTCCTCGTGCAGCGCGCGGAAGCGGCGCGTCTTTTCCTCATAGGTGGGCATGCGGGAGCGTCTCCGTAGGTACCGTGCAGGTCCTGTGGCTCACGTGCCGGATGCCGCCGGGCAGGTGAATTCCTTCTCGGCCGCCTTTTCCTTCGGCGTCACCAGCTTCCAGCCGGTTGGAATCTCGAACTTGTCGGCCGGGACGGCGTCGCTCGTGATCGCCGTGGTCTCCATCGTCATCGCGGCCACCCGCACCATGTTCGGTGCCGCCGCGGGTGCCGCGCTCGCGGGCGCGGCCGCCGGCGCGCTGGCCTTCTTCTGGAAGAGACTGCTGGCGAGCTTGCTGCCGAAGCTGCTGGCGGCGCTGCCGAGGATCGAGCTGGCGTGACCCCCGGCGGCGTTCGCCGCCGCCACACCGGCAGCCGAGCCGGCCTCGGCCGCGGCGGAACTGGCCGCCGCACTGGCCGCGGCGCTGCCCGCATCGGCCAGCGGATTGCCGACACTGGCAGTCGCTGGCGCATCCTTGGCGGCGGCGCACTGTGCGCCGCCGTAAGAGATGCTGAGCGCGGTCCTCAGCGGGATGCCCTTGAAATCCTCGGCCTTGGCCGAGAGTTGCTTGAGGCTGTCCTTATAAGGGGCGAGGAACTGCTGCAGGCTCTGCTGAACCTGCGCGCTCATCTCATCGAGGCCCATCTTCTTCAGATAGGCGGCCTGAAACGCCTTGCGATCCGCAAGCCCCGGGATCTCATCCTGCGTGAGCCAGCTTTCCATGGTGAAGGTGAAATCGCAGGTATCGTTGGTCTCGCGGTTGTGGCAGCTCTGCGTGAGCGTCACCTGCGTCAGGCGGCTGTCGTGACCGGCGATGCTCTGGTGCTGGTCGGTCTGGTGCTCCTCCAGCTTCGGCGGAGAAGGATCGCACTTGGAAGTATCCGGGGCGCTGCTCTGTTGCTGCACGGTTGGGCAGCTCTTGAGCTTGTCCAGGGTCTCGCGCACCTTCGCTGCGGCCGCCGCGCGCTCTGCCTCGGTCGGGAAGCGGCGTTCACGGTATTCCTTCTTCTTCGGCTCGAGCGACCATTCCACGTCGCGGTCGAGGCGGATGATGTGGCCGTCGGCCTGGTGCCCACAGATCATGGACATGAACCCGTCGCAGTGCGTCTCGCTGTCGCGACGCTGCTTCTCGCCGCTGGTGTACTCGGTGCTCACCGAGCTCGACTTGATGATCGACAGATCGAAGGTGGACTTCTGCTGCACCGTCACGTCGGCGCTCGCCGCAAGGGGAAGCAGCGCGCCGGCCGCAACCAGTGCGGACAGAAGATTCGGCAGCTTGCGAGAAGCAGACATGTGTTATTCCTTGTATTGCTTTGGCGGCCTGCCCGCGAGCACGCAGTGTAAGCTCTCGAGATCGGCTGTCCAGCTTCCTGCGCAGTTCCGGAGGGGTCCGCGTCTGGCTGATCGGGGCGAAAGCCATTGAAGAACAGCGGCGTGCACGCATCCGGAGAGGGGCGCGACCGCCAGCTGCGACGCAGCCGGCAAGCGCTCTTATCGCGCGTGGCACTCGCCCTGCTGCTGCTTTGCGGCGCGCGGCTGCTGCAGGCGGCGCCCGTATGTGCCGCGGATCCGCGCGCGGCGGCCGCGGTGGCGCACCTGCGGGCTCTGCTTGCGCAGGCGCGGTTCATCACCTATGAGCCGACCTCGCTGCAGGTCATCGAGGGGCGCGTGCAGAGCGCCGATGCCAGCAGCATCCGCGCCGACCTCGAGGTGCTGCGCCGGCGTTTCGATGCCCTCATCACCTACGACGCGATCCACGGGGCCGAGCAGATCGCCCCGATCGCCGCGGCGCTGCACTACCGCGCGCTCATCATCGGGGTGTGGAACCCCCTCGATGAGCGCGAGCGGTCGCAGGCCCTGGCCACCGCCGCACGCTACCCCCGGCTGGTCGCCGGCCTCTCGCTCGGCAACGAGATGATCTTCACCCACCGCGCCGATGCGGCCGCGCTCGCCGCGGCGCTCAAGGCCCTGCGCGCGCAGCGACCGCAGCTGCCACTGTCCATCAGCGAGCCCTTTCACATCTTCGAGTCCGCGGCCGGCGCTGCGCTGCTGCCGCAGCTCGACTTCCTGCTGGTCAACGTGCACCCGCTGTTCCAGCCGTGGTTCGCCAGCGCCACCGATGCCACCGCGGCGCAATTCGTGGTGAATGTCGCGGATGATCTGGCGCAGCGCTACTGCGGTCCGATCCTGATCAAGGAGTCGGGGCTGCCGAGCGGGCCGCCCGAGCATGCCGGCCTTTCCGCGGCGCGCCAGGCCTCCTTTTATAAGGAGCTGCGCGCACGCCTGCCGCCCACCAGCGCGCGCGCCTTCGCCTACTTCTCCGCTTTCGATGCGCCCTGGCGCACGCAGGATGTCACCGGCGTTCCCGGGCCGCACCCGGAGGAGGCCTACTGGGGGCTGTACGACGCCGCGCGTCGCCCGAAGGCCGCGGTAGAACAACTGGCGCCGCTGGAGCAAGATCGCGCCGGCCGCAACACCAACTAGAAGCGGAGTCGCCCATGTGGAACCAGGTCTACGCGCCGCTTGGCGGCAGCCTCGCCCTGTCGGGGCTGGGCGCCGCGCTTCCGATCTTCGTCATGCTGCTGCTGCTGGCCGTGCTGCGCACCGCCGCCTGGAAGGCGGCACTCGCCGGCGTGCTCACGGCCCTGTTCGTGGCCGGAGTGCTCTACGGCATGCCCTGGAAGCTGGCCCTGAACGCCGCCCTGTTCGGAGCGGCCTTCGGCCTCTTCCCGATCGCCTGGGTTGTCTTCTGGGCCATCGCCCTCTATCGCCTCACGGTCGCGACGGGGCAATTCGACATCATCCGCGCCTCGATCGGCGGCCTCACCCGCGATGCGCGCCTGCAGGCGCTGCTGATCGCCTTTGCCTTCGGGGCCTTCATCGAGGGCGCCTCCGGATTCGGTACCCCGGTGGCGGTGGCGAGCGCGATGTTGGCCGGGCTCGGCTTCTCTGCGTTCAACGCGGCCGCGATCTGCCTGATCGCCAACACCGCGCCGGTGGCCTTCGGCGCGATCGCGACACCGATCGTCACGCTCGCCTCGGTGACGGCGCTGCCCATCGGCGCCCTCAGCGCCGGCGTGGGGCGCATCTGTGCGCCGGTGGCCCTGTTCCTGCCAGCCTACCTGATGCTGGTGATGGGCGGCCGGCGCGCGCTGGCAGCGGTCTGGCCGGCGGCGCTCGTGGCGGGGCTGTGCTTCGGCATCACGCAGTTCCTGGTGTCCAACTTCCTCGGCCCGTACCTCACGGACATCCTCTCCTCCTTCGTCGCGATCACGGGACTGGTGTTGCTGCTGCGCGTGTGGCGACCGCGCGATGAGCAGGCGGCCGACGCTGCGCTTGGACACGCCGCGCGCGGCGCCGCCACCGCGACGGTGCTGCGCGCCTGGACGCCGTACATCCTGCTGGTGTTCTTCGTGCTGCTGTGGGGTTATGCCCCATTCAAGGCATTGCTCGACACGTCCAGCGTCGGGCTGCCGTGGCATGGTCTTGATGGACAGATCCAGCGCCTGCCGCCCGCGGTCGCCAAGCCCGGCCCGTACGCGGCGAAGTTCAACCTGAACCTGCTTTCGGCCTCCGGTACCGCGGTGCTGTTCGCCTACCTGTGCGCGGCGCTCGCCCTGCGGGTGCCACTCGGGCGCACGCTTGCGATCGTCGCACAGACAGCGCGCGAGCTGTCGCTCTCGATCCTCACCATGGCGCTGGTGCTGGCGCTCGCCTATCTCATGAACTACTGCGGCGCGACCGCGACGCTCGGACTTGCCTTCGCGGCCACCGGCGTCGCCTTCCCGTTCTTCAGCGCCTACCTGGGGTGGCTCGGTACCTTCCTCACCGGCAGTGATACCTCCACCAACGCGCTGTTCGGGAACCTGCAGGTGGTGACCGCCAACCGCCTCGACCTCTCGCCCGCGCTGATGGCGGCGTCGAACTCGAGCGGCGGCGTCATGGGCAAGATGATCAGCCTGCAGAGCATCTCGGTGGCCGCGGCAGCCACCGGCATGGCGGCGCAGGAGGAGTCGAAGCTGTTTCGCTTCACGCTCAAGCACAGCCTCCTGCTGGCCGGCATCGTCGGCCTGATCGTGCTGGCGTATGCCTACCTCGTGCCGGCCTGGAGCGTGTGAGCGGCGGAGCTATTTCAGGGCCAGTTCGACCTTGACGCGCTCGCCGGCGGCCGGCTTGGCCGCCGCGGCCACGATGAAGACCCGGGCGGCTTCGACCTGCCCGTCGGCGACCAGTGCGCCCTGGATCGCCTGGGCGCGCGCCTTGCCGAGGGCCTCCAGGTCCGCGTCCGAGACTTCGTTCTTGGCGCGCAGCGCCGCGCTCAGCGCGTCGATGGCCTGATCGTA
>Ga0335077_10004204_pt1 | contig 17546 bp, 15 predicted proteins | sample Lox_Sample_31_FD_207151 | JGI IMG/M metagenome (GOLD analysis project Ga0335077, IMG submission 207151) | Soil microbial communities from Loxahatchee National Wildlife Refuge, Florida, United States - Lox_Sample_3.1 | ecosystem: Environmental > Terrestrial > Soil > Wetlands | place: USA... | reverse complement strand
TGACCACTTGGGTGGCGTTGTCAGGACCGAACTCCCACAGCCCGCCAGACGGCGCGGTCAGCGAGACCCTGAATTCTCCGGCAGGTGGGGTGAGGCCGCGCGCCACGAACGCGAAGTCCCTTGTCCGCACGCCGAACCGCACCAGGTGGCGGATCCTGTCGGTCCGCTCCCGCTTCTCACCGAGCGCGTCCGCGACGTCCTGACCATGTGCGAAAAGCTCCATCAGGCGGGTCGTCGCAAGGCTCGCCGCCGACATAGGCGTGAACAGCCACGGCACTTTCTGGCCGAGCGGCACCGCGGCGAGCGCGTCATGGGCGGCGGCACGCTGCGTTCGCCAGCGGGTGAGCAGTTCCTGGGGCGAACCTGACAGCTGCTCGGCAAGGCTTGCCGCGATCACCGCCTCGAAGGCGTCGTCATCGTGCACCAGGCGCCGTTCGAACTCGGCCGGATCCGCCGCCGCAAGTGCGACCATTCCGTCGGTGGCCGCCAGATGAGCGATCTGATGCGCGACCGCCCAGCCTGGCGCGGGCGTCGGCAGCACCCATTGTGCCTCGATAAGGTTGGCCACCAGGTGATCGAGATCATCACCCTCGGCGGTCACGTCGGTGAGCACATCGTCTACGACAGCCATGGCAGCCTCACGGGCTCATCATCTGGCGCATCGCCGCGTTTCGTCCACCCGCTCGGTGTGGCCAAGCCTGTCCAGCATCTCGAGCAGCGGCACCGCCACTCGGCGGGTCGTCCCCAGTGCCTGCCTGGCCTGGCTCAGCGTGAACGGCTGCGGCAGGCTGGAGAGAATCCGCGCGGCGTCATGGTCTGCGCCTGGCAGCAGGTACACGTCCTGCGACACGCGAAGCAAATACCCGGCCCGAACGGCTGCCGCGAGCTGTCGCCGATCGAGCTGCAGCCCACGCAGCATGTCCGCATCAGGCGCCAGGAAAGGATCACGCCGCAGCCCGGAACGGATGATCTCGACCGCGGCGCGTACGTGGTTGGGAAGCTCAGGGGCGGCTTGCGCACCGTAGATCTTGCCGCCCCGATAGCTCAGCGGTGCTCGCACGAGCGCCCCGACCAGCCTGCGGTCGGGCAGGTTGAGCCGCTGCCTGGCGGTCTCGACCGCAAGCCCGGGATCGAGCGGGTGCGTCGCGGCATGCGTCGCCACCAATCCGCGGAGCGCGGCACCAAGCCCGCGCCACCAGCTCGGATCGGCCAGCCAGTCGCCTGCGACCGGCGTCACCGTCGACGCAGCACCCATGGCGGCGAGGTCGGCCGCACGGACAAGCTTGCGGCGCCGCAGTTCGCTTACCACGTCGGCACCCCCCGTCAGCTGGTCGAGCGCCGCGGCCCGGTCCCGCGCCGCGCCCCGCCCGCACAGCGAAGGCGGCCGTACGTCGAGGAAGGTGACGCCGGCCACGATCAGCTGCCTGCCAGGGTCGCGGAGCGCCGCGGTGTCGCCGATCCGCAGTGGCAGGGGCGAGCCGAGGGTGATCCGCGCCGTGTCGCTGCCCAGCCTGCGGACTCGGACGCCGACCGCGGCGGTGCCGATGTGCAGCATGGCCATCGTGGGGATCTTGGGAGCCTGAGGGATCGCCGCGGCGAGGGCGGGGACCACCGCGGGAGTCGCTGACAGCACACCGTCGAGCCAGCCGAGCCTGACATCCGCCTGCCGGGCGGCGAGCCACTTTCCCGGCGAGACGAGCGCACTGCCCCTGCGCACCTCGGCCGGGTCCGCGCCGCGAAGGTTGACCGCGATCCGCGCAGCAGCTGTCACCTCGTTCCGCTGGATCCGCAGCGCCTGTAGCCCGCGGACGCGAAGCACGCGCTGGCCCGGCAGGGCGAGCAGTTCGTCGCCGACCCGGATGGTGCCTGCGGTCAGCGTTCCCGTGACCACGGTGCCGCGTCCCGCGATCGTGAAGGATCTGTCGATCCAGAGCCGGACGTCGGCGGCGGGGTCCGGCGCCGGGAGCCTGCCGATCAGGCGGCCGATCGCGCTCCTGAGCTGGTCCAGGCCTGCGCCGGTGACCGAACTGACCGCGACCGCTTCCACCTGGCCCAGTGCGGACCTGGCGATCCTGGCGCGGGCCTCGTCGATCGCTGGCCTGGGATCGGCGAGGTCGGACCTCGTGACAGCGAGCACGCCGTGGCGCACGCCGAGGGCGTCGATGGCCGCGAGATGTTCCTCGGACTGGGCGCGCCAGCCCTCATCTGCCGCGACCACGAAAAGGACCGCGGGCGCGGGCCCCACTCCGGCGAGCATGTTCGCCACATAACGCTCGTGCCCCGGCACATCGACGAAGGCCACCTCGGCGCCCGCCCTGGCTGGGCCCGCCTTGCCTCGGGCCGCTCTGCCTGAGCGTGCCCTGTCTGGGCGTGCCGCGTCTGGGCCTGCCGGGTCAGGGCGTGCCGCGTCTGGGCCTGCCGGGTCAGGGCGTGCCGCGTCTGGGCGTGCCGCGTCTGGGCGTGCCGCGTCTGGGCGTGCCGCGTCTGGGCCTGCCGCGTCTGGGCCTGCCGGGTCCGCCGCAGGCGCGCCAAGGGAGGTCCAGCAGAAACCCAGGTCGATGGTCATTCCGCGGCGGATCTCCTCCGCCCATCGGTCGGGCTCCATCCCTGTGAGTGCCCGCACAAGCGCCGACTTACCATGATCAACATGACCGGCGGTGGCTATCACGTGCATGATTCGCCTTATCGTAAGCGGCGCGTGGAGGTCTGGTGGGTGCGGTGGACCGCGGTAACGTTCGGCTGACCCAATACGCTGCAGGCGGCGGTTGTGCCTGCAAGATACCGCCGGGCGAGCTTGAACAGATCGTCGCGGCGCTGACCGGCCGCGCGGCCGCGGGAACCCATGGCGAACTGCTGGTGGGCCTCGACGACGGCGACGACGCCGCGGTGGTGCTCATGGCGGACAGCCTCGGTGCTGTCGGCGGGGCCAACGCCGTTGGTGGGGCTCTCGTCGAGGGGGCCGGCGCCGCGGGCAGTTTCGGCACCGCGGGTGGGGCCGGCTCCGTTGGTGCGGCCGGCACTGTGGCGCCGGTCGGCGCCGCGGGCAGCCTCGGCACCGCGGGCAGCCTCGGCTCTGTGGGTGCGGCTGGCGTTGCGAGTGGGTCTGGTGCGGTTGGTGCCTTGGCCGCGGGCGGCGCTGGTTCGCCGGCCGGTCCTGACGGGAGCTTCGCCATCGTGGCGACGACGGACTTTTTCACGCCGGTGGTCGACGACGCCTACGACTGGGGCCGGATCGCGGCGGCGAACGCGCTCTCCGACGTGTACGCCGTGGGCGGTGAACCTGTCGTCGCGCTGAACCTGCTCGGCTGGCCGCGTGACCGGCTCCCCTTCGAACTCGCTGCCGAGGTGCTTCGGGGCGGCCTTGAGATTGCGGGCTCGGCCGGCTGTCACGTGGCGGGCGGGCATAGCATCGATGACCCCGAGCCGAAATACGGGATGGCCGTGACAGGAATCGCCGATCCCGCGCGCCTGCTGCGCATCGGCGCGGGCCTGCCTGGCCTGCCGCTTTCGCTCAGCAAGCCGCTCGGAAGCGGCGTCCTGAACAACAGGCACAAGGCCACCGGGCAGGTCTTCCCCCAGGCCGTCGACATGATGACCAGGCTCAACGCGGACGCGTCCCGCGCCGCGCTTCGTGCGGGCGTGTGCTGCGCCACCGACGTGACCGGCTTCGGCTTGCTTGGCCACCTCTACAAGCTGGCCAGGGCAAGCGGGGTCAGCGCGGTCATCGACACCGCCACGGTGCCATACCTGGAAGGCGCGCGCGCCGCTGTCGCCGCGGGCTATGTGAGCGGCGGCACGCGCCGCAACCTTGGCTGGGTCTCACCGCATCTGGACCGTGGCAGCACGAGCGAGGAGGAATGCCTGCTGCTTGCGGACGCGCAGACGTCTGGTGGGCTGCTTCTCGCCGGCGAGATTCCCGGCGCGCACGTTATCGGCCACCTCGTGCCGCGTGGCGAAAACCTTATCCGCCTGATCTGACTGCTCTGATCACCGCCGTCGATCCGGTGGCGTTAATTGATCTCCTGTGCTCATATCGGGTGAACAGCCGCGTGAACGGTGCGCCGGTCCGACCGCCCGGCCGGGCGCGGGCGATCCAGCCGAGGCTTTGTTGCCGCCACCGCGTTCATGATCCCTTTACGTGTCACCTTGCCTGCGCTATCGGCCGGAAAGTTCACCCGCCGACGGATCATGGCCTCGCCGATCCCACGACTGGGGCCGGGCTGGGCGGCATCTGAGGCTGATACTGCCAGAGCGGTGAGTGTGATTGACGGGACGAGGGTTGCATGCGCGTCGTGCCGGAAGGCGGACCTTACCAGCCATGGCTGGTGTAGGCCTGAAGCGCGGGCTAACGCCTGGGGTTGGCGTCCTTGTCGCGGCCGAGATCGGAATCGCGGCCGGAATCGGAATCGCGGCTGAGATCATCGCGGCTGAGACCGGAGTCGCTCACGCGATCACTGCTGCATGGCGGCCGCTGGACGTGGCGCTTGCGCGTGGGCACCGACAGGCCGTTGATGCGCGCTCCCCGCAGGCTGTCCGCGAATGTCCCACGCAACGAATCAGGGGCGGTGACATCGTCGGGCGATGGCAGGCCCGTCCGCGCGTCGATGCCGGGAAGCTGCGGCGGCAGGAAAACCCACTTCTTGTACGACCAGTACCTGAAGAGCGTGCCAAGCGCGATGCCGACGAGCAGTGCCACGTTGTAGGAGAAGCGATCCTCCAGCTTGAGCGTGTAATGGGTGAAGCCGATGCACAGCAACTGGATGAGCAGCCCGACGCCGTTGAGCACGAAGAAAAGAAAGTACTCGCGGCTGAGCCCGCTCGACGCCCGATGGCGGAAGGTCCAGTAGCGGTTTCCGACAAACGCCAGGGTCGCCGCCACCGTCGTCGCCACGATGTTCGACGTCAGCGGTCCCCAGTGCAGGCCAAAGTGAAGCAGGTCAGTCCCGCCCCAGGTCACAATGAAACCCACGACCCCGACGACGCCGAACTTGGCGACCTCGTGGATCAGATTCCTGAATCGATCGTAGAGCGCGATCGTAATTTTCACGGGAACGATCATCCTTCCCGGGGTTTCCCGGTCGGTTCCCTCACCCTGGTCCCTAATGAATGTGACGACACTACCCGCATGAAGGTTGCGTCCTGCCCGTAACACGCCATCCCGCGCCGAAACTCGTTCGGCCCTGTCGGACCCCGAGGGTAGTGTCCGCAGACGTGGGCGACTCCGACACTGTCCAGGCCGGACCCGGGGAAAGCGGTGCTGGCGGCCCACCTGCCGACTCGCTGGGAGCTCCACTCGGGTCGCTGGATACTGCGGCATCGCCGGATGCTGCGGCCAGGAATACCGGGAAGTCGCCCGCAACCCTCGTACACGCGCGCGGCCTCACCAAGCGCTACGGTGACTTCACCGCGGTCGACCGGATCGACTTCGACCTTGTCAGGGGCGAGGCATTCGGTTTCCTCGGCCCCAACGGCGCGGGCAAGTCCTCCACCATGCGCATGATCGGCTGCGTTTCGCCGCCGACCTCGGGCACGCTGCGCATCCTCGGGCTCGATCCGGTCGCGAACGGTCCTGCCATCCGGGCGCGCCTTGGCGTGGTGCCGCAAGAGGACACGCTGGATGTCGAGCTCACCGTCGGCGAGAACCTGGTCATCTACGGCAGGTACTTCGGCCTGCGGCGTCACGTGATCCGCGAGCGCGCACGTGGCCTGCTTGAGTTCGTCCAGCTTTCCGAGCGCGCGGGCGACAAGGTGGAGTCCCTTTCCGGCGGTATGAAACGGCGGCTGACCATCGCACGTTCATTGATCAATGAGCCGGACATCCTGCTGCTCGACGAACCGACGACCGGGCTGGACCCGCAGGCCAGGCATGCGTTGTGGGACCGCCTCTTCAGGCTCAAGCAGCAGGGCGTGACGCTGATTCTCACCACGCACTACATGGATGAGGCCGAGCAATTGTGTGATCGCCTCGTCGTGATGGACGCGGGCCGGATCGCCGCAGCGGGATCACCCCGCGAACTCATCGTCAGGTACGCCACGCCCGAAGTGCTTGAGCTGAGGTTCAGCCTGGACGAGCATGCGCAGGCGGGGGAGCGGATTGGCAGTCTCGTCCGCGATAGCGGCCGCGGGATCGCGAAGCAGGTCGAGGTGCTGCCTGACCGGGTGCTGCTCTACACGTCGGACGGCGTGGCGGCGCTCGCCGCGATCCGCGCGAGCGGCCTCGCGCCAGTGACGACGCTGACCAGGCGGAGCACGATGGAGGACGTGTTCCTCCGGCTCACGGGCCGGAGCCTGGGGGATTGAGATGAGCACGGCCACGTTCGCTTTGCGGGAGCTTCGCCACCAGATGACGCTGTACAGGCGCACGTGGCGGGGCACGCTCTTCTCCAGCGTGGTGAATCCACTGCTTTACCTGGCGGCCCTGGGCGCGGGCCTCGGTTCGATGGTGAATCATCACGCGGCGAGCCGCCTCGGCGGCGTCAGCTACCTGATGTTCATCGCGCCTGGCCTGCTCGCTGCCTCCGCCATGCAGATCGCGCTCGGCGCCGCCACTTATCCGGTGCTCGGCGGAGTGAAGTGGCAGAAGACCTATTTCGCGGCGGTCGCGACGCCGATGCGCCCCGCCGATATCTTTCACGGCTTCCTGCTGTTCATTACCATCCGGCTCACCATCGCGGCGACCGCCTTCCTCGCGGTGATGTCCGTGTTCGGTGCCGTCAGAACGCCGCTCGCCGCCGCCGCGATGCCGGTGGCCGTGCTCACCGGGCTCGCCTTTGCCGCCCCCGTCGCGGCCTGGGCGGCGACGCGCGACGGTGATATGGGTTTCGCCCTGCTGTTCCGGCTCGGCATGATCCCCATGTTCCTGTTCTCCGCGACGTTTTTCCCGCTCAGCCAGCTTCCCGCGTGGCTACGGCCGGTGGCGTACGTTACCCCACTGTGGCACGGCGTGGCCGCGTGCCGCGCGCTGAGCCTTGGCGACGTCAGCGCGCCGGGCCTGATCGCCCACGTCGGCTACCTGGCGGCGCTGGCAGTTGCCGGCGTACTCGTCGGCCAGCGGACCTACCGGCGGCGGCTCCATGGATGACCCGATGAGCCTGGCCGTGTGGGCGCCTGCCCGTTATGCCGCGCGAGTCATGCCACTGGCCCCGCGCAGCCTGCTGATGGTCGAGCGGAGCATTATGACCTCCCGGCGCGCGTGGCCGGTTCTGATCTCGGGCTTCTTCGAACCCCTTTTCTACCTGCTGTCCATCGGACTCGGACTGGGCGCACTGGTCGGGAAGGTGCCAGGGCCGGCGGGCCGCCCGATCGGCTACGTGGAGTTTGTCGCGCCCGCCATGCTCGCGTCGGCCTCGATGAACGGCGCAATCTTCGACTCCACTTTCAACGTTTTCTTCAAGCTCAAGTACCAGAAGCTTTACGATTCCATCCTCGCCACGCCGATGACCGTCGGCAACATCGCGCTTGGCGAGATCACCTGGGCGCTCCTTCGCGGCGCCTTCTACGCGACGATCTTCCTGATCGTGATGACGATCATGGGTCTGGTCGAATCACCCTGGGCGGTGCTGGCCCTTCCGGGTGCGCTGCTCATCGGCTGGGCGTTCGCCGCGACCGGCATGGCCGCCACCTGTTACATGCGGACCTGGCAAGACTTCGACTTCGTCACGATGGCGATGGTGCCGATGTTCCTGTTCTCAGGCACCTTCTACCCGCTCACCGTCTACCCGCCGACGCTGCGGATCGTCGTCGAATGCACGCCGCTGTACCAGGGTGTCGCATTGCTGCGCGGGCTGATCCTTGGCGCCATCGGCCCCGGCCTGCTCGGGCACGCCGGCTACCTCGCCGCGATGGGCCTCGCGGGCCGCGCCGTAGCGGCCCGCCGCCTCAGCGCGCTGCTGCTCCGTTGATCCACGCCGCGGCGGCAGCACGCGCCCGCGATTGATAGCCGGGAACCGCCGCCGGCCCCATGGAGCCCGGCAGCCGTGCGTCGGCCGGGGGCGAACCCGCCGATACCCCGCCCGGCCAATGGGGTGTGCGCACCGCGGCAGGCGTTCAGGATTACATTTTCTATTCGCTGCGGAACAGATGGTGCCAGAACGGCATCGCCACGAAATACCCCCCGGCAGCGCCGATTATGCTGATGCCGGTATCGATGGACCATCGGCCTTGCCGCTGCCAGTAAACGTCGCGCAGTTCGAGTAGCAGCGCCAGTTCGTCTACGACAAGTGCCAGGCCGGTGCCATATATCGCGCCGACCACCGGGTGCCTGCGCAGGTCGCTGTCACCGTAGACCGCGATGCCGCCGGCGCCGGAGGGCAACCCGATGCCCCACAGGTAGTGGTGCAAATGCGTGTCGCCCAGCTTGACATCGTGAAATGGCGGGATCCGACGCCTGATCGCGTAGGTGATCTCGCGCACCGTGGCGAACGTCGCACTGAACGATGCCCAGGTCGCGAACGCGGACTGCTGCCTGGTGGTCAGCGCCTGCCGGTAGGCATGTGCCACCCGTGCGTGCGGGCGCCGCCAGCTTGGCTGCGGCGGAACCTCGCCGGCGAGTGAACCGGCGGGCCGATGCCCGTCGGCACCAGGATCCCTCTGGTCACTCTCGCTTTCGACGTCACTGTCATCCCCCTTTCTAGTTCCCGTAGGCGCGAGTTTCAGCATGCCAGCGTTCGCACGGTCGTTTTCATGATCTTTTGATCTACGCTGCCAACACTATCTACCCGCGGGTAGGTAGTGTTGGCAGCGTTGACCGTGTTGACCCACGAGCTCCCGTCCGGACAGGCGCTCCGCGCCCCGCGTCCAGGGCAGGCACGACGCGAGAGGCGGCCGCGCATGGACTTCGCATTCGACGCCAGGACCGAGGAGCTGCGGGAGCAGCTGCTCGCCTTCATGAACGAGCACATCTACCCGGCCGAGCCGGTGTTCGCCGAGCAGGTGGAAGCGGCGCCGTGCTCGTGGGCCCGCCCGCAGGTGATCGAGGAGCTTAAAACGGAAGCGCGCAAGCGCGGGTTGTGGAATCTCTTTCTGCCGCACCACCCGCAAGGCGGCGGCCTCACCAACCTGCAGTATGCGCCCCTCGCCGAGATAACCGGGCACAGCCCCGCGCTGGCGCCGGAGGCGTTGAACTGCGCGGCTCCTGACACGGGCAACATGGAACTGCTCGCCGCCTTCGGTACCGCGCAGCAGCAGGAGCGATGGCTCGAGCCGCTGCTCGACGGCCGGATAAGATCAGCCTTCTGCATGACAGAGCCTGACGTCGCGTCCTCGGACGCCAACAACATCGCCACCAGGGTCGAGCGTCACGGCGATACGTACGTGATCAACGGCACGAAGTGGTGGTCGACTGGGGCGATGAACCCGGGCTGCGAGATCCTCATCCTGATGGGGAAGACGGATCCGTCGGCGGAGCGGCACCGCCAGCAGTCGATGATCCTCATTCCGCGTGACACCCAGGGGGTGAACGTACGGCGCGGTACGACCGTGTTCGGTTACCCGGATGGCCCGCATGGCGGCCACGCGGAGATTGAGTTTCGCGACGTCCGGGTGCCAGCAGCCAACCTGCTGGGCGGGGAGGGCGATGGGTTCGCGATCGCTCAGGCGAGGCTCGGGCCTGGCCGCGTCCATCACTGCATGCGGATGGTCGGCATGGCGGAAAGGGCACTTGAACTGATGTGCCGGCGGGCGACCCACCGGATCGCGTTCGGCAAGCCGATCGCTGAGCAGGGTGTCGTACAAGACTGGATAGCCGAGTCCCGGGTGCGGATCGAGGCCGCCAGGCTGCTGGTGCTGAAGACCGCGTGGCTGATGGACACGGTGGGCAACAAGGGCGCGCACACCGAGATCCAGGCAATCAAGATCGCGACTCCGCGGATGGCGCAGTGGGTGATCGACCGGGCCATCCAGGCGCATGGGGCAGCAGGCATCACGCAAGACTTCCCGCTCGCGCAGCTATGGTCGGGAGCTCGGACGCTCCGGTTCGCGGACGGGCCCGACGAGGTGCACAAGCGCTCGCTTGCGCACCGCGAGCTGCGGCGGTACCGGGCGACCGGGCAGTAGCCGCCACAGGAGCAGGAACCAGGGCAGCACGTGCGGAGTGGTACGAACGACCGGAACGCTCAGATAATGGCGGAGCGCCTCGGCGACGGGGCTTCGGCGAACACACCACCGCGGCAAGCACCCAGCACCGCGGAAACACCCAGCAATGCGGAAGCACACAGCACGAAGGAGAACGAAGATGACAGAGCCAGCACAGCGGGTTGCCATTGTCACCGGCGCGGCGCGCGGCATCGGCGCCGCCACCGCCCGCAGGCTCGCCGCGGACGGCATGGCGGTCGCCGTGCTCGACCTGGAGGAGTCCGCGTCCAAAGGCACCGCGGATGCCATCACCGCGGCCGGCGGCCGTGCCATTGCCGTCGGCGGGGACGTGAGCCAGGCGGGGCAGGTCACCGACGCCATCGACCGGGTCGCGGCCGAGCTTGGCGCTCCCACGGTGCTGGTGAACAACGCCGGCGTGATCCGCGACAACATGTTGTTCAAGATGACAGAGGACGACTGGGACCTGGTCCTCGGCGTACATCTGCGCGGGGCGTTCCTGATGACCCGTGCCGTGCAGAAGCACATGGTCGCAGAGCGTTTCGGGCGCGTCATCAACCTGTCGAGCAGTTCGGCTCTCGGCAACCGCGGCCAGGCCAACTACTCCGCGGCGAAGGCGGGCATGCAGGGCTTCACCAAGACCCTCGCCCTCGAGCTTGGCCAGTTCAACGTGACGGCTAACGCGGTGGCGCCAGGCTTCATCGTCACCGACATGACCAAGGCCACGGCGGACAGGATCAGCATGGATTTCGCCGAGTTTCAAAAGGCCGCGGCATCTCAGATCCCGGTCAGGCGGGTTGGCCAGCCAGAAGACATCGCACACGTAATCTCGTTCCTGGCAAGCGAGGGCGCTGGTTTCGTGTCTGGCCAGGTCATCTATGTCGCCGGTGGGCCGCTTTGCTAGAACTTCCACCGGGTACGCAGCACTATCCCTCCGGTTCCATCAGTCACGCTGGCCACGCAGGCCACGCAGGCCACGCAGGCCACGCAGGCCACGCAGGCCACGCAGGCCATTGTGGTCGCCTCAGTTCCTTCGGCCGCTCCGGTGACATCAGTCGCGGCTACATCGGTCCTCGCGTTCACATCAGTAACTCTGGCCCCTTCGGTCATTCCTGTCCTATTACCCTTCTCCGCCTCTACTGGCACTTCCGCCACTTTTGCCACTATGGCAACGTTGGCCACTTTGGACCCTCCGATTACGCCTGGTCGGTCAGGTGCTAGCGGCGCAGTTGCCCGCCGCGGGAGTCGTCGTCACGGGCGCGGGCAGCGGCATCGGCGCTGCCCTGGCCCGGCGATTCGCGGCCGAGGGGGCTCGCGTGGTGATCAATGACATCGACGCTGCCGCGGCGACCGCCGTTGCGGCGCAGACGGGAGGCTTCGCGGTCCCCGGGGACGCCGCGAGCGAGCACGGCGTTGCCGAACTCGTGTCACGTGCGCGCGCTGAGCTAGGTGAGATCGACCTGTACTGCGCGAATGCCGGGGTGGCCTACGGCGGCGGCGAAGACGCCTCTGAGCTGGACTGGGAGCGGTCCTGGCAGGTCAACGTCATGGCACACGTCCGCGCCGCGAGGCTGCTCGTCGGGCCGTGGCTGGACCGGGGCAGCGGTCACCTTATCGCTACCGTTTCCGCTGCCGGGCTGCTCACAATGCTCGGCGCGGCCCCGTACTCGGTGACCAAACACGGCGCGCTCGCGTTCGCGGAATGGATGTCCGCTACCTACCGCCACCGTGGCATTACCGTCCAGGCCCTGTGCCCCCAGGGCGTGCGGACGCCGATGCTGGAAGCGACGGGCGATGTGGGAAAACTGATTCTCGGCGCGTCCGCCATCGAGCCAGACCAGGTGGCGAATACGGTCGTGGAGGCGCTCTCGGACGACCGGTTCCTGATCCTCCCGCACCCCGAGGTGGCCCAGATGTATGGAGGCCGCGCCGCGGAGACCGATCGGTGGCTTCGGGGGATCAACAAGATCCAGCGGCGCACTGACACGATCACCTGATCGCACCGGTCACCTGACGGCTGTCGGACCGCACCCGGCCACCGTCTGATCGTGACGGGGTGCCAGGCGACGGGGGGGCGACGGGGACGCCATCTGGCCGGCGATGCTGGGCAGTATCGACGCTGGGCAGTATCGGGGCGTCCCCGCCCCGGGTGGCAAGCCTGAACATGTTATTACATATTGTGATTTTAAGTAACAATAAGTACCCGATCCTTGCCGGTCGAAACGTAGCGGCCGTCGGCGCTGCGTGTTCGCCGTTTTCTGGTTGTCCGCGATGATTTTCCCGCCATGCCCGAAACATGAATGAAACGCGTCTCGGCCTGCCGCGCAGCACGTTCCCTTCCGCGTAACAGACGGGAAACGTGTCCGAAACTCGCTCATGGGAAACATGTACCAAAGTGATCGGCGGGGAGCGGCCCTCGGGGAGTTGGGCCCTCCGTAGCGAGCTGGAGGCGTGGAGCAGTGGTTCCTTATCCTAGTTGGCTGAATGCCGGGGACAACTCCTGGCAGCTTACGGCCGCGACGCTGGTCGGCCTGATGAGCATTCCAGCCCTGGCCGTCCTCTACGGCGGGCTGGTGCAGCGCAAGTGGGCCGTCAACACGATCCTGATGACGTTCAGCGCGTTCTGCACGGTGCTCATCGTCTGGGTCCTGTGGGTCTTCAAGATGGGGTTCGGCGAACCGTGGATCCATACGTTCGTCGGCCGGCCGGGTACCGTGGTCGGACAAGGTGGTGAACAGAACCAGGCGCACATCCCGCTCGTCAGCGGCACAGGGGGGATGCCGCATTTCCGGTTCCCGCAGTCATCCCTGGTCTACTTCCAGTTCGTTTTCGCCGCGATCACGCCCATCCTGTTCCTCGGCAGCGTGATCGGCAGGATCAAGTTCAAGGTCTGGCTGATCTTCGTGCCGCTCTGGTCGACATTCGCCTATTCGGTGAATGCGTTCCTGCTCTGGGGCGGCGGCTTCTGGGCGCAGAAGGGCGCCCTGGACTTCAGCGGTGGCTACGTAATCCACCTGGCGGCCGGCGTGTCCGGCTTCGTCGCCGCGGCGGTGATCGGACCGAGGCTGGCCCGCGATCGTGCCCACGGCGTGCCGAACAACCTGCCGCTCGTCGCGGTCGGGGCGGGCATCCTCTGGCTCGGCTGGAACGGCTTCAACGGCGGTGACCCCTACTTCGCGGGGGCGGACGCCGGCGCTGCGGTTCTCAACACCAACCTCGCGACGGCCGTGGCGATGATGGTCTGGATCGTCATGGACATGTCGTTCGGCAAGGAGCGCAAGCCAACGTTCCTCGGCGGGCTCAACGGCATGATCGTCGGCTTGGTCGGAATCACCCCGGCCGCCGGTTACGTGAACGGCGTCGGTGCGATCATGATCGGCCTGATCGACTGTGTCATCGTCTGGGTGGCCTGGAACTTCCTGAGCCGGGTGCGGCCGTTCAGCAAGGTCGACGACGCGCTCGGAGTCGTCTACACCCACGGTGTCGCCGGCTTGTTCGGCGGCCTGCTGATCGGCCTGTTCGCCGACCCCAAGATGATCGTTTACCTGGGGCTGGGGAAGAGCCCTGGATTCACCACTGCGGGTCTCTTCTACGGGCACCCGCATCAGTTGCTGGTCCAGGCCGGGGCCGCGATCACCGTCATCATCTGGGATGCCCTCGTCACGTTCCTCATCCTCAAGGGAATCGGCCTGTTCACCAGCCTGCGCATGTCCGATGAGCTGCTAGAGGTCGGAGACGTGGCGGTGCACGGCGAAGAGGCCTACCCCGTGGAGGAGGGGCTTACCCGCGTCGACGCAAGCGGGCTAGTTGGTGTGTCGGCCGGATCGGCGCCGCCAGACCGGCCAGCGCCACCGCCAAAGGCGGTGATCACAAGAGACGACAAGTAGCTAAGCCCTGGGAGCCGATGCCCGGGCCGGTGACCACCGGCCCGGGCATCGGTGTTGCCTCGTAATCGTGGCGTCATGATCACGCGCGGCCGGTTAACACGGGGGTGGCGCAAGATTCGAAGACACACGATGGGCCATGGCGTGTCGTACCTGGCTCATGATGGCCATCAAGGATCGCATATCTGTCGTGGATGACGTGGCTGAGTGGAGGTCCTGCAAGATGCTGACCTGCGGAAACACGGATTCAGGCGCGTGCCGTGGGTGACATGGATGACTGTGAAGGCGTGGCTGCCGTGCGCAACGACTCCCAGTTTGACTCCCACGATTCATGATCGATCGTCCTCCCCGGCGATCTCAGCCAGGGCATCATCCCAGGGGAGTGCGGGGTTCGTCGTCCAGGCGATAGGAACGCCGGGAGGTCATGACGGCGATCTTTATCAGGTCATAGATCGAAAGTTTGGGATGTTGAACGCAGAGAAAATCCCAGTGCAGGGAAAGACAGGGATGACTGTGGACGGAAGATCTTGGTACGAATCAGGTGAGCTGCCGCTCCGGTTAGGGACTAGATAAGATGAATCCTCACGTCTGCGCAGCTAAGAAGGGTGAGGGTGACCGTCTACTGCCTCGGCGGCAGTGTGTGCATTTGCGCCGTCGGCGGGCGGCCGATGCGGGAGTGACACCGGGCCCGGACCGCCCGGACCGGGCCTGCCGGGTCACCTATGCCCCAGACGGCGGCCGTGACCGAGCACCGCACGAGCTACGCAACCGCCTCGCACGACACATTGTCGGCGGATGTTCAGTGACCGCGGCGGGCTTTCTCCAGCGACGATCCGGGCCATCAGCTCGGCCCCCGCCGGGCTGCTAGACCCGGCCGCCCCCATCTGGCGCCGGGTAAGGCGGTAATGGCGGAGAAGGAGGCCCAGGTGTCCCCGGCGGCGCGAGGCGCTGGTTCTAGATACGGTGGTGCAGCACGGCCATGTTTTGCCGCTGCCGCTGCCACGGGTGATGGGGACGCCCCGGCGTAGGCCTTGAGCCTTTTGGCGTCGGTGAAGCGGGATCGGTCGTCGCCGATCTGGGCGAGTACCCGGGCGCCGGTGAGCGGGCCGAGCCCTGCCGTCCCACGGCCTGCTCGACGAGCGGGAGCTTTCGCATCTGCGGTGCGCGGAAGACGTCACCCAGTCGGGCGGCTTCGGTATCGATGCCGCGGCTGCGCCCGGCCTGGCGGAGTAGGGCTCGCAGCTGGGTCACGGTGAGAGTGCCGGCGGCGCTGGTGTGGGGGGCAGCGAGATGACGCGGGCTTCGGGGCGCGTGATGCCGCCGCGGGAATCGCCGAAGGCGGCGAGGAAGCCCGGGAAGTACTCGCGCAGGTGCGAGCGGAGCATGTTGTGAGCGCAGGTGCGCGCCCATACGCGTCTTGCTGTCAGCGGCGGGGCACGGATCTCCAGCAGCAACGGATTCATTCCCAGGTCTCGGGTGCGGGTGCCCGGCGCTGACAGCCACCACGTCTGCCGGATCCTGCCGATCTCTGCCTAGGCATCACCTCCAAGCTCCGGGAAGGCGTGGATCCGGCAACCAGGTCCCGCGATCTCAAAGAAGGACTCATCATCCGGTAGGGGTCTAGCGGTGACCTGCTCACGTGCCCATTAGGGTTCCGCCGCCGACCACACCGAGCACCGTGTCAGCGCCCAGCTCGGCGAGTACATCGGCTACTGCTTCCGCGAAAAGCACCCCTGCCCCCGCCCGGAGCGTCATCGACGGAGTTTCTCCACGAGATTTCGTCGCGACTTGATTACTCTGGGTGAGCGAATCTGGGGATGGTGAGACGGTGCTCTTTCCGACGGTCCAGTTCGCCGCGTTTTTCGCCGTTGTTTTCGCGGTGTCGTGGCGCCTCATGCCGAATCAGCGGGCCTGGCGCCGGTTCATTCTCGCCGCCTCGTATTTCTTCTATGGCTGCGCGGACTGGCGGTTCGTGCTCCTGCTGATCGCGTCGACTGCGGTCAACCAGGTTGCCGCCACGGTCGCCGCGCGTGCGAAGACGGTCGTGGCACGTCAGGCAGGGCTCGCCGCCGCGATCGTCTTCGACCTCAGTGTCCTGGCCGTGTTCAAGTATTTCGACTTCTTTATCGGTTCGGTCAACCAGATGCTCGGCGTTTTCGGGCTCGGTGCGCCGTTGCAATTGTTGAATATCGCGCTCCCGGTGGGTGTCTCCTTTTACACCTTCCAGGCAATTTCGTACGTGACCGACGTCTACCGTGGCCGCTGCCCGCTGGCGCGGCCGATGGATTACGCCATTTACGCGTCATTCTTCCCGCATCTGGTCGCCGGACCGATCGTCCGTCCGGGCGAGTTCATCCCACAGCTGGGCCGACCGCGCGATCCGGCCAGGATTCCGGCATCGCGCGCGCTCTCGCTCATCGCCTGCGGCTTGTTCAAGAAGGTCGTCCTCGCAGATCTGCTCGCGACCCGGATCGTCGACCCGGTCTTCGGCGCCCCGGCGGCCCACTGCGGCGTCGAGGCGGCGGCTGCCATTTATGGCTACGCGGTTCAGATCTACTGCGATTTCTCCGGCTATACCGATATGGCAATCGGGCTGGCGCTGCTGCTTGGATTCCGCTTCCCGATCAACTTCGACCGGCCGTACGCGGCCACCGGCCTGCAAGATTTCTGGCGCCGCTGGCACATGACGCTTTCCAGGTGGCTGCGGGATTACCTCTACATCCCGCTCGGCGGTAGCAGGCGCGGCCTCCGTCGCACCTACCTCAATCTCATGCTGACGATGCTGCTTGGTGGCTTGTGGCACGGTGCCGCCTGGACGTTCGTGCTATGGGGCGGCATCCACGGCGGCGGCTTGGCCGTCCAGCGCTGGTGGTCTGACCGCCCGTCAGCTTGGCGGCCTGGAAAACGGTCTGAAGAGCGGCCTGGAGGGCGGAATCCGGGGGAGCGGCCGGGTTCCGCGCTTCGCCGTGCGGCATGCTGGCTGCTCACCTTCCACATCGTCTGCCTCACGTGGGTCTTCTTCCGTGCACCCGATCTCGGCACGGCGTTCACGTTGCTCGGCAGGCTGGCCGTCCCCGGACCCGCGCCGCTCGTCACGCCCACCGTGATCATCATGATCATCGGTGGTCTGGCCACCCAGTTGCCGCTACCAGGCATGTGGCGGCAGCTCAGGGACAGGTTCGTGTTGCTTCCCGCAGCCGCTCAGGGCGTAACGCTTGGCATATTCCTCGTGGTAATCAGCGCGATTGCCGACCAGCAGGGCGTGGCCCCGTTCATCTATTTCAGGTTCTAGCGGGCAAGGACGGTTCCGAAATGGCAGACACCGAGATCACCGCCAGCGGTACGCCAAACGGGGCGCCGCGGGACGCGACGAGGGGGACGGCAAACGGGGCGCCGCGGGACGCGACGAGGGGGACGGCAAACGGGGCGCCGCGGGACGCGACGAGGGGGACGGCAAACGGGGCGCCGCGGGACGCGAGGACGGGGACGGCAAACGGGGCGCCGCGGGACGCGAGGACGGGGACGGCAAACGGGGCGCCGCGGGACGCGAGGACGGGGACGGCAAACGGGGCG
>Ga0335077_10004203_pt1 | contig 17548 bp, 14 predicted proteins | sample Lox_Sample_31_FD_207151 | JGI IMG/M metagenome (GOLD analysis project Ga0335077, IMG submission 207151) | Soil microbial communities from Loxahatchee National Wildlife Refuge, Florida, United States - Lox_Sample_3.1 | ecosystem: Environmental > Terrestrial > Soil > Wetlands | place: USA... | reverse complement strand
ACAGAGTGACCACGTCTCCAGGCACCAGGTCGGCGAGCGGGACGTCGCGCGGTTTCCCGTCGCGGAGCACGGTCGCCATCACCTTGATCATGGCCCGGAGCTTCTTCGCCGCCGTGTCGGCTCGGGACTCCTGCACGAACCGCAGCGAGACGCCCAGCACCACCATCGCCGCCATGACGATGGCCGCCCGCGCGTCCCCGGTGAGGAGCGAGATGGTGGCGAGCAGCGAGAGCAGCACGACGAGCGGATTGACGAGCGCCTTGAGCAGGAGCTTGACCCGCCCCGCCCCCTCGTCTTTGGCGACCACGTTCGGCCCGTGCCGCTCGAGGCGAAGCTCGGCCTCCTCCTGCGTCAGCCCGGCGGGGCCGCTCTTCAGATCGGAGAGGACGCTCGCCGCGTCCAGGCGCGCCGCCTTGACGAGGAGCTCGGAGGGACCGTTCGTCGCCCCGCTCCGGCGCGCCGTCCCGAACCGCCTCGGAATGGTGCTCCCGGCCCAGGGCATCCTCCCCTCCGTTCCTCCGGGCGGGCGCCCGGCGCCCCGCCGGCTCCGCCCGCGGCAGGGAGCGGGGGCTCCGCTCGCCGCATGGGAAAGGCCCGCGAGCCCAGGCTCGACGGTAGTCCGAAACGGCGCGCAGGATGTGAACGTCGTGTGACGAACGCTCCCGCGAGCCCGCACGCGGCGCCCGCCCAGCCGGTGCGCCGCGCCCTCTCCATGGGGTTGGCGAAGACCGGGAGGTACGCTACACCCCTCCCCGGCCGTGCTTCAACCGGAGAGCAGGACCATGGAGCGCCCTCGTGACGCACAGTCCATGAAGGCGGCGGGCACCCGCGGCCCGAGCGATCCCGGCGCGCGCGGGGCGCCGAGGGCCGGCGGCACTGAGAGGTTCCTCTGAGGCCGCTCGAGGAGGCGCTCGCGGCGGCTCGCCGGTTCGGCGAGAGAGCGGAGAGCCTGGAGGCGCGCTACCGCGCCGGCGAGCTTCGCTCCCGCGTCCCCGAGGTCCTCCTCGAGCCCGACCGTCCGCTGACCGAGGCGGTGGCGGAGGCGCTCCCGGCCTCGAGGGCGGCCCTGGAGGCGGCGTCGAACGGCCTCTTCTACTCCCTCCCGGTGGCGTTCGATCCAGCCGAGAGCTCCGGCCCCTACCTCGCCACCCTGGACCGGGACGCGGCGGGAGAGCCGTTTCGGTTCCTGGACCTCGGCGCTCTCATCGCCTCCCAGCCCTTCGGGGAGAACGAGCCGGACATGGTGGCGGCCGTGCTCCGCCGCCTGCCCTACGCGGTGGGACGCTCCGCTCACTCGGAGTACCAGACGGCCCTCTCGCTCGAGCTCAAGGCCGCCCTCGACGGCGTGGCGCCGGCGGGCACGCCCCGCCACTTCGTCGTGAACACCGGGGCGGAGGCGGTGGAGAACGCCATCAAGGCGGTCCTGCTCAACCGCGTGAAGACCCGGAGCGCCGATCCGGCGGGCGCTCCCAGGGAGGGGCCGACCCCGGGGCAGGGACTCTTCATCGTCTCCTTCGACGGCGCCTTCCACGGGCGGACGCTGGGAAGCCTCGCCGCCACCCAGCGCAAGCGGGCCCGCCTGGGGTTCCCGACGTTCGACTGGCCCCACGCGTCCTTCCCGGTGGAGGATCCGCGGTCGCCCTCGCGAACCCGGCGCCGCGACGAGAAGAGCCTGGAGCAGGTGTGGACGCTCCTCGTCACCGGGCGTTCGCCGGGCGCCCCGAGGCAGAGGGAGCAGTTCCGGAGCCTGCTGGCGGCGTGCGACGAGCTCCTCTCCCGCCTGCCGGCGGACGCGGCCGAGCGGTCGGCGCGCGTGCGGGCGTTCGTGGAGGAGCGGCGCCGCCTCGCCGACGCCGACTCGCTGCGCCGGGCGCAGCGGGCCGCCGGGGTACTGGTGGAGCCGATCCAGGGGGAGGGCGGCCTTCGCTTCGCCTCGGCCCACTTCTTCCAGCGCCTGCGGCTCCTCACCCGCGTCTACGACGTCCCCCTCCTCTTCGACGAGGTCCAGACCGGCTGGGGCGCGGCCGGTAGGCTCTGGGCGCACGACCTCTTCGACCTGCCCAGCCCCCCGGACGCGGTGATGTGGGCGAAGAAGGCGCAGAACGGAATCCTCTTCGTGAGCGAGGAGCTCGCCACCTTCTTCCAGGAGGAGAAGAAGTTCAACACCACCTGGGAGGGCGACTCGGTGGGCATGGTCCGGCTGCTCGCCTTCCTCCGCAAGCTCGACCTGGAGCGGGTGCGGCGCACGGGAGCCCTGGCGCGGGAGGGGCTCGAGCGGCTCGCCAAGGACTACCGGGGGCTGTTGCAGAACGTCCGAGGGGCCGGGTGCCTGCTCGCCTTCGACGTGGTGAGGTCCGACTGGCGCGAATGGCTCCGCGATCGCGCCTTCCGCCGCGGGCTCATCCTCCTGCCCGCCGGCGAGCGGGCCCTCCGCTTCTACCCGCGCTACGACATGGAGCCGGGAGCGATCGGGGAGGCGCTCGAGCTGCTCCGCCGCGCGGTGGAGGACCTCGTCGGCGGGAGGGCCTCGCCGTCCGTGGCGGGGCCGGAGATCCGCGTCGGCACGCTCGAGGCGCGGCCGGCCACGCTCCAGGCCGTCGACCTGGCCGGGGACCCGGAGGGGCTCATGCCCCAGGTCGCAGCGGTGGAGGTCGAGCGCTACGGCAACCTGGCGCTCTACCCGCCCGACGTGCTCCGGGCCGGGCGCCGGCCGCTCCTGCAGTACTCGGCCGAGACGCTCGCCTCGACCATGGCCAACCCCGGGGCGTGCGGGGTGGCGCTGCGCGACCGGGTCTCGCAGCGGCTCGTGGCCTACGCGCTCGGGAGCCCCCTCGAGAACCACGACGAGGTGGGGGTGCGGGACGACCCTCGCTACGGCGAGAACGACACCTTCTACCTCCAGGCGATGGCGGTCTCGCCGCTCCTCCGCAACCGCGCCGAGGTGGAGGCGATGGTCCTCGACCTCCTGCGCGAGCGGGTGCGGGAGCACGGCTTTGCCTGGATCTCGGCCCTCATCGAGGCCCGGCTCGCGGAGACCGGCCCGCGCTGGATGCGCGAGGCGACGGCGCTGGAGACGGTCGAGGACTACCTCCAGAGCGGAATCCGCTTCGCCTACCTGCGGGCGCCCTGCTGATCTCCGGGGTGCAACCCCGGTCGCTCGCCTCTCGCCGCTCGCGGGCCCGCCGCCGCTGTGGGTTCCGGTGCCTGGTTCGTGAGGGGAAGGTGACGATCCGCCGAAATCTTCGCGAACGGTCGTCGCGGAACTTCCTTCCCGGCCGCTAGCCTCTACCATGGGGATCTCGGGATGGCCCGGTCCGGAAAGAAGCGGCGCGCGGACGCCCTGCAGTGGGTGGCGGGAGGTCTCGTCTGGCGCGACGACCCCGACGGGCGGAAGCTCGCGGTCATCCACCGGCCGAAGAAGCGCGACTGGTCCCTGCCGAAGGGACGCCTCGAGGAGGGCGAGTCCTTCATGGCGGCCGCGCTCCGCGAGGTCGCCGAGGAGACCGGCTGCGAGGCGCGGATCGAGGAGTTCGCCGGATTCGCGCTCTACCCCGCGAACGGGGCGCCGAAGCTCGTGCTGTTCTGGCACATGGCCGTCCGGGGTGGGCGGTTCCGCCCGAGCGACGAGGTCGACCGCCTCGAGTGGCTCACCCCCGGCGAGGCGCTGCGGCGACTCGACCACCCGGCGGAGCGGCGGGTGGTGGAGAGCGTGGTGCTCGCCGGCGGGGCTTCCTCCGCCGCGTAGCAGGGGGCCGCGGCACCCGCCTCAGTACCTCGAGCGGTAGGCGTGCCACATGTCGTCGACGAAGGAGTACTGGGGAAACTCCCCCTGGAGCCAGTACTCGGTCTGGCCCTGACGTTCCCAGTCGGCGCTGTAGTCGAAGCCGGACTGGGCCAGGATGTCGGCCACCGCCTGGGCATCGTTCTCGGTCATCCAGCGGTCGACGTAGTCGAAGAAGGCGGGGTGGCCCCAGAGATCCCGGCCGCCGAGGATCTCCACCGCCAGCGCCTCGCCCACCCACGACACCGACGTGCAGCAGCGCCGGTAGGCCTCCCCGATCTGCTCGGTGGGAGTGTAGAGGGGCCAGTCCTTGGGCTGGAGCTGCTCGTAGGGCCCGTACATGCCGGGGCTGACCGGCGTTCCGCCGTCGAGGACGCCGTAGTGCCCGCCGTAGATGACGGTGGCACCCTGCCAGGCGACCGTGTAGCCCCCCGGGATCTGGGAGACGTAGACGGTCTGCATGTCCTCGCCGAACTGGTTGGGGTAGGCGGCGGAGGCGCCTTTCATCCCCTCGTCGCCGAGGAGGAGGCCGGCGAAGAGGATGGGCATCTTCCTGCCGCTGCGGTGGCCCCCGAAGGCCGGCCAGCCCACGCCGGCCTGGAGGCAGCCGTAGAGGTCGATGCCGTACTGGACGAAGTAGTTCGTGAGCGCCACCTTTTCGGAGGCCGAGAAGTCGAGGGCGAGGAGCAGCCCCACGTACGAGTCGGCAAAGGCGATGTGCTGCCCGTAGCTCGGCATGTAGAGCGCGGGAGCGTCGAAGAGGAAGGGGTTGGTGTCGATCCAGGGCCGGCGGAACCAGTCCTCGAACACCGAGAGGGGCGGGGTGGCGGAGGAGGTCGGGGGCGGGAGCGAGGGCAACAGGTCGCGCTGCAGGCTCCCCGCCCGGCGCAGCGTCTGGCCGCGGTCGCAGTAGGACGGCCGGAAGGCGTCTGCCGGCGGGACCGCGGAGAGAACGGTGAGGACGGAGACGCTCGCGACCGGGCTGGCGCTCATGTCCCCGGAGCGCATCACCTCGGGGACCGAGTGGACCTGGGAGAGGCTGATGGAGGACACGAGCGCGTCGCCCGCCCGGAGGGAGAGGGGAGGGTAGGAGCGGAGCGTCGCGTCGAACCACCACGACTCGTCGGTGCCGTCGTTCAGCCGCTGGTCGAAGCCGCTCTTGCCGTTCGACGTCGGCAGGTTCAGGACCGACCCGTTCATGTAGGGGGCGGCCGTCATGGGCGCCGGGTCGATGGCGGTGACCGTGACGGGACCGAGCACCCACCAGTCGCCGTTCACGAACTGGCCGGCCCGCACCGGGCTCGCGAAGGTCCAGGTGACCCCGTCCTTGGAGATGGAGGTGACGAGGCCCGGGGCGGGCGCGGTTGCGGTCGCCCCGCCCCCGGCGCAGCCGGCGACGGCAAGGGCGACGAAGATCGAGGCGAGCCCCCTGTCCATGGGACCTCCTTCGGCGAGCCCCGAGTCTAGCGATCGGCCCGGCGACCGCCGATGTGGGATTTCCCCCACTGTGCGCGCAGGCCCACAGCCGGCTCCCTCGCCGGACACGCGACCTCCTCGGCCCCGGCCGGCGACCGGAGACGCCCGCCGCGCCGGGGCGGTGCGGTTGCCGCGCCGGCCCCTCCTCCATTAGAAGCGAGGCGGAACCCTCACTGCCGGGAGAAGCCGATGAAGACCTCGATCGCCGCACTCGCCGCCGCCCTCGTCCTCGCCGCCCCCGCCCTCGCCGCCGAGGGCACCAAGGGCGGCACGCCGCAGACACACCACTGCGAGGTGCAGGGCAAGGAGGTCTCGAAGACGAAGAAGGAGTGCGGAAAGGCGGGAGGCACCTGGGCGAAGGGCGCGCCCACCCTGCCGCCGCCCGCGCCTTCGAAGCCGGAGGCTCCGGCCGCCCCCGCGGCGAAGTAGCTCGGCGGGCAGTGGAGCCTTCCTCGGGGCCGCGCCTCGAGCTCGGCGCTCCGTGGCTTCGCTCCCCGGCGCGGTCCACGCCGCTCGCGAACACGAAAAAAAGCCGAGCGCTCAGCTGAGGAGCGCTCGGCGGTCGGAAGCGGGCTTCGATTTCCCGACGCGCGCAGTCGCTGCGTGTGGGGCCGCGCTTCCTTGCAGGTGAGTATGTGCCTCCCACCCGGCGGTTGCTACGCCCCGCATGGTGGGCAAATCTCGTTTTTCACGGGGTGGCGCGGCGCGTCGGCGCGACATGCCCCTGCTTTCGAGGCGACCCCGCGAGCGGCGCTCGTCCTTTTGCGCGATGCCGGGAGGGTCGCTCGGCGCGTTGCGGCGGCGCACCTCCCTCCGTCGAGCCAGGAGAGATGCCGGGAGCGCCCCCGACGCTCGGGGATCGCTTGATCCGGCACAAGCGCCGTCGGAGGCGCGGGAGCCGGACGGTCACGTTGCGCTTGCCTAACGCGTAGCGAAACGCTGTGCTTCGCTCCGCTCGGCCGCCGCCGGGGGAGGGAGATGAACATGCTCGCCGCGTTCGCCGCGTCACTACCGCTCTTCGTGCTCCTCATCGGGCTCCCGCTGCTCATGAAACCAGCCGTGAAGGTGGCGCCGGCCGCGTGGGCGGTGACGGTGCTCGTCGCCATCCTCTGGTTCGGGTTTCCGGCCAAGCTCACCTTGCTCGCCGCCGTCCAGGGAGCGCTCTTCGGCCTCTTCCCCATCATGTACATCCCCTTCGGCGCGCTCGTCGTCTACAACACGCTCAAGGCGACCGGCTGGATGGACAAGATGCAGGGCGCCATGGCGAACCTCACGGTCGACCGGCGCGCGCAGGCCCTCCTCATCGGCTTCGGGTTCGGCGCCTTCCTCGAGGCCATCTGCGGCTTCGGAGCCCCGGTGGCCATCCCGGCGAGCATCCTGGTGGGGCTGGGCTACGACCCCATGATGGCGGCCATCGTCTGCCTGGTGGCGAACACCGGGCCCGTGCCCTTCGGCTCGCTCGCCATCCCCACCGATACCCTCGCGCTCATCACCGGCCTCGACCTGGCGCGCCTCTCGCAGATGACCGGGCGCCTGATGGCGCCGCTCGGCTTCCTAATGGCCTTCGCCACCGTGTTCTCCATGTCGCGCTGGAAGGGGATGAAGGGCGCGCTCCCGGCCATCCTCGTCACCGGCTTCAGCTTCGCGGCCGTGCAGCTTCTCGTCTCGAACACCGTGGGCGCGACGCTCGCGGACGTGCTCGCCTCCCTGGTCACGCTCACCGCGCTCTCGGCCTACCTGCGCTTCTCCTCGAGGCGAGAGCCCTGGCTCTTCCCGGGCGAGGATCGCGCGGCCGTCCAGCCCAAGGGGTTCCACGCCAGGGACCTGGTGCTCTCCTGGCTCCCCTACCTCCTCCTCACCGTGCTCATCATCCTCGTGAACCTGCCCTCGACGAAGCCGCTCTTCGCCGGGCGAGCGCCCGGCTGGGAGTGGATGGCGGTGAAGTTCCAGATCTACAACCCCGCCAAGCTCTACACCTTCGCCTGGCTGCAGAGCCCCGGCACCATCATGCTCATCGCCGGCTTCCTCGCCTTCCCCTTCCTCGGCATCGGCCCGGGAGCGGTGATGGGCCAGTTCGGCAAGACGGCCAGGCAGATGATCCCGTCCTTCGTGGCGGTCGCCTCCATCCTCTCCATCGCCGAGGTGATGAACCTGTCCTTGCCGCTCGTCGACCCGAAGACGAAGCTCGCCCTCTGGGGAGTGATCGGGGACAAGCACCCCTCGATGGTGGCGACGCTCGCGAACGCCATCGTCTCGTCGGTGAGCGCCAAAGTCTACCCCCTCTTCGCCCCTCTCTTCGGGACGCTGGGGGCGTTCCTCACCGGCTCCAACACCTCGTCCAACGCGCTCTTCGGGAACCTGCAGAAGCTCACCGCCCAGGGGATGGGCCTCTCCGACATCCTCATGGCCTCGGCGGGCAGCGCCGGGGCGAGCGCCAAGATGATCTCGCCCCAGAGCATCGTCATCGCCGCCACCGCGGTGGGGCTGCTGGGCGCCGAGGGCAAGATCATGCGACAGACCGTGAAGTACGCCGTCGGCTACGTGGCCCTGCTCGGGCTCATGACCTGGGTGGCGGCGTTCCTCGTCCCGGGCATCGTGCCCTGACGAGGGGCGGTCTCCGTTGGGAGGCCCCGGGAGAGGGCCGTGCTTCCCCGCATCGACGGAGCGCGCCGGGTCGGGGCCGGCGCGTTCTCTGACCCGGCGCCAGGCGAGCGCCGCGAGGTGGCGGCGCCCGGGCCGAGGAGTTCCGGGCCGTTCCGCCCCTGCCGCTCGCGGGCGCCTCCCGCCCCGGCGGGCACCCGGCCGGAGCGGGCGCCGGGGCGCGCGAGCGGTTAACGAACGCGGCCGGAGGAATCGGTATGCCACACACGATCTACGCGATACTGGGTGCCACCGGCCACGTGGGCGGGCTCGCCGCCTCGAAGCTCCTCGACAAGGGCAAGAAGGTCCGGGTCGTCGGGCGAAATGCGGGCAAGCTGAAGGCGTTGGGGGACCGCGGGGCCGAGGTGGCGATCGCCGACGTCCAGGACGCCAAGGCGCTCGCCAAGGCCTTCGCCGGAGCGGACGCCGCCTTCGTGCTCGTGCCGCCCAACTTCCAGACCCCGTCGTTCCGCACCTACCAGAGAAACGTGGTGAGCGCCCTGGCCGCCTCTCTCGAGGCCGCCGGGATCGGGAACGTCATCACCCTCTCGAGCGTGGGAGCGGACCGTCCCGACCAGAACGGCCCCGTCGCCGGCCTCTACGAGATGGAGCAGCGACTCAACCGGCTCGCCGGAAACGTCCTCCACCTGCGCCCCGGCTTCTTCATGGAGAACAACCTCATGAGCATCGGGATGGTGAAGGGGATGGGGATGCTCGGCTCGGCGACCCGCGGCGACGTCGCCCTTCCCATGATCGCGACGAGGGACATCGGGGAAGTGGTGGCCCGCCGGCTCGCGGCCGGCGACTTCTCCGGGAAGCAGGTCCAGGACCTGCTCGGGGCGAGGGACGTCACCATGTCCGAGGTCGCCTCCGCCCTGGGGAAGGCCATCGGGAGGGCGGACCTGAAGTACGTCCAGTTCCCGTACGAGGACGCGCGCAAGGGGCTCGTCCAGATGGGGGTGCCCGAGGAGATGGCGGGGCTCTACGTCGAGCTCTCGAAGGGCTTCAACGAGGGCGCGGTGAAGGCGACCCAGGCGCGCTCGGCCATGACCACCACGCCGACCACGATCGAGACCTTCGCGGAGCAGGTGTTCGCGCCCGCCTACCGGGCGAGCTAGCGAGGGGGCGTCCGCCGGCCGGAACGATGCTCAGGCGCCGCGCCGGGAGCGTCCGGGCGCGAGGTCGAGCTCCGGGTAGTGCCGGAAGATCCCGGCCTCGTTGAACGGGATGCGCCGCTCCGAGGAGAGGTAGGCGGCGACGCGCGGGAGGGCCGCGACCCGATCGTGGAGCGCCGCGAGCCGGGGAGCGCGGCGCTCGTGCCGTCCCATGGCGCGCGGGAAGGCGTAGCGGAGGCCGGCCACGACCTGGAAGGCGGAGAGGTCGACGTAGCTGAGCCCGCGCCCGACGAGCCACCGGCCCTTCCCGGCAGGATTGGAGTCGAGCGCGCCGTCGAGGTAGCCGAGGTACATGGGGATGCGCTCCCGCACGAAGGCCGCGGAGCGGCGCGCCGCCTCCGGCCTCTGGTCCTCGTAGTAGAGCGAGCCCGCGATGGGGTGATGGGTGTCGTGCACCTCGGCGACCAGGTCGGCGATGGTGAGCTGGATCTGGTGCGCGCGGAGCCGACTCGGCTCGTCCCGCGGCGCGAGGCCGAGGCGCGGTGCGAGGTACTGGAGGATGGCGGCGGTCTGCGCCACGAGGACCCTCCCGTGGCGAAGGGCAGGGGGGCCGAGCGGAGTGAGCCGCGGCCCCTTCTCGCGGAGGAGGCGCACCACCGCCGCGGCGCCGCCGCCCCTCGAGGCGGGCAGGCGCGCCACGTCGGCGTAGGGGACGCCGGCGGCCTCGAAGGCGAGCCGGACGAACTCGCCGCGCCCCTGGATCCCGGGCCAGTAGAAGAGTCGGTAGAGGGTGGAAGGGCGTCTCGGCATCGGAGCTCCGCGGGGTGTGCGCGTCCGCGCGCGTCGAGCGTGGGCCGATCGGGGCCCACGCCGGGAGCATCATGGCCGAGCGAAGCAGGGCGCACAGCGCCCCGGGTGGGCGACCGGGAGGCCTCGCACCGGAAAGGGGGCTCGGGCCGGCCCCTGGCCAAGCACGGCGGGTTTGGGGCACCATCCGGCCGGATCAGAGGAAAGAGGCCCGATGACGGGGATCGCACGGCGGGAGGCGGTGGTGGTGACCGGTGGCAGCCGCGGGATCGGCGCTGCCGTGGCGCGCCTCGCCGCGGCCCGGGGCTACGACGTGGCGGTGAGCTACCTGTCCGATTCCGCCGCCGCGGCGGAGGTGGTGCGCGCCGCGTCCGCCGCGGGGGCGCGTGCGCTGGCGGTGGCGGGGGACGTCTCGCGAGAGGAGGACGTGGCGAGGCTCTTCGAGACCGCCGCCCGCGAGATCGGGCCGGTCCGCGGCCTGGTGAACAGCGCCGGCATCACCGGCGGCTTCGCGAGGGTGGCGGAACTCTCCAGGGAGACGCTCGAGCGCGTGCTCGAGGTGAACGTCACCGGAACCATCTTGTGCGCGCGGGAGGCGGTGCGCCGCATGTCCACGAGGCGTGGTGGGGCGGGCGGGGCCATCGTCAACGTGTCCTCGCTCGCGGCGCGCCGCGGCGGCGCCGGCGAATGGGTCCACTATGCCGCCTCGAAGGGCGCCGTCGAGGCCTTCACGCTGGGGCTGGCCCGCGAAGTGGCGGCCGAGGGCATCCGGGTGAACGCCGTCGCCCCCGGGATCATCGACACCGAGCTGCACGCCGCCGCGGGAGCCCCCGACCGCGCCACCCGGCAGGCGGGCACGATCCCCATGCAGCGGCCGGGCGCCGCGCTCGAGGTGGCGGAGGGGGTGCTCTGGCTCCTCTCCGAGGCCGCCTCCTACACGACGGGCGCCGTCCTGGACATCGGCGGCGGGAGGTGAGGCCCGGAGGCCGGCGGCGCCTCACCGCCTCCGGGCCGGGCCGCGGACGCACGCCGACGCGAGGCGCGCCCGCCCCCTGGGAGGGGCGTGAACGCCGCGTGGGGGCTCGGTATGTATCCGGGTGCGGAGGAAGGAACCATGGCCCAAGGAGCCGACAGCCCCCCCACCCCGCGCGCGGGCGCCGGCCGGGGCCGTGCCTGGGCGGCCGGGATTCTCACCGCCGCCCCCGCCCTGGCCCTCCTGTCGAGCGCGGTCATGAAGGTTGCCCGGCCGCCCCAGGTGCTCGACACGTTCGTGGGGAAGCTCGGCTACCCGGCGCACCTGCTCCCGGTGCTCTCGGCGCTGGAGGTCGCCTGCGTCGTCGTCTACCTGATCCCGCGCACCGCCGTGCTCGGGGCGGTGCTGCTCACCGGCTACCTCGGCGGCGCCGTCGCGACCCACGTGCGCGTCGGCGATGCCTTCCTCCCCCCTCTCGTCGTCGGCGTCCTCGTCTGGGCGGGCCTCTACCTGCGGGACGCCCGGCTCCGCGCCCTCCTGCCGCTGCGCGCCCCGGGATAGAGTGCGGCCGAGGGTGGAAGCCCCCCTGAATCTCGGGGTCGTCCTCGCGAGCGTGCGCGAGGGGAGGCGCGGCGAGCCCTTCGCGCGCTGGATCCACGCGCTCGCCGCCGAGCGGGCCGGGGTGCGCGCCGAGGTCCTCGACCTCAAGGACTGGCCCTTCCCGCACTACGCGCTCCGCGACCCGCCCGTCGTCGCCGAGCGGAGCTACGAGGCCGGCAGCCTCGCGGGGCGCTGGGCGGAGAGGGTCTCGGCGCAGGACGGCTTCGTCGTCGTCACGCCCGAGTACAACCACGGATACCCGAGCTCGCTGAAGAGCGCGCTCGACGTGGTCTACGCCCCATGGAGACACAAGCCGGTGGCGTTCGTGAGCTACGGCGGATCGGCGAGCGGCGCCCGCGCCGTCGAGCAGCTTCGCCTGGTGGCGGCGGAGCTGCGGATGGTCGCGGTGCAGGACGAGGTGAACATCCGCCTCGTCGGCTTCGCCGCGGACGAGCGGGGCTGGCCCGCGGATCCGTGGTACGCGAAGAAGGCGTCCGCGCTCGTCGACGAGCTCCTCTGGTGGGCGCGGGTCGCGAGGGAAGGGCGCGAGCGCCCCCCGCGCTGAGGACGACACGGGTCAGGCCCCGAGCCGGTCCGCGAGCTCGAGGAGATCGTCGCAGCAGACGTCGAACCTGGGATCGGCCGCGAGGTCCGGCTTCGCGCCCGGGCCGTGCTCCAGGGGGCGGCGCACGAAGGCGGTGCGCAGCCCCGCCCCGCGGGCGGCCGCGAGGTCCTCCTTGTGGGCCGCCACCATCATCACCTCCGGCGGCTCGAGGTCGAGGAGCGTTACGGCGCCCTGGTACACCTCCCGGTCGGGCTTGTAGTGGCGGAAGAGCTCGGCGGAGAGGACCACGTCCCAGGGCAGGCCGCAGTGCCTCGCCATGTCGGCGAGGAGCGAGACGTTGCCGTTCGAGAGCGTGGCGACGAGGAAGCGCCTCTTCAACCGCCTCAGCCCGCGCACCGAGTCGGGCCAGGCCCTGAGCCGGTGCCAGACGCGGTTCAGGTGTTCCTTCTCCGGCTCCCCGAGCCCGCGCAGGCCAAAGCGCACGACGAGGCGGTCGAGGACGAGTCGGTGGAGGCGATCGACGTTCGTCCAGGGGAGCTCGCCCGACCCCACCCGGTCCATCTCCCGCCGGTAGCCGGCGCGCCAGGCGTCGGCGAAGGCGCCCCAGTCGACCTCGAGCTCCCGCGCCCGGGCGAGCGCGCGTCCCTCGCGGAGGATGCTGCCGCGCCAGTCGACCACGGTGCCGAAGACGTCGAACGTGAGCGCCTTCACGGCGGGCGCCGGCCTCCTCGTTCGCGATCCGCTGGCCCCTCTCGGCGGGGACCTGCCCGAGCTCTCTTCGCGCCGCGGCATCCCGACCATCGTTACACCGCCACCTCGCGCAGCGGAGCGCTCGATCCGGCCGCTCCCCATCGGGGTTCGCCCGGAGGGGCTCCAGTCCGCCGGGCGGCTCCTCGTCGATCGCGCAAAAAGGGTTCTTTCGGCCTGTTCGGGACGGGCAACCTTTCCCGGCGGTGAGGGTTGTACTCGTTCGTGCCGGCCGGCTCCAACGTCCGGATGCGTCCGTTCCGCTCTGGCGAGAGTCACGCGTGGTGCAGTGTCGCCGGTGCCGCCGAGGGCAACCTCCCGCCGCCTCCGGCGCGGGGAACGGGCTGCCGGGAGCGCTCCCGGCGCACAGGAATTCTCGCCGCCTCGCTGTGGTGCGCGGCGCTCGGCGTCGCCTCCGGCTGCAGCTGCGCGCTCGAGCCCTCGGACGCCCTGCCCCGGATCGCGACGCAGCCGTCGTCCCGGTCGGTGACGGACGGGAATGCCGCCACCTTCGCGGTGGTGGCGACGGGAACGGCTCCCTTCGCGTACCAGTGGCAGAGGGGCGGGGCGGACCTCGGGGGCGCCACCTCGGCGAGCTACACCACTCCCAGAACCACCCTGGCCGACGACGGGGCGACGTTCCAGGTGGTGGTGACGAACTCCACCGGCCGGGTGACGAGCGACGCCGCCACGCTGACGGTGCTCGCGGTGGGCACGGACGTCGTGACCCAGCACAACGACAACGCTCGCTCGGGACAGAACCCGACCGAGTCGGTGCTCACGCCCGCCAACGTGAGCGTCGCCACCTTCGGCCTCCGGGCGGTCTTCCCGGTCGACGGCAAGGTGGACGCGCAGCCGCTCTACCTCTCCGCGCTCGACATGCCTGGCGGGGGCGAGCGCAACGTCCTCTACGTGGCGACGGAGCACGACACCGTCTACGCCCTCGACGCCGACACCGGCGAGCAGATCTGGAAGGCGTCGATGCTGGGAGCGGGGGAAACGCCCAGCGACGACCGCGGTTGCGGGCAGATCACCCCCGAGATCGGGGTCACCGCCACCCCGGTGATCGACCGAAAGGCCGGCCTCATCTACGTGGTGGCCATGTCCATGGCCGGCGGCGCCTACTTCCAGCGGCTGCACGCACTCGACATCCGCACCGGCGCCGAGATGCTGGGCGGGCCCCAGGACGTGCAGGCAACGTACCCCGGCAACGGCGACAACAGCCAGGATGGCCTGATGACCTTCGACCCCCAGGCCTACAAGGAGCGCGCCGGCCTCCTGCTCCTCAACGGGGCGCTCTACACCGGATGGGCCTCGCACTGCGACACCCTGCCGTACAACGGCTGGATCATCGCCTTCGACGCCGCCTCGCTCGGTCAGACGGCGGCACTGAACATCACCCCCAACGGGTACGGCGCCGGGATCTGGAGCAGCGGCGCCGGGCTCGCCGCCGACTTGGCCGGGAACGTCTACCTCCTCGCCGGAAACGGCACCTTCGACACCGACCTCGACGAGAACGGCTTCCCGGGCTCCGGCGACTTCGGCAACGCCTTCCTCAAGATCGCGACCGCGGGCGGGCCCCAGGTCGTCGACTACTTCGCCATCTCCGACACGGTGACCGAGTCGGACGGCGACGTCGACTTCGGCTCGGGCGGCGCCCTCGTACTCCCCGACCTGGTCGACTCCGAGGGGATCCCGAGGCGCCTCGCGCTGGGCGCCGGCAAGGACAAGAACATCTACCTCGTCGACCGCGATTCGATGGGGAAGTTCCACCCGGATCGCAACAGCATCTGGCAGGAGATCGACGGAGCCCTGGCGGGCGGGGTCTTCTCCGTGCCCGCCTACTTCAACGGCCAGGTGTACGTGGGCGCCGTGAACGACCACCTGAAGGCCTTCCCGCTCGTGGGCGCGCTGCTCGCGACCACCGCGGCGAGCCAGACCCCGGGCACCTTCGAGTACCCCGGGACCACCCCGAGCGTGTCGGCGAACGGGGTCGCCGGCGGGATCGTCTGGGCGGCCGAGAACGGCAACGTCGCCGTCCTCCACGCCTACGACGCGTCCGACCTCTCCCGGGAGCTCTACAACAGCAACCAGGCCGGGAACGGGCGCGATCACTTCGGCACCGGCAACAAGTTCATCACGCCCACCGTCGCCGACGGCCAGGTGTTCGTGGGCACGACGAGCGGGGTCGGAGTCTTCGGGAACCTGCCCTGACCGTCCCCGGGGCGGGCCGCCGCCCGAGCTTGACCGCGGTGCGGCCGCGCACCATCCTCCCCCGCCATGGGAACTGAACTTCGCCTGCGCGCGGCCGACTGCGCCCTCGTGGTCGTGGACCTGCAGAAGGGGATCCTCGCCGTCCCCACCGAGCCACGGCCGTCCGAGGAGGTGGTGCAAAACGCCGCCCGGCTCGCCGGAGCGGTCCGCGCCGGCGGCGGGCTGGTGGTGCTCGTCCGGGTGGCACTGAGCCCGGACGGGAAGGACGGGCTCCGCCCGCAGCTGGACCCGGGCGCGCCCGTCCCCTCGGCCGCGCGCGGGCCGGACTGGGCCGAGCTCGCCCCCGAGCTCGCCGGCCACGCCCAGGACCACTGCGTCACGAAGAGGCAATGGGGAGCGTTCTACGGCACCGACCTCGAGCTGCAGCTGCGGCGCCGCTCCCTCGGCACGATCGTCCTCTGCGGCATCGCCACCTCCTTCGGTGTGGAGAGCACCGCCCGGGACGCGTACGAGCGCGGCTACCAGCAGGTCTTCGTCGAGGACGCCATGGCTTCCCGCTCGGCGGCCGAGCACGAGCACACCGTGGCGCGGATCTTTCCCCGCATGGGCCGGGTGCGGAGCACCGCCGAGGTGCTGGCGGCGCTCGGGGCGTAGGACCCCCGGCAGGGACGGCGCCCCATCCCCTTCGCTGAGGTCGCGCGCCCCCGGTTCGCGGGACAAGCGAGGCGTTCGCGCCGGCGGGGCCCGGCGGCGGACCTCGAGCACGCCCCCCCGCCCGGGTTCAGGGCACCCTTACCCAACTGCGCGTGTTGCGCGGTCAAATTGATCGTGGTCAACTTCCGTCTCCTTGCAGGGCTCGAAGGCGGAGGGGTGATGAATCGACCGCGGGGGACGGGCCGCTGGCGCCAGCTGGTCTTCGGCGTCGTGGCGATGGTGGCGATCGCCAACCTTCAGTACGGGTGGACGCTCTTCGTCGGCCCCATCGACGCGCGCTTCCACTGGGGCAACACGGCCATCCAGGTCGCCTTCACGATCTTCGTGCTCACCGAGACCTGGCTCGTGCCCATCGAGGGCTACCTCGTCGACCGCTTCGGGCCGCGCCGGGTGGTGGTCGTGGGAGGCGTCCTGGTGGGCGCCTCCTGGGTGCTCAACTCCTTCGCTACCTCGCTCCCCGCCTTCTACGCGGCGGCGGTGGTGGGGGGCGTGGGGGCGGGAGCGGTGTACGGGACCGCGGTCGGCAACTCGCTCAAGTGGTTCACCGACCGACGCGGCTTCGCGGCCGGAGTCACGGCCTCCGGGTTCGGGGCGGGCTCGGCCCTCACCGTGGCGCCCGTCGGCGCCCTCATCGCCACGAGCGGATACCAGGCCGCCTTCCTCCGCTTCGGGCTCCTGCAGGGGGCGGTGGTGCTCCTGTGCGCGCTCTTCCTGCGCGCCCCTCGGCCGGGCGAGTTGCCGGCCGCGCCGACCGGCAAGGGCACCCCGCAGTGCGTGCGCGACTTCCGCCCGGCCGAGGCGTTGCGCAGCGCGCCCTTCTGGATCATGTACGCGATGTTCGTGTTGGTCGCGACCGGAGGGCTGATGGTGGTGGCCCAGCTCGCGCCCATGGCGAAGGACTTCAAGGTGGCGAACGTGCCGGTCTCCCTCCTCGGCATCACCCTCCCGGCGGTCACCTTCGCCCTCTCCATCGACCGGGTCATGAACGGGTTCACCCGCCCCTTCTTCGGCTGGATCTCGGACCACCTCGGGCGCGAGCGGACGATGTTCGGCGCCTTCATCCTGGAGGGAATCGGCATCCTGCTCCTGCAGCGGTTCGCCGCCGACCCCGTCGTCTTCGTCGTCCTCTCCGGGGTGGTCTTCTTCGCCTGGGGGGAGATCTACAGCCTCTTCCCCGCGACCTGCGCCGACGTCTACGGCAAGAGGTACTGCACCACCATCTACGGCCTGCTCTACACGGCGAAGGGGGTGGCGGCGCTGCTCGTGCCCCTCTCCGGCGCGCTCAGCGCCACGAGCGGCTGGTCGGCGGTGCTGGTGGCGGCGGCGCTCATGAACTTCGTCGCCGCCGCGGCCGCCCTGCTCGTCCTCAAGCCCGCGAGGGCCCGCGCGGCGTCCACTGCGCTCATCCCGGACGCCATGGCCATCCCGCGCGTCTGACCGAGGTCTCCGGAGGACCGCATGCGGCCCATCCCCTCCCTGGCGAAGCTCCTCGAGCAGGGCGCCCCCGAGTCGGTCGCCCTGGCCGCCCCGGAGGGCGTGCCGCCGCTCTGCTACCGCGACCTCCAGGCGCTCGCCGCCCGCACGGTGGAGACCTTGAACGGGCTCGGCATCGGCCGCGGCGACCGGGTCGCCATCGTGCTGCCGAACGGCCCGGAGATAGCCTCGTCCTTCGTGTGCATCGCCGCCGGCGCCGCCACCGCCCCGCTCAACCCTGCCTACCGAGCCGAGGAGTTCGAGTTCTACCTCACCGACCTGCACGCCAAGGCGGTGGTGGTGCAAGCCGGCGAGGCGTCGCCGGTGAGGCAGGTGGCGGAGAAGCTCTCCCTCCCCATCCTCGAGCTCGTGCCCGAGCGCGAGAAGGGCGCGGGCTCGTTCTCCCTCGCCCCGCCCGCCGGCACCCGGGGGAGGGTGGCGCG
>Ga0335077_10004202_pt1 | contig 17550 bp, 10 predicted proteins | sample Lox_Sample_31_FD_207151 | JGI IMG/M metagenome (GOLD analysis project Ga0335077, IMG submission 207151) | Soil microbial communities from Loxahatchee National Wildlife Refuge, Florida, United States - Lox_Sample_3.1 | ecosystem: Environmental > Terrestrial > Soil > Wetlands | place: USA... | reverse complement strand
GATGGCAATTCTCCGAGACCAGGAAAACGTTTCGTTCATCCTTGAGCGCATGGCACATCGTCATCGCCTCCGCGGCGGCGGTGGCTTCGTCGAGCAACGAGGCGTTGGCGATTTCCATGCCGGTCAGGTCGGCGACCGTCGTCTGAAAATTCAGGAGCGCCTCGAGCCGGCCCTGTGAAATCTCGGCCTGGTAAGGCGTGTATTGCGTGTACCAGCCGGGATTTTCCAGGACATTGCGCTGGATGACGGCAGGCGTGATGCAATCGTAATAGCCCATGCCGATGAACGAGCGGAAAACTTTGTTTTCGGAAGCAATGCGGCGCAGTTCGGCCAGCGCTTCAAATTCATTTTTTGCACCGGGAAGCTTGAGCGGTTTGGCCAACCGGATCGCTTTCGGTACGGCGGCCTCGGCCATGGCTTCCAGATCCGAGTAGCCGAGCAGCTTGAGCATGGACGCGGCTTCTTCGGGACGCGGGCCGATGTGACGGCGGACAAACGGGTCGGCAGAAACGGTCGGATTTTCAGTCAAAGCCATCCGGGGAAATTAAAGTTCGTGTCGGCAAAAAGCGAGTTGGAACTGGGCAAGCGAAACATCAGCTTTCCTCTGTAGCGCAGACAGGCTGTCTGCGTACCCCGAACACTTTCGGGGCTGGTCGCGAATTGGCAATCCGCCAGACTGACGAAAAGCCAATGCCCTGCCGAATTCCATTCGGCGACACGGCAGATTGCCAATCTGCGCTACGTTCGTTGCCAAGCGACGCTCCGCGTGAATTTATTCGAGTCAGAGGCTCAACGCTGCACTTTGACAGCCCGCGGAAACGGTCTTTCATCCTCGCCATTTTCTGGCTGGGATTGGCCCTAAAACCGTGATTTTAATGGAGTTTTCTCCACCACCACATATCCGGCCAGCCACCAAATCCATACCCAACTAATGGTGTTTTGGGGGCAAAAAATCGTGAATTAATCGTTGTGCGAAAATAGCATTTTTTCTATAATTTTCACACCTGAAATTTGATGCCCGGAAACGGGTTTTTAAACGAATTTATGTCGAAAAAGAATGAGCCGGCTGAGGCAAAAAAACCAGCGGCAGCGACCAGTTCAACGGAGAAATACGACGCTTCCAAGATAGATAAACTCGAGGGTCTGGAGGCCGTGCGCAAGCGGCCCGGCATGTATATCGGCGATCCGGACGAGCGCGGCCTGCATCACAGCGTCTTCGAGGTACTCGATAACTCGATTGATGAACATCTCGCCGGTTTCTGCAACAAGATCGAAGTCACCATCAACGTGGACGGTTCGGTGTCCATCCGCGACGACGGCCGCGGCATCCCGGTGGACATGCACCCGAAGTGGAAAATGCCCGCCGTTGAGCTGGTGCTGACGAATCTGCACGCGGGCGGCAAATTCGGGCAGGGCGCTTACAAATATTCCGGCGGCCTGCATGGCGTCGGCGCCAAATGCGTCAACGCCCTCGCCGAGTGGTTCCGCGTCGAGGTCTCGCGCGACGGCAAGGTGTATTCGATGGAATTTGCCAAAGGCAAGACGACCCAGAAACTTGAGGTCATTGGCAAATCGAAAAATACCGGCACGTTCATCACGTTCAAGCCTGACCCGGAAATTTTCACCATCACCACGGAGTTCAAGTTCGACATCCTGGCCAATCGCCTGCGCGAACTGGCGTTCCTGAATCCGGGCATTGAAATCGTGCTCAAGGACGAGCGCGATGAGAAGACCGAGACGTTTTTTTATCGCGACGGCATCGAACAATTTGTCCGCCAGCTCGGGCGCAGCAAGCAGCCGTTGCATCCCAAGCCCATCGTGATGACGGGCAAGCGTCAGACCAAGATGGAGGGTGGCAAGGAAGAAGACGTGTTCGTGGATTGCGTGCTGCAATACACCGACAGTTACAGCGACCAGATTCTTTGCTTTGCCAATTCCATCTCGAACACAGATGGTGGCACACATTTGACCGGCTTCCGCTCCGCGCTCACCCGCGCCATCAATCAATACGCCAAGCAGAACAATCTGTTGAAGGAAAAGGACCCGACGATTTCCGGGGACGACGTGCGCGAAGGGTTGGTCTGCGTGCTGAGCGTGAAACTGCCCAACCCGCGGTTTGAGTCTCAGACCAAGGTGAAACTGGTGAACACGGAGATTGACGGCATCGTTTCGTCGGTGGTGTACGACGGCTTGATGACGCATTTCGACGCGAACCCCGGCGTCGCCAAGAAAATCGTTGAAAAGGGCCTGTTGGCTGCCCGGGCGCGCGAAGCCGCTCGCAAAGCGCGCGAGACGGTCCGCAAAGGCGCGCTTACCGCCGGCGGCCTCCCCGGCAAGCTCGCGGATTGCTCCGACCGCGACCCGGCCAACACGGAATTGTTCATCGTCGAGGGCGATTCCGCCGGCGGCTCGGCCAAACAGGGCCGCGACCGGAAATTCCAGGCCATCCTGCCGATTCGCGGCAAACTCATCAACGTCGAGAAGGCGCGGCTGGACAAGGTGCTTCAGAACAACGAAATCCGCACGATGATTACCGCCGTCGGCACGGGCATCGGCGATGGCGAAGGCGAAGGCGCGTTCAACCTCGAAAAACTCCGCTACCACAAGGTCATCATCATGACCGATGCGGACGTGGACGGCTCGCACATCCGCACGTTGCTACTGACGTTTTTCTACCGCCAGATGCCGGACCTCATCAAACGCGGCTTTGTCTATATCGCCCAGCCGCCGCTTTACCAGATCGCCCGCAAGAAACGCGTCGAATACGTGGATGACGACGCGCGCATGAACAAAATCCTGATCGAGCTCGGCACGGAAGAGGTGCGGCTGAAAAATCTTTCGGACAAAAAGGAATTGTCCGAGAAACAGCTCCTGGAAATCCTGGAACTGCTCGAGTCGCTCGATAAATATGCCAACGCCCTGAAACGCCATGGCGGCGATTTCGGGGAATATGTGGAGCATCGCCAGAAAAAGAGCGGCGATTTGCCGAAGCACCTGGTCAAGGTGCGCGATGGGAACGACGAGACGGTGCACTATTTCCACACCGAGGAGGAACTGGCGCATTTCGGCGCTAAGAATGCCGACTTGAAATTGTTCGGCGCCGAGGAAGAGGGCGACCCCACGACGATTGAAAAGAAAAACGGTTCGACCCGGCGCGCGCACCACGTCGAGCTGCACGAGAGCAAGGCCATCGTCGAACTGCTTGGCAAGCTGGCGAAGAAAGGTTTCAGCGTCGAACACTATGCCGGCCACGAGGAACCGTTGTTTGAGCTGCGCGAAGGTGAAGGCGACCGGGAAACGGTCAAGTCGCTGTTCTCCATCCCGGAAATTCTCGCGGCCATCAAGGAAGTCGGCCGGCGCGGATTGACGATCAAGCGATTCAAGGGCCTCGGCGAAATGAACGCCCGGGAGCTCTTTGAAACGACGATGGACCCGGTGCGGCGCAAATTGTTGCGCGTGGACCTGACCAACGCGGTGGACGCCGAGGAAATGTTCACCAAACTCATGGGCGAAGAGGTCGAACCGCGCCGCCAGTTCATCGAGGACAACGCGCTGAACGTGCGGAACCTGGATATTTGAATGAAAGCTTATGTAGCGCCGACTGGCAGTCTGCTCCCGCCGCGGCGGGACAGATCGTCAATCTGCCGATAGCGACAACGTCAAACGCCGTGCCGACTGCCAGTCGGCGATACAGCAGGTTGCCAACCTGCGCTACGCCGCCGGTATTTTAATTTTATGGCCGAGAAAAAAGATTCAAACGATTTGCCGGTGGGCAACACGCCGTTGTTCGCCGCGGGCGAAAAAATCGCCAAAGTCAACGTCGCCGAGGAAATCAAGAATTCCTTTCTCGATTACTCGATGTCGGTGATCATTTCGCGCGCGTTGCCCGATGCCCGCGACGGCCTCAAACCTTCGCAACGGCGCATCCTGCTGGCGATGCACGATCTCTCGCTGTTTCCCAACCGCCAGCACCGCAAATGCGCCAAAATCTGCGGCGACACCAGCGGCAATTATCATCCACACGGCGAAGCGGTGATTTATCCGACCCTTGTGCACATGGCGCAGCCGTGGGCCATGCGCGAACGGCTCGTGGATGGCCAGGGCAACTTCGGCTCCGTCGAAGGCGATCCGCCCGCCGCCATGCGTTACACCGAGGCGCGCATGACCCATCTCGGCTCCGCGTTGATGGAGGACATGGACCAGGACACGGTGGATTTCGTCCCCAATTACGACGAAACCCGCACCGAGCCAACTGTTTTCCCTGCCGCGTTTCCGAACCTGCTCGTCAACGGCGGCACGGGCATCGCCGTCGGCATGGCCACGAACATTCCGCCGCACAATCTCGGTGAAATTGTTGACGGCATCTGCGCGCAAATTGACGACCCGAACATCTCCGTCAAAGGGCTCATGAAGTTCGTCAAAGGCCCGGATTTCCCGACCGGTTGCATGGTGTGCGGACTGGAAGTTATCAAGGAATATTTCACCACCGGCCACGGCAGCGTCAAGGTCCGCGGCAAGGTGGGCGTCGAACAACACAAGGGCGGCAAGGAACAAATTGTCATCACGGAAATCCCCTACAACGTCAATCGCGCCGTGCTCGTCGAGCGCGTCGCCGAACTGGTGAACGAAAAGGTCCAGGGCTTCACCGACATTACCGCCATCCGCGACGAATCGGACGAAAACACGCGGGTCGTCGTTGAACTCAAGCGCGACGCCATCGCCAAGGTAGTCATCAACAATCTGTACAAGCAGACCGCGCTGGAAACGAGTTTTGCGGTCAACATGCTGGCGATTGACCACGGCCGGCCCAAGACGCTCGGTCTGAAGGAACTCATCAATTGCTACATCGAGCACCGGCGCGAAGTGGTGCTGCGCCGCACGCGCTTCCAGTTGAAGAAGGCCGAGGAACGCGCGGAAATTCTCGAAGGCTACCTGTGCGCGCTGGCCAATTTGGATGAATTCATCAAAATCATCCGTGGCAGCAAAACGCGTGAGGAAGCCAAGGTCAAACTGCTCGCCTTCGAGTGGACGCAAAAGCAGGTCGAGCGCTGGGGCATTTTGATCCGCAACGAAGAGCGCCTGACCAAAGGCCGTTACGCCCTGACGGAACGGCAGGTGGACGCCATCCTGGAATTGCGCCTCTACCAGTTGACCGGCCTGGAAATTGGCAAGGTCGAGACCGAATACAAGGAACTGCTCGCGCGCATCAAAGATTTAGCAGACATCCTGGCCAAAGAAGCCCGCGTGCTGGCCATTATCAAGGCTGAGTTGAAGGTCATCAAAGAGAAATACGCCACGCCGCGCCTGACCGATCTCGTGCCGGATGAAGGCGAAATCAACATCGAAGACCTCATCGCCAACGAAGGCGTCATCATCACGCTCACGCACAACGGCCTCATCAAGCGCACCAACATTTCCAGTTACCGCGCCCAGCGCCGCGGCGGCAAGGGCGTCATCGGCATGACGACCCGGGAAGGCGCGACCGACGAGGACAAGGATTTCATCGAGCATCTGTTCACCGCCAGCACGCACGATTACCTGATGTTCTTCACGAACACGGGCCGTGTGTATGTCGAGCGCGTGCACGAAATCCCCGACATGGGCCGCGCCGCCAAGGGCCGCAGCATCGCGAACCTGCTGGAGCTGAAAACGGGCGAAACCATCGCGGCGTTGATTCGCGTATTGTCCAAAACCAACGCGAACAAGGAAGACGTGACGTGGGAGCAGCCCGGCTTCGTGTTGTTCGCCACCAAACAGGGCACGGTCAAGAAGACCGCGCTGGCTGATTTCGCCAACGTCCGCAAGGGCGGCATTATCGCCATTGGCATTGACCCGGGCGACATCTTGATCGAAGTGAAACTCACGACCGGCCAGAACGAAGTCGTCCTCATCACCCGCGACGGCATGAGCATCCGGTTCAACGAGGAGGATGCCCGCCCGATGGGTCGGCCCGCCGGTGGCGTGCGCGGCATCAAACTTGACAAAGGCGACGAAGTCGTCGCGCTGGCCATCGTCGTGCCGGACGCCAAACTGCTGGTAGCCGGCGAAAACGGCATCGGCAAACGCACTGACTTCGAGGAATACCGCGTCCAATCGCGCGGCGGCAAGGGTATCATCACGATGAAAACCACCGAAAAAACCGGCGGCGTCGTGGGGGCGTTGACCGTGCGCGACGCGGACGAAATCATGCTCATCACGGTCAAAGGCCAGATGGTGCGGACGTTTGTGAAGGACATCCGCGAAGCCGGCCGTAACACGCAGGGCGTAAAGTTGATTGAATTGGAATCCGGCGACAAACTTCAGGCCATCGCCCCGGTCATCGGCGAGGACAAGGAAGATACCGCTGGCGAAGACGAACCGGCAAAATAGCTCTGAAATATTCCACCGTTCCCGGCCCCGTACTCCGGACGGCGGCGGCACGGACACTGCTTACCTGTTACCGCGGCCGGGGTATAAAAGTTCTGGTGCCGCTTTTGCAACACCAACCTGCATTATCAGAAACAAACTGTATAACTGTCTGGTGGGGAGCAACTTTTGATTTGACGGGCAATATAAAACAAAATGACACTGTCGGAACATTCCGGAGGATTGCATGGCGAGGCTTGTAGTCATTAGCAATGGTTTGGCGGGTCTGTCGCATGAGCTGGGCAATCGTTGGGTCACGATTGGACGCGGCGATAAGAATGCGTTTCAAATCGTTGAAAGGTCTGTCTCCAATCAGCATTGTGAAGTGTTGCTGCGCGGCAACGAACTGGTCGTTCGTGACCTGCGCTCAACCAATGGCACCTGCATCGATGGTGAGAGGATTTCCGAGGCGGTCCTGCAGCCCGGGCAAACGATGCGCCTTGGTCTGGTGGAATTGCGCCTGGAAACTTCCCAACCCGCGCCGGCCGCACCCCTGGCCGCCGCGCCGCCATCAGTTGGCATTGCGCACCCGGCCCCGGCAACAAAACTTGAATCCACGGGCAATCGGAAAACCTATCGCGTGCTCTTTGTAGATGACAGCCTGGCCTTCCTCGAAATGATCACCGATCTGTTCGGCGCCCAGGCCGAAAAAAACTGGGAAATCCACACGGCCTCATCCGCAGACACGGCGCTGGCCGTCCTGCAACAAAAGCTGATTCATCTGGTCGTGCTGGACATCGGCATGCCGTTGCTGGACGGCGTCCAGTTGCTCGGCATTATCCATCAGCAATATCCGAACATTAAAAAAGTCATTTTGACCGCGCAAAGCGACGAAAGCTGTCGGGCCGCCTGTCTGGCCAATGGTGCGGAACTTTTTCTCTTAAAACCAGGCGACGAGGACGGGTGGAAACTCGTTTTCAGCATGTTGACCAATGTCCTGCGGTGGTCGGACGGCAACGATTTTATCAGCAGCTTGAGCGAAACGGGGTTGTTCGATGTTATCCAGCTGGAATGCCTGGGTGGCAACTCCCTGGTCCTTGAAATCCGGAACCACCAAGTTGCCGGCGAGATTTATATTGAAGGCGGCGCCATTGTTCACGCCTCAACCGGAAAGCTGGTCGGGGAAAAGGCTTTTTATCAATTGCTGTCCCTGACTGATGGCGAATTCCGACTGATTCCATTCCGTGCTCCCCCTAAACGCACCGTGCAACGCCAGTGGGAATCGTTACTCGCGGAAGCCACCCGCGCGCAGGGGCAGGAAAATAATCCGGCCAACGATGATGAGACCTTCCTGGTCATCAAAAGCCCGGCCGCAAAGAAATCAACGCCCCCCCCGCCACCTTCGTCCCCGACTGCCACTCCGCCGTCGCCCGAACCAATCCCGGTCGAATCACTTCAACCCAAAGCCCGCCCGACCACGTCGGGAATGGATTGCATCACCCTGGAAGAGATGCTGGAGGCCGATACCCTCTTCGTTTCCAACCCGGACGGCCAAGGGCAAACATCCGACGAGCCAAAGAAATGACCGGATGCAAAGCGCGGGACAGGATCGTCGAATTGGAAAGGACGCCTTGCTCCCGAAGATATGCCGGTGTACCAGAAACTGTTATCACAAACGAATGTCTTCAGTACAAAAGGCAGAATGCCGTTTGCCGGATGTGCTGACCGAAGAAAAATCGCCAGCGATTTGATTGCGGATCGGGAAGGCGAAGGAGAAATCAGCCTTACAAAACTCCAAAAGCAGGTACTTTCTTCGAGCCGTTGAATAAGAACTCGTCGCCGCGTCAGCTAACTGGCCGAAACACTGCGGCGGCGAACTCCTTGGGTTACATCGTCGCCGCCTTTGCCGCCGCCAAATCGCTCCGGCGTTGCGCCATGGACTTGAAGAATTCGTAACCTTCGCGCAGGCGGCGGACGCAGACGTCTTTGTCCTCCAGCATCGTCTTGATGATACGCAGAATCGGCTTCGGACGCAGGTAGTAACGGTGATAAAATTTTTCGACGCTCTCGAAGATTTCTTCCTTGCTCAGGCCGGGAAACTCGAGCGTGCTTTGCTGGAAACCGTCGCCTTCGACGAGGTCGGTCTTGTCCTTTTTAACAAACCAGCCGTTGAGCTTGGCCTGTTCATACAGCTCCGTGCCCGGATACGGCGCGGCCAGCGAAACCTGCAAGCTGAATACATCCAACTCCTTCGCAAAATTAATCGTGTTTTCAATGGATTGTCTGGTCTCCACCGGCAAACCCAGGATGAACGTCCCGTGGATTACAACACCTGCGCGATGACAATCTTTCGTGAACCGCCGCATTTCCTCCATCGTCACCCCTTTTTTGATGCGGGTGAGAATGTCCTCATTGCCGCTTTCGTAGCCGACGAGGAACAGGCGCAACCCGTTGTCCTTAAAACTCTTGACGGTGTCGTAATCGAGGTTCGCGCGGCTGTTGCAGCTCCACGTCAGGCCAAGCGGGCCGAGTTTTTTGGCGATTTCACGGGCGCGCGGCAGGTTCGCCGTGAAGGTATCGTCGTCGAAGAAAAATTCCTGCACCTGCGGGAACAGCTTCTTCATGTACGCCATCTCGTCGGCGACGTTTTGCGGCGAGCGGACGCGGTATTTGTGGCCGCCGATGGTCTGCGGCCAGAGGCAGAAGGTGCATTGCGCCGGGCAGCCGCGCCCTGTGTACATGCTGATGTAAGGATGCAACAGGTAGCCGATGAAATAGTTCTCGATCTTCAGGTCGCGCCGGTAAACGTCCGCCACCCAAGGCAAGTCATCCATGTTCTGGATCATCTCGCGCTCGGGGTTGTGCTTGATTTTGCCGTCCTTGTCCCGGTAGGAAAGACCTGCCACGGTCGTGAGGTCGCGACCTTCGGCGACTTCCCTGCAGGTGAAGTCGAATTCCTTCCGGCCCACCCAGTCAATCGCGGGCGACGCCTTCAATGTTTCTGCCGGCAACACCATCGTGTGCGCGCCGATGAAGCCGATTTTCGTGTCCGGCTTCTGCGCCTTGATGGCTTCGGCCACCTTGCAATCGTTTTTCAGCGACGGCGTGGAGGTGTTGATGATGACGTGGTCAAAATCCTTGGCGATGCGCAGGCATTCTTCCATGCCGACGTTGTGCGGCGGACAGTCAAGCAGCCGCGAACCCGGCGTGAGTGCGGCGGGTTGCGCCAGCCAGGTCGGATACCAAAAGCTGGTGACCTCGCGTCGCGCCTGGTAACGCGAACCAGCGCCGCCGTCAAAGCCGTCAAAACTCGGCGGTGAAAGATAGAGTGTCCTGCTCATTTGATTCTCGCGCTCAAAAAGTTATTCCGGCCGGACTTCGACTTTCTTTACATCCTTGATCTTTGCCAGCAACGCGTCGCGCTCCGGGCTTTCACCATTGCTGCCCCCGCAAAACGTGCCAACGTGCTGTTCCGACGCTCCTTCCTTACGGGAGAAAGCGCCTTTTGCGCCGGCGGCCGGATTAACCACTGCTCTCGCTTCGGCCAGATGGCCTTTGCCGATGGAAACGCCGTTATAGACGCGCTTTTCCAGTTCGGGCAAAAACGGAAATGGCCTGGGCCTGGCGCCGAAATTGTATTTGAAATTCTTCCAGTTATCGCCGGATTGATAATTGGTGCCGAGCGCGCCACTGGGGTCGTAGCCACAATGAACCATGCAATGCTCGCAACGCGAGTCGCGCGCCACGCCGTCCACTACGCCGTACTTCTCCCACTCCACCTTCTCCAGCAGTTCCCGGTAGCCGGAGTAGTGCGCGTCGGTCATCAGGTAGCAAGGCCCTTTCCAGCCGCGGATGTTGTAAGTGGGAATCGCCCAGGCCGTGCAGGTCAGTTCCCGATGGCCGGCCAGGAACTCCTGATAAACCGGCGTGCCGAAAATGGTGAACGCCTTGCCCCAGTCGAGGATTTTCGCAAACTTTTTTCGCGTCATATCACGCGTGAGGAAGAAGTCCTTCGGGTCCTTGCCAAGACGTTTGACCATGTCTTTCTTGGCCGCGTCGTAATCATAGCCGGGTGAAATCGTGTGGCCATCCACGCCGAGCGAGCTGAGGTACTTGAACATGTCCTCGATCTCCGCCATGTCAGCCTCCTTGTAAACCGTCGTGTTCGTGGCAACCTGATAGCCGAGGATTTTCGCCATTTTGATGGCCTCGATGCATTCCTTGAACACGCCTTCACGCTCGACAATGAGGTCATGCGTGAACTCGAGGCCGTCCAGATGCACGTTCCAATACATCCATTGCGTCGGGCGGATGACGGTCTTTCTGCGGGCGGCTTCGTCGGATTTGCGGATGGTCTCGGCGTCCTTGTCGGAAATCAATTTCTGGGCGAGCAACTTTTTGATTTCAGGCTCGATTTCCGGCGAATAAACGGCGGCCAGATATTCCTTGAGCTTCTTGCGCATGAACACGCCGTTGGTGCAGACGTAAAGGACGCGGCCTTGTTGCAACAGGCCGGCGATAAGCTCCTCGATTTTCGGATAAATCAGCGGTTCGCCGCCACAAATGGAAACCATGGGCGCGTCACATTCCTTCGCCGCCGCAAGGCATTTTTCCAGCGGCACCATGTCCTTGAGCGACGTGGAATATTCGCGGATGCGGCCGCAGCCGGTGCAGGTGAGGTTGCAGGTATGCAACGGCTCGAGTTGCAGGACCATGGCAAACTTCGGCGTCTGGCGGAGCTTGTGTTTGATGATGTGGCCGGCGATTTTTGCCGAAAGCGCAAAGGGGAATCGCATAAATTTGGTTTATCGGGTCAAGGCAATTTCGTTGGGATTTTCGGGCAAAGCCGCCGGGGCGTTGGTCGAAGGCGGCCCGGCCTTCAACAGCCCCGGCAGGAAAAACGAAGCGGGCGAAACACTTTTGCTGGCGCTGATGCCGCCGCAACCGGCCGAGCACAGCACGAGTGCCATCAGCATTGCCAGCGCGGGCGAATTCCTGTTTATTCTCACTTGCCTAGTATAAATCGGCCCGACACGATGGCAACCTCTAATTGACCACATAATGCCATCGGACATTCCATCCGCACGCAGAACCGGATACCAGCCGTTTGCCGCGTTTTTGCTGGCGGCGGCCAGCTTGACGGCGCTGGCCACCCCGGAAACCAACCATCTCTTTGCCGTCCGCGCCGCGGCGGAATTTCGGCGCGCGCAAATTCAATTGCAAGCCGACACCAACAACCCGGCCGCCGCCTGGCAATTTGCCCGCGCCTGTTATGATCTCGCGGATTTCGCCACGAACGACACGGAACGCGCCACGCTCGCCATCCAGGGCATCGCCGCGAGCCGGCAACTGCTGGTGCGCCGGCCTGAATCCGCGCCGGGACATTATTATCTGGGCATGGACCTGGGCCAGCTGGCCCGCACGGAAATTCTGGGCGCATTGAAAATCGTCAAGGAAATGGAGCGAGAATTTAAACGCGCCGACGACCTGGACGAACATTTTGATTATGCCGGCCCGGCGCGCTGCCTCGGCTTGTTGTATCGCGGCGCGCCGGGCTGGCCGACCAGCATCGGCAGCCGCCGCAAGGCGCGCGAGTGGCTGGAACGCGCCGCGAGGCTCGCGCCGGATTATCCGGAAAACCATTTGAACCTGATTGAGTCGCGATTGAACTGGAACGACCGGGCGGGCGCCGAACGCGAATTGAAAACACTCGACGCGCTCTGGCCAAAGGCGCAAACGAATTTTGTCGGCGAGGCCTGGGAGCCAGGCTGGGCCGACTGGACCGCGCGCAAAGGCGCGGCGGAACAAGCCCTCACGCAAACGCCCTCGACCGCGGAGTCGCCCAAAGCCCGTCATTGAACTGCTGGAAATTTTTGTGGCGGCAGCCGCGCCGGCAGGTTATTGTCGGATGAACCGCGCACCCCGGATTGATTTATAACCATGGCCAAGAAACTTTTGGCGGCGCTCAGTGACACGACTTTGTTCCTGCAGGAATGGTTCGCCAACCCGCAGCGGACCGGCGCGGTCGCGCCGAGTTCCCCCAGACTGGCGGCGGCCATGGCGCGCTGGCTGCCGGCCGATCCGGAAAGTTACGTGCTCGAACTTGGCCCGGGCACCGGCGCTGTCACCGAAGCTCTTCTTCAACGCGGTCTGCGCGAGGACCGGCTCGTCGCCATCGAAAAAAATTCAAAACTGGCGCGCCTGCTTCGTGACCGTTTCCCCAGCGCCCACATCATCACCGGAGACGCGTGGCACCTGGACGAATTGTTGAGCCGGTGCCGTGGGCCGATTGAGCGCGTCGGCGCGGTTATTTCCAGCCTTCCGTTGTTGAATTTTCCACGCGCCGAAGCCGAAGCGCTGGCGGATAAAATCCGCGCGATTTTGGAGCAAGGCGGCAAATGGGTCCAATTCAGCTACCACCTGGGCAACCACCATCTGCACGGCACCTCCGGATTCCAACGACTGGCCTCCAACATAGTCTGGTTCAACCTCCCGCCGGCGCGGGTGAGCGTTTACCAGAAGTAGTCCGCAGTCGTTAACGCGAGCCCGCTTACACTGGTTTTGGCTATGGCTTTTCCGGTACTTCAATGACGTCGCCGTCGCGGAGCCATAGGCCGGGAGCATTATTGCCGCTGCAGTTCATAATCCATTCGCGTGCTTTGCCGGTGGCCAGGTCACGGCGGGTGATTTTGACGCGGGACAAGTCGGAAGACGCCAGCAGCAGATTGGAACTGCGCAGCACCGGGCCGATCCAGAATGGGGCTTCGGTAACCACATAGTCATTATTGTCAATCTCAGGGGCCAGCGTGAGCGACGTCGTCTGCCCCTTGACCACCACCTGCACCTGCCGTGTCAGGCATTTTGCGAGATTGGCCAGCTCGGTGTGGGAGAAGCCGCGCCAGAGGTCATTCAGCGGATGGTCGGTTTCCGGGATTTCCACCATGTCGCCCCATTGAAGCCGCACATCTTTGGTGCAATCGCCGGCGTCGAGAATGGATTTCAGATCCACTGACAAGTCTTGCCAGTTTTTACCATCGGGCGAGGGCCGGTGAATGTGCACGTGCGAGAGATCGGCAAAGGCGAGTGCGTCCGCTCCGCGATAATTGGGGCTGTTCACGGCCAAAGTGTCTGCGCGGTCTCGCTTGCGGGAATCGCCCTGGGGCGATCCGGAAAGAAACTGGTATTGTACCGCGATCAGTTCAAGCAGCGAGAACTGATTCCAGTGATTGGTTCCTTTGCGGAAAATTGTTGCCTGAAAGTTGGCGGTGGCACGGCTGATTTCAATCCGATCCCAGCTCGGCAGGTTGTCCAATGCGCCGTGCTGGCGGAGCAAATCGGCCAATTCTCTGGCAAAGACTTTCTGTTCGGGAAGATTTTCGGGCACGGACGGCCAAGACGAGTTTTGTGCCCCTATCTCCTTGAGCAGGTCCAGCGGCGTTTTGCCGTTGTTGTTCTTCACGTTGGGATCGGCGTGGTGGTCCAACAGCAGTTCCACCAGCTCACGCCGGGCCGGGCTGATTTTCCAATTGCCCACGAGATTAACGGCCCAATGCAACGCCGTGTCGCCACTCTGGTTTCTGGCGTTGGGATCCGCGCCATGCGCCAATAATAATTTGGCAGCCGCAAGATTCCCGTCCAACGTTTCGTAAAAACTGTTGCCAATCGCCGCCGTCAGTGGCGATGTGCCGGCAGGAATGCTGGTTAGAAAGTTTCGCGCGTCTTTGTGCGGCAGGTTTGGGTCCGCACCGGCATCCAGCAACGCTTTCAAAATGTCGAGATGCGGCAGAGCGGCAAAAATCAACGGACCTCCGTCCGGCTGGGAACCATTCGGGTCGGCTTTGTATTTCAAAAGCAGTTGCACCATCGGAAATTGATCCATCGCAATCGCGCTGAACACCGGCGTATCCCAACCACGACCGACCGGGTGACCGAAAGCGCCGAAGGCGTTCGGCTGCCAATCATCTTCGCTTTTCGCATTTGGATTCGCGCCGGCTTGCAGCAGCAATTGGGCGGACGCGGCATCCTGCTTGTGAATGGCAACCAGCAATGGCGTGTCGAGCTTGCCGCCGTTAGGATCGGCTTTGGCGGCCAAAAGCGTTTTCACCATTTCCGGCGAACCGTGCTCGGCAGCATAGCTCAACGGTGTCCGGTCCCGGTTGTCCGCCACGTTTGGGTTTGCACCGGCATGCAAAAGCATTTGAACGATTTCTCCCCAACCACTTTCCGCCGCCGGATGCAGCGGAGTGCGGCGATCGTCGTTGGTCGCATTGACGTCTGCCCCGTTCGCAAGCAACAGACTGACCAGGCTTGCATATCCTCGCTCCGCCGCCAAGTGCAGCGGTGTCTCGGCATTGTTCATTTTGGTGTAGGGCATATTGACGTTCGCCTTGTGGGCCAGCAGCACCTCGACCACCGCCTGATAGCCGGCCCGGGTGGCCGCCAGCAAGGCAGTGCCGCCGGAGGCATCGCGAGCATTGATGTCCGCTCCCCGGCCCAAGAGCAGTTCAACCATTGTCTTCTGCGCACTGTTGGCCGCCGAAATGAGGGGCGTTTCCCCGCCTGATAGCGCATTGACATTCGCGCCGTGATCCAGCAGAAACGTCGCCACACGCAATTCTCCCGCGCTCGCGGCGCGGCAGAGCGGGTCGCCATTGATCAAATCGGGGCTGTTCTGAATCATTTCCTGGATGCGGCGGATTTCCTGGTCTTCCTCGTCCGCAGGAGCCGAGGCAGCGCCACTTTGAGTCGCACTCGGAGTGGATACCGATCCGGCAACCGTCTGCAAAACTTTCAACCGGGCTTTCTGGATTCCGAGGATGAAATTGACACGATCTTCAATCCAAGAAACTTGCTCGCCTAATTCCCCCTGGGCATCGGCAAGCAAGTTTGTCACGGAGGTTTTCGGCAACCCGCTTTCGACAGGACCAACTGCGACATAGTATCCGTTTGTTTTCAACAACTCGTCCAAGGTCAGCTGCGGATTTGCCTTCACGAGTCCCACTTGTTCTTGAAGTTTCGGCAATTGCAGTAGCGCCTTTTTGAGTGTCTCGTCGGGAAACATGGCCAGCACGCTGCGAGCTTGTTCTTCAGGATCAGACTTCAGTTTTTCGATGCCGGAAATTTGCGCCGCCAAAAGCCTAGCTTCCGCCGAGATTTCGCCGGTGCTCGGCGAGGTCGTGGTGGCGGCAGTTTGGAAAAGCTCCGCGCTGATCTTCAGCGCCTGCATCATACCCTCGATTCTTTCGAAAATTTGTCGATCAATGGTTTTCAGCACTGCTTCTTCTCTCACGACATCGACGTTATTCGTGTTGTAAAGCTCGCGAAGTTCCGCCAGCTTTGTCTCCGCGTCGTCGCGCTGTTGCTCCAGTTTCGTCAGCACGGCGTCGGGCACGAGCGTCGGGAGAACCTTTTCAAGCTGGTTCTCCGGCAGTTCTTTCACGCGATCCCAAAGTTGTGTGTCCGGATTTTCAGATGCCGTCGCCGAACCCGCCGGAACTTTTGCTATGATGGCCTGCAATCGTTCCTGGAATCGTGGTTGAGCGGCGATTCCCAATCCGGCGAGGTCCTGCCGACTCAACGTAGCGAGCGTTTGCTGGTCGGGGAACTCGTGGAGGATACGCTGGTATTGCGCAGCGGCCTCGTTAGTCCGGCCCTGCGCACGGTAACACTCGCCCAGCCGGAATATTGCCGTGGCCGCCAGCGACCGGTCCTTATCGAATTGCGTTGCGAGCGACTGGTAATCGGCGATGGCCGCATCGAGGTTACGATTGGCCTGCTCCTCGAACAGGCCTTGTTGCAGGAGCGCGGTGAGGTTGTTGGTCTGCGCGGGCGCCAACGCCGCGGCCAGAAGCAGAAGCAAAACTCCGAGTTTCGTTTTCATGATTTGGATGGCATCAGAATGTCAAAGCCACGCAGGTCAATTGTCATGCTTTTGCAAAATTCAAACCCAAACGCGGAGGCGGGGAGAACGCAGAGTTTTGCAAAAGCAGACGGATTCAAGATTCTCCGCGTTTCTCCACGTTCTCTGCGTGTCTGCGTCGAGCCGGCTCATAAATCCAGTTTGTATCCGACGCCATGCACGGTCTTGAGCCAACGCGGGTCGTCGGGATTTTTTTCCAGTTTGGCGCGCAGGCTGGCGACGTGGTTGTCCACCGTGCGCGTGGTCGGGAACGCCGCGTAACCCCAGACCAGGTCGAGAAACCGCTCGCGCGTGACAGGTTCGCCCTTAGCTTCGGCCATCAGCCGCAGCATCGAGAATTCCTTGGCGGTCAGGTGAATCGGCTTCTTGCCGCGCACCGCCGTCTGCCGGGCCAGATCAATTTCGATTTCGCCGAGTTTGAGTCTGGCCGGCGTCCGTGTCTGTTTCTGCACGCGCCGCAGCAGCGCCCGCACCCGGGCGAGCAGTTCCTCGGTGCTGAACGGTTTGACCAGGTAATCGTCCGCGCCGGCGTCCAGGCCCGTTACGCGATCCTCGATCTGTCCCTTGGCCGTCAGCATGAGCACCGGCAAGGTCAGGGAAAGGCGGCGCAATTCGGCGCACAGCGCGAAACCGTCGAGCTTCGGCAACATGATGTCGAGGAGGATGAGGTCGGGTTTTTCGGCGAGCGCACGTTTAAGGCCGTTCTCGCCGTCGGCCGCCGTCAAGATACGATAACCTTCAGACGCGAACAGGTCCGCCAACGCCGTGCGCATGGGCCTTTCATCTTCGATGATTAAAATCCGCTCATTCATGTTGCTGCTTCACCGGTAATTCGATGGTGAACCGGCTGCCCCGCCCGGGTTGACTATCCACGAGCACCCGCCCGCCATGCGCCGTGACAATGTGTTTAACGATGCTCAGGCCGATTCCAACACCTTGCGTCTCGCGGCGCAACTCGGAACCACGCCGGTAAAACCGCTCGAAAATCCTCTCATGTTCCGCTGCCGGAATGCCGGGTCCACGGTCGGTGACAGAGAGCAGGACACGCGTCGCGGCCGCCTCCGTCTTTTTGAATTCAGAAAAATTGGAGACAGGCGCGGCGCCCGTCCCATGTTGAATCCCCACCGTCACCGTTTTCCCTTTTGGTGAATGTTTGACCGCGTTATCAATCAGGTTTACCAGTGCCTGTTGGACTGCCCGACCGTCTAAATCGAATTCGAAGTTCGGAGTTCCAAGTTCGGAATAAAATTCCAACCGCACTTCCTTCTCCGCCGCATAAGGTTCCA
>Ga0335077_10004200_pt1 | contig 17551 bp, 17 predicted proteins | sample Lox_Sample_31_FD_207151 | JGI IMG/M metagenome (GOLD analysis project Ga0335077, IMG submission 207151) | Soil microbial communities from Loxahatchee National Wildlife Refuge, Florida, United States - Lox_Sample_3.1 | ecosystem: Environmental > Terrestrial > Soil > Wetlands | place: USA... | reverse complement strand
ACCGAACGGATGGGCACACTAGCCTTCCCCTTGGCGCTTTCAAACTGGAGGTTCCCGTTTTCTGGCGTTAGGCTCCCCTTGGCGTTTGCCTTTACGCCCGCTAGTCCGGTGATCTGCACGACCTTAGTACCGGCTGCCGGCTGTTGCGCAACCGCCGGCAGTGCAGCGGAACCTGCGACGCCTGCCAGGAAAATTATGGCTCTTAGCATCGTAAGTTGTCCCATCGCAGCCTCCTTGCCCACCATGCGCTGACCGCGGCAGAGTTGGATATGGCGATGACTCGCGAACCCATGTTGGGGGAGCAACAATCAACTGTTCCTCCGAAAAAGTCAATGCCCGCGTCGTTTAACCGAGCCCGCGTTCTGCAAAAGACGCTGAGCCATTGCCGCCTCGGATGTTCTTAGCGGATGCCGGATGTTCTTAAAGGAGGCGGCCCAGAATCAACGACCGACAAGGCCCGCGGTGCGATAGACTCTGTGCCGCGAAGAGGTCCCCAATTTGGCTGGCGTTGTAAGCGGCCTCACGCGGATTTACTCCTCGGAGGAGCAGTGCGTTTCCCAGCCACGGCCGTTCTGTTCGCAATGCTCGTCAGCCCGCTTTGCTCGGCGCAAACGCCAAACTCCATTCCAGCCTCCTCCACGCCCGAAAAAATCATCATCGACACCGACATCGGCGACGACATTGACGACGCCTTCGCCGTCGCCCTCGCGCTTCGCAGCCCGGAACTCCAAATCCTCGGCATCTCCACCACCTTCGGCGACACCGAAGCCCGCGCCAGAATTCTCGATCGCATGCTTGGCGAAGCTGGACGTTCCGACGTCCCCATCCTCGCCGGCACTCCCACGCAAACGAAGAATCCCATGAGCCAACGCCGCTACGGCGAGGCCGGCCACTTCGCCAAATCCTCACATCCCCCCGCCTCCGGGTTCATCCTCGATCAAATCCGCCGCAATCCCGGCCAAATCACCCTCGTCGCCATCGGCCCGCTCATCAACATCGGCGCCCTCCTCGACAAAGACCCGCAAACCTTCCGCAAACTCAAACGCGTCGTCCTCATGGGCGGTTCCATCTACTGTGGCTACAGTGAACTTGGCCTTTGTCCTGGTTCTCCGCCCGTGCCCGAGTGGAACATCATCAACGACATTCCCGGCGCCCAAAAACTCTTTCTCTCCGGCGTGCCGCTCTTCGTCATGCCCCTCGATTCCACCCAGCTAAAACTTGACGAGTCCAAGCGCTCCGATCTCTTCCGCCAGGGAACTCCCCTTACTGACGCTCTGACCCTCCTCTATCACCAGTGGAACCAGCCAACTCCCACCCTCTTCGATCCCATGACCATCGCCTACCTCCTCGACCCCAAGATCTGCCCCACCGAGCCCCTGCACATACGCGTGGACGACAAAGGCTTTACCCACCCGGAGTCCGGCGCTCCCAACGCCCAAGTCTGCCTCCGCTCCGACTCCACCGCCTTCTTCCATCTCCTCCTCGACCGCCTCGCCACGCGGTAGTCAATTCGGCGCCAAGCCGCCCTGCTTACCAACCGCCTCCGTCCTTTGTTCTTCTCTTACTCTGCGTCCTGTGTGCCCTCTGCGTTCTCTGCGTAAAGTCTTTTCCTTCCTTTCGCACTACTCACCCTTCACCGCCCCCCCCCACAAAAAAATAACCGGCAGAGGGGCGCTCTCTGCCGGTCGAAATGATTGCGTACTACGAAAAACTTAGCCTGCTTTCTGCACGTTCGCCGCCTGCGGCCCTTTCGGACCCTGGACGATTTCGAACTCCACCGGATCTCCTTCCTGCAACGTCCGGTAGCCATCCCCGACGATCGCGGAATAATGTACGAATACATCGGGCCCATCGTCGCGCCCGATGAACCCATACCCTTTCGAATTGTTGAACCATTTCACAGTTCCACGCACTTAGCTAATCCTCCTCACGGAGACCTGGATGCATCTCATGAAGGCGGATTGCACCGGGACACACGTGCAGCCGCCGTTTCGCAAAATTTTGCCGGAGTCTACCAGAATGACGCCCTCAGTCAAGAGAGCATTCGTTTGTTCGTCCCCGCCGGAGTGCCCGCTATTCCCGCAATAAAAACGATTCAAAAGACTCTCGCGTGCGCTGGCGCGAGCAACGGACCGTATTCTTTTGCTTCATGGAGGGCTTTCTTGGTTTTGCTTCTTACGATGTGCATAGCTCGTTACAGTTCTGTGAATTGCCGGTCATGCTCGCTTCCACTCACGAGCCTCCCGCTCCCCGCGTCACGTACCCCACGCTGCGCAACACCTGAAACACGTTGTTGTAGCCGTCCGTCCACAGCCGCAAATTCGGCGGCACTTCAATGTTTCTGCTTCCAGCAAAGGTTTCTGGAATGTTCAGGAATTCCTGATTGCGTGTAACCAGCACCCAATCCGACGCCGAAATCAGCGCCGCCTCATCATCGTCAGTGGAAATCAGCCGCGTGGCATACTCCGCGTCTTCCGCCAGCAGTTTCACCACCGGCGCCAAATTCAGGTATGTATTCGAAACGTGCACCGCCAGAATCCCGTCCGGCTTCAAGTGCCGGAGGTACACCGCGAACGCTTCTTTCGTCAGCAAATGCACGGGAATCGCGTCACCTGAAAAAGCGTCCACTGCCAGCACGTCGAACTGCTGCGCCGGCTCGTTTTCCAGCGAAAGCCGGGCGTCTCCTAGCGTGACCTCCGGCTTGGCCGGACTTTGCTTCAGAAAAGTGAACCAGCCGTTCGCCACGCGCACCACTTGCGGATCGATCTCGTAAAAGCGGAAATAATCTCCGGCCTTTCCATATGCCGCGATAGTTCCCGCTCCCAGCCCTATGATCCCCACGCGCTTCGGCCCTGCACAGCAGAATCTCAACGCCAGCCCCACGCCGGATTTCCGTCCGTAGTACAACGTCGGATTGCGATTTTCCGGCCATGTCAAGAATTGCCCGCCGTGCTGGATCGTCCCGTGAATCAGCAGCCGGTGCGGCAGCTTCCTCCCCGTTGAGAATTCCTCCACGCGCAGCGCCGCATAAAAATCGCGCATCAGCGCCACGCTATCTTCGTGCGTGGACCGCACGTTCCACGCCAGCACCGTGCACATCGCTGCCGTTACCCCCACCCAGAAAATCCGCGCGCCCCAGCCTTCCTGCCACAGCAAAAACGCCGCCAGCGCCGCCGCTGCCACCAGCACCATCGGCAGTTCGTACACACCGGAAAGCACGTGCGGCGCTAGCAGCGCCACGCACGCCGCGCCCAACGCTCCGCCCAGCGCAATCCAGAGATAAAACGAGGTCAAGTGTTGCGGCGCGGGCCGGCGCTGCGCCAGCTCGTCATGGCAGAAAAGGCAGACCACAAACAACGCCGCGCAGAAAACCGGCACGCTCACTTGCACGGCCTGCGTCAGCGTCGTGTCGTAAATCGCATAGCCCGCCGCGCCCAGCAGCACCGCCAGCAGCCGCGCCATCAGCCATCGGGAGTACAACCGCCGCTTCGCAAACACCATCGCAAACGAGAGTAAATACAGCGCGAGCGGAATTATCCACAGCAGCGGAATCGGGGCCACGTTTTCCGCCAAGTGATTCGTCACCGCCAGCAGCATCATCGACCCGCACGCCGCCAGCCCCAACCACAGCATTTTCGTCCGCCAACTCACCGTGCCCGGCGCCGACGGCACCGCGTCGCCTCCCCCCACATCCTCCGTGTCAGGGCGAGATTCATCGCGTCCCTCCGTCACTAATGTGCCACCGGCCTCAACGTCGAGTCCCAAACGCCGAGCCGCGGCCTCGCTGGTGGCTGCCGACGCCGTTCCTCCGCGCCGGCTTATCCACGCCGCGACCGCACACAGCAACACAAACAGCCCATACAACGCCGACCAAAGCACCGCCTGCCGGTGCGACGACAACCGCGGCTCCAACACCAACGGAAAACTCAGCAGCGCCACCAGCGACGCGACGTTCGACAGCGCGTACAGGTGATACGGCGACCGCTCCGCCCCGCGCCGCGCATACCACACCTGCACCAGCGGGCTCGTCGCGCTCAGCAGCACGAACGGCAGCCCAATCGAACACGTCAGCAGCCCAAGAATGCGCCACGCCGGATCCACCGTCGCGTGCCCGCGCCAGAACGCCTGTGGCGCGATGGGAAGGAACAGCAGGCTCAGCAACAGCAAACTCAATTGCAGCAGGGAAGTCTGTCTTGCTTTGCACCGCCGCGCCGCCAAATCCGCGTACCAATACCCCGCCAGCAGCGCGCTCTGATAAAAACACAGGCACGTCGCCCAGACCGATGCCGTCCCGCCAAACCACGGCAAAATAAACTTCGCAAACAGCGGCTCAATCAAAAAAAGTAGAAACGCCCCCAGAAAAACTGTCGCGCTCAACAGGGATCGCACCGGCAAGGGCATTACCGCCCCACCCCTATCGCCAGTTTCCACTGTATCTATGGAAGTATCGGCCACGGCAAACGCTTCAAGACTTCAGCAGTTCCTCGATTGTCCCGCTGTTCATTCCGTCGCCGCCCCGTGGCTGTTCTCTGTGCCCTCTGTGCTTCCTACCTCTGTGCTCTCTGTGTTTCGCTTTCACGCCAAAAAACGCAAGTAATACAAAATCCCGGCAATCGTCTTCGCGTCGCGAATCTTATTCGCCCTGATCATCTTCTCCACTTCTTTCCGCGTGAACGCCTTGCACTCGATGCGCTCATCCTCTTCCGGCTCCGCTGCTCCCGGCGTCAGCCCCTCCGCCAGCAGAATATACATGCGCTCCTCGAGGAATCCCGGCGTCGGAAACACGTCCAGAAAAATCTTCACCCGCTTCGCGCGGTAACCCGTTTCCTCGATCATCTCTCGCAGCGCTGCCTCTTTTGGCCCTTCGCCTTCATCAATTCGCCCCGCCACGAGCTCCCACATATACTGCCGCGTCGCATGCCGGTACTGCCGAATCAGCAAAATCCGTTTGTCCGGCAAAACTGGCAGCACCACCACCGACCCCGGATGCGTGATCACCTCCCGCACCGTTCGAATCCCGCTCGGCTCGATCACTTCGTCCCGCCGCAGCCCAAACACCGGCCCCTCGTAAATCATCTCGCTCTTCACGATGGACGCCGTCCGAGTCGCCGTTGCCCCGCCCTTCTTTTTCTTCGCCATAGCTGGTACGTTTCTCCGCCGTTATCATACACTGTAGTGGTCGGGCTTTAGCCCGCCGCGCAACATCGCCAACATGCCCATCAACACCATCATCGTCGACGACGAAAAGCCCGCCCGCGAGGAACTCGCCTTCCTCCTCAAATCCTTTCCCGAGGTCAACCTCATCGGCCTCGGCAAAAACGGCCTCGAAGCCGTCTCCCTCATCAAAGAGCATTCTCCCGACCTCGTCTTCCTCGACGTGCAAATGCCCGGCCTCGACGGCTTCGGCGTGCTCAAAAAGCTCGTCGAACGCAAAGTCACCAAAATGCCCCACGTCGTCTTCGCCACCGCCTTCGATCAGTACGCCGTCAAAGCCTTCGACGTGAACGCCGTCGACTACGTCCTCAAGCCCTTCGACAAGGCCCGCATCGCCAAAGCCATCCAGCGCGCCCGCAAAGCGCTGGACACGGACACGTCCGCCACCGATCGTCTCGAGCAGCTCGTCAACCAGCTCGGCACAGCGCGCGAAACTCCGCAGCGCGTCAAAGTCCTCGTCAAGACCGGCCAGCGCCTCCTCCTCGTCGACGCCGACGACATGTTCTTCGCCACCATCGAAGGCGGCGACATCACCGTCCACGCTCGCGACGCCCAAGGCTCCTCCAACTACCGCACCCTCGACGAGCTCGCCGATGCGCTCGACTCCGAAGTCTTCTGGCGCCCCCACCGCTCCTTCCTCGTCAACATCCGCCACGTCAAGGAAGTCGTGCCCTGGTTCAACGCCACCTACATGCTCAAAATGAACGACAAGAAAACCACCGAAATCCCCGTCAGCCGCCCCCAGGCCAAACGCCTCCGCGAACTCTTCAAACTGTAGGGGCGGGTCTTCAGAGCCGTTCTTTTCTCCTGATGTACACGGGCGTGTACCTTGGACTCGTTCTTTTTTTCTTCTACCGCATTGTCTGCTGTTACCCCGCCCAATTCTCAACGCCAACCCCGCGTCTAAAGACCCGCCACTACAACCTCGCCGCTTCCCGTGTTAGCATTCTGCGTACCCCGCGTACATCTGAAACGATGGATTTTTCGCTTAACGACCACCAAACCCTGATTCGCGACACCGTCCGCCAATTCATGGACGCCGAAGTGCGCCCCACCGTAAAGCAGCGCGACCGCGAAGAGCGTTTCCCCAGCGAGGAAATCGCCAAACTCGCCGAACTTGGCTGCTGCGGCATGATGACTCCCGAAGAGTGGGGCGGCCCGGGCCTGGACACGCTCTCCTACGTGCTTATGCTCGAAGAAGTAGCGCGCGTGGACGCCGGCATGGCCACTTCGCTCGGCGTCACCAACTCCGCGGTGCAAATCCCGCTGCTCAAATTCGGCACCGAAGCGCAAAAGCAAAAATATCTGCGCCGCCTCGCCACCGGCGAAATCATCGGCTCCTTCTGCCTTACGGAGCCTGCCGCCGGCTCCGACGCAGCTGGCATTCAGGCACGTGCGGTCGCCACGGCTCGTGTCGGCGCCGGGTTAGGTGTGCGCTCTTCGCCTGCGCCCGCGTTCGCGCCCGCGGCCGGCGCCTCGTGGGCTGGCGCGCCCCTCGGCACGCCGTCCGGCGACATCTACAAACTCAACGGCACCAAAACCTGGGTTTCCAACGGCAGCGTCGCCGGCCTCTTCCTGGTCTTTGCCAAAACCGATCCCGACGCCGGCGGAAAGGGCATCACCGCATTTCTCGTCGAGCCGAGCTTCCCCGGCTTTCACGTCGGCCGCCACGAAGACAAAATGGGCCAGCGCAGCTCTCCCGCCGTCGAAGTTCTACTCAACGATTGCGAAGTGCCGCGCGAAAATCGTCTCGGCGAGGAAGGTCAGGGCCTGAAGATTGCCCTCAGCACGCTCGATGGCGGCCGCATCGGCATCGGCGCGCTCGCTCTCGGCCTCGCGCAAGGCGCCCTCGACGAGTCCATCAAGTACGCCAAGCAGCGCCGCGCCTTTGGCAAAGCCATCGGCGAATTTCAAGGCATCCAATGGATGCTCGCCGACATGCAGACCGAAATCGAAGCCGCCCGCGGCCTGGTCTATCACGCTGCCTGGCTCAAGGACCATCACCCCAGCAAACTCGGCTCCGCCGCCTCTAAAGCCAAACTCTACGCCAGCGAAATGGCCAATCGCGTCGTCTACAAAGCCGTGCAAATCCACGGCAGCTCTGGCTACTCCCGCGAGACCGAAGTCGAGCGCATGTACCGCGACGCCCGTGTCGTCTCCATCTACGAGGGCACCAGCGAAATCCAGCGCATGATCATCGCCCGCGACTTGCTGGGCGCAAAGGTTTGAACGAAATGTAGCGGCGCGCCTGAGGCATAAGGCAGCGCACCAGTGGCACAGGCTTCAGCCTGTGCGCTTTTTGTCGTGACGCCGCAAGACATTGGGAGACCTAGGTGACCACAGGAACTGAGACAAAAAAGAAGCGCGTCGTCAGCGGCATGCGGCCCACCGGCCGCATGCACATTGGGAATTATTTTGGGGCGCTGGAAAATTGGGCTCGGCTGCAAACTGACCCGTCCTATGAACGCTTCTACTTCATCGCGGATTGGCATTCGCTGACCAGCGACTATGCGGACACGTCAAGAATCGCCCAAAACGTGATCGAAATGGCGACGGACTATCTGGCTGGCGGGCTGGACCCGGCGAAGTCCACCATCTTCTTGCAGTCCCTGGTCCCCGAACACGCCGAGCTGCACCTCCTGCTCTCCATGGTCACCCCGCTAGGCTGGCTCGAGCGTGTCCCCACCTACAAAGAAGCTCTCGAAAACGTCAAAGACAAAGACCTGCACAACTACGGCTTCCTCGGCTACCCAGTCCTCCAGTGCGCCGACATTACAATCTACAGCGCGCCCGACATCGCGGGCCTATTTGTGCCGGTCGGTGAAGACCAAGTCTCCCACGTGGAAGCCAGCCGCGAAATCGTGCGTCGATTCAATTTCTTTTACGGATTTTCCATCGACGAGCGCCTGTTTGAACGCTCGAATCGAGAGTCATTGCGAGCCGCAGGGGCGGCTTTCTCCAAGTGGTTGACAGCGCCCCTCCACTCGGCTGCGACCGAACTGACGCCGATTCAAAAGGCCGAGATCGATTCCGAACTACGCAAGAGCATCCTGGAGGGAGGAGTCCAGAACTTCGTCGAGAGAGCACCGACAATCGCGCGATTCTTTCACGCAGCGAAAGTCCTGACCGAGCCCGAGGCAATGCTGACACAAACGCCCCGCATCCCCGGCACCGACGGCCGCAAAATGTCGAAGAGCTACGGCAACGCCATCATGCTCAGCGAGAGCAACGAAAACATCTGGGAAAAAGTCCGCCCCATGAAGACCGACCCGGCGCGCATCCGCCGCACGGATAAGGGTGACCCCGACAAATGTCCGGTGTACGATTGGCACAAGCTGTTTTCGCCCAAGGAGACGCTGGACTGGGCCGCGCACGGCTGCCGCACCGCCGAAATCGGCTGCATCGACTGCAAAAAGAAAATGGTCGAGCACCTCGTGCAGTGGATTACTCCGGTGCGCGAGCGCCGCCTGACGTGGGAGAAGCGCCCCGGCCAAGTGTTGGAGATGATCGACGACGGTTCAAAGCGCGCGCGCGTCGAAGCTCAGAAAACGATGCAGCGAGTACGCGAAGCCGTGTTTCACTGGAAAGACAAGCGCCGCGAGATCGGAGCCGGCGACCCAGTGACACAAGCTGCGGATTTCTTGCTCGATATGCCTCGGAAAGTTAGTCCGAACGACTGAAAGGATAGACGATTCTGCAGATGGCACCGCCGAGCATAGCGGCACGACCAAGGACGCCCTCTTCTCTGAGCCCTCTGTGTCTCTGCGTTTCGCTCTCTTTTTCTTCCCGCATTGCGGCGAAGCGCATCGCAGGGCAGTTCCGCCACGAAGGAAGGAATTCGAATGGCGACGCCGGGTAACAAATTGAATCGCGAAGCGGCCTACAAGGTGCAAATTCCTTTGTACGAAGGCCCGCTCGATCTTCTGCTGGACTTGATCAAACAGCAGAAGATGAATATCCACGACATTCAAATTTCCGCGATTACCACCCAATATCTCGAATATTTGCACAAGCTGGAAGAGCTGAATGTGGATGTGTCGGCGGATTTTATCTACATGGCGGCGACGCTGATTTACATCAAGTCGAAAATGCTGCTGCCGCCCGATCCGCTGGCGATCGAAGAAGGGCAGGCGGAGGATCCCCGCGCGGACCTTGTCCAACGGCTCGTCGAACACGAAAAATTCAAAAACGCCGCCGCTCTTTTGTACGAAAAACAGCAAATTGAGGAAAATGTCTGGTCGAAGCCGGACAAATCGCTTTACAACGATGAGGGCACGGAAGGTGAACTGGTCGTTTCGCTGGTGGATTTGGTGCGCGTGTTCCAGCAAGTTTTGGAACGGCGCAGAGAAGTCACGCGCATTGAATTGCACCACGAACAGTTTACCGTGGCGCAGATGATTGCAGCGCTGCGCGGCCAGATCCTCGCCAGCGCGGACAGCTCGGTGAATTTGATTGCGTTTTTTGAGGCCTGCCCCTCCCGCCATGCCATGATCGTGGCGTTTCTGGCCGTTCTCGAAATGGTGAAGCTGCAAGCGGTACTGCTGGCGCAGGAAAAACAGTTTGGAGAAATTGTGGTGAAGAAAGGGAAGAGTTTTGACGTGGCCTTCGATGAGACCGGCGCGCTGCGCATGGTTGATGAGGAATATAAATAGTGAGTGGTGGATAGTGAGTAGAAGAGATTCCGAACCAACACAGAGAGCGCTGAGGGCGCAGAGTACGCAGAGAAGAAAGCTTAACGCAGGGGCACAGAGTTCGCAGAGAAGAGAGCGAAAGCATGACCAATGAAGAACGAAAAGCGGCGCTGGAAGCGATCATTTACGCGGCAGACGAGCCGGCGACCATCGAGCAACTTTCAAAGGCGCTGGGCGAAGAAAAGCTTGTGGTGCAGGCGTCGCTGGATGAACTTGTTGCCAGCTATGCGGTTGAAGAGCGTGGGATCGAGATTCGCTGCGTGGCGGGCGGATACAAGTTGTACACCAAGCCGCAGCAGCACGACGTGGTGCGGCGCTTCATCAAGAGTTTGCGGCCGCCGCTGCGCTTGACCATGCCGGCGCTGGAGACGCTGGCGGTGATCGCCTACAAGCAGCCGGTCACGGCGCCGGAAATCTCCGAGATTCGCGGCGTGAACACTTCGGGCGTGATCAGCACGCTACTGGACAAGCGGCTGATTACCACGGCCGGGCGCAAGGAAGTGATTGGACGGCCAATTTTGTACAAGACGTCGAAAGAATTCTTGATGCGCTTTGGGTTGAGCGATTTGGAGGAGTTGCCGAGCTTGAAAGAGTTTGAAGCGCTGGCGCGCGAAGCGTTGGGAGCGGACGAAGGTGTGGCGGCGACGGAAGAAATGCCGAGCGAGGAGTTGCTCGCGGCAGGCGATAGTGCGGCTGCAGAATTCCCAAGCGCAGAGGATGCGCAGGCCGCAGCCGCGCAAGGCGAAGCAAGTGCCGACAATTCCGTGCCGGCGCCCGATGGCGACTCGCGCGAGACGTTCAGCGAGTCGATGGAGCGGGTGGAAGAGGCCTTGGCGGAGGCCGAAGTACTGCGCGAGAGCGAAGCGGCGGCGACGGCGGAAGGGATGCCGGCGGGACCGTTGGACGAAGAGCCACCCGCGGTGAAATCCACGGCGGCGGGAGAATAGTGAGGCAGGCCCGTGCGCAAACCGGCGCGGCTCGCTGCGTGGCTGGGTCTTTTGGGTTTTGGAATCGCCGGGCTGCTGTTCGGCTATCTGGAATGGACAAATTACGCGCGACTTAATCCATTCGTGATCGGCGCGACGATCGTGCTCTGTCCGTCTTCTCTTCTTTCCATTCTGTTTATAGATATAGAGCCACACAGCGTCGAAGCAGCCTTCGCATGGTCATTCGTTGGCGTAATGAACGCCGCGATTTATGCCGGCGCGGGATGGATGGTCGGAACGCGGCTGTTCAAACCAACCCGAGCGCGCAGCTAACAACTCACGTTAGCGAAGGCAATATCGGCGGGGGCGCAGAGGCGCCGCAAGACGAGACCGTTGCGAGGTGTGTGCGCAATCGCGCATCCGGGTTGCCGGGGTGGGCGTTGGCCCAGACTGAAGTCTGTGCCACCCAGCTAGCCGTTTTCGACGCGCGCCTTTATATCCGCGTACGCCACCTCGATGAGCTTGCTTAGCGCTGCAACGTTGGTGGCCGCTCCCGGCCGCAGCTTTACATGACGCATGAACTTGCCGTTGCCCTGCAACAAGCCGGCCGGATCCGGCAGCCCTGCGCCGTGAAAGAACCCCACGTTGACGTGCGACGTGAAGACACCCACGAAACCGAACGGTGCGTCTCCCAGACATGCAGTCGGACAGCCGTCATGCAAAAGCTCCCGCACTTCGTCCCCGCACTTGCGCATCACGTCAAACCACTGCCGCGCCATGGCTCCCAATTCGCCGCCATGTGCTTTCATCCACCTCTCGATGGCGGGATCGCGCTCCACCGCGCCGTCAAATCGCAGCAAGTCCGTCCTCATCGTCGCTCCACGTTCTGCTTTGCGGGCTCTCAGGCAGCTCCGGTTCAAAACGGTGGCACAGGCTTCAGCCTGCCTGCCCTGAGCGCCGAAGAGTGCTCCGGCGACCCGCCACCCTCGTTATACCTCGATCGCCGTCGGAGCGCCTCGTCGTTGTTGCCGCGCTTTCACAACGCCCCAGGCCGCAAGCAAAACAAACTTCCCAGGCCTGCTTGCTCTGCTCGACCAGCATCGCTCTCCCGGCCTTATCGTAGAGCGTCATCGTCATCTTCTCTGTGACCTCTGTGTTCCGGCCTCCGTGCACTCTGTGTTAATTCTTTTTACCCGGGTGCTCCAGGAACGTCTCGCCTTGACCGGTTCCCCACGGGAAGCACCTCGTGCACGGGTGGGAAGACGGCCCTGTAGCCGCGGTCTTTAGACCGCGGAGTCTTTCTGTAGCAAGCCCTGCCCAAAGTACTCCGAATGCCCGTTGGCCAGGTAGGAATCGCACCGTTCGACGCCCAGCCCCTTCAGCGTCAGCACATACTCCCTGAACGTCCTCGCGCTACCGAGCCCGGCGTCGACCCTCGCTACGCATCATGCCCTAAGCCGCGGCCGGTTCGCCAACAACGGCCCGAGCCGTCTTGGGCTGCGGACGCAGCAACAAATAGAAGGCCACGACGTGCGTGATCATCAGCAGGGGCACGTAGATGACCGGGATCGCATACGTGGCGCCCAACTGCCCCGCCATCGCGGGAAGGCCGGCCCGCACGGCGTGGTAATAGTCAAGGATGAGGTCGACCACCCCCACCAGGTTGAACGCGACGACGAATAGCCAGAAGAGCGGACGTATCCTTACCATCAGAAGCGCCAGGATCGCCAGCACGCCGGTTGCAAAGTCCCAATATGCGGCGAACGGGGCGAAGCTGGCGGGCAGATTGCCGACGACGCCCGGCAGAATAAAGACGAGCCCGAAGAAGCGGAAGCTGTGCAGCGTAGCGATGGCGCGCTGCGCCGCGACCAGGTCCATTGCCCTGAGCCTCGGCAGCAGGTACGCGCGGAAGCAAAGCAGCCACGCGACATAACCCAGAATAAGCTGCAGATTGAAGATTACTTGTGGGGACATTTGGCCTCCTGTCGACTTGCCGCGGCCGCGAGCACCGCAGTCATAGGATTATATCCATCATCCTATAGATTCTGCCCAAGCCGCATCCGTTGCATCGTGGGATGATTGGTAGCATCCTATGATCTATGCGCTACCGTCCCCAACATAAGGCGGAAATCCATCAGAAGATCGTGAAAGATGCCGCGCGGCGCGTTCGCGCGGAAGGCTTAACCGGCGCCGCGGTTTCCGCGGTCATGCGCGATGCGGGCCTGACCCACGGCGGCTTTTACAAGCACTTCGCGAGCAAAGACGCACTGCTCCTGGAATCGCTACGCGAGGCCTTTCGGGAAATGGCCGACTTCTTAGCCCGCGCCGCGGAAGAGTGCCCGCCTGGGACCGCCTGGAAGGCCATTGTGCAGGCCTACCTGAGCGCGGAACATTGCGAGCACGCCGAATGTGGGTGCCCGTTGGCGGCCCTGGCGCCAGAGCTTGCGCGGGCCGGCAAAGCGGTGAAGGGCCAGATCCTCGGGGAGCTGTTGAAATACAAGAGTCGTATGCTTCCCTTTATGCCGGGCCGGCGGGCTGCCGAAAAAGAGCGCGCTTTCGTGGTGATTCTGTCAACGATGCTCGGGGCGGTGGCCATCGCCCGCGTAATGTCGGATCAAGCGACGCGAGCCAGCGTGCTCAAGAGCGCACGAAATTTTCTCTTGCGCAGCTTCTGACACCGGCCTCGGCCGAGGGCAGCCCGGCGGGACAATTGGATGAGGAGCCGCTGCCCCTGACGTGAAGTTAGCAGCGGCGGAGTAGAAGCCAGCAGGCGGTGGGAAAGAAAGCAAAGACAAGACCCAGGTTCAAAAAACTTGACCCTGGGAGCACCCTCCGCCTCGGCCCGGATCCGGGCCACCCGCCCAACCTACGGAGTTGTGGGTTGTTAAGTGGTTTCGCCTACGCGAACACGCTTCACCAATTCAGAATAGAGTCCAACTGTTGCCTCGGTATCTACTTCGATGAATGTGCCCTTTTTTATGCCCAGAAACAAATGCGTGTCGTTCACTGGCACGCTATGCAGGAATCCGTTGCAGGAGATTGTGAGCGTGTGGCTGTTACGCGGAGTGCTTCTATAAATGTAGTCTTGAAATGTGCCACTGTAAGTTTTTAGTTGTGTCGGACCCGCTTGCGATGTTTGTTGTTGAAGCTGAAGCTTGGTCCGTAGCTTTTCCCAGAACCATGCGTCAGACTTTTTCCACGCCGCTGATGCCATTGCAGCCATTGCTTTTCTCTTTAAGAATCCAATCAAAATAATCGCGCCTGCGGTGACCCAACCCCAAGGATGCAACGCAAGGAAGCTCTGCCACAGATGAAGGATGAAACTCACAGTCGGCAAGATGCCCCAGCAGCCAGTTCACGACAAGCTCTCGGTCAATCATCCATCAAGACCGCCGTTGACCATCCAAAGAGCCTAAGAGTAAGCTCTTGCAGGAAAACCGGGAACAGACGGAACGTTTTCGTAACCTCGGATGACCGCTGCTCGAACTCAGCCACAGTTTCAGGCAAAATGATTCAGAAACGCCCCGCCTGTCCCCATGTTTCCGAGTTTCTGTCCCCGAGTTTCCCGCCTGTCCCCGAGTTTTCATAGTGGTCAAGAAGGCCTAGCCCACAGACCCAGATAAAATCGCCGGGTCTGTGAGCCTACGCTGGCGCGACTCCTGTGTGGGGATGTTTTTAGTTGCAAACAGCGATGGGGAGTTCGTCAAACGCTTCCCCGCGAAACGTCCAACCGTTTTGAAGCATTCGGTCGCGCTGAGCAAAATAATCCTGCTCCGTAACGCCTTGGGGATTGTTAAAGTGCATGACCTGAATGGGAGTACAGCTCATGTCGAAAATCGAAGACTCCACCGATTCGCACAGCGATGGATGGAGACCTTCCCTTTGCTCGAAAAGCAAGAATTTGCATTTTCCATTTTTCTCGAATATGGATTTCCGGTAAAGGCTTGTCATTTTTCTCTCTTCGACGATGGCGTGCCGCCTACCCGATGGGGACATAGCCACCTTCATTCCATTCTACCATTTGCCGCGCCGCGTACAGAGGGTGGCCCGGAGGTCGAGCCGAAAAAGTGTTTGTGCGTATGGGGACTGCGGAGAGAATATCACTTCAGCATTTTTTCGGCGAAGTGTAGAGAGGCGGAGGTGCCCCAGGTTCGTTTTTTGAACCTGGGTCTTGGGGTTGACGTTTCTTCTCGGAGAAACTCGGGGACGGGACGCTTCCGGAGTTTCTGACCACGACGTTTGGTCTTAGGCAACGTGGGAGCGCAGGCGCTGCCAAATGGCCACCAAGTTTTGTTCTACACCACCAATCCGCATAGGCGGGGCGGTCAGCGTGAGGCGATCCCCGGAGAATGCGAAGAAGCGCTCTTGCTCTTTCCCGCTCCAGTTGGGGAAGGAACTGATTTCGACGTGGTGAATGACTCTCCGTTCCCGGACTTCATACCGGCCCGAGTACGAGCTGTAGGTGTCGAACGCCGCCAGCTTTTCCTCGGCGGGTGCCTGCAGGGCGTCCGGCGAAGCGAAATGGGTGCGGCGGGCTTGCATCACCGCAACCGACATGTAGCCCTCGCGGCTGTACAGCAGGTAGCCTGCGGCGTCCTGTCCAAAAGGATAGCTAAGATCACCCGTGGAAGACCGCGCCTCCAGCGAAAGCAGTCGCCAAGCGCCGACAAATGGCTCCACAGACATGGTGACACGCTCCTTCGGGGCTCCCTTGTCGAATCCGGACGCTTCAGTGTAGCGAGAGTCGCGCCAAAGCAAAAACGGGGACACGCTACATGCGGAACGGCGGGCGGTGAGTTCGAGGGCGGTGAGGCGGCCCTGGCGGTAGAGCCAGCGGATTTGAAGGGAAGAGTCTCAGGGAGTGGGAGGATACAGCCCAAAGCTCTCCTCGACTTGGCGAATACGCTGGCGGCGGAAGTGATTCAGATCGAGCATCGCCACAGTGGCGCGGCCAACAGCGGTCCGTCCTTCGATTTCATACCCTTTGAATAGGAAGTGTTCTGACCACCGCTGTCGGAGCGGGTGAAACAAGGCCACTTGCTCGCCTGTCAGCGGATCAGCGGCCGTGGTCCTGTCGGCTTTATGCAGATTGCATCCCGGGCACGCCAAGGCGAGGTTTTCCAAATTAGACTGGCCGCCCTTCGATTGCGGGATGACATGTTCGATGTGAAATGTGGCTCCCTGCAGACTTTCATGCATGACGCAGTATTGGCATCGGCCGTGTGCACGGGACCGGATGGCCCGCGATAGCGCCTCTGGCACGGCCATCTACGGCCGCTTGCCCAGAATCTGCAAAGCCTCCCCGCGCACGAGAGACAACTGCTCGCTCAGTTCCACCAGGGCTTCGAGTTCTTCTCGTTCCGATTGGGCGAGAAGACCTTCGTTGTTGCGGTCCATGAGTTCCTGAAGGCGACGGTCCGCCTTCGATGGAAAATGAAGTTTTCCAACAGCTTCCACCCAGTTCAGAGGGGCCGCAATCGTCGTGCTCATGGAATCATCCTAGGATGGCAGAGCGCTCGCGTCAATGGCGACTAGTGATGCTGGGCTAAAGTCACGGCGCTACGTAAAAACCTCGGGGCGTGGGTTGCGGGGATGTGGGCTACCGGTGGTGGGAAGGGTGGGGCGGAGTTTGCCGGCGGCGAGCACGTTGACGGCGCGAAGGCGGGCGGTGAGTTCAGGCGCGGTGAGGCGGCCCTCGCGGTACAGCCGCCGGAGGAGGTCGGCGGCGGGCTTTCCGCTCTTCTGCGAATTGCACTCGATGCAAGCAGAAACCAGTTTGCGATACGAATTGCGCCCCGCATGCATCCGCGGGACCACGTGGTCTAGGCACCTCGTGCCCGCCTTCAAACGGCACAGACAGTAGAAACAGAGACCGCGGTCGCGCCTGTGAATGGCTTCGCGCAGCGTCCTGGTGCGCAGAAAGTCCATTTCCTCAAGATCCGTTGCGACGCCTGCGCGGCGCTTTCCGGGTGGTTCGCACGGCGCACACGTTCCGCGCGCCCCAAGCGCCAGCCGAATTTGCTCCGGGCGCCGCACTTCGATCAAGTGGCCCAATCGCGTGCGCTCGACCAAACGGATAGCGCCCTTGACCACCAGGCGATGCAGTGCCTGGCGCGCCGGCGTGGCCGTCACCCGCGAACCGCGCGCCAGCCAGGGAATCGAAAACCGGATGCGTGGCTGACCTTCGATGAGCGTGTGGCGGATCAGATGCGAGTACACCGCGCGATCCGTGTGCGACAGGCGAAGCCTGGGGACGAGCACGTCTTCAAACTGCTTCCAGAGCAGTGCAGCATCGAGTTTCTTGTTGTTCATGGTTGAGTCCTAGTGGCGGGAAGACGCAGGGGTGCGCCTTCCGCGCGGGGCGGTGTCCTAATTGGAGGTAGCGCCGCCATCTTGGCGGCTCCGGAAACCGGCTGGAAGCCGGCGCTACGGGGCAAATCAGAGACCCCGATGAATTAGTCCTTTGCGGTGAATTGGGAGAATACGAAATGGGGCCGAAAGAGAACCTTTATTGCGAGGGGAATGTGGCACAGGCTTCAGCCTGTGCAAACGTTTTGAGCTCGGCAGACATGATCACACCTGCGAGCGGACGCCGCCGCTGGCAGCGGGTCAGGCTGGCCAAGTTCAAGAGGCCTGCACAGGCTGAAGCCTGTGCCACAAAAAGCGCAAAAATATTTTTCGCAGCTCGGAGAACTAGTACCCGGCAGGCGCCGTGGCGCG
>Ga0335077_10004199_pt1 | contig 17553 bp, 16 predicted proteins | sample Lox_Sample_31_FD_207151 | JGI IMG/M metagenome (GOLD analysis project Ga0335077, IMG submission 207151) | Soil microbial communities from Loxahatchee National Wildlife Refuge, Florida, United States - Lox_Sample_3.1 | ecosystem: Environmental > Terrestrial > Soil > Wetlands | place: USA... | reverse complement strand
ACGACCTGAGCATCGAAATGGCCCCGAGGATCAAGTCACAGATCGAGAAGCTGAAGAGCGCTGCGGGGGAAGGCGGAGTGCATCCCGGCGCGGTCGGCGAAGGAGATGGGGCGCAGGCCGGAACGAACAACGCCGAAGATCAGCGGCTGAGCCATTTGGAGCAATTGGTGCAAGAGATGAATGAGCGGCTGAAGGCCATTGAGGGAAGAATACCGGCGGGGAAGCAGTAGTTAGGATTCAGTAGTCGGGAGTCAGTTGACGGTTTTCCGTGCTTGGTGGTCCGTGTTCAGGTGACGGAAAGGTTCCCGCTGCAAAAGGCGGCCGCTACACAGGATAGGCGTTAGGGATCGGCGAGGAAGATTCGGAGGTCGCGCAGGTTGTTGCCCGTGGGGCCGGTGAGGATGGCGTCGTCCAGTGTGGCGAAGAAGGTGTAGGCGTCGCTGTCGCGGACCGATCTTTCAGGATCGAGACCCAGCGATTTTGCGCGGGCGAGTGTCTCTCCGTCCGCGACGGCGCCCGCGGCGGGGCTGTTACCGTCGATACCATCCGTGCCGGCGCTAAGAACCGTGATTTTGCGTCCGGCGAGCCTTTCCACACAGGACAAAACGAAAGCGGAATTTCTTCCACCGACTCCTTTCCCCGTGACCGGAGAGCTCACTTCTCCATCGGCGATGAGCGCAACCCGCTGGCCGGGGTGCTCGCGCTGCCAGGCTTCGAGTTGCGCGACCAAATTCTGGGCGGCCTTCTCGACTGGCCAATCGTCGGTGGAATTGTCACAACAACTCAGATAGCCATGGGCTTCAACGGCGTGATGGGCGGCATGGAAAAGATCGTCCATGCCGAGAAGGAGTATGAACTCAGAGGTAGCGAAAGCTGGATGGTTTGGCTTGGGCGATTCGGGCATCGTGCCCGCCTCAAGCCAGCGCTGGAGATTCGCGGGAAACTTCTTTGGCAAATCGTACTCGGCGAAGATGCGCTGTACATCGGCAATCGTCGTGGGATCGGGTAGAGTCGGGCCGGAGGCGAGCGCGGCTTCTTTTCCCGCAGGGACATCGGTGACGGCGAGGGTGATCTTTTGCGCTGGGCCCGCCGCCAGGGCAAGGCGGCCTCCTTTCACTGCGGAGAGATGGCGGCGGACGGTGTTCATGGCGTCGATGGGAGCGCCGCAGGTCACGAGCGCCCGGTGAGTGGCCTGGACATCGTCGAGAGTCAGAGACGGATCGAGCGGGAGTTCCAGAAGCGCGGAGCCACCGCCGGAAAGCAAAAAGAAGACCAAAGTGTGTTGGTCGCAAGTGCGCAAAAGAGTGAGGATCGCTTCGGCGGAGCGCCAACTGTCGCGGTTGGGAATGGGATGCCCGCAGAGAAAATATGCGAGGCCGGGGACGGGTGAGGCGGGTACGGTTGGAGCGGCTACTACACCCTCGATGCGCGTTCCCTGTGGCAAGAGTGCGACGATACCCGTCACCATGACGTGAGCGGCCTTGCCGATGGCAATCACAAGCACGCGCGAAACACAGGCCAAATCTACGGTCGTTTCCGGCAGAACGAGCCGCGCCCCTGCCAGAGGAATCTTGCGTTCCATCACCCCAGGGATATCAATCGAGGAAAGGGTCTGCAGGAAGATTTGGCGCGCGAGCTGTTTTGTGGGTGGCATGGGTCCGCTGCCGGAGCATCAGGGTCTCTTGAGAATATTGGGATTGAGCATGTTAGCCGGGCGCTGGCCTTTGAAAAGCGAGACAACATTATTGGCGGCCATGACAGCCATCTTGGTGCGCGTCTCGATCGAGGCGCTGGCGAGGTGAGGCGCAAGCACGACGTTGGGGCGCTTGAGGCCCGGATGGATGAACGGCTCGTTTTCGAAGACGTCCAAGGCGGCACCAGCGATTTTTTTGTTTTCGAGCGCGGCGACGAGCGCAGCCTCATCGACCACCGGGCCGCGGGAGGTATTGACGAGAAACGCAGTGGGCTTCATGCGGAAAAACTTGGGGGCGTCGAAGAGGCCGCGGGTCTCCGGGAGGAGCGGGACGTGCAGGCTGATGAAGTCGGATTCGGCAAGAAGCGTGTTCATGTCGCGGAACTCGGCATCGAGGGATTTCTCGAGGTCCTCCGCGGCGCGGACCGCATCCGTATAGATGACCCTCATCTGAAAACCGGAGGCACGGCGCGCGACGGCGCGGCCGATGCGGCCGAAGCCGACAATGCCAAGCGTTTTGCCCCAGACGTCGGCGCCGCAGAGCTGGTCGAGGTTCCAGCCTTTCCAGTTGCCGGAACGCGCGAGCGCTTCGCCTTCGCCGAGGCGACGGGCCACGGCCATCAGAAGAGTCCAGGAGAAATCGGCGGTGGTTTCATCGAGAACGCCAGGGGTGTTCGTCGCAACGACGCCGCGCCGAGTGCAGGCATCGATGTCGATATTGTCAAAGCCCACGGCGACATTCGCGACAATTCGCAATCTGGGAGCGGCGCGGAGAAGTTCGTCGTTGATTTTTTCCGTGAGAAGGCAAACGAGGCCCTCCTTATCTTTGACCCTGCGAAGGACCTCTTCGCGAGGCGGCCTCTCGGAGTCGGACCAGCACTCGACATCGCAGTGGGAGTCGAGAACTACGCGGGCTTCTTCGAATAACGGATGAGTCAAATACACCTTCGGTTTCGGCATTCATGAGCCTCAAGGTTTTTTCCGGCCTTCTACACTAACACAGCTCCAGAACGGCGCGGAGTTGGGGATTGCCAGCATGCGGCACGTCTCACTATAGTGAAGAAGTGAATCCCCAGCGTGCCCCCGTAAATCCCGCCCTCACCCGAGAAATGAAAACCCTGCTCGGCGCGGCAAATGTCCTGCACCATGCGGAAGACCTGCTTCTGTACGAATTCGACGGCTCGGTCGAAAAAGGGCGGCCGGACCTCGTGGTATTCCCGCACTCGACGGAAGAAGTCTCGCGGATCGTGAAGCTCGCGATGCACTACGAGGTGCCGGTGGTGGGGCGCGGCGCGGGAACGGGATTATCGGGCGGGGCGTTGGCGCGCGGGGGCGGCGTGATGATCGTCTTCGCGCGAATGAACAGGATTTTGGAACTGGATACGGTGAATTGCCGCGCGGTGGTGCAACCTGGAGTCGTAAACCTGGATCTCACGCGCGCGGTGGAGCACGCCGACTTGTATTTTGCGCCGGATCCATCAAGCGCGAAATCGTGCACGATTGGCGGGAATGTGGCGGAAAACGCGGGCGGACCGCATACGCTGGCGTACGGGGTCACGACCAATCACGTTGCGGCGCTCGAACTCGTGTTGCCGGATGGGGAGATTGTGCGCGTGGGCAGCAGGCACGGCGACACGAGGGGTTACGACCTTTGTGGATTGTTTGTGGGCAGCGAGGGAACCCTGGCGCTGGTGACCGAGATTACCGTGAAACTTTCGCGCAAAGCAGAAGCGGTGAAGACCTTGCTGGCCATCTTCGAGACAATCGATGAGGCCTCGCAGGCGGTCGTGGAAATTACCGCGCGCGGCATTACGCCGGCGGCCTGCGAGATGCTGGACGGATGGACCCTGCGCGTAGTGGAGGATTACATTCATGCAGGATTTCCGCGAGACAGCGGCGCCGTGTTGCTGATCGAGGTGGAGGGCTTGCGGGAAGCCATCGAAGGACAAGCGGCGGCCGTCGAGGACGTCTGCCGCGTCTGCCACGCGCGGGAGGTGCGGCTCGCGAAAGACGAGCATGAGCGCGATTTGTTGTGGAAGGGACGGAAGAGCGCGTTTGGCGCGCTGGGACGGGTGGCGCCCTCCAATTACGTGCTGGACGGCGTGATTCCGCGGTCCAAGTTGCCTCAAGCGTTGCAGCGGATTCGCGGGATTGGCGAGCAGTTCGGATTCAGCGTCGGGAATATTTTTCATGCGGGCGATGGAAACCTGCATCCGATCGTACTGTACGATCCGCGGAACAAAGAGCAGTGCGCCAAAGCCATCGCGGCGTCGCACGAGATCATCCGCGCTTGCGTGGAACTGGGCGGAGCGCTAACGGGCGAGCACGGAGTCGGGATGGAGAAGAACGAGTTGATGACGCTGCTGTTCAGCGAGGCGGATTTCGCCTTGATGCGGCGGGTGCACGACGCCATGAACCCGGAGTCCTCGCTGAATCCCGGAAAGATCTTTCCGTTGAGCAAGGGATGCGGGGAAATCCGCATCAAGAGAAAAGCCGTGGATGTGCGCGTATGACGGCGACGGCAAATCTCGGAGCGCGACTCAGCGAAGCGGCCGGAACGGAGCACGTGATCACGGCCGGAGAAGAGCTGGCGTCCTACGCGATCGATGGGATCGTGCCGGGGGCCATTGTTCGGCCAGCCTCGGCGGAAGTGGCTGCCAAAACGGTGCGGTTAGCGGCCGCAGAGAAACTAGGGTTGCTGGCGTTGGGGTCCCGCAGCAAGTGTGAGATTGGCATGACGCCGTCGCGATACGACATTGCACTCGACATGACGGGCTTGCGGGAAATCGCTCATTACGACGCGAGCGATATGACGTTGAGCGTTGACGCGGGGATGCCACTGAGGGAACTGGAGATTTTTCTGAAACGTCACGGGCAGTTTCTGCCCCTTGCGGTTCCGTGTTTCGAGAGCACGACCGCGGGCGGGGTGATCGCTTCCGGGATCGATTCGTCCTTGCGAATGCAGTATGGCGGAGCGCGGGACTTTCTGATTGGCGCGGAATTCGTGGATGGCACGGGGCAGCTCTGCAAGAGCGGCGGGCGAGTGGTGAAGAACGTCACGGGATACGACTTGCACAAACTGTTGATCGGGTCTCTGGGGACCCTCGGCGTGATCACGCGGGTAAACTTCCGGACGTTCCCCCTTGCGGCGATGTCCGGCGGGCACGTAGCCGCCTTTGCGAATTGCGAAAGCGCGCTGGCCTACCGGAAGAGCGTGGAGAAGGCCGCTTTGCCTCTCGGAAATCTGGAAGTGTTGTCGCCGGAAGTGGTGCGGATGATTCGCGCGATTCTGCAGCGAAACGAAGCGAAAATGCCGGAGTCACTGGAGCGAAAAGAGTGGCTGGTTTACTGCTCATATGAGGGCAATCACGCCGTCGTGCGAAGGATTTCGCAGGATTTGGAGAGGATGGCGGGAGAAGCCAGCGCTTCGCACAACGAGCTTCTGGAAACGGCCGCGGACGAATCCCTGGGAGGGATGCTGCGCGAAGCCTATGAGTGGATGCGCTGGGCGGCGCCGGCGACGATGATCTGCCGGCTGGTGTTGCCGGAAGTGACAACAGGGATTCTCAAGGAGCTTTCTCGGCTCGTGGAAGGCAACGTGGTGCGCAGCGCTCTTCTGGTGCGCGCCGTCGGGATTCTGTACTTCGCGGCGTTTGCGGAGGAGGAGTCGGAACCAGTGATGGCGGCGTTGACGAACATTGCCGCCGACGCGAAATCGCTGGCCGCGTCGAACAACGGAGACGCGACGCTGCTGCACGCACCCACGGAATTGAAAGCCAGGCTGGCGGCTTCTCGCAGCGAGAGTGGCTTTGCCTTTCAGCAGCGAATCAAGCTCGCGTTCGACCCTTCCTCGGTTTTCGCGCCGGGCCGCATCGTGGGAGGGCTTTAGGCTTGGCGGCGCCACAAACCATCCCGGGCACAGTTCCGATCTATGAGGATTACGCACGGTGCGTGCACTGCGGGCTTTGCCTGAACCATTGCCCGACGTACCGGCTGTGGCAGTTGGAAGCGGATTCGCCGCGCGGACGGATCCGGCAGATGATTCTGGTCCGGGAAGGCCAGCTGCCGTTGTCGCACGGATTCGTCGAGCACATCGACAAATGCCTGGATTGCCGCTCGTGCGAAAGCGCGTGTCCCTCGGGGGTGGAATACGGAAAATTGGTGGAGCATGCGCGCGCGTATATCGAGCGGGATTACCGGCGGCCATGGCTGACTCGGGTCACGCGGGATTTCGTCTTCAACCGGCTGCTTCCCTTTCCTGGGCGGATTGCAGTAGTGGCGCGGCTATTGAAGCTTTATCAGCGATCGGGATTGCAGACGCTGGCGCGGGCGACCGGGGTGCTGCGGCTCCTGGGCCTTGCCAAACGGGAAAAGCTTTTGCCGCGAATCGACGACGAATTCTTTTTCGACAAACTGGGCAAGACCTTTCCTGCCGCGGGGCCACGGCGCGCCCGAGTGGCTTTTTTTGCGGGATGCATCGCGAACGTGACGTTCAGCAAACTCAACGAGGCGACGATCCGGGTGTTGACGGCGAATGGATGCGAGGTAGTCGTCCCCGACGGGCAATTATGTTGCGGGGCGCTCGCGGCGCATGCAGGTGTACGCGAAACGGCACGGGAGCTGGCGCGCAAAAACATCGCAGCATTCGGGCGGGCGGAGTTCGATGCGATTTTAACGAACGCGGCGGGGTGCGCGTCGACACTAAAGGAGTACGAACGCTTATTTTCAGCTGCTGAGCCGGAGCACAGCGCCGCAGTCGAGTTTCAGGAGAAAGTGCGGGACGTGACGGAGTTCCTGGCGGGAGTGGGGCTTGTGGCAAGGCTGGGGCCGCTGCCGATGAGGAAGGTCACGTATCAGGATTCCTGCCATCTATTGCACGGGCAAAAAGTGCGCGAGGCGCCACGGCGACTTTTGCGCGCGATTCCAGAGCTGGAATTCGTGGAGCTGCCGTACAGCGACATTTGCTGCGGCTCCGCAGGCGTCTACAACGTGACGCAGACAGAGGCGTCGTTGGAATTGCTGGCGGAAAAGATGAATTACGCCAAAAAGACGGGCGCGCAGATTATCGCCACGGCCAATCCAGGGTGCCTGTTGCAAATGCGGGCGGGGGCGGAGTTGTACGGGACAGGACAGACCGTTCTACATGTCGTGGAAATGCTGGACAAGGCGATGCGGCTACCGCTCGCCGATTAGGTACCGGCAGCCCTGCGGGCCCATGATTGCGGAGTGGGCGGCTTTGGCGGGGACATCACAGCGGTCGCCAGCACGGTACGTCTTCGAAGCGCCATCCATGGTGAGAGTCATCTCGCCCTTCAAGATGACGTGGGCGGTTTCCACACGATGGGTATGTTCCGGGTAGAGCGCGCCCGGACCGTCCTCCCAGACGTAGATGAGGGAGAATCCCTCGGCGAGGAGTTGGGCGCTCAGCTCGTTTTCGCGCATAGCGGAATTGTAGCGCGGAGCACGGAGGCACGAGGCAGGAAAATAGAAAAGTGGAAGGTGTAGAACAAAGGGCACTCCAAAGACGACGACGCCCTCCCTGCAGAGATGGGGGTCGCTGCAGAAAGGGCGCGCCGTCTTCAGGAGAGAAGACCGTTACAGCAAAGCTTTATTGTTCCGACGGCGGTGGCGGCACGTCGCCCGGGTTGGCGCCGGTGGGTGGAGCACCCGCAGGCCCGCGCCGGCCGCGTCCAGGCCTCGTGGCCGCAGTCACGGTATAGTCCGAAGGAAGAGCGAATAGTGAAGCGGCGGGTTCGGAGCGCTGAATGCCTGTAAGTGTGTAGGTGGTTTCGCCAAAGCGCGGGTCTTTGCGAGAGCTCTTCACGACCACCTGCAAATCCGGCGAATACCACTGCTCGCTGACAACGCTGACGGGATTGGCATTTCCGATCTGGCCTGCGGGGATCGTGCGGGTATAACGAGTCCCCTGGGCGCTGATGCCGTTGATCGTCTGAACGCCCAAGTCTTCCTTCTTCAGGGTCCCATTGGCAATTTCCTTCTCGATGCGCGCTTCAAAGTCGGTTTGCATCTTGCCTGGCCTCTTGGCTCCGGCGCGGGGGGAGGGGAGCTGTTCGGCCGTTTTCTGGTCAGGGTGAAGGACATAGGCAGTAGACGCGACCGGATCGTGAATCATGATGGCGGTGCGAGGCTGGCCGGAGGCAGCCAGCGGTCCTATGCCCGTGAAGGTGGTCTCGCGGCGCGTGCGGCCCTGGCTGTCGCGGAAAACGTTGGATTGCACCTTGCGGTCGATGACATTTCCGTCAGCGAGGGTTTGCTTCGTTTCCATGACGGCAACGGCGCTGTACGGCGCTCCGGTGACGACTTTGCCGGGATGCATTTCGCCAAAGCCGAGCAGCTCCATGCGCGGACCGATGGGGCCGCCAGGGCCGGCCATTTCAGGTCCCGGGGGAGGTCCCGGAGGAGGCTCCTGCGCGCGCAAGCCACCGACTCCCAACAGGAGGGCACCTGCCATAACCAGCGAACTCCAATTGCTTTTCATCCTCTCATCTCCTTCTTCTCCCCTTTAAGGCGGCACTCAAGCCGCCGAAACTCAGTTCGCGCTTTCCGGCAGCCGCACGGCCTGGGGCAAACCGTCGTCGCCAACTAGAAGATCCACCTGAATCAGGTCGCCGGCGTTCTCTTCATTGACCGTCAGGCCCAAGGCGCCCAGCGCAGCGCGCTGCATCTCAACGTGCACGACTGTGGCATCTTCCATTGCCGATGGCATGCTGCCGGGCAGCAGCGTGAATTCGCCGGAATTGTTGGATGCCACAACCACATCACCCAGCTCAACCCCGGCAGCGGGCACCGTGCGAACCCCGGGAGCAGAATTTGTGAACGGAGCGACGACGGGCGACGAGGATTCTCTGCGGACCACGTTACGCCCGGAGCGCCACGTCAGCAGAGAAAATGCCGCAATGAAAACGGCGGCGGCCCCGAAGCTCCAGGCGGCAATCAGCGCCGCGCGGCGCGTTTTCATAGCCTTGTGCCTGGTGCGGAAATCCTGGCGCAGGCGCATTTCCACGCGTGCCGGTGCTTCCCCTTCGCTGCTCTCCCGGCCCATCAGCCGCAAGTCAGCGCGGAGCATCAACCAGTTTTCGTGCAATGCTGCGCAATGCGGGCAAGTCCGCAGATGCTCTTGCGCCGCCTGCGCCAGGGAATTGTCCTCAGAGACGCAGCCGAGATCGAGGCCGACCTCGGCATATTCTTCACACGTCATACCCGCATCTCCTGCGAATCTCTCAGCGCCCGGCATTGACCCTCCGGGGCACCTCGCGCAACATCTCCAACTTGGCAAGCAGCAAGGCACGTCCCCGGTGAAGGCGCGACCGGATGGTGCCGACGGGGCACTCGAGCAAACCTGCCGCTTCCTCATAGCTCAGTTCTTCCAGCTCGCAGAGCACAATAGCTTCGCGAAATTCCACGGGCAGCTCCAAAACCGCAGCGCGAATCTGTTCGCGGCGTTCTCGAAGTTCCGCCCACTGAGCAGGGGTCAGCTGGGGACTCGCCAGCTTGTGAGACGCTGGCTCCACCTCATCCTTCGAGTCGAGAGATAACTCCCGGGGCGTGCGCTCCAAGTGCTTCATGATGCGATTCCGGGCCACGCCATAAAGAAAGGCGCCCAGAGCGCCACGCTCGGGATCAAATTTTCTTGGCTCGCGAATCACCGTCATGAACACATCCTGCACGATCTCCTCCGCCGCCCAGGAATTTCCTGTCATGCGCAGGGCAAAGCGGTAGAGGGGCGCCTGGTGGCGCCGGTAGAGGATCAGGAATGCCTCTTCATCGCCTTTGGCCGAGCGCCGAAGCAGCACGTCATCCCGATCGTTTGGCTCGACGGTTCGCATCTCTCCTGGAACGACGTCCGCTCTCTATGCTATTCCCTTGGGGCCGGAGAATAGTTCCCGGCAAAGGGTGCGGGAGGGGCTGGAACACATATACACATTAAACCCAGCAGGGGTGGACGGAGTTTCGAGCAGAGTCTCTGGTGGGCTAAAGCCCATGTGATGACAGGACCGTTTCCTGGGGCTGGGGCCCCATCTCCCAAGAAAGCAGAGTTCCTCCGCAAGCTGGACCGCCCTAATTAACTCCTTTTGGCTGGCCGAAATATCCTGGCGGCGATGCTGGTTACCGTGCGACGAGGGACAATGCGCTGCGAGTGAGCTCCCAAGTAGTTGCCAATGCCGGAGATAACGTAACTCTTGCCCTCGGCCAAAGCTCTGAGGCCGGTTCGGGCGACCTTCTCTGCGGTCTCCTGGTTCTTGCTGGTGAATTCCTCCTGGCCGGCAACCGTATGGAATTCGGATTCGGTCGAGCCAGGGCACAAAGCGCAAACGCGAATCCCATAGGGATTCATCTCTTCGGCCAACCCTTCGGCGAACAGGAGGTCAAAGGCTTTGGTGGCCGCGTAGGTGGAAATATAAGGGACCGCCTGAAAGGCAGCCGTGGAGGCCAGGATGAGAATATCTCCGCGGCGGCGCTGAACCATTCCGGGAAGAAAGAGTCGAGTCAGATGGACCACGGCGGCGCAATTGACCGCGACCATATCCACAAGGCGTTGAGGCTCCACCTGAGTCAATTCACCGTAGTGGCCAAAGCCGGCATTGTTGATCAAAATGTCGATCGCAATCGCCTTCTGTTGGGTGAATGCGTAGATTTCCTTTGGCGCCTCAGGGAGCGCGAGATCAGCGGGAAATATCTCGATCTGAATCCCGTGGAGTCTTCTTAGATCGACCGCAAGCGCTTCCATGCGGTCACGGCGACGCGCGGTCAAAACTAGGTGCGTGCCGGCAGCCGCGAGCTGCGTGGCAAGTGCCACGCCGATGCCCGCACTGGCGCCCGTTACCAGCGCCCATTGATCGCACCAGCGTGTGTCCATCGTGGAAGCGTTACGCCGAATCGGTCTTTCCGAATCTCAGCACCGAGTCCTTCAGCCGATTGCCTTCGTGTTTCATGCGATCCATCAAGCGGCGCGCCCAGACAAACTCGGCCGCGAGCAGCGTGAGCCCGAGGAAAATAACCAGCCAGCCGGGGCCCGGCGTGAAGACCATCACCGCCCCGACCAAAAGCAGCGTAAATCCGGCAAGAACCTTAAAGAACCTGCGAACCTGTTCAATCGAGCGAAAAATCATGGACCCTCATGGGCGGAGGGGACGGGAACCCATATTGTGAAGGGAATCGCGCCTTGAGGCAACACCCCCACGATTTGGGGGAATTTGGCAACTTTTTTCGAGGGTTGGCGTCGAACCTAAATACCAATGGTTACGTATTAAGAGGAGTCGGGACCTATTCGCCGGGAGAGGGGGGTGGTATGGGGACTCTAGGCCAGGATCTCCGGTATGCTCTCAGGAACCTTCGAAATTCTCCGGGTTTCGCGGTCGTTGCCGTCTTGACGCTTGCGCTGGGAATTGGCGCATCCACAGCCATTTTTAGCGTCGTCGATAACATCCTGATGGAGCCATTTCCGTATCGGGACGCGCAACGGTACATGTCCGTGCAAATCCATGACACGGAGCGGAATGAACCAGGCGGGCGCGCGGGATACAGCGGGCCTGAATACCTAGATTACGTGGAACAGAATCACGTATTCGACCGGGTCATCGCCAATGACGACACCGACGTGTTGTATCGCGCGGGCGAAGGTACCCTTCGCTTCCACGGCATTTATGTGACCCCAGGGACATTTGAGTTTTTTGGAATGCCGGCGATGCTGGGGCGCGTGATGCAACCGGCGGATTACGAAGCAAGTGCGCCGCCTGTGTTTGTCTTGCGCTACAAGACGTGGGTGAAGGAATTTGGCGCCGACCCGAAGATCTTGAACAAGACATTCATCCTGAACGACGTGTCGCGAACGTTGATCGGCATCATGCCGCCGCGGTTTGCCTGGGGCGATGGGGATTTATGGATACCGGCGAAGCCGAGCCACGCGGTGGACAACACAGCGTACGCCGGGGCATTCCCCAGGTACTGGTTCCTGATGGGACATCTGAAACCGGGTATTTCGAAGAAAGAAGCGGAGTCGGATCTGACGGTGATCGCGAAGCGATTGTCATCCGTCTATCCGAAGAACTACCCGAAGCACTTTTCGGTACAGATTGAGTCGCTGACCAATCTGGTGGTCGGCCGGTTTCGCACGACGATCTTTATTGTGTTGGCGGCGGTCGGCTTGCTTCTCCTAATTGGCTGTGGAAACGTGGCGAATCTTTTGTTGGCTCGGGCCATGACGCGCGAGAAGGAGTTTGCGATTCGAGCGGCGTTGGGCGCGAACCGATGGAGACTCGTCCGGCAGCTATTGGTGGAGAGCATGATCGTGGCGTTGGGTGGAGCGATGGTTGGCGTGCTGTTCGCATGGGGCGGACTGAAGTCTCTCGTGGCGCTGATACCGCAGGACATTATCCCGGCTGAGTCCGTCATTCAGTTGAATGGCCCCGTGCTGGCCTTTACGCTTTGCGTGGCCGCACTGACCGCACTGATCTTTGGCCTGGTGCCTGCGCTGAAAGCGGCGCGACACGACGTGAATGATGCGCTGCGGGACAGCACCAAAGGCGCCGGGGGAGGATTCCGGCACGGGAAACTTCGCAACGCGGTCGTGGTTCTGGAAGTGGCACTGTCTCTGACGTTGTTGGTTACCGCAGGACTTCTAATGAGGAGTTTTGTGGCGCTCCGAGACGTGCACCTGGGATTGCAGCCGGATCATATCCTCGTGGCTCGGCTGCCGCTTCCCGTGGACCGGTATAAGACCGCCGCGCAAATTACGGGCTTCTATCGCCCATTGTTGGACCGGCTCAAGGCGCTTCCCGGAGTTGTGTCGGCGACAGAAACGAGCACGCTGCCGCCCTATGGCGGCATACGAAGCGATATTGAAATACCAGGGAAAACGCATCAAGACAAATGGGATGCGTTGTTTCAATTGTGCAGTGAGGGCTACTTTTCGGTGCTGAAGATTCAACTTCTGGATGGCCGAGGCTTCACGGAGGCGGAGGTCTACGGAGCACGCAAACTGGCAGTGGTGAATCAAACCTTCGTCAAGAAGTACTTCAATCAAGAAAACCCTATTGGCAGGCAAGTAAGAATTGCGCAACTAACGGAGTTCGACGATCCAGTCAAAGAACCCACATTCGAGATCGTCGGCGTGGTGGCGGATGCGAAAAACCAGGGACTGCAAGATCCCACGTTACCGGAGATTTGGATTCCCTATACGGTGACAGGTTCCGCGTTCCGGGGAATTCTTGTACGGACCGCCGGAGAGCCTCTGAACCTCCTGAACGGTGTGCAGCACGAAATCTGGGCGACTGACAGCAATGTGGCGCTCACTCTTACAGGTACGCTCGAAGGATATATCAGCCAGTTTTCCTACGCGGGGCCACGGTTTGGATTCCTGCTGATGACCATCTTCGCAAGCCTGGGCCTAGTGCTTGTGACCATCGGGGTGTATAGCGTGCTGGCGTACACGACGTCGTGCCGTACACAGGAGATCGGCATTCGCATGGCGCTGGGCGCCGACGGCTCGAGTGTGCTGGGAATGGTTTTGCGAATGGGCTTGCGACTGATGGGGATTGGTGTTGGGCTTGGCTTGCTGGCGAGCCTGGCGCTCGGCCGCGTGATCGCCACACAGTTGTGGGGAATTTCCGCTTACGACCCGTGGACGCTTGTTAGCGTGCCCGCGGTACTGCTCATCACGGGGTTGACCGCCTGCTGGTTGCCGGCCCGACGCGCTGCAAGTGTCGACCCACTTGTGGCTTTGCGCTATGAATAAAGTGGGCTGCACCATCGTCGCATGAAGCTGTTCCCAGCACACAATGCTTCAGCGTTACGCAGTGTTCCTTGGCGGTGCCACCCACGAATACATCATCGGCGAATCCCTAAAACGCCTGTTCCGTCGCGACAAGGAGTTCAACGACTGGCTCGCTAAAACCATTCATTCCGCCACAACCAAAGAGGATGCTGGTACGGCAACACTGCCGAGTGCCAAAGCAGCGCAAAGGCACACATCGAGCGCAGCGTGATTCAACGCGTTCTCAATTCGAAGAATTTCCTCGCAGTCCTGTTGGCGCTGGTAACGGGCACGTCGCTGTACTTCAAGCTGCCCTGGCCCACGACTGCGGCTTTGGTGCCTCATAATTACAATGAATACTTCCTACGATTAATCGCGCTGCGGGACCCGTGGACGTATGCCGGCCTGAAGGCTTCTTATCACGTCATGCTGTTCACGACTCCCTATATCGCCTATTCCTTCTTGCTGTCCGCGTTGTACATCTTCACGCTGCGACCGCGACGAGCAGGTAAGCCACAGCCTTTGCCACCTTTTCCGCCTGTTGAATCGCGCACGAGCTTGAGCTTGGTCGTCGGGGAGATTCACAATCCACGTCTCCCTATTCCCGCAGAAAAACCGAACTGGCTGATTATCCCCGAGCGCGGCTTGTTTACCGGCACCATCATCATCGGCGCTGTCGGCAGCGGCAAAACCAGTTGCTGCATGTATCCGTTTACTGATCAATTGGTGGGATATCGGGCAGCAGATCCCGAGGCGAAGCCAAGTGGGCTCGTCCTGGAAGTCAAAGGGGACTTCTGCCACAAGGTCAAAGAGATCCTGAGCCAACGAGGCCGCGAACACGACTACATTGAAATCAGTCTGGATTCCGAGTGGGCCTACAACCCTCTCCATAACGACCTGGACGGCTACGCACTAGCCTACGGAATTGCATCCTTATTAACTAACCTCTTTGGGAAGGGCAAAGAACCGTTCTGGCAGCAGGCCTACACGAACCTCATCAAGTTCATCATCATTCTCCACAAAGTTGGTTTTGGCTACGTCACCCTATTCGATGTCTACGAGTCGGCCATCTCGCAAGAAGTCCTTGAAAAGAAGATGAAAGAGGCCGAGCAAAACATCCTTGGCAAATGCTTCCTCGGTGTTTCGCGCGAACTCTTCGAGCAACATGCCCAGGAGCTTGCGGCCATCGGCTTCGAAGCCGACGAAACTGGGCAGATGTATCGCATGATAGATTCTCCACAAGCAAGGGAAGCCTTTCAGAAGCTAGCTGTCGAGCCAAGTGCCCAGTACGACCGTGGGCCTGGCAGCGTTGACCAGGACAGCAAGGAGCAACTGGAGGCCGTCAAGCGCTGGTACAACGGCGACTGGAAAAACCTGGACAAGAAGCTGCAAACATCCATCATCGAAGGCATCTCCGTCTTCCTCTCACTGTTCGATGACAACCCCCGGGTGAAGCGAACTTTCTGCCCGCCTGCCGAACTCTACCAAGAATCGCAACCGCCGTCCGCTGGTCGGAAGCCACTTCCGCCGATTGCAACCCTGCTGGAACAAGGCAAGATCGTTGCACTCAATTTTCCTGCAAGCATGAACCCAGGGTTGGCGCGGGCCATTGGCGTGATGCTAAAGATGGACTTTCAACGCGCGGTCTTGAATCGAATCCCGCTCATAGCTGAGCATCCCGAAAGATTGTGGCGGCCCATCATCTTTATATGCGATGAATACCAACACTTTGCCACGGTCGGAGAAAACGAGCCCAGTGGCGATGAGAAATTCTTCACTCTCTCCAGGCAGGCGAAGTGTGTCCCGATCGTCGCAACACAGAGCATTAGCTCATTGAAGACGACGCTCCCAGGCGAAACCTGGCGAACTTTGCTGCAGACCTTTCGGACAAAAATCTTCCTGGCCCTGTCGGACGACTTCTCAGCCAGGATTGCCAGTGAACTATGCGGCCAGGACGAGAAGTGGCGGGTGAACTACAACATCTCGGAAAGCGGGCACGATTCCAGGGTCAGCTATCTGACTGGCAAACCGCTGGCCGACAAGGCCCACATCAGCACATCCAAAACCTACAGCCAGCAACGGGACTACCGATTTGATATGAAGACGTTCACCGAGTTAAAGAACGCGCAATCCGTCACCTTGGCTTACGACGGACTAGATCCGCTGCCACCGATGTTTTGCTATTTGAAGCCCTATTTTAATGACGTGAACAAGTCTTACTTTCGCCAGCTCGCCGACGGACAACTCTAATGAATGGGTTCGAGCTGATCCTCCCGTTCCTCCGTCCAATCCAACACTTGATTCTGGACCCGGATATCAGCGAAATCATGGTCAACGGGCCGGAGCGCATATTCATCGAAAGAGCCGGATATGTTGAGCCAGTGCCGGGAGTCAAGCTGACCCACGAATCCCTGATCGTGGCTGTCAAAAACATTGTCCGGCGCTTGGGCGACGACATATCGGACGAGAAACCCATTCTCGACTCGCGCCTGCCTGATGGAAGCCGCGTGGCCGCCATCATCCCCCCTGCAGCATCCACGGTGTAGCGTTAACGATTCGCAAGTTCAACTCCCACAAATTCAAGATGAAGGACCTGATCGAATTAGGAACGGTCACGGCTGAACTCGCGGGCCAGTTGGAAGAATACGTTGTGCAGCGTAAGAACATCCTGATCTGTGGTGGAACGGGTAGTGGTAAGACCACGATCGCTGATATATTGACTGAATTCATCCCCGACCATGAGCGCATCGTTTTGATAGAGGACACTGCTGAGATACAGATTCAGAAGGAGAATGTCCTCCGATTCGAAGCTCGGCGCGAGCAAAACGGTCTGCCTGCCGTGACCATTCGCGATCTTCTGAAAGCTACGTTGCGGCACCGTCCAGACAGAATCATCGTTGGCGAGATTCGTGGCGGCGAAGCATTCGACCTACTTCAACTGCTAAACACAGGGCACAGCGGAACGATCTCAACCGTTCATGCCAATTCTGCGGCCCAGGGCATTTCTCGGTTTACGACCTGCGTGCTGCAGAGTGGCGTCGAGATGCCATACCGTGCAATCAAGACCAACATCGCCGATTCGCTGAATATCATCATCCAGATCGAGCGCCGGCCTGGAACGCGATTTGTATCCGAAGTCCTTGAGATTCGTGGATACGAACCAGAAGCTGACCGATACCACCTTTGCCAGCTTTACAGCCAAAAGGAGGAAGATGCTGGCTGTGAGCATCAGTGACTGAGCGATAGCATGCGGAGACTGCCAAGAACACTGAAACCGACTGCAAGGTCGGCTTAGCTCCCTACCCACCAAGGGATACGGAAGCAGTGTGCTCCTCGGCACATTTTGTCAATGTGGCACTCTCTTTTCGCTGGGAGACCTTGCGCAATCCAAAGGGGGCCAGGCTCGTCTCCTAATTGAGAACGGCAACCAAATCGGCAAAATGACCGGCAATAATAAAAGGAAGAATTGACTTATAACGCTGATTTAGATAGTCTTAGCCAATATTTGTGATCGGCAATGTAACCGGCAATGCAACCAGTAATCACTGATCCCGCCTCGATGGAGCCGATGCTCCCCGAGGAGAGCAATCGCGAGCTCGAAGATATCGCATTTGAGCTCACTGCGAAAGCCAGTTCGCTCGCGGGACAGGTCAATCCGATCGTGACCTTGTCTATCGGAAACCTAGTACGCTCGATGAACTGTTATTATTCCAATCTGATCGAGGGCCATGATACGCACCCTCGTGACATTGACCGAGCACTTCATAAGAACTTCTCCTCCCAACCAAAGAAACGAGCTCTTCAACTTGAAGCTGTCGCGCACATCGAAGTCCAGAAGGCAATCGACGAAGGGACAGATGATCCATCCGTACCCCTAACGACCACCTACGCACTGTGGTTGCACCGGGAATTCTGCCGTCGTCTCCCCGAGGACATGCTGTGGGTCGAGGACCCAGACAGCCGTCGACGCATTCGTGTTCAACCAGGCGAGCTGCGGAATGACGAGGTGGAGGTTGGACGCCATCTGCCACCAGCTGCGGCTGCGTTACCAAGGCTCCTTGCAAGATTTGAGGAAGCCTACAATCCG
>Ga0335077_10004198_pt1 | contig 17558 bp, 13 predicted proteins | sample Lox_Sample_31_FD_207151 | JGI IMG/M metagenome (GOLD analysis project Ga0335077, IMG submission 207151) | Soil microbial communities from Loxahatchee National Wildlife Refuge, Florida, United States - Lox_Sample_3.1 | ecosystem: Environmental > Terrestrial > Soil > Wetlands | place: USA... | reverse complement strand
GGACCGTATGCTTTCTCCGAGTCGATGTGCATCGCCACGATGATGAGTGCATCGAAGTACGACCTCAGCGAGGCGGTGCGTGAGTTGAATGTGCCAACGCTGGTTATTTCCGGGCGATTCGACGCCGCCGTCGCACTGAGCCAGTCGTTCAGACTCAGCAAGTCCATTCCAAACGCGACGTTTCGCGCATTCGAGCGCAGCGGTCACATGCCCTTTGTGGAGCAGCCGGAAGAGTTCGCCGGCGTGGTGCAGGCGTTCCTGGACGGAGGCGCGGTGAAACCTGCGGCGGGGATTAAGCCTCGGTGAGCGTTGAGATCTACCGATGACATAGCTTCATTTCCGTCTTGGTTTCTTCCGACGCAATCCAAGCCGTCTGGCGCCGATATCTTCCGGACGGAGACCAATGTTCGCTACCGCACGGACTACACCCGAACGACTATTCGATCCGGGTTCAGCATATTGGGTCCGATGCGGACGTACACGCTGGCGCCCCTGTTTGGCGTTGCTGAGCGACTGGAGGTCAGCGTGAGTGCCGTTGAAGACGGTAACCCTTGGCTCGCCGCCGACCTTCGCGAAGCGGCGAACCACCAGTGCGTCGAAGCCGAGCTTATCCTGGCGCGCGAATCGGCGGAGCTCGCGCGCGACGAGGCGGATCGTGCCAATCTGGCTAAGAGCCGCTCTCTGGCCACCGCCAGTCACGACCTGCGCCAGCCTCTCCAGAGCCTCTCCTTCTCAATGGCGCCTTGCGCCGAATAGTCACGGCACCGGATGCCGCTGACGCACTCAGGCAGCAGGACAGACCATCGGGGCGATGTCACGGCTCTTGAAGCCGCCAACTACGTCACAGCTCACTTGCCGTTTTGATCGCTGGATACTTTTCCTCATTATCAGGCTAGAGCTCCCTCGAAACGACAGCACGAGGTGAAGGCTCGAGTTCGCTGAATGCTCGCGCCGGTGCTCGTTCAGGTGGCGAGGCACGCGAACCGTGCGCACAATCACGATCATTTCGAGTCTGTCGAGTACGAGTCATGGTGCACAAGCCAAGAGACTCGCATGCTACAGGCCTCGACATTTCTAGAACCAGGATCGCTCTATACGCGTGAGGTCTGAAGATGTGTTACAGACTTGAGAGAACAATGAGACTGTCCATAGACGTACGTGGGCATGTTAGAAAATGGCCTATTGTTGGGCTTTTTTTCTATGGCTGTCCATAGCGCTTCGGGGTAGTATTTTCGTACAGTTTCACCCGGGGCCTTTTCGGCTGTGACGGACCTGTCTCGCAAGCGAGAGCGCGAACGCCTTCCGAAGCGCCACGCGCCGTACTTCCAGCGCATCGGCAAGGGCGCCTACCTTGGGTTCCGTCGGGGCTCCGAGACCTGGACCGCCCGCTTCAGAGCGCGTGACGGGAAGCAGCTCCATAAATCCCTGGGTGGTGCACCCATGGGGTACGACGAGGCAAAGAAAGCGGCCGAGCAATGGCTTGCACAGCTCGCCGGATCAAGCGTTCGAAGCTTAAGGCGCTCGACGGTACGTGTAGCACTCGAAGCCTACCTTCAGGATCTGCGGCGTCACGGGCGAGACGATACCGCGCGCGAAGCCGAAGGGCGTTTCAAGTCGGTGGTCTACGAAGACCTGATCGCGGATTTGCCGCTCGAGTCCGTCACGCGTGATGACTTCCATGAGTGGCGAGAGCGAATGCGCGAGGGGAGGCAGGCGCGGACTGTGAACCGGAGTGTCCGAGCGGTGGTCGCCGCCCTCAATCGGGCCATGGAGCTTGGGTATGTAGCGAATCCCGCCGCCTGGAAGTTAAGAGCCCTGGCGGACGATGTGGACGACAGCGGGGAGACCGCGGTCTTTCTCGATCCCGCACAGCGCAAGGCGATCATCGCCACCGCCTCACCCTTCGCAGCGCTATTTTTTCGGGGACTGGAGCTGACCGGGGCCCGGCCGAAGGAGCTCTCCGTTGCGCTCGTTGCAGATTTCAACGGGCAGACGCTCCGACTCGCCCATCGAAAGGGTAGGCCCGCGAAACTCCGCACCCGACACGTCGTTCTGGGTGCCGAGGGACTTGAGTTCTTTAAGCGGCAAGCTGATGAGAAAGAGCCGGGCGCGTATCTCTTCACCGAGGATGGCCAGACGCCCTGGCGACGACACATCTGGGCTCGCGAGATGCGGGCAGCTATCGCCAAGCACAACGAAGACGCCAAAGGGAAGAACCGCGTCTCGCCTGGCGCCAGTGCGTACAGTTTCCGCCATGCCCGCATCAGCGAGCTTCTACAGGTCTATCACGTGGATCCCCTGACCGTGGCAGCTCAGACAGGGACCAGTCTGGTGATGATTGAGCGCGCTTACTTGCGGTTCATTCCCTCTGCGCTTCAGGAGAAGCTCGCAGCGCTGGAGATCTGAAGCGTCGTCGGCTGGTTGGTTGAAGTTCTCGTGGCTCTGCTCGCTGCCACTAGACACCCCGGGCGCGTCACATTCGTTCGCCTGAGTCCGCTTCTCGATTCTGCAGCGTCTCACCGAAGAACCTCAGACTGCGTTCAAGGCCCTGCGCCCAGTACGACCAGTCGTGATCGCCGGGGTATTCTTCAAATCGGTGAGGAATGCGCGAATCATCAAGCTCACGGTGCAGACGCCGATTGGCTTGTAGCCATGCATCATCGCTGCCGCAATCAAAGCGCAGCGGTGGTACAGCACCGGCGGCACTTCGCAGCGCCGAAATGACACTTACGTCGGCGGGTGTTGTGCTCCAGTCGCAGCGGCTCTCCAGAATCAAGGAGTCCAGATTAGAGACTTGGGTAATCGCGGAGTGCGCCGACGCTGCCGCAAAGCGGTCGGGATACTTACCTGCCAGCCGCAGCGCCGCGAATCCGCCCATGCTGAGTCCTGCGATGAACAGAGGAGGTGTGGCACCGGTCAAGCCGTAGGCGCTCAACGCGGCTGCGGGAACCTCATCGACAATCCATTGCTCGAAGTTGCCCGAACGATGCGGAACGTATCCAGAGCCATCGCCCCACATCCCATCAGACGGCATACATAGCAGCATCGCGGGCACGTCTCCGCCGTGCATGAGGCGGGTTGCGGTTTGATGTGCACCCCCTTTGAATGACCAGGCCCAGTGCGACCCGTACACACCGTGTAGTAGCAACACGATTGGCGTTCCTGGGCCCACAACACAGTTCTCTGGTACGTACAGAGTCATGTCCGCACGCTGTCTCAGTGCCGCGCTTTTCACTGTCAGAAAAGTGAACCCAGCTGGGGACATCGCCGGGTCGGATTTTTCAAATGAGCGAAACATCATGCGGCAATGCGCAGTACTGGTTTGATGCAGCGTCCCGACAACATATCTTCAAGTCCCGCACCCAGCTGTTCGAGCGAATACCGGGGCGATACCATTGACTCGATGTCGAGCTCGCCGCTCTCGACCCAAGCAAATAGCCGCGGGAAGTCGCGATCTGGATGACATCCTCCGTACAGCGGGGTGAGATAGCGCTTGTCCCACATGAACCAGGGTAACGGCACGGTAGCCGGCCCGTGGGCGCCACTGACCTGCACGGCGGTACCGCCATTGCGCACCAGTTGCAGCGGCAGGAATGCGAGCTCTGCAACAGCGGTTGCTTCAAAGGCGTGATCGACGCCCCGGCCTGCGGTGAGTTCAAGGACCTTTTCCTTCAACGCATTGTGCTCTGGATCGGCGGCGTCGACCCGCACGACCGCCGTAGCGCCGAGTTTTGTGGCGCGCTCCAGGGCCACCTCGCGCTGATCGATGGCTACGATGAGTCGTGCACCGGCAAGCCTGGCACCCTGCACGACGGACAGTCCGACGCCGCCGCATCCCACGACTGCCACGGACTCGCCAGGTTGCACGTTGGCGATATTGAAGACGGATCCGACCCCGGTCATAACACCACAGCCGAGGATGCAGGCACGTAGCGGAGAAATCGTTGCGGGAAGTCGAGTCAGGGCCTCGGCCCGCACCAGCGTCAGGTCCGAAAACGTGCCGAGATTGAACGACCGCTCGATGGGTGCCCGGCGCCATAAGGTGTGATCCGGGCCGGGACGGCTGTATCCGAGTCTGGCAGGATCGAGCCCGAGTGTGCGTTCGCATAGCGACCCGCGGCCACGTAGACACTGCGGACAGCGGCCGCAAGGGATTGCCCAGTTGAGCAACACCGGCATGTCCGGTGCGAAACCATCCACGCCCGCACCGACCGACTCAACGACGCCAGTCCCCTCGTGACCGAGTACCAGCGGGCCGGGCCAGCGCAGTGACGCGACGTCCGTGTGGCATAAGCCTGCGGCCAGCAAGCGCACACGCACTTCACCGGCGGCTGGCGCGCGGACTTCGATTTGCTCTATGACAAAATCCCCGTTGCCGCTACTAATCGCCGCGCGAGCACTCAATGCGCCCGGCGTCATTTGGGCTTGGTGTAGAGCAAGGGATTCTTGGCGGTGCGTATCGGCTCCCCGGGCACTGCTCCAGGGCACCAGGTCATCCAGTCATTACGCTGCGCCGCATTGTTAGGTTCTTTGAGGCGCATATCCTGGTCCATGTAAATTATTGTCATGACCGAGCGCGGCTGGGCGGTGGTGTTGGCGCCCGCACGATGAAAGGTCCAGCCCCCATGGAAACTCACCTCCCCCAGCTCGAAGGCCTCAATCACCATCGGGAAGCCTTGTGCCTCCATCGTCGAGGTAATCCGGCGCTCGCTGTCATCGGAGATGCCGAGCTCGCGGCCCAATGTCACGCGCTGGCTGCCCGCATAGAAGGCTACTGGCCCCATCTCCACGGGCACCGGCTGCAAGGGAATCCACGCGGTGACCGTGCGATCGCTTGCCAGCGGCCAATAGTATTGATCGGCGTGCGCCGGGGTAATGCCCCCCGAGGCTTCTTTATATAGAGACTGATCGTGATAGAGACGTACGCCGTCCACTTCGAGCAGATCCGTGGCAATTTGGGCCAGCCGTTTACCAAACACGAATTCCCGCACCACCGGGCTGTGCTCCCAAAGATTCATTACCTGCAGGAATGCTTTGTCGTAAGTACTGCGGTCCTCGAGCGCCTTGGTTTGTCGGTTGAGCGCAATCGTGAGCCTGGAGATCTCCTCGCCGTACGCAGACAGCGTCGCCGGCGACAGTACGTGCTTCATCTTGACGAAGCCGTCGCGGCGAAATAAGTCCAGCTGCTCGGCGCCCAGTTGAAAATGTGAATCGATATCGGAATGCAGCGCAGCCAATTTCACGACCCCCTCAGCGGCGTACCCCGCCCGACAGTATCGATCGCCGGCCCGGCGAATGACGGCGGCATCTGACCCATTGTGGTACTATTCCTACCTTAATTTGCAAAAGTAAAGCCATGCAGGTACCAAGAGAGTTCATCGTTCACCCGGATGAATCGTTTCGCTACCTTCGCATCGAGAGCGATCGCTTTAGCAGGCCACTCCACCGGCATCCTCACCTGGAGTTGACTTGGATCGAGCGCGGCAGCGGGCTACGGTTTCTCGGCGATAGCGTCCAGCCCTTTGCGGCTGACGATCTGGTACTAGTCGGCGTCAATGTGCCGCATGCATGGCAGAGCGCAGTCCGCGGCCGCGGAATCACGGCCGTCGCAACCGTCCTGCAGTTCCCGGCAACGCTGCTGGAGATCGACGCGCTGCCGGAGCTACGGCGCGCACGGCCACTCATCGAGCGCGCGCGCTTGGGGCTTCTGGTTACTGGCCCGGTCCGACGGCCTGTAATGGAAATACTCGGCACGATGTGCGAGGAAGACGCGTACGCGCGCCTCGCAGGTCTCATTCGGATACTGGGTCTACTATCCCGACAGGAGAACCAGCTGACTGCGATTGCCGCAAGCCCGATGCATTCACCTGAGCGCACCGACGGTCACGATCGCCTCGATCGCGTAACCGGCTGGATCGCAAAGCACGCCCGGGATTCGTTGACGGTAACGGCTGCGGCTCGCGTCGCCGGCGTGACGCCAGGCGCCTTTAGCCGCTTTTTCCGGCGCGAGTCCGGTAAGGCTTTTTCGGTCTATGTGAATGATGTGCGCTGCGGTGAGGCCTGCGTGAAACTACGGCAGTCGAGCAAGCCGATTGCGCAGGTCGCGCGCGAATGCGGTTTTCGCAGCCTGGCGCACTTCAATCGTCAGTTCCGCCGACGGCTGGGCCTTACTCCACGTACCTTCCGTCGGGTGCGTTAAGCGCTCGGCATGCGTTGCCTCGCGTGAGACATTCGCGCGGACCTTTCCCGTAAGCCTCGCAAAATACCCGATGAAATTGAGCGTAGCTGCCAAAGCCCGCTGCATAGGCCGCCTCGGTGATCGAGCTCTTCAGCGCTCCACGATATTTTTCGAAAAAACGCTCGAGACGTACCAGGTTGCGATAACGGCTCATGGGCAACCCGATCTGCCGCGAGAACATGCGGCTCAGGTGCGCGCTGCTCGCCCCACAGCGTCGTGCCAGATCATCAAGATCCTCATGATCCACTGATTCGCTGAGGAAATTGAGGGCGTTCGCCACCGCGGGGTGCAAGCGCACAGCGTTGCCGGGGCTTTGTGCATCGCGCTGACAGCGCCAGCAAAGCAGCAGCAGATGCTGCAGTCCGGCGTTCAGACCTTCCGGGTCGTCATGGTGGAACCTGAAGTCGGATTTGGCACCGAATCCGGCCTCGCGGTTCAGCACGTCAGGGTCCGGCGCGCCCTCCAAGAGAGCTTGCATTGTCTTGCGTATCAGATCAAAGCTCTCCGGCCGCAACCACGCGTGCAGAACGCCGTGCGCTATGGCCTTATTGCCTCTGAGTCCACGGTAGTCCGCGCTGCCGGCTACCCGCCCAATGAGCATGCGCTTGAAAACGGCGACGTAGAACTTCGCGTCACGGCTGCAATCCACCAGTTGATGCTCCTGGGATGGAAACAACCACAATAGTGCGCCGCGCTTGAAGGTAAAGCGGCGCCCCGAGACCACGTAGCTGATCGTCCCCTGCACAACGAGATTGAGCTCCAGTTCCAGGTGACGGTGGCTCTTGATCGAGGGCAGATTGCGTGCCGATTCGGCGAGGTACAAGAGCCCGTGGTAGCGGGGGGCAATCTTCAGGTTTTCAAGCATACGCAAAAAATGAGAACTCGTTGCAGGGCGCTGAGAAGCCACCCGGCCGGCACATTGACTAGCATTTGGCCGGTCCAATTATGCCACCCAGGGTCGACTACAGTCTCACAGGTGAGAATGCCGCGGCCGCCATCGAGCAGGGCCTGGCCGAGGCGGACTGGTACCAGTGCCGCGTGCCACGCGATGCGATGCGGCGCCTCCTCGAACGGCGCGATGGTCCAGCCATTAGAGATACGTTGGTCTGGTTGGCTTTGATCTTTGGCAGCGGCTATGCAGCGTTCGCTCTGTGGGGCTCGTGGTGGGCGCTCATTCCGTTCGCGGTTTACGGCATCCTCTATGCCTCGTCTTCCGATTCGCGCTGGCACGAATCGGGACACGGCACCGCCTTCCGGACCGACTGGATGAATAACGCGCTCTACGAGCTGGCGTCATTCATGATAATGCGGGAATCGGTGGTATGGCGCTGGAGTCATACCCGGCACCATAGCGACACCATCGTAGTGGGTCGTGATCCCGAGATCGCCGTGCCGCGGCCGCCCGATGTGAAGGGAATCATCCTCAGATTCTTCAACATCGGAGGCTACCAGCAGTATTTCCGTCAGATCCTGCTCCACGCCTGTGGCCGGATGCTCGCAGAGGAGAAGACTTATATCCCGAATAGCGAGTTTACAAAAATCTATCTGCGGGCCCGCGTCTATCTATTCGTCTATGTGAGCGTCATCGCTCTTGCGGTCGCAACGCACAGCATCCTGCCCTTGATGTTCGTGGGGCTGCCGAACCTCTTTGGTTCGTGGCTCGGGGTCGTCTACGGCTTGTCGCAGCACGCCGGGCTGGCTGAAAACGTCCTCGATCACCGACTCAACTCCCGCACGATCTACTTGAATTCGCTGAATCGCTACCTTTACTGGAACATGAACTACCACGTGGAGCATCACATGTTCCCGCTGGTGCCCTATCACGCACTCCCGCGCCTGCACGCCCTGATCAAGGACGACATGCCGGTTCCTTATAACGGTTTGCTCGAGGCTTATCGCGAGATTATTGCCACGATTTGGCACCAAGTGAAGGATCCGACTTACTACGCCAAGCGTGCCGTGCCGGCGCCGAGCGCTGATCAGGACGGCGCTGCTGCGCTCGTGAGTGATGCGCGGCCGGATGCTGAGGGTTGGATTGAGGTTTGCGCGGCTGCCAGCCTCGAGCGCGAAGCCGTGATTCGTCTCGATCACGGCCGCAAGACCTATGCTCTTTGCCGCGCCGGCGATGGCAATCTGCACGCGACCGACGGGCTGTGCACCCACGGCAACACCCATTTGGCCTCGGGCCTGGTGAAAGGCAGCATCATTGAGTGCAGTAAGCATAACGGCCGTTTCCGGCTCGCGGACGGCGCAGCGGTCCGTGCGCCCGTGTGCCGCGGCCTCGTGACATACCCGTTAGAGGAGCGCGCCGGGCGGCTGCGACTCAATGTCGCGCGGCCGGCAGGGGCGGGCGCGCGCCCCGCGAGCACTCATCACCTGCGCGTGGTCTCCAACCGCTTCGTCGCCACCTTCATCAAGGAGCTGGTCCTCGAGCCCATCGATAGCACCGACCAGGTGAACTTCACCCCAGGCGACTACCTGCAGTTCGAGATCCCGCCCTACGACGAAATACGCTTCAGCGACTTCGACATTACCCAACCCTATGCTGCGGTGTGGGAGCGCCAGCGGGTACGTGATCTCGTGGTCCGCAATGCAGCGACCGGAAGGCGCAACAACTACTCGCTCGCCAGTAACGCTGTAATGGAACGCGCGCTGCGCTTCAACATCCGCATCGCTACGCCGCCTCCCGGGCAGGACTGCCCCCCTGGTATCGGCTCGGCGTTCATGTTCGCTCTCAAGCCCGGCGACATCGTTACTGCCGGCGGGCCCTTCGGTGATTTCCATCTCAAGCCCACGCAAAAGGAGGCGCTCTACATCGGCGGTGGCTCTGGCATGGCCCCGCTTCGAGCTCATCTCTCGCACTTACTGGAAACGGAAGAGACGCACCGGAAGGTGAGTTTCTGGTACGGCGCACGCACCAGGCAGGAGATTTTCTATGACGACTACTTCCGCGGCCTGGCGCGGATTCGCCCGAATTTTTCGTTCCACTTGGCACTTTCCGCGCCCTTGCCCGAGGACCAGTGGAGCGGCGATACGGGCTTCATCCATGAAGTCGTATCGGCACGATACCTGGCAAGCCATCCCAGCCCGAGGACGATTGAATTCTATCTATGTGGTCCGCCCGCGATGATCAGGGCCTGCAGCCGGATGCTTAGCGCCCTCGGCGTGTCCGAACAGCAGTTGGCGTATGACGAATTCTAGGATACCGACCGCCCGATTCCCCTTTCTGAATGAGCCGGTCTCGCGGCTCGGCTTCGGCGCTTTCGGGCTCGGCGGGGCGTTTGGTACTTTTGACCGTAGCGAAGCGATCGAAGCCATGCACGCTGTTTGGGGCGCGGGCGTCGATTTTATCGATACCGCGCGCCACTACGGCGATTCCGAAGCCATCATCGGCGAGGCGCTACGATCCTGGCGGGGAAAAACGCCATTTATCGCCACCAAAGCCGAGCCGATCGGGCCGTTGCTGCAATGGGCGATGCCACAGCCCATCGAGGTTTGCTTCCCGCGCGGCCACATCACCCGCGAGACCGAGATCTCGCTCCGCACCCTCGGCGTCGACACTCTTGATCTGCTGCAGATGCATCTCTACTGGCCGAACTGGGGTGTCGAGGGCTACTGGCTCGACGAGCTTGAAGCATTGCTGGCCGCCGGCAAGGTGCGCTCGATTGGCGTGTCCTTGCCCGACCAGCGCCACGACGCAGGATTACCGCTCGTCCTCAGCGGTCGTATTCACAGCGTCCAGACGGTTTTCAATATCTTCGATCCATTGCCACTCGATTGTCTGATCCCTATCTGCGCACGCCGCGGGGTGGCGGTGCTCGCTCGCTGCGTGCTCGATGAAGGCGGCCTCACCGGCACGCTGCGCGAGGACACGCAATTCGCTGCGGGAGATTTCCGTGCCCGGTATTTCGACCGCGGCCCGCGTCAGGCTTACATTGAACGGGTCGAGGCGCTGCGCAGCTATGTTCCGCTGCATGCCGGCAGTCTGGCCTCTCTGGCGCTGAAGTTTGTGCTCCATGATCCTGGCATTACGAGCGCCTTGGTATCGATGCACATCAGAGAATTCGCGCAGCAAAACGTGCGGGCCCTCGGCGAGCCGCCACTGACGGCCGAGATGTTCGAGCACCTGCGCCGCCATCATCGCTGGGTGCGAAATTTCTACGCGGATAAAGTGCTATGACAAACTCGCATATCCCCGTGCGCTGGGCAGAATTGCGCCCCGAGGACTTTCGTGCGCGTCGCGAAGCCGTTCCCGTGGTCTATCTGCCGCTCGGGCTGTGCGAGCCGCATGGGAACGTAGCAGCCCTCGGGCTCGACCTCATCAAGGCGGAATATTATTGCGAAGAAGCCGCGCGTCGCTTCGGTGGCATCGTCGCCCCCGCTCAGGGATACCACATACACGAATGCGGCTTCCATGCGCCGTGGCTCGCCGAGGTGGTGGGCGAGGAAAACCCGCTGCTGGCTGCGATTCCGCCCCATGTGATGCTGCATCTATTTCTCTACCTGCTGCGCAGCTTCGCCAATGCCGGCTTCAAGTTCGTGGTTGCCGTGAGTGGCCACGCCGGCGGTAGTCAGGAGGACTTGCGCCGCGCAGCCAGCGCGTTCGAGCGCGCCACGGACCTGGCTGTCGTCGTCAGGGCCGACCCCGAGTGGGTTGCGGGACTTTACCGCGGAGATCACGCCGGCAAATACGAGCTCTCGCAACTACTCGCGATGCGGCCTGAGCTTGTAGACCTATCACTTATAGGCCCGCGGCAATCCGGCTCGCACGGCCGGTTCGCCCTGGGTCACGACGCCGCCGAGGCCTCGGCGGAGCACGGCCATGCCATCAACGAAGCTATCATTGCCGCAATCGGTCGCGAAGTGTCGGGCTCGCTGCCCTTAGCCTATAAGCGCTTCCCGCAAAAGCTCGTGGACTATGCCGAGGTCGAGCTCCTGTGGTCGCAGCTTCTGGCGACGATGCAGGAGTGGCGCTCGCTTTCCTTGTATCCAGGACAGGCCCCTGTGCCGCCATCCTCGCGCTGGCACTCCTACGCTCAGCCACTGCATGTGCTTACAGGTCATAACGACTCCAATCCATGAGATCTCCTGGCTTCTCTTACGTGATATTGCTCGCCGTCGCTGCAGCGCTCGGGGGACTCCTGTTTGGCTTTGACATCTCTATCATCACCGGCGCCGGACCCTTTCTGGAAAGACACTTTGCACTGGACCAATTGGCATTGGGTTGGGCTTTCAGCTCGCTGCTCTTTGGTTGCGTGCTGGGAGCAGCAACCGCGGGGTGGATCAGCGATAAATTCGGTCGCCGCATTCCACTGTTGTGGGTCGCCGCGCTTTTTGCCGCGACTTGCGTTGCAACCGGCAGTGCTTCGAACTTTGGCTTCTTCGTACTGGCTCGCTTTCTCGGCGGGTTGGCCGTGGGCGCAGTCTCAGTGCTCGCGCCGCTCTACGTTGCGGAGGTCTCTCCGGCCGCCATGCGCGGTCGGATGGGAGCGCTCTATCAACTGTCGATCGTCGTGGGCATTTTGGTGTCCTATTGCATCAACTATCTGTTGCGTAACACCGGAGATTGGAATTGGCGCTGGATGTTTGTTTCGGGTGCGATTCCGTCCGTCATCTTCTTCATGTTGATGTGGCGAGCCCCTGAGACCCCCCGCTACCTGGTCAAAGTCGGTAAGAGAGCGGAGGCGCTGGCGATTCTTGTGCGCATTGAGAGCAAGGAAAAAGCGGTCGAGGAGTGTGCGGAAATCGCCGCGAGTTTGTCAGGTAAGAGAGCGGCATGGGCGGACTTAACCGCCGTGGGCACCCGCCGAGCAATCGCGGTGAGCTTCGTTTTGGCCGTTCTGATCCAGGTTTCGGGAATCAATACCATTGTCGATTATGCACCGAGGATCTTTCAGTCGGCGGGCTGGACGACTGACACCGCGTTGCTTTCGACATTTTTCGTCGGAACTATCATTCTGCTCTTCACATTGGTTTCGTTTTGGGTGATCGACCGTCTGGGAAGAAAGCCCTGCTACATCGTAGGCTCGATAGGAATGGCCGTGGCGCTGTCCGGGCTCCTTCTATCCGTTGTGACCGGCCATTTCACCGGGGTAAAGGCACTGCTGTACGTACTCCTATATCTCGCCTTTTTCGCGAGCTGCATCGGTCCAGTATTCTGGACCTTGGTGCCTGAGATATTTCCGAACAGCGTGCGGGGCGAGGCCATGACCGTGCCGGTGCTCACTCAATGGCTGGCCAACGCTCTAGTGGTCTTGCTCTTCCCATGGGCATTTGACCAAGCAGGCAAAGCGGCGACTTTTGGCTTTCTCGCCGTGATGTGCCTGTGTCAGGCCTTTTTCGTTTGGCGATTTTTCCCGGAGACCAAGGGCCGCACGTTGGAGGAAATCGAGCGCTTCTGGATCCAGCGGGGCGAGCGTCGTTTGGGGGGCGAGCGCAGTTCCAGTGGCGTCGCGCACCGTCCGTAACTTCTTTTGAGTCGCGGATTCGGCTCGCGGAGCAAACCAGCCAACATCCTCATCGGATCCCGATGACTTCGACCATGCGCTCTTGCTGGGCCGCTACACGAAAGGTTCGCCTCGTGAGCGGCGCCACCGTTGCGACCGCGCTACACGTACCGATCTGGGTGGCGGAAAATCGCCGCAATAGGTTCATTTACAGCGCGCTAGGAAAATTCGACCTGACGCTCGGGAAAGACAAGCGGGGTCGACCGGCACATTCTTGGTGCAAGAGCGGCACATTCTCAGTGCAAGTGTCGATCAAGTGTTTCTGCGTATTAGAAAAAGGGGGCCGGATGCGAGCTTCATTTAGCCAGCGACTATTTCCACGCGGCGCGAGTGTACGGGCGGCATACCTGATTCTCTGTGTCTCGGTTTGGCAACATCCGGCCGTTGCGCAGACCGCTGCTCAGACGACCACTCAGACCACTACCCAAACTGCCCAAACGCCGGAGACGTCTGGGGTCCTGGAGGAAGTTCAAGTGACGGGCTCGAGGGTGATCAGCGAGGTTACGCAATCCCCCACGCCGCTTACGGTCGTAACGTCCGAGCAGCTGCTCGCAACCACGCCCTCCAATCTGCCCGACGCGCTGAACAAACTGCCCCAGTTCTCAGGCAGTCAGGGGCAAGCGTTTATCCAGAATGCATCGACCAACTCGACGGGTAACTTTCTGAATCTTCGCAATCTCGGCCCGCAGCGCACCTTGATCCTCTTTGACGGCGACCGCATGCCGCCAACGGCGGCGAACGGCACCGTGGACCTCAATACCCTCCCGCAGATGCTGGTGCAGAGGGTGGATGTCGTTACCGGTGGCGCCTCAGCGGTCTACGGATCGGATGCCGTCGCGGGGGTGGTCAACTTCGTACTCGATCACCACTTCAACGGCATCGAAGCCATCGCCCAGGGCGGCATTTCCTCCGCCGGCGATGACGGCTCGTACCGATTGGGAGTGGCTGCTGGCACGGACCTGTTCGATAAGAAGGGACACGTTGAGGTCAGTCTGGAGCAATACAACTCCGACGGCATACCGAGCAACCTTTCCAGGCCCCTTGGCCCGACGATGTGGTTGGCAACTGGCACGGGAACGGCGGCTAATCCGTACACGCTAACCGCAAACGGTCGACAGAACTACATCACGTTCGGAGGAGTGGTTATCGGTGGGCCGCCCTCACTCCTTGGAATGAATTTTAACCCGACGACTGGCGCATTGCAGCCGTTCACCCATGGGACAGCGACGGGAAGTGGAGGAATCGAGAGTGGTGGTGACGGGGGATACTCGGACCGAAGTGGGCTTCTCTCGTCGTTAAGAACTCGTCAAGTATTCGGACGGTTTGACTATGACTTTACCGATAACCTCAGAGGTCACGTACAGGTAAGCGATACGGACGCGAAGACCTACATGCCTTTCTACGATTTCTTCACTTTCGGATCGACGGTTCTGAGCGGAAACCCATATATGCCGGCCGCGGCTCAACAAGCCCTCACCGCTGCCGGAGCCCCCTCGTTTACGCTCGCGCGGTTTTTTAATCAGGTCCCGGGGCTCGAGATTGGCACCGACACTACCAACGTTTATGTGGCGGCGGGCCTGGACGGCAAGATCACCGAGAACTACTCGTGGCACTTCAACTACGCGTACGGTAGGAGCGAGCAGACCGTAATGAATAACAACAACGTGAACTCTGCCAAGTTCGCCGCAGCGACCGACGCCGTCATCGATCCGGCAACCGGCGGCGTGGTTTGTCACGTTTCCCTTACCACCTACGCTTCGCTGTACCCGGGCTGTCAGCCACTGAGCTTTTTCGGGACCACCGACCCGGTAGCCGCCGCCTACGTCCGCCAGACCACGCAGTTCACTCTCGAAAATACGATGAATGACTTCTCAGCCAATATCGGCGGTACTCCGTTTAGCGACTGGGCTGGCCCGGTCACGTTCAATGTGAGTGGGGAGTATCGGAAACTTACGCTGCAGAACGACAGCGATGCTCAGCCAGGAGTCGACGCAGACTGCACGGGGCTGCGTGTCAATTGCGGCCCCGGTACCCCGCAATTTGTCAGCAACGTTGTGGCCAATATGGCCGCCTCTGAGACTATCAGCGAAGCCGCGCTCGAAGCGGAGGTCCCGCTGCTGGCGAAGTTGCCGCTGGTCGAGGCTCTCAACTTCAACGGCGCCGTTCGCGAAACCCACTACAGCACGAGTGGCAATGCCACGACGTGGAAACTCGGACTGACGTGGAATCTGACCGATCAGTTTATGATCAGAGCGGCGCGATCCAGGGATATCCGGGCGCCCACGCTGGTCGATCTGTATTCTCCAGACCAGGTGTTCTTTACTGGCTTTAACGACCTACACACTGGCGTCGCGGGCGACACCTACAATCATTCGCAAGGAAATCCTGCCTTGACGCCGGAGGTCGCGAACACAACCACGGCGGGATTCATCTATCGCCCGAGTTGGCTGCCGCGATTCAATCTCATCCTCGACTACTACGACATCAAGATCAGCAACGTGATCACCGCGGTAGATCCCAACAACCCGGTGATACAGCAGCAGTGCGAGTCATCGGGCGGCACCTCACCCTATTGCAGCATCTATGTTCGTCCCTATCCGTTCAGCAACCGCACGCCGGCAAACTTTCCAACCGCGATCCTTACGGAATCCTTGAACGTTGCGAACACGGTCACGCACGGGGTGGATCTCGAGGCAGACTACAATTTCGACCTCGCGAGTCTGTCCTCGGGCACACCTCAGAATCTGGGGCTGCGGATTCTCGGGACATGGCAGCCCACGCTCGCTACGCAGACGATCCCCGGGACGCCGTACGTGGAGGCTGCGGGAATTGCTGGGTTTAACGACATAACCTTAGGTGTGTCAAAGTTTCGTATCAATGCCGAAGTGGATTATTCGTTGGGTGGCTTCAGCGCAATTGTCCTTGAGCGCTGGATGTCAGGCGTGTCCCCCTATCCGCCTGGGACCCCGAGCTCAATCCCCAACGTGCCCGCGTACAGCTATACCGATCTGACGTTCGCCTACAAAATCGGCGCCGGAAAAGGAGACGTGCAACCGTTCCTCTCGATTCAGAATCTCTTTGATAAACAACCGCCAAATATCGGCAACAATCCGAGCGTCCCGGGGCTCTTTTATCCCATCCCGTTGGGCTACGATGTCGTAGGGCGGTATTTCACTGCCGGCGTTCGGCTGAGGTTCTAGGTTGAAGCGGTGAGGTTTAGGCCGGGCCCGTTGGACATAGGCAGACGTTATTATCGTGATACTCGGCGGAGCCTGCGCGTCGCCGCGGCCCGTGTCCGTCGCTTCGCCCACGCCCGTGATCGGATTGTGGTGAGCGACATCCTGTCCGAGGAGGGGAGGACCCCAGCCGTCTCCTTCGGCAAGCCAATAGCGTATCAGCCCTGTGAAGTCGGAGTGCCGGCGGATGTCGATGCCGGCTTCGTCCAAGCATTGCATTAGGCAGGCCGGAGCGACGCGGTTGAAAAATCGCCCGCGCAGCATCACGAAGGCACCGGATGAGAATCCTTACTCTAAGCGACGCCGCGCGATACGAAGTGAGAGTGGTCACGATTCTCTGCCTGGCGGTGGGGCTCATGACCTTCGAACAATCCAGCGTCTTCTATTTGATGCCTTTCATTCGCCCGGCCCTGGATCTCACCCACGGCCAGGTGGGAGCGTTGGCGTCGGCATACTGGGTGACGTTTGCGATATCGAGCTATGCAACGAGCCAGCTGGCGGACCGGCTTGGCAGGCGCAAGACCTTCCTGGTCGTGACGTTAGTGTTGATCTCCGTCTTCTCGGTAAGCTCGGGTCTGGCGTGGTCCTTCCGTTCCCTGATGGTCGCTCGTGCCGTCATGGGATTGCTGCAGGGGCCTCTCGTCCCGGTCGTGCAATCCATCGTCGCATTGGAGTCACCCGAGAAACGGCGCGGTACGAACATGGGTATCGTCGGAAATCTGGGCCCGGGAATACTGCAGGGCGTAGTCGCCCCGATTGTCCTGGTCCAGGTCGCGGCCTTGTTCGGGTGGCGCGCTGGTTGTTTTCTTCTTGTTGTGCCGGGGACGATTTGCGCCGGGCTCACGGCGCGCTACGTTCGCGACCCGTCGCCAGCCCGACATTCAGCCATTGCCCTAAGCGCCGCGGAAGCGCCGAAGCGCCCCAATCTCCTCGAGGTGCTCGCCTTCCGCAACGTCTGGCTCTGCGCAGTCGCCTGCTGTCTCTTCATCGCATATACGAGCTTGAGTGTCGCCTTCCTGCCTATTTTCTATGTGGAAGTTCGTCATTTCACCTCGCAGCAAATGAGTTTTCTGATGGGTCTCCTGGGCGTCGCAATAATCGTGTTCGCCATCCTCGTCCCGATGGCGTCGGACCGCATTGGGCGTAAGCCGGCAATGATCACGGCAAGCCTGCTCGGTATCGTGACTCCGCTGGCGTCCCTATACTACGAGAGACCGGTTGCCGTGCTTCTGAGCCTGGTCTTCGCGGGATGCACGCTGTGGGGTACGGGAAGCATAGTGATGGCGACCATTCCATCCGAGACTGTACCGGCGCGCTCAATATCCACGACGATCGGTCTCATCATCTCCCTGGGGGTTCTCGTTGGCGGTGTCGCTGGACCCGCATTGGGCGGCTGGTGTGCGGACCAGTGGGGCCTGCAGGCGCCGCTTCTTCTGCAGGTTTGCTGCGCCCTCGCCATGGCGTCCATTTCAGTTGCTTTTCGGGAAACTCGCTTCCGCAAAGCCAACGACCTGACCGAGGAACGCGCGGGTAGCCTAAGCCAAGACCCTTCCTGAGCCCCGGCAGCGAGTCTGGTCT
>Ga0335077_10004196_pt1 | contig 17566 bp, 15 predicted proteins | sample Lox_Sample_31_FD_207151 | JGI IMG/M metagenome (GOLD analysis project Ga0335077, IMG submission 207151) | Soil microbial communities from Loxahatchee National Wildlife Refuge, Florida, United States - Lox_Sample_3.1 | ecosystem: Environmental > Terrestrial > Soil > Wetlands | place: USA... | reverse complement strand
TTCTCGCAGCGGCCTGTGCGCTGGTCCTGGCCGGTACCGCGGCCGCGCAGGGGACGGCCCCCACGAGCGGCAAGCGGGTCCGCCGGTTGCTGATCCATAACGCCACGGTGGTGGATGGCAACGGCACGCCGGCCAGCGGGCCGAAGGACATTGTCGTCGAGAACAACCTGATCGCGGACGTCATCCCGCTCGACCCGGTAGCGCTCAGCCGCGGGGGGCGCGCGCAGACTCAGGCCGACGCCGTGATCGACGCCACCGGCAAGTACGTGCTGCCGGGGCTGATCAACGCGCACGCCCACCTGCAGGAAGAGCGCGGCGGGAAGCCGCAGCCCATCGAATACGAGCTGAATATCTGGCTGGCGTGCGGGATCACCACCATTCGCGACGTAGGCAGCGACACCAGGCGCGCGCTGGAACTGCGGAAGCAAAGCGCGGAGGGCGAGATCGCCGCGCCGAGGATTTTCGTCTACCCCATGTTCGGCCGGCCTCGCAATGCCGAGGAGGCGCGCGCCCGGGTGCGCTCGCTGAAGGAGATGGGCGCCGACGGCATCAAGATTCTGGGCATCGACCGCGACACCATGCAGGCCATGGAAGAGGAGGCGCACAGACTCGGCTTGCGGATTGCGCACCATGCCGGAGTGGAGGAGACCAACGCCTGGGACGACATCAATTTCGGGACTACCAGCATTGAGCACTGGTACGGCATCCCCGATGCGGCCATCGAAGCCGGCGTGCAGAACTTCCCCTCCAGCTACAACTACAACAACGAGACCGATCGCTTCCGGTACGCCGGGCACCTGTTTCGCGAAGCCAACCCGGAGCGCCTGACCAAGGTGCTGGAGGGCATGGTGAAGGCACACGTGGCCTGGGATCCGACCATGGACATCTACGAGGCCAGCCGGGACCTGCAGCGGGCGCAGACGCAGCCGTGGTTCGCCGACTATCTGCACCCCACGCTGGAAGAATACTTCAAACCCAACCCCGCCAATCACGGCTCCTACTTCATCGGCTGGACTTCCACGGACGAGATGTACTGGAAGGAGAATTACCGGTTGTGGATGGCGGCCCTGCGCCAGTTCGACAAGCTCGGCGGCCTGATCGGTATGGGGGACGACGCAGGATTCATCTACCAGATGTACGGCTTCGGCCTGATTCGCGGGATGGAACTGCACCAGGAGGCCGGCTTTCATCCGATCAAGATCATCCAACAGGCCACCGGGAACAACGCCAGGATTCTGGGGCAGGAGGAGCGCCTCGGGCGGGTGCGCGCCGGGTTCGCCGCCGACCTGATCGTGGTGAACGGCAATCCGCTGGAGAATCTGAAGGTCCTGTACCCCAGCGGCGTGGACGAGATCCGCAACGGAAAAGTCATGCACACCGGCGGCGTCGAATGGACGATCAAGGATGGGATTCCGTATCATGCTCCCACGCTGATGGCGCGCGTGAAGGAGATCGTGGCGCAGGCGAGAAAGAACAAAGGGACGAACGGACGGGGGATGCAGTAGCGGTTGCGGCGGGTGGTTTTGCACAGGCCGAACTCGCGGCCCCATCTTCTAATTTCCGGGGTAAAAGACGCCGGCAGGCCCGCCGCTGGTGCCGCTCTGCGCGGTGCCATTGAACTTGACGGAGCCGTTGTCCAGGACTAGCGGGGCGCCCACGGCAGCGGCGATGCGGGCGTTCTCGAAGACCACATCTTTCGCGTCCTGCACCAGGAAACCGCGCGCCGTCTCGAATCGGACGTTGGTGAAGGTGATGTTGTTGGCCGGAAGTTCGGGAAGGCCCAGGATCCGGCCGGCGATGGGCGAAGCGATCACGGTCAGGTTGGTGATGTGGATGTCGTGGAAGTCGGGGATGTGCTCGGTCTGGCCGGGCTCCGCCTGGCGGGGGCCGACGTCGCTGGGGAGGCCGGCATTGCCGTTGTAGAGCATGTTGATGTCGAACGGCCTTCGCACGTAGCGCATGGTGATGTCGGAGTAGCGGATGTCGTGGACTTCGCCGCCGCCGCCGCGGTAGGACTTGATGCGCAGGCCGTTGTCGGTGCCGTCGAACGTGCACCGCCGGACGATCACGTGGCTGAAGCCCTCGCGGGTGCCGCTGCCGATGGAGATGCCGTGGCCGTGGAGACAGGTCAGATCCTCGATGAGGATGTCGTGGCCGCCGTTCTTGAGGGCCACGTTGTCGTCACCGATGTCGAGTTCGCATTTGCGAATGACGATGCGCTCCCCGCCGGGGTCGAGCGCGTCGGTGTTGGGCGCGTCGCTTGGGGCGACCACGTGGAGGTTTTCGAGTGTGATGTCTCTGCCGCTGGGGGCGAGGTGAAATGACGGGGAATTGGTGAGAGTCACTCCGTCTACCTGGAGGCGTGTGACTCCGGGCAGAGAGACGAGCACGGGGCGCGGCACCATCGCGTGTGGCGGCAGGTACCGAAGGGAGGCTTTGCTGGCCCAAATCCAAAACATCGCCCCGGAGCCATCGATGGTGCCGGGGCCCGTGATGGCCAGGTCGGTGGTGCCCGGGGCGCAGGAGATGAGGGGCGCGACGCGCGGAATGCCGCCGCGCCCGCGGCCTGGTGCGGCGGATGGAGGCGCGGACAGGGTTTTGGCGGGGTCCGGGATGCCGTACTCCTCAAACGTGTCGGGGGCTTTGATGATGGCGCCGGCTTCGAGATGCAGGTCCAGGCGGCTGACGAGTTTGAATGGGAGGGTTTTGTAGACGCCGGCGGGCACGATGAGATGGCCGCCGCCGGCCTTCTCGACGGCCGCGATGGCCTTCTCGAACGCGGCGGTGTTGAGCGTCTGCCCGTCACCCACGGCACCGAAATCGGCGAGGTTGAACCGGGCGCCGGGGATGACGGGGAGAGCGGCGGTGATCTCGGCCCGCGGAGCCGATTTCGCGGGTTTGGATTGCGGCGGCGCGGTCAGCGCGGCGGGGACGAGCCAGGCGGCAAGCGCCAGCCAGACGGCCAACGCGACGATCGAGGAGAGTCTGCGGGTCATGTCGGACCTTTCCGGAGGCGATGGTATCAGGAATAAGGCGACAGGTGGGGCGGCCCGCGGTGCAAGAGACTCGCCGCTCCATCCGATTCCGATTTTGCGAAAATATTTTGCGACCTCTAATTCGTTTGAAATGAATCGCCCGTGCCCCGGCACCCGAATCGCGCCGTGCGGAATATTTGCGCTTGCCTGCATCGTGGAATTCGCAAGAGGCTTGCATCCCACTGCGCGAGCCGCAACAAGGTCGATCCTGGCCAGGATACTTGCTTCTCGGGTGGGAATCTGAGCCTTCTTAGTAAGCCTTCGCGGCCCAACCGGAGACATTGGGTTCGTCCCCATTGCACCTCGTGGAGACACGCGGTGAAGCAGAAGGGCTGGCAGACTTCCTACCCGTAGTGTTTCTCTTAAAAGTTAAGCCGGCACAACAGCCTGGTATACCGCGGATTCGCGCGGAGTTGCTTCCACTTTGGCTCGACCTTGAGGAATGCCATCCTGGGATCGCGCTTCTCCAAGCCACGCTCCAGCCAGGTAAGTGCTTCTCCGTGCTCATCGAAGCCCATGTACACGAGCGCGATATTGAACGGAGGCACGTAACGATTCTTCGACAATTCCAGGAGCTTTTCGAGCGCATGGCGTGCGTCAGCCCATTTACCGAGCCTGGCATTGGCGTATGCCTTGAGGGCCGCGGGCTGCGTATTGGCGGGGGTAAGTGCGCAGGCGGCGCCGGCTTCGGCAATCGCCTCCTCAAACAGTCCTTTTTGTATGTAGGCGCTCGCCGCGAACGAATGCGCGACTCTGGACTTCGGGTCGAGCTCAATCGCTTCGCGCAGCCGGGTGATGGCTTCATCCGTCATACCGGCGTGAAGCAGGAACTGACCGCCCATGGCAGTGACGAGACCGGAAAGCGGATCGAGTTCCTGGGCGCGCGAAATCCCGGCCGGCTTCTGCGTGCGGCCCGAGATTCGAGAGCAGGTGCGCGTGCATCCAGAGAGTGTCCGCGCTGTTGGGGTCCAACTCCAAGTCGGGTTCTGCATCGCCACCATGGCAGCCGCGGTGCTCGTGGGCCGGCTTGGGCCGTACCGCTTTGGGGCGGAAGGAAAAACGGCGTAAGCCGCGACGCTTCCTGACTTCCCTCGATGTGCTTCCGGCGCATCTCCGCAAGGTGCGGCTGAACCGCAACTGGGGCTCGACGGCGTAGCCGGCTGGCTCCCGTTTCGGTCTGGCTGGAGTTCGTCGAGAGCCTACCCGAATCACTACGAGCGCGATCTGGTGGGGAAGGGTCGCGACAATCTCCGGCCTCGGGACATCGCCCTGAAAACCAACATGGTCAAGCTCCGGGAGCCGGCAGGCGGCACGATCAAAATGGAGTTTCCCGCGCGGCCGCTGCCGGGCGATTTTTCGCGAACCTCCGGCCCGTCCGGCAGCAATGGAATCATGGGAGATGACCACGCGATCATGGCCGATGGCGAACCTACCGGAACCGGCGCCGAGACGTCTATGGATGTGGAGTTCTCCGTCGAAATCAGCCAGAGTGCCCGGGTGAACGGCCCGCGGGTCTCCAGTTCTCTCGACCGAGGCCTGCAGGTGGCGACGACCGACATGAGCCCCTGCACCATGGCACTCCGCACTCCGAAGAAGTACCTGAAACAGGCCTTTCCGATGGTGCGGGGCGGTCTCTGCACCGGTTGGATTCGGTACGGTTGCCGACGCAGGCTCACGTAACTTTTTCGCGGCAGATCAGTATAACGAGTGAATGCCAAATATCACGGACAGGAACAGGGGCTGCCATGTTGGGTGATTTGCGGGAGGCGGTCCGGCAACTGCGGAAGACGCCCGGGGTCACCACCACGGCGGTGATCACCCTGACCCTGGGAATCGGAGCGACCACCGCCATCTTTACTCTCGTCCACCAGGTGATGCTGAAATCGCTGCCGGTAACCAGGCCGGACGAGTTGTGGAGGATCGGCGACAAAGTTCGCTGTTGCAACTGGGGCGGGTATACCCAGGGCGATGATGCGGATTTCTCCCTGTTCTCCTGGGAGGCATACCAGAACTTTCGAGCGCAAGCGCCCGAGTTCACCGATCTGGCGGCGCTCCAGGCGGGCAATGCAGCCCTCGGTGTCCGCCGGGCGGGATCCCCCGCGCAGGCGGATACACGCAATGGCGAGTATGTTTCGGGTAATTTCTTCCGGACGCTCGGCATCCAGCCCTGGATAGGCCGCCTGATGACCGACGCGGACGATCTCGAGGGTGCTCCCTCCGTCGCGGTCATGAGCTACCGGATCTGGCACGAGAAGTACGGCGCCGACCCCGCGGTGGTGGGCGCCTCATACCTGATCAACGGCCACCCGTTCACCGTAATTGGCGTGTCGCCGCCGGGATTTTATGGAGCGAAGCTGGCAGGATGGGGCATGCCGGACTTCTGGCTGCCGCTGACCGCGGAACTGTTGATCGACGGGGCCACGGCGCGTTTGAAGCGGCCGAACGGCAACTTCCTGGACCTCATCGGAAGAGTCCGTCCGGGAGTGAACCCCAAGTCGCTCGAAGCGAAACTGAAGGTCGTATTCCACGACTGGCTGGCCAGCCACGTTCCGGACATGGAGCCGGGCGAGAAGCAACTCTGGCAACAGCAGACCTTGCACCTGATTCCGGGCGGCGGGGGTGTCGCGGCGATGCGGGATGAGTACGAGGACGGGCTGAAGCTGCTGCTCATTGCGGCGGGATGTGTACTCCTGGTGGCCTGCGCGAACCTGGCGAACCTGATGCTCGCGCGTGGTCTGAAAGACCGCGCGCAAATGTCTCTGCGCGTCGCGCTGGGGGCTTCGCGAGGGCGCCTGGTGCGCAAGGTGCTGGTCGAGTCCACGGTGCTGGCGATGATCGGAGGAGTGCTGGGCATCGGAGTCGCTTATGCAGGGACCAGGCTGATTGTGCGCCTCGCCTTCCAGATCGGCGGCCCCAACAACTACGTGCCGATCGAAGCCAGCCCTTCCTGGCAGATCCTGCTGTTCACGATGGTGGTGTCGGTGGTGACGGGGGTGCTCTTTGGGATCGCTCCAGCGTGGATGACTTCACGTACCGACCCGGCGGACGCGTTGCGCGGCACCGGCCGCACGGTCGGCGCGGGGCGCTCCTGGGCACAGAAGTCACTGGTGATCGCCCAGATCACGGTGTCGATGATCTTGCTGTCGGCGGCGGCCCTCCTGGGCCGGAGCCTCTCCAATCTGGAGCATCAGAATTTCGGGTTCGAAACGCAGGACCGGTACATCGTGTGGATCAATCCCATGCTGGGCAACTACAAACCGGAGCAGATGGAGCCGATGTTTCGGCAAATCGACGATTGCCTGCTCCGGGTTCCCGGTGTGCGAATGGTAGCGCCCGCCCTCTATGCGCCGATGACGGGCGATAGCTGGAACGATGGTGTCCGCATCGAGGGCCGGCCCGAGCCGGGCGCGAAAGAAGACACGGGCTCCGGGTGGGCTCGCGTGATGCCGGGCTTCTTCGAAACCATCGGCGCAAGAATCATGCTGGGGCGGCCCATCAGCGAGCATGACACGAATGCGACGCGCCGAGTAGCCGTGGTCAACCAGGCTTTTGCGAGAAGATTTTTCAAGGACCAGAACCCCATCGGGCAGCACTTCGGTCCCGACAAGATCAAGTATTCCGCAACCTACGAAATCGTGGGAGTGACCAACGATGTGCGGTATATGACCTGGGGTTACAAGGATCCGGTGCGGCCCATGTTCTGGTTGTCGGAAGCGCAGACCGTGCAATACGACGATCCCGCCTACACGAGCGGTGAAATCTGGTCCCATTACCTGTACAACATCGTGCTTTGGGCGCCGGGGAGCCATCCCGGCATCGAGGAGCAGGTGCGGAAAGCGCTGGCCAGCGTCGATCCGAGTCTGGTGCTCTACGGGGTTGACCCCTACGCTAAAGTCGTGAGCGCGGATTTCCAGCGGCAGAACATGATTGCGACCCTGACCACGCTCTTCGGCGTGCTCGGGCTCGTGCTGGCCGCCGTGGGGCTGTACGGTGTCCTGGCATATTCGGTGGAGCGGCGTACCGGTGAAATCGGCGTGCGTATGGCCCTCGGAGCGGAGCGCGGGCGGGTTATGGCGATGGTGCTGGGCGGCGCATTCCGGCAGGTAGGCATCGGACTCGGACTGGGCATTCCGGCCGCCATCGGGGCCGGCAAACTGATGAGTGGTCAACTTTTTGGCGTGCAGCCGTGGGATCCGGTGATGCTCGCGCTGGCGACCGTGCTGCTCGGTCTGGCTGCCCTGCTGGCCTCCGTGATCCCCGCCTGGCGCGCGGCAGGCGTCGAGCCAATGGTCGCGCTACGTACCGAGTAAGCACCGCAGGCGGGGGTGTCTGATGCCTCTCTCTGGCAATGGCGGACGGGATACGCCTTGGATTTCGGCCATGATCCGTGGCAGAAATGGATCGAGCACATTCCTGACCTGTGTGAAGATAAAGTCGCGCGGTTCCGGTCCGGGCCTCTCCGCGGTCAACCGCATGGCCGCCCGCATCAGGGAATAGGCCAGGATCCAGACGTCGATTTCCCCGGCCACCATTTCTTCGCTGGTGCAAGTCAGTTCGTCCAACTCCGGACGCATCGCCAGTCCGTCGTGGCCCGGCTCGATGTCGCGGAGCAGCGCCTCGTCAGGGCTTCGCGGCCGGACGACTTCGATATCGACCGCCTCGGACGGGGGCCGAAACAGGCTCGCCGCGCCAGGAGATCCGAGAAAGTGCCGCCGGTTCACGTTCGCGTCACTGCACTACAATAGGGCTGTAAGCACGCTCAAAGGCGGGCGGCAGTCAGGGAACCACTTTTTCGTGCTGCTGACCTGCTGTCCCTGGTAATCTGAGAGTATGAGATCTGTTGCGGTGATCGGAGCCGGCAAGACTCCGTTCGGAATCTTTGCGGACCGGGACCTCCGCTCGCTCGCCGTGGAGGCGGGCGAGAAGTGTCTGCGCAACTGCCATGCAACTCCTGGGCAGATCGAGTCGTTTTATCTCGGAAATTTCGCCGGGCCGGCTTTCGCCGGTCAAAACCACCTGGCGCCTTATATCTCGACTGCGCTGGGAATCCGCGACGTGCCGGCCACGCGTGTCGAGGCTGCCTGCGCCTCGAGCGGTTCGGCCTTTTTCCACGCGTGGACCGAGGTCGCCGCGGGCGTTTACGACATCGTGATGGTGGTGGGGGTGGAGAAAATGACTTCGCGCACCACCGGGCGGGTCAACGAGATTCTCGCCGAGGCGGGAGACTGCTCGGGCGAAATGCGGGCGGGCAATACCTTCGCTTCGCTGTTCGCCATGATTGCGCGCCGGCATATGTACGAGTTCGGCACGAAGAAAGAGCATCTGGCGGCGGTCGCGGTGAAGAATCACGCGAACGGCGCGCTCAATCCGGACGCCCAGATGCGGAAGGTCATCACGCTCGAGCAGGCGATGCAGGGGAAGCCCATCGCCGACCCGTTGAATCTCTACGACTGCTCCCTCGTCAGCGACGGGGCGGCGGCGGTGATCCTGGCGCCGCTCGAGCGCGCGCGGGAGTTCACGGACAAGCCGGTGCGCGTGCTCGGAATCGCCCAGGCGTCGGACTTTGTGGCTTTAGATCAAAAGGACGATATCACGACGTTTCCGGCGGTGCGGCGCGCCGGCGAGAAGGCCTATCAGATGGCCGGCCTGGGTCCGCGCGACATTCAGTTCGCGGAGTTGCACGATTGCTTCACGATCGCGGAAATCATCGCTACGGAGGACCTCGGGTTTGTCGGGCGCGGCGAAGGCGGGCCGTTCGCGTTGGAAGGGCACAGCGCGCGCAACGGCCAGCTTCCCATCAATACGAGCGGCGGGTTGAAGGCCAAAGGCCACCCGGTGGGAGCGACCGGGGTGGCGCAGATTTGCGACCTGGTGCTGCAGATGCGTTGTGAAGCGGGGGCGCGGCAGATTCCCCGAAACTCGGTGGGGCTGGCTGAGAACCTTGGTGGTTCGGGAGCGAGTTGTGTCGTGACCATTCTGGGGGCGCCATGAGGAGCGGAACCGTTTACACCGAAACCGTGATTTACTCGGCACCCGATGCGTTCGCCAGGGACGTGCCTTACCAGACGGCCATCATCAGCCTCGAGGGAGGGGGCGCCGGAACGCGGCGCCTCACGGCCCGCATCCTGGGTGACCGCGTTCGGATCGGCGACCCGGTGATCGAGGTGGAACCGGGCGAAGACCCGGCAACGGCCTCGCCCCTGACGGCGGGCGTTCCCTTATTCCGGAAAGCGTGATCGATATGAAACTGGCAGATCGGATGAATCACATCGGAGTCGAATCGGCCTTCGATGTTCTGGTACGGGCCCGTGCTCTCGAGGCGCAGGGCCGAAGCATCATTCACCTGGAAATCGGTGAGCCCGATTTTCCCACTCCCTCCCATATCATCGAAGCGGCCAAGCGCGCGCTCGACGAAGGGTGGACCCATTACGGCCCGACGCAGGGATTTCCGGAACTGCGGGAGGCCATTGCCGAGCACGTATCGCGCAGCCGGGGGATCCAGGTTGGCCCGCAGCATGTCTCGGTGGTGCCGGGCGGAAAGCCCATCATCTTCTTCCCGATGATCGCGCTGCTCGAACCGGGCGACGAAGTGATTTACCCCAACCCGGGATTCCCGATTTACGAATCGATGATCCGTTTCCTGGGCGCCCGGCCCGTGCCGATTCCGCTCGAAGAGAAGCGCGGCTTCTCATTCGATCTCGACGGGTTCCGCGACAGCCTGACAGACCGCACCAGGATGGTGGTGCTGAACTCGCCGCAGAATCCTACGGGCGGCGTGATTCCGTACGAGGACCTGAAGGCGATTGCGGGAATGTTGCAAGACCGCGACGTAATGATTCTGAGCGACGAGATCTATTCGCAGATCTGGTACGACGGAAAGCCGCCGGCATCGATCACGAGCTTTCCCGGCATGCTGGAAAAGACGATTATCCTGGACGGCTTTTCGAAGACTTATGCGATGACCGGCTGGCGGATGGGTTATGGGGTCATGCCAACCTGGCTGGTGGAGGCGGTTACCAAGCTGATGGTGAACTCGAATTCCTGTACCGCCAGCTTTACCCAGCGGGCCGGAATTGCCGCGCTCACCGGACCGCAGGACTGCGTGGGAAAGATGGTCGCGGAATTCCGGCGGCGGCGCGATGCCATCTGCGCGGGCTTGAACGAAGTGCCCGGGTTCCGGTGCGCGGTTCCGGGTGGCGCCTTCTATGCGTTTGCGAACGTGACCGGTACGGGAATCGACTCCAAGGAACTGGCGGACTTCCTGCTGAACGAAGCGGGAGTCTCGTGTCTGAACGGCGATTGTTTCGGCGGGTATGGAACGGGTTACATCCGGTTCAGCTACGCCAACTCACTCCAGAACCTGAACGAGGCGGTGCAGCGGATCAAGAGAGCGGCAACCCGCTGGGCACCTGCGTTTGCGTCGCAAGCGTAACTGCGGCTGACGTAACTTACTTCGCAGTAAGTGCGGTCATCACCCGTAAGGAGCGGTGGATCACCACCACCCACCCAGGCCCGGAAACCCGGCATATGTCGCGGCCCTCCAGAATCCGGACGGCGACATGCGGCAGTACTTCCCGGACAACCCCGACGACGAAATCCCGAGGTGTTGCGGATTTTGTTGAGCATCGGGGGAGTGGAGATCGATCACTACTCACTTTGGCATGACAAGATGGGCAACGCGTTCGCGACCCCCATGGCGCCGCTCTCGGATCCGGGCACGGGTCTGAGGTTTCTATGACTTCAACAATCCGGCGAACCAGCACCATGCGCAGGCGTTCATCGCGGACAATCTCTTCGCCGGGCAGAGTCGCGCATTCAGCAACGGGCCGCGGGGGAACGGGGAAGACATCCGCGGCTCGAGTTTCCTCGAGGAATGCGACAATTGGAGCACGAGGCCAGAATGAAGGTTCCACTCTCGCAGATTGCGCACACACGGTCCGGGGACAAGGGCGACACCTGCAATATCGGCGTGATCGCCTACGACGAGAAGGACTACCCGGTCCTGGTCCGCGAGGTCACGGCGGAGCGCGTCAAGCAGCATTTTGGGGAGCTCGTCAAAGGCGGCGTGGAGCGTTTCGAATTGCCCAATCTGGGAGCGCTGAATTTTCTCCTGCACCAGGCCTTGGGCGGCGGAGGCACGGTTTCGTTGCGCACCGATGCCCAGGGAAAGACGTTCGGGGCATCGCTGCTGCGGATGGAAATCGAGCTCTCCTCGGGATCCTGAGAGAATTGGTCAGCGGTTCTTCCGGCCAGGGACCACGTCGATCTGCAACGTGGGATCCGCCGCCGGAACGGGAGTTTCCGGCAATCCCAGCTCGCGCCGGACGATGTTGGCTCCCTGCGCGATCGCGCTCGCCTTGTAGAACGCAATCTCCCGATTGCAGCCCTGGCGCCCGAAACCGCAGTCGCTGGATACGATCAGCCGTTCCGCGGGAATATAGCGGAGCGCTTTGCGAATCTCGGCGGCCACGTCTTCAGGACGATCGGCCTGCAGGGCGCGGTGGCTCACCGTGCCGATGCAGATCTTCTTTTTGAGGTCGTGGCGGAAGGGCTCGAACAACTCGATGTCCTGCTGGCCGCGATCCTTCATCTCGAGCGTCCAGACGTCGCCGCGGCACCGCTCCAGGTAGATCTCGATGGAGTTGGCGTAACTGGTGTCCTCCATCACGCGCTGCATGTTGGGGTTGCCCCAGCAGGTGTGGATCCAGATCTCTACCTCGTCGAGCCCCTGCACCTCGCGGTTGAAGGCGTCCACCATGAACTTCACCTGCTCGTGGTCTTTGCCATAGGTATTCGCCATGAAATGGAAGGTCGGCTCTTCGATCTGAATGCAGCGGCAGCCGGCGTCGCGCAGGGCAAGCAGTTCGCGATTCATGGCTTCGGCCATGTCCCAGATCACCTCGCGCTTGTCCTTGTATTTCGGGGTGTGGATATCGAGGAACAGGGCCATCACCTGCGAGCAGCAGGTGCCGAACTTCACCGGTTTTCGCGTGCGGCTCTGCGCCAGCCGCCACACCTTGGGATAATCCAGCGGCCGGTGCTCGATCTTGTCCACCACGTGCGGCCAGCGCCAGCCCGTGTAGATCTCGTTGAGCAGAGTGCCCGGAGGATAGTGAAGCCACGGAGCGGTGGTCTCTTCCGGCTGCAGGTAGTCGCCTTCGAAGCCCGCCCACCGCTGCAGGGGATAGTGGTGCCACGCCCGCCCCGCCATGTCTTCATCCACGTGGAGGTCGCCGTGGGTCAGAATGTCCAGCCCGGCGCGTTCCTGGTCGCTGATCAGCACGGCCATGGCGTCCTGGAACTTCTCCCGGAAGCGGACATCGAGCATGCAGGTGTCGAGTGGCCGGCCCCACATGCTCACATCGAACCAGCGTGGGCGGGGAAACGAACCCGTAGCCGTGCTGGGTAGCACCAGATCGGCGGTGGCGGTAAACATGAGCGCCGTCCTCGGATGTTCGATTACTTCTGCGCCGCCGTCGGATCCGTCACGGCGATCCGTTGGTCCATGGGCACTACGTCGCGCGCGTCATAACCCGTGTAGATCTGCCGGGGCCGTGCGATCTTCTGCTCGGGATCGGTGGTCAGTTCCTGCCATTGAGCCAGCCAGCCCACGGTTCTGGGAATGGCGAACAGCACCGTGAACATCTCCGGTTTGAATCCCATCGCCTGATAGATGATTCCGGAGTAGAAATCCACGTTGGGATAAAGCTTGCGCTTGACGAAGTAGTCGTCTTCCAGCGCGATCCGCTCCAGTTCGAGGGCGATCTCGAGTTTCGGGTTCTTGCCGGTGACCGCGAACACGCTGTCGGCGGCCCACTTGATGATTCTCGCGCGAGGGTCGTAATTCTTGTAGACGCGGTGTCCGAATCCCATCAACCTGCCGCGGCCGGCCTTGATTTCCGCGATGTAGGCCGGGACCTTGTCCTTCGAGCCGATCTGGTCCAGCATGCGGAGGACTTCCTCGTTGGCGCCTCCGTGGAGCGGCCCGGACAGCGCAGCGGCCGCGGCGGCAATGGCGACAAAGGGATCGGCCTGCGAACTGCCCACCGAGCGCATCACGTTCGTGCTGCAGTTCTGCTCGTGGTCGGCATGCAGAATGAAGAGGATGTCGAGCGCGCGCGCCAGCACCGGATTGGCCGTGTACTTGGGCTCCATCATCCGCCAGAGCATGTTCATGAAATTCTCGGAATAGCCAAGGTCGTTGTCCGGATAAACGTAGGGGAATCCCAGGCTGTGACGGTAGGTATAGGCGGCGATGGTCGGCACCTTGCCAATCAGGCGGCAGATTTGATGGATCCGGGAGGCGGGATCGTGGACATTTCGGGCCTCTGGATAGACTGTGGAAAGCGCCGCCACCGTGCTAATGAACATTCCCATGGGGTGGGCGTCGTAACGAAAGCCTTCCAGAAACTTCTTGGTGGTCTCGTGCAGCATGGTGTGGTGGGTAATCCGGGTGACCCACTCCTTAAGTTGAGGTTCGGCAGGCAATTCGCCGAACAGGAGCAGGTAGGCCACCTCCAGAAACGAGCATTTCTCGGCCAGTTGCTCGATCGGGTAACCCCGGTAGCGCAGGATGCCCCGGTCGCCGTCAATGAACGTGATCGCGCTTCGGCACGAGCCCGTGTTCATGAAGGCGGGATCGTAGGTCATGAGCCCGAAATCGTCCGTCCCGGTCTTGATTTGCCGGAGGTCCATGGCGCGGATCGTACCGTTTTCGATCGGAACCTCATAAGTGACCTGGGTTCGCTTGTCGAGAATGCTTAAGGCGTCGTTTCCCATAGATTCAACTCGGTCTATTATATGGCCGCTTTTCACAATACTCCACTTCCGCCGGCTCTGGGAGGATTTCAAGGCCGCGGTTCGACACGGTGCCAAGGGTTACAATTCTGGTGATGCCCTTTCCAACTCACCGCCTCCGCAGGCTGCGGGCCAGCGAGTCCCTGCGCAGCCTGGTGCGCGAAACGCACCTCCATCCCGGCCAGTTCATTCTTCCGCTGTTCGTTTGCCCCGGCGAAGGCGTGCGCCGCGAGATTGGCGCGATGCCCGGGAATTACCAGATGTCGATCGATGCATTGGTCAGGGAATGCGTCGAAGTGGAATCGCTGGGCATCGGCGGCATCATCCTTTTCGGACTGCCGGAAATGAAGGACGAGATGGCCAGCGGCGCCTACGACGATCACGGCATCGTGCAGCGTGCCATCCGAGCCATCCGCGCCGCGTCCTCGAAGCTCCTGATCGTGACGGATGTCTGCAATTGTGAGTACACCAGTCACGGCCACTGCGGATTTATCAAAGACGGCGATGTGGACAACGACACCACCCTCGAATGGCTGGCCAAGTCGGCGCTCTCGCATGCCCGCGCCGGAGCGGACATCGTGGCGCCGTCGGACATGATGGATGGCCGCGTCTGGGCGATCCGCAAGGCGCTGGACGCCAACGGCTATGAACGAACGCCGATCCTCTCCTACGCCGCCAAGTTCGCCTCGGTGTTCTACGGTCCCTTCCGCGAGGCGGCTGAATCGGCGCCGCAGTTCGGCGACCGGCGCAGCTACCAGATGGATCCTGCCAACGGCCGCGAAGCCATGCGCGAGATCGAACTGGACTTGCAGGAGGGCGCCGATATGATCATGGTCAAGCCGGCGATGCCCTACCTGGATCTGATCTGGCAGGCGCGCCAGCGGTTCGATGTGCCGATTGCCGCCTACCAGGTGAGCGGCGAGTACTCCATGATCATGGCGGCGGTGCGCAACGGGTGGCTGGAGCACGACCGCGCAATGATCGAGAGCCTCACGTCAATAACTCGGGCGGGCGCGGCCATTATTCTGACGTACTTCGCGAAGCCCGCGGCACGATTGCTGGGATAGCTTGCGGGCGTCTTCGGAAACTGGCGAACCCCTACTCCAACTCTGGCAAGTCGTCCGGCTTGACGAGCAGCCGGATGGATCGTGCCTGCCCCGGAGTCCGTTCGATGAAGCCGGAGAGTTCGAGCGTCTTGATCATCTGGTGAATCGTTGGCGGCGTGGTCTGAAAGAAATGTTGCAGGTCCGCTTCCGCGGGCGCCCTGCGGTGGATCTTCGAATAGTGGTAAATGAAGGCCAGGTACTGGCCCTGTTTCTTCGTGAATGGCGGCGGGACCGACGGATCGAGTTTCGGCGCCGGCTCAATGCCTACACGGAATGCGTTTGAGCCGGCAGAGCTTTTTCGCTTCCGGCCAACAGTGCCGCTGCGGCTTCTTACCCCCATGTTCAGAAGAACGAAGGCCGCACCCTAGAAAGGGACATCGTCGTCGGTGATGCCTTGATTGAAGTCGTCCTGGGGCGCGGACGGCGCGGCGGCGGGTTGCGGGCGCGCCTGGGCGGAGCGCGGCATCGAGACCGGCCGTTCGTAATCGCCAGGGGGGCCCTGTGAATCGCCGCTGCCGCGGCTGCCGAGCAGAATCAACTCGTCGCAGATCACTTCCGTGAAGTACTTCTTCTGGCCATCCTGCTCATAGCTGCGGGTTTGCAAGCGGCCTTCCACATAGACCTGCTTGCCCTTCTGAAGGTAGTTTGCCGTGCTTTCGGCGCGCCACATCACGCAATTGTGCCAGTCCGTTTCTTCTTTCCACTCGCCGGTTTGCTGGTCCTTCCAGCGCCGGTTAGTCGCAATTGTGAAAGTAGTCTTCGCCACCCCGGAGGGCGTGAACTTAGTCTCGGCATCCTTGCCGAGATGGCCGAGCAGTATGACTTTGTTGACGCTTCGCGATGCCATCTTATCCTGAACTGTAGCACACCGCGCCTCGCGATTCGGCCGTTGGAAAGCGTCCGTTCAGGGACGATTCGCCGGTGGCGGCGATGCCGTGGACGGGCAGGCGGCCAATGCCGTGCGCGCTTCATCCACCGGGAACCAGGGCGAGACGGACGAAAGCGACCGCTGGAGATATTGCCGCGACGCAGCACACGATCCGTTGCTCACCGCCGCCAGGTGCCGCCACGCCGAGGCATCGGGGCGCAATCCGGCGGAGATATCGAAGTTCAGCGCGTTGGCGAATTCAGCCTCCGCTTGCGCATAGTCCTTGCGGCGGTAGAGGAGAATACCGCGATACAGGTGGGCGTCGCCGGAGGCCAGATCCTTGGCCCCGGCCAGGGCCGCGCGGCTCGCCAGGTTGTAATCCGTCAGCGCCGCGTCCATCTGGTGCGACAGTTCCTTGGTGCGGGCTCTCAGGTAAAGGGCGTGAGCGTTCGACGGTTCGTCCTTGACAGCCTCGTCGAGCGCGGCAATCGCCGCCGTCCGGTTTCCGGCCAACAGCAACGCGCCGCCCAGATCGGCCAGTTCCGCGGGAAGATCGGCACGCGGTCCCAAGCGGCCGAGCATCGACGCAGGCTCCCGTTTCTGCATCTCGATCGACTGCTGGTACAGGCGGGCTGCCTCGGAATACTGGCGGGCCGCGAAGGCTTGTCGCCCTCGCACCCACTCCGGCCAACCGGTCCGCGACGAGCCAGCGAAGTATGGCGCCGCTTCATTCAGAAGATCGTGACGCAAGGCCATCCATCCGAGCCACACCCGGCCCGCCTGCAAAACATCCTGGCAGAATCCTGGAGTCACCATCCCAGTAGCACAAGCGGCGTTTTGTGTATAGGTAGTGAGTTGCGATTGCTCCCGATACAAAGTGGACTCGTCCCAACCGGCATTCAGGCGCGCCAGCGAAGCGAGTACGTTAACCGCCGGCGAAAGCGGTTCCGGGGACTTGTTCTTGTCGTGGCGGGGGCGGCCCGGCCACGTCTCGATGGTCTTCTCGAACTCCCCCGCGGCATCCGCGAACTCGTTGGCGCGGTGCGTGATGGTGGCGCCGGCCAGCGTGCAAAAGCCTTTGTGATAATGGACCGCCGGCAGTTCATCCGCCGTGGCAACCGGCAAGAGACCCGCTTGGGTTTGCACGCAGGCGAGTGTGTCCCGCAGATCCGGCGTCACCGCCAATTCCACGTGATCGAACTGAACCTGCGCCTTGAACGCCAGATCGAGCCGCGGATCGTCTCCGGCGGTCAGGGCCGATGCACATGCCGCCAGCCCCAGTATCCATCGATACATACTCGATATGATGCAGCCTTTCCGCCAATGTACGCAAGATTACTTTCGGTGGTAAATGCCTGCAGGCATTGGCCCGATCATTCAGAAACCAACTGGTGGCCCGCTTTGCGGTGGTGTATTATTTTCCGCTACCCCCGAACTTGGTAGTGCAAAAGTACCGCTCCGTTCAGTACCGCCGGGAAGGCCTCAAAGCCCATTATCTCCTTCCACCGCGCTAACGCGCTGCGTCCTGGAAACTCAGGTTGATGATGCGGTCCTCGCCGGCGTTGACGTGTACACGAATCTGCAGATTTTTCTGGCCGGCGTCGTAGAACCAGGTTTGATCCCGCATCGTCGCGGCCGACAGCGCCTCCGGGTACTTCCGTCCTTCGAAACCGACCTCCAGGGGGCGTCCGACGTGGTGCACCACCCAGTGGTAATCGCGGGGCGCTTTCGCCTCGATCTCGAGCCGCATGATATCCCCG